>Ga0182007_10001538_pt1 | contig 12301 bp, 9 predicted proteins | sample Sormic07211113_1_FD_123023 | JGI IMG/M metagenome (GOLD analysis project Ga0182007, IMG submission 123023) | Rhizosphere microbial communities from Sorghum bicolor, Mead, Nebraska, USA - 072115-113_1 MetaG | ecosystem: Host-associated > Plants > Roots > Rhizosphere | place: USA: Nebraska... | reverse complement strand
GGCCGGGTCGACGGTGGTGCACAGGGCGGTGGCCAGCAGCGGTCCGAAGACGAAGGTGAGCTCGTCCGTGACGGACTCGAAGGCGGCCGCGGTCGTCATCAGCGGCGAACCCTGGAGCTTCACTCCCCAGCGGGCGCGCACCATGGGCCCGATCTGCGGCACCGAGGCGCCCGTCGGCACGGCCGCCGCGAACAGCGCCCACATCGGCGCGTGGGCGAGTGCGAGCGCAGTCATGGTCAGGCCCGACAGCGCGTGGACCAGCACGCCGGGCACCAGCACGGCGCGCTGCCCGTAGCGGTCGGCCAGGCGCCCGCTGTAGGGCGCGAACAGCGCCATGGAGACCCCGGTGACGGCCGCTGCGGCGCCCGCCGCTCCGTACGAGCCGGTGGTGTGCTGCACGAGCAGCACGATGGAGATGGTGAGCATCGCGAACGGCTGGCGCGCGGCGAAGCCGGGGAGCAGAAATGTCCAGGCGCCACGGGTGCGCAAGAGCTGCCCGTATCCCGGACGGGAAGAAGCCGACGAGTCCTTCGACGGCTCGGTGGTGACCGTGGATGCCACGGCCCGTGCCTTTCTGCCGCCTGGTAGCGCGCCCGTGCGGGGGCGCCGAGAGCTGTCCTCTTGCGCGGAACTGCGGTAGATGCCGGTGCCCACTGCGGAAGGCGCCCCGACCGCCATACGGTCGCGCCAGCTCTGCGTCAGGCAGAGTTGGTTCGATCAGAGTGTGCCTTCATCCTACAGGTCGTGACACCTGAGACGCCTGTGAAAACGAGCACCTTCCGTTGCGTTCACCTGTGATTGGCGGGGGTGTGAACCGTGCGAAACGCGCCATTAACGACACCGTGCGCCGCCTTGGGCGCCGTGCACGCCCCCTCGCATCGCGCCCCCACTTGCAGAGCCCCCACCTTCGCGCCTCCCCCAGTCACGCCCCAACCGTCACGCCGCCTGGCCGCGCGCCCCCCCGGCTCGCCCCTCCCCTCAGTGCCCCGAACTCGCCCCGCCCGTCCCCAGCCACCCCGCCAGCTTGCCTCCGTGGCCCACCGCGCGGAGTCGTTTCTCCGCCGCGTCCCGAACCGGATCCGTGGCGACGACGAGGAGTTCGTCGCCGCGTCGGAGCACCGTCGTGGGCAGGGGGACAAACGATTTTCCGTCGCGGACGACCAGGGTGACCGCGGCGCCGGCGGGCAGCCGCAGCTCGTGGACCTCGACGCCGTGCATCTTCGAGCCCTCGGGGATGGCGACCGACAGCAGGTGCCCGCGCAGCCGCTCCAGAGGGGCGGACTCGATGCCGAGGTCGGCGGCCTCGCTGTCCACGCCCAGGCGCAGCTCTCGGGCGAGCCAGGGCAGCGTCGGCCCCTGGACCAGGGTGTAGACGACGACGAGGACGAAGACGATGTTGAAGATGCGACGGCTGGCGTCGACGCCCTGCACCATCGGGATGGTCGCCAGGATGATGGGCACCGCGCCGCGCAGCCCTGCCCAGGACATCAGGGTCTGCTCCTGCCACGGCACCCGGAACGGCGTCAGACACAGCACCACGCTCAGCGGTCGCGCGACCATGGTCAGCGCCAGTCCGATGACGAGGGCGGGCCATACGTCGTCGCCGAGCTCGTGCGGGGTGACCAGGAGGCCGAGCAGGACGAACATGCCGATCTGGGCGATCCAACCGAGGCCGTCCGCGAACCCGCGCGTGGCGGGCCAGTGGGGCAGCTTGGCGTTGCCCATCACCATGGCGGCGAGATAGACGCCCAGGAAGCCGCTGCCGTGCGCCAGCGCGCCCCCGGCGTACGCGGTGACGGCGATCGCCATGACGGCGATCGGGTAGAGGCCGGACGCGGGCAGGGCAACATGCCGAAGACCCCAGGCGCCCAGCCAGCCCACCGCGAGGCCGATGGCCGCGCCGATGGCCAGTTCCAGAGCTATCTCGCCCAGCAGCACGTACCACTGCTCGACCGGCCCTGCCGTCGAGAAGGCGACCACCAGGATGACGACGGGAGCGTCGTTGAAGCCGGACTCGGCCTCCAGCGTGCCCGTCACGCGCGAGGGGAGGGGGATCTTCCGCAGGACGGAGAAGACCGCCGCCGCGTCCGTAGAGGAGACGACTGCGCCGACGATGAGCGCCTGGCGCCACTCCAGCCCGACCAGGTAGTGCGCGGCCGACGCCGTGACCCCGACACTCACCGCGACTCCGACCAGCGCCAGCGCGGAGGCGGCCGGCAGGGCCGGCTTGATCTCCTTCCACTTCGTGCCGAGGCCACCTTCGGCCAGGATCACGACAAGTGCCGCGTATCCGATGACCTGGGTCATCTCGGCATTGTTGAAGTGGATGTTGCCGATCCCGTCCTGGCCCATGAGGACCCCGATCCCCAGGTACACGAGCAGGCTGGGGAGCCCGCTGCGCGAGGAGATCCGGACTGCTGCCACGGCGACGAGCAGGACGAGCGAGCAGACGAGCAGAAGCTGGTTGAGGTGGTGGACAGTCAGCGGCCGTTCCCTTCCCTGGCTCACGCGCATCCCGCGCGGGAGCTCACGTACATAGGACATGAAGTCGTGGGACTCCGCACCCAAGTACTTCGTTACCTTACCTAACTCTTGACGATTTCTTGACGCTTCCCGAGGCAAGATCGAACGCGCGCCCGCGCTCGTTCCCGACGCCGCGTCAAGGGGCACAGGGCCCTGCGCCTATGGTTGCTCCAGCACTCCAGGACCGCCTGCCGCTCGCGTTAGGACAGCAAGGACAGCGATGCCCCCCAACACCACCGCCACAACGGGTGACAAGCCTGGCAAGTCCGGCAGGAAGAAGGGGCGCAAAGCCCGACTCATCGTGCTGGTGCTGGTGCTGGCCATCATCGGAGGCGTCGCCTACGGGGCGTACTGGTCCATCAGCACCGTCCGCGCCTCGTTCCCTCAGACCAAGGGTTCGATCACCCTCGACGGCCTGTCAGGACCCGTCGACGTCAAGCGTGACAGCTACGGCATCCCGCAGATCTACGCCTCCTCCGACGAGGACCTGTTCATGGCCCAGGGCTACGTCCAGGCGCAGGACCGGTTCTACGAGATGGATGTGCGCCGTCACATGACCTCCGGGCGCCTGTCGGAGATGTTCGGCAAGGGGCAGGTCAAGAACGACGAGTTCCTGCGCACCCTGGGCTGGGACCGAGTCGCCAAGCGGGAGTACGACAGCAAGTTGTCGGCCTCCACCAAGAAGTACCTCCAGGCCTACGCCAAGGGAGTCAACGCCTATCTGCAGGGCAAGGACGGCAAGGACATCTCCCTGGAGTACGCCGCCCTGGGCTTCACCAACGACTACAAGCCCGCGCAGTGGACCCCGGTCGACTCGATCTCGTGGCTCAAGGCGATGGCCTGGGACCTGCGCGGCAATATGCAGGACGAGATCGACCGCGCCCTGATGACCAGCCGCCTGGGCCCCCAGCAGATCAAGGACCTCTACCCGGAGTACCCGTACAGCCGTAACGAAACGATCGTCCAGGAGGGCCAGTACAACGAGCTCACCAAGACGTTCGAGCAGAACGGCGGCACGTCCTCGGGCGGAACCTCCACAAGCGGCTCCACGGGCACGTCGACGGGCTCGGCGACCTCCGCCGTCCAGAGCCAGCTCTCGGGCCTCTACGACGTCATGGACGACCTTCCGACGGCCGTCGGCGTGAACGGCCAGGGCATCGGCTCCAACTCCTGGGTCGTCGCCGGAAGTCACACCATCACCGGTCACCCCCTACTCGCCAACGACCCGCACCTGTCGGCCTCGCTGCCGTCCGTCTGGTACCAGATGGGCCTGCACTGCCGTGCCGTCTCCAGCAAGTGCCGGTACGACGTGACCGGTTACACCTTCGCGGGCATGCCCGGTGTGATCATCGGTCACAACGGGGACATCGCCTGGGGCATGACCAACTCCGGCGTCGACGTCACCGACCTCTACCTGGAGAAGCTCAGCGGCGACGGCTACCTCTACGACGGCACGGTCAAGCCCTTCAAGACGCGCGAGGAGACCATCAAGGTCGCCGGCGGCGCATCCAAGAAGATCGTCGTCCGCCAGACCAGCGACGGGATGCCTCTGCTGTCCGACCGCGACGACGAACTGGTGAAGGTCGGCAAGAAGGCCTCCGTCGACACCGCGGCACCCGACCGCGGCGATGGCTACGCGGTGGCCCTGCGCTGGACCGCGCTCGACCCCGGTACCTCCATGGACGCGGTCTTCGCTCTGGACAGGGCGTCGAACTGGAGCGAATTCCGCTCCGCGGCAGCCCTGTTCGACGTGCCGTCCCAGAACCTGATCTACGCCGACAAGACCAACATCGGCTACACACTGCCCGGAAAGATCCCCACGCGCGCGAAGAAGGACACCGGTTCCATCCCCGCGCCCGGCTGGGACTCCGGCTACAAGTGGACCGGGTACATCCCCAAGGACGCGCTGCCCTACGAGTACAACCCGTCGCGCGGCTACATCGTCACCGCCAACCAGGCCGTGATCGACCCGGAGAAGTATCCCTACACGCTCACCACGGACTGGGGTTACGGCACCCGCAGCCAGCGCATCACCGACCTGATCGAGTCGAAGATCAAGGGCGGCGGCAAGATCTCCACCGACGACATGCGTCAGATGCAGCTGGACAACAGCAGCGAGATCGCCAAACTGCTCGTGCCCAAGCTGCTGAAGATCGACATCAAGGACAAGGACGTCCGCGGGGCGAAGGCCGTCCGTGAGGCGCAGGACCTGCTGGAGGGCTGGGACTACACCCAGGACGCCGACTCGGCCGCGGCCGCCTACTTCAACGCGGTCTGGCGCAACATCCTCAAGCTCGCCTTCGGCAACAAGCTCCCGAAGGAACTGCGCGTCAATGGACAGTGCCTGTGGGTCGACCCGGCCGACACCACCGGGCCCGCCGACGAGACCAACAAGGTCCGCGAGTGCGGCGAGCGCGACGCCGACCAGGCGCAGCCCGACGGCGGCGACCGCTGGTTCGAGGTCGTGCGCAAGCTCATGAACGACCCGAAGAGCGACTGGTGGAGCACGCCCAAGTCGCTCACCCGCCCGGGGGCGAGCGACAACCGCGACGACCTGTTCAAGCGCGCCATGATCGACGCCCGCTGGGAGCTGACCGCCAAGCTCGGCAAGGACATCGACTCCTGGAGCTGGGGCCGACTGCACCGTCTGTTCCTGAAGAACCAGACCCTCGGCACCGACGGCCCCGGCTTCCTGAAGTACGTCCTCAACCGCGGCCCCTGGAAGCTCAGCGGCGGCGAGGCGACCGTCAACGCCACCGGCTGGAACGCCGCCGGCGGCTACGGCGTCGTGTGGGTCCCGTCGATGCGCATGGTCGTCAACCTCGGCGACCTCGACAAGTCGAAGTGGATCAACCTCACCGGCGCCTCCGGGCACGCCTTCAGCGCGCACTACACCGACCAGACCGGCAAGTGGGTCAAGGGTGAACTGCTCGACTGGAACTTCTCGGACAAGGCCGTCGACAAGGGCACGAGTGACACGCTGGTGCTCAAGCCGGGCTCCTGACGCGGCCGCCGGGAGCGAGAGTTGAGCATGGGGCGCGCGGCGATCTCCGCGCGCCCCATGGCGTTTCACGCGCCCCGTGCCGTTTCACGCCCCGCTACGGAAGCGGCGCACGCCCGACGGCGTCACCACCGCGTGCACCGGCCGATCGTGCGCCTCCTCGGGGACGTGCTCGACTACCTCCGTGTCGTACAGCAGCACCACCAGCGAGGGGTGCACGCCCGCGCGCTCCAGACGCGCGAGGACACGGTCGTACGACCCCCCGCCGCGCCCCAGCCGCATCCCGCGCGCGTCCACCGCGAGCCCCGGCAGCAGCACCACGTCGGCCTCCGTCACGGCGTCCGGCCCGAGCCGCGCGCCGGTCGGTTCGAACAGTGCCATCCTGCCGCCGTGTTGGACGCGGGCGAGGGAGCCCTCGCCGGTGTAGGCGCCCCAGTCCAGGTCGTTGTCGGGAAGGAGCGCCGGGAGCAGGACCCGCACGCCCCGCTCGCGCAGCGCGTCCAGGAGCGCGAGGGTGCCCGGTTCGCTCCCCACGGAGACGTACGCCGCCACGGTGTGCGCATCCGCCAGCTCGGGCAGCCCGAGCGCGCGCCCCGCCAGCGCGTCGGCGGCCGCGCGCACGTCATCCGCCGTCAATCTGTTTCTCACCGCGAGGAACTCTCGCCGCAACATTCGCTTGTCAGGCTCTGCCGCACGTCCGACGTTACTCACCTGTCGCACCCGCACCCTTCCTAATGTGCTCATATGAGAGCCAATTAACCGGAGCTTCAGATTCCCCGCAAAGGCACCGGATAAGGTTGCGGGCATGACTCAGGCGCAACCCAGGATCAGCAAGGCTGTCATCCCCGCAGCAGGCCTCGGCACCCGGTTCCTGCCGGCCACCAAGGCCACTCCCAAGGAGATGCTGCCGGTCGTCGACAAGCCGGCGATCCAGTACGTGGTCGAGGAGGCCGTCTCCGCCGGCCTCGACGACGTCCTCATGATCACAGGCCGCAACAAGCGCCCCCTCGAGGACCACTTCGACCGCAACTACGAGCTCGAGTCCGCCCTCCAGAAGAAGGGCGACGCGGGCCGGCTGGCCAAGGTCCAGGAGTCCAGCGACCTCGCCACCATGCACTACGTGCGCCAGGGCGACCCCAAGGGGCTCGGCCACGCCGTGCTGTGCGCCGCCCCCCACGTGGGGCACGAGCCCTTCGCCGTTCTGCTCGGCGACGACCTGATCGACCCGCGCGACCCGCTGCTCGCGCGCATGGTCGAGGTCCAGGAGCGGCACGGCGGCAGCGTCATCGCGCTCATGGAGGTCGCGCCGGAGCAGATCCACCTCTACGGATGTGCGGCCGTGGAGACCACCGAGGACGGCGACGTCGTCAAGGTGACCGGGCTCGTGGAGAAGCCCGACGAGGCGGACGCACCGTCGAACTACGCGGTCATCGGCCGGTACGTCCTCGACCCGCACATCTTCGACATACTGCGCAAGACCGAGCCGGGCCGCGGCGGCGAGATCCAGCTCACCGACGCCCTCCAGCAGCTCGCGCAGGACGAGAAGGTCGGCGGCCCCGTGCACGGCGTGGTCTTCAAGGGCCGCCGCTATGACACCGGTGACCGCGGTGACTATCTGCGTGCCATTGTCAGACTCGCGTGCGAACGTGAAGACCTGGGCCCGGACTTCCGGACCTGGCTTCGCAGTTACGTAGCCGAGGAGATGTAGCAACGTTGAGCAGCGCCGCGCCCCGCACCACCGGCCCGGACCACCTGTGGTCGGTGGACGAGCACCTGGAGGACATCCTCGCGACCGTCCGCCCCCTGGAACCCATCGAGCTGCAGCTCCTCGACGCGCAGGGCTGCGTCCTGGTCGAGGACGTCACGGTGCCGGTCTCACTGCCGCCGTTCGACAACAGCTCCATGGACGGGTACGCGGTGCGGGTCGCGGACGTCGCGGGCGCGAGCGAGGAGTTCCCCGCCGTCCTGGACGTCGTCGGGGACGTCGCGGCGGGCCAGGCCGATCTGCTCCACGTGGGCCCCGGCCAGGCCGCCCGCATCATGACCGGTGCCCCGCTGCCGCCCGGTGCCGAGACCGTCGTCCCCGTGGAGTGGACCGACGGCGGCCTCGGCGAGGGCCCGGTGACCGGGATGCGCGCCCGCAGCCTGGCGCCCGAGGGCGCCGAAGGGCACGTGCACGTGTACCGGTCGGCCCAGGCGCGCGCGCACGTGCGCGCGATGGGCAGCGACGTGAAGGCCGGGGACCGGGCCCTCGACGCGGGTACGGTCCTCGGGCCGACGCAGATCGCGCTGCTGGCCGCGATCGGCCGCGGCACGGTCCGGGTGCGCCCGCGCCCGCGCGTGGTCGTCATGTCCACCGGCAGCGAACTCGTCCAGCCCGACGAGGAACTGGGCAGCGGCCAGATCTACGACTCCAACAGCTTCGCCCTCACCGCCTGCGCCCGCGATGCCGGTGCCATCGCCTACCGCGTGGGCGCCGTCGCCGACGACGCCGAGACGCTCCGTTCCACCATCGAGGACCAACTCGTCCGCGCGGACCTCCTGGTCACCACGGGAGGCGTGAGCGTCGGAGCGTACGACGTCGTCAAAGAAGCGCTGTCCCATGTCGGCGACGAGGACGAGGCGGGCAGCGGCATCGAGTTCCGCAAGCTCGCCATGCAGCCAGGCAAGCCCCAGGGCTTCGGCTCCATCGGCCCCGACCACATCCCGCTGCTCGCGCTCCCGGGCAACCCGGTGTCGTCGTACGTCTCCTTCGAGCTGTTCGTGCGCCCCGCGATCCGCACCCTGATGGGGCTCGACGACGTCCACCGGCCGCGCACACGCGCGACCCTCACCACCGGCAAGGCGCTGACCTCGCCGAAGGGCCGTCGGCAGTTCCTGCGCGGGAGGTACGCCGACGGCGCCGTCACCCCGGTCGGGGGCGCTGGATCGCACCTGGTCGCCGCCCTCGCGCAGGCCGACGCGCTGATCGTCCTCCCCGAGCACGTGGAGTCCGTCGAACCCGGCACCGAGGTCGAGGTCGTCCTGCTCGGCTGAGCCCACGCGCGCGGATCGGTTCGTGGGGTGGTCCTGGTCAGTTGTTTGCGCCGACTTGGGGGTACCGTGTCGCGCACAACAGGCCCACGCGCCGCACCGCGAGGGGCCCGGACCGGGAGCGCCACACAGCATGACTGTTCCTTCCCGGGGGAAGCCCCCCGGAGCCCCTGCGCAGGACCGACTGACGCACATCGACGAGGCGGGCGCCGCCCGCATGGTCGACGTGTCCGAGAAGGACGTGACCGCGCGCACGGCGCGCGCCAGCGGACGCGTCCTCGTCTCACCGCGTGTGGTCGAGCTGCTGCGCGGTGAGGGGGTCCCCAAGGGCGACGCGCTCGCCACCGCGCGCATCGCGGGCATCATGGGCGCCAAGCGCACCCCGGACCTCATCCCCCTGTGTCACCCGTTGGCGGTCTCCGGTGTGAAACTGGATCTGTCGGTCGCGGACGACGCCGTGGAGATCCTGGCCACCGTGAAGACCACGGACCGCACGGGCGTCGAGATGGAGGCCCTCACCGCGGTCTCCGTCGCCGCGCTCACCGTGATCGACATGGTCAAGGCGGTCGACAAGGGAGCGGTCATCACGGACGTGCGCGTTGAGGAGAAGACGGGCGGCAAGTCCGGCGACTGGAGCCGGGCGTGAGCGCCGGGGCGCACGCCGACAACCGCGCGCCGTACAGCGCGCTGGTCGTCACCGCCTCCAACCGCGCCGCCGCCGGCGTCTACGAGGACAGGGGTGGCCCGTTGATCGCCGAGGGACTCAAGGGCTTCGGCTTCGCCGTCGAAGGCCCGCAGGTCGTGCCCGACGGCGACCCGATGGAGGCCGCGCTGCGAGCCGGCGCCGAGGCCGGGTACGACGTGATCGTGACGACCGGTGGCACCGGCGTCTCGCCCACCGACCGCACGCCCGAGGCCACGCGCGCGGTGATCGACTACGAGGTACCGGGCATCGCGGAGGCCATCCGGGCGTTCGGACGGGACAAGGTGCCGACCGCCGCGCTCTCCCGGGGACTGGCAGGAGTCACGGGGCGGACGCTCATCGTCAATCTGCCGGGTTCCACCGGCGGGGTGAGGGACGGGCTGGCCGTCCTGGAGCCCCTGCTGGTCCACGCCGTCGACCAGATCCGCGGCGGCGACCACCCCAGACCCGGCGCCACGAGTGGGGGTGCGAGCTGAACAGCCCATCCTGGCCCGTCGTGCTGGCGGACGGCGACATCGTCCTCCGGCCGATAAAACTGCGCGACCAGCGGGCGTGGCGCGAGGTCAACCGGCGCAACCGGGACTGGCTGCGCCCCTGGGAGGCGACCATTCCGCCGCCCACGCCCAGCGGACCGATCGCGCACCGGCCGACCTACCGGCAGATGGTCCGCCATCTCAGGTCCGAGGCGAACTCGGGCCGGATGCTGCCGTTCGTCATCGAGTACCAGGGGCGGCTCGTCGGGCAGTTGACGGTCGCGGGAATCACCTGGGGCTCGATGTGCTCCGGGCACATCGGCTACTGGGTGGACGAGTCGGTGGCCGGCCGCGGAGTGATGCCGACGTCCGTGGCGCTCGCCGTGGACCACTGTTTCCGCACCGTCGGTCTGCACCGCATCGAGGTCTGCATTCGCCCGGAGAACGGGCCCAGCCGCCGGGTCGTGGAGAAACTCGGATTCCGCGAGGAGGGACTCAGGCCGCGTTATCTCCACATCGACGGAGCCTGGCGCGACCACCTCGTGTTCGCGCTCACCGCGGAAGAGGTTCCCGACGGGTTGCTCAAACGTTGGCAGCGGGCACGTTCCCAGCAGGCCTCGCACGACGCGCCGCGCACCACCCCGCGGAACCCGCAGAACACGCCGGGGAATCCCGGATAGCCGTCCCGAGGGCCAGAAAATTGAATAAGTGTTCGAAATTGATCGATCGGCGACCGGCTCAAGCCTTTAAGTTCGCGGCCTCGGCGGGCTGCTGATCGCATCGGTCACAAAAAAAGTTCGAAATATCAGCCAGATCGTGCGACACACCGGCGCAATTGGCAGATGGCCTCACGCAAACCCCTCTACCGTGTGAGGCGTGAGCAGCAGCGGCCTCATCTACGCAGTCATTGTCGGGGCCTGGGCCGCCTACTTGGTGCCGATGTGGCTCCGTAGGCAGGACGAGCTGAACGAGGCCCGTCCGACGGAACGCTTCAGCACCGCCATCCGGCTGCTTTCCGGACGGGCGGGCATGGAGCGCCGGTACGCCAAGGACCTGCGCGCGCGCTCCGCCGAAGAGGGGGAGTCCAGCGCCGACGATCCGGGCGCGGTCACCGACTCGGTGGACGTCCGGGCCTTCGCCATGCCTCCGGCGCGCCAGCAGGCGCGCCCGGAGGTGCAGGCGCAGGTGCCAGGGCGCGGCCAGTCGGCGCGCGAACAGGCGGAAGCGCCGGCGCCCGCACCCGGCTCCAAGCCCGCGCCCGCATCCGGATCCGCGCCCGCGCGCGCATCGGCCCCCGCGCCGGCGCGCAGGCGCGTTCCGGCCGCGCGGCGCACGCCCTCGGAAGAGGCGGCCGCAGCGCGCGCCCGGCGCACGAAGGTGCTCGCGCGCCGTCGGCGCACAACCGTGATGCTCTTCTTCGCGTTCACGCTCGGCGCGATCGTCGCCGCGGTCGGGGGGCTCGCGTTCCTGTGGGCGCCCGGGGTGCCCGCCGTGCTGCTCAGCGCGTACATCGCCTACCTGCGCTCCCAGGAACGCAGGCGCTTCGCCTACCAGATGGACCGGCGCCGGGCCGAGGCCGCCGCGCAGCGGCTGCGGGAGCGGGCGCGTCAGCCGCGGCGGCGCGTGAGCGCGGAGGCGGACGCCGACGAGCCGGACGAGGGACCAGAGACCGAGACCGACACCGGGCTGTCCGCGCTCGCCGCCGACCGGCGGGCCCTGGTCGAGCAGACCGATCACGCCGAGTGGGTGGACCAGCAGCGTGAGCGGCAGCGGCGGCCCGGGCACGGGGACAGCTGGGATCCGGTGCCGGTGCCGTTGCCGACGTATGTGACGGCGCCGGTCGCTCCGCGGGCCACCGCGGACGTGGACCTCGGAGCACCGGACGCGTGGAGTTCGGCGCGGTCGAGCTCCGTCGCGCCGGAGCAGGAGGCGCAGGCCGGGTCCGTCGGTGAGCGACGGGAAGCGGCAGCGGAGGATGAGGCCGCGGCCGACGAGGACCCTGCGGACGTGAAGGGGGACGACGACGGGCGCAGTGACGCCCGCCGGGCGGCTTCCGCCCGGCGGGCGCGGGAACGAGGGCGTACGCCGCTGTTCGACCAGTACGAGGACGGCGAGCGGCCGCGGGCCGCGAACGAGTAGGCCGCGCCCACCCGTCCCACCTGTGCCGCTGCCGTCTGCGGGGCCGGGAACGGATTTCCAAGCACGCGGACCGGGGTGCTAGAGTTTCACTCGTTGCAAGGGCCTGTGGCGCAGTCCGGTAGCGCACCTCGTTCGCATCGAGGGGGCCAGGGGTTCGAATCCCCTCAGGTCCACCGCAACAACTGGCCGAGGAAAATCAGGGCAGTTGAGAGATCCCGTCCGATCGGATGATCGGGCGGGATCTTTGCATTGCCGCCCGACTGACGCCGCGCCCGTCGCCTCGCCCCATGCGTCGCCCGCCGTCTCGCTCCACGCCTTCACCCGACGTCCCGCCCCACGCGTCGCCCGACGCCTCGTCAGCCCTCGCGCCGCGCGTTCCACGGCCGGGGTGAGGCGCGGACGGTCGTCGTGAGGCGCCGATGGTCGTCG
>Ga0182007_10001535_pt1 | contig 12326 bp, 9 predicted proteins | sample Sormic07211113_1_FD_123023 | JGI IMG/M metagenome (GOLD analysis project Ga0182007, IMG submission 123023) | Rhizosphere microbial communities from Sorghum bicolor, Mead, Nebraska, USA - 072115-113_1 MetaG | ecosystem: Host-associated > Plants > Roots > Rhizosphere | place: USA: Nebraska... | reverse complement strand
GACCGAGCAGGCGATCGATGAGGCCGACCTGACGCTGTTCGTCGTCGACGCCAAGATGGGCTTGACGCATGTCGACAAGACGCTGGCCGAAATGCTGCGCAAGCGCGGCCGGCCTGTCGTGCTCGTCGCCAACAAATCCGAAGCCCGCGGTTCCGACGGCGGCTTCTACGATGCCTACACGCTCGGCCTTGGCGAGCCTTGCCCAATCTCGGCCGAACACGGCCAGGGCATGATGGATCTTCGCGACGCGATCATCGACGCGATCGGCCATGAGCGCGCCTTTCCGGAGACGGACGACGAAGCGGAAACGAATGTCAGCATTCCCCGCCCGGCTGTCGGCGAGGATGGCGAGGAGATCGAAGAGGAACCCGTCTATGACGAGACGCGGCCGCTGCGCATCGCGATCGTCGGTCGCCCGAATGCCGGCAAGTCGACGCTGATCAATCGTTTCCTCGGCGAAGACCGGCTACTGACCGGTCCGGAAGCCGGCATTACCCGCGATTCCATCTCCGTCGACTGGAGCTGGCGCGGTCGCACCGTAAAGATGTTCGACACCGCCGGCATGCGTCGCAAAGCCAGGGTCACTGAGAAGCTTGAAAAGCTCTCGGTTGCCGACGCGCTGCGCGCCATTCGCTTTGCCGAGACCGTGGTTATCGTCTTCGATGCGACCATCCCCTTCGAGAAGCAGGATCTACAGATCGTCGATCTCGTCATTCGCGAAGGCCGAGCCGCAGTCATCGCCTTCAACAAGTGGGACATGATCGAGGATCGCCAGGCCGTGCTTGCCGATCTGCGCGAAAAGACCGACCGGCTGCTGCCGCAGGCGCGCGGCATCCGCGCCATACCGATTGCCGGTCAGACGGGCGACGGCCTGGATCGGTTGATGCAGGCGATCGTCGATACAGACAAGGTCTGGAACAAGCGCATAGCCACCGCCAAGCTCAATCGCTGGCTGGAGACACAGCAGGTTCAGCATCCGCCGCCGGCTGTTTCCGGACGGCGCATCAAGCTGAAGTACATGACGCAGGTGAAGGCGCGCCCGCCAGCCTTCATGATTTCCTGCACGCGCTCGGATGCGCTGCCGGAATCCTATGTGCGTTATCTGATCAATGGTCTGCGCGCGGATTTCGCCATGCCCGGCGTGCCGATCCGCATCCATTTCCGCACGTCGGAAAATCCTTTCGAAAACAAGAAGAACAATCCTTACGAAAGTAAGAGGAAGCGGTCCTGACACGCCTTGCCCGACCGCGTGATGGTCGAGGCACATTTAGGCGGTATTGACGAAGTTACATCAAGAGCCTGCCGCCCGGATGACCGAGGTATCCTCAAGGAATGATGACTTCTCCTTGTCCCGTCTACCTTTTCAGAAGTGGAGGGTTCGCCCCATCCGGCGACACGGTGATTTGCGTTGCGCCGCTGGAGTGTGTTGTCGCAGTTTACGGTGACGGAGGTGTTGTTGGCGAAGGCGGCCTATCTTCTGTCTTTGGTGGGGCGGCGGTCTTCAAGAACAATGCGTCTGGGGAATGCTTCGTCGGCGTATGGGGCGGACGCAACGCCTCACGTTTCCGCAGTGAACTTCGGGCTCATATGCAAATTGCTATTCTCAAGGAAGCGCCAGACGCCCGACTCGCTTTCTGGGGGGCGGAAAAAGAGCGCCCCCAGAGGCCTACGCGCAAGTGAAGGGACTGAACACCTAGTCAGGCTGCGTTCTTGTTCAGCGCCTCGCGCAATGTGGTGATCTCCGCCTTCAATCGCATCAGTTCATCCAGCGTCTTGTCAGAGGCGTCGAGAATGCAGGCGGGAATGCTCGCCGCCTTCTTCTCCAGGGCGACGCCTTCGCTGGTCAAATGGATCAGCACCTGACGCTCGTCTTCCTTACTGCGGATGCGCTGAATGAAGCCCGCCGCTTCCAGGCGCTTCAACAGTGGCGTCAGCGTGCTCGATTCGAGGAACAGCTTTTCGCCGATGCGGCCGACCGTCTGGCCATCCTCTTCCCACAGCGTCACCATGACGAGATATTGCGGGTAGGTGAGATTGAGCGCGTCGAGCATGGGTTTATAGAGCCGGTTCATGGCATGGTTCGCCGAATAGAGGGCGAAGCAGATGAAGGTGTCCAGTTTCAACGGGTCGTGCGCCATCTCTCATACTCCCTGGGGAATAGCATCTAAATCGTGCGATAAATAATCGTACATCTAAAAGCGCGCGACGGCTATGGATTTCTTGTGCTTTTCGGAAAACCAACCCGCGAGAGGTAAACTCTTGAGCACTTCTGCCGCCATTCGGACCCGACACGCTCATGCCCGCTGCCGCGCATATGCGCGCCGCTACCAATTATCTGGAGATGGGTTTGAAGAATTCAATATCGAGCCTGGCCGTGGCGCGGGCTCAATCCCTGCGCATCCTCATCCGGCCACGATGGTTGGCAATGCGGACATTGCCGATGAATTGGGCGGTAGCGGCCTCCCAGGAATAGTTGAGCGCCACGGTACGCGCTGCTTCGCGTGAGCAGGACAGCGCGGCAAGGCAGGCTTTCGCCAGATCTGTATCCACCACGCCAGCCGGCTCGTTGCCGCCGAGAATGTCGGCCGGGCCAGTGACAGGGTAGGCGGCGACCGGAACGCCGCTCGCCAAAGCTTCCAGAATGGCATTGCCGAACGTATCGGTTTTCGACGGGAAGACGAAGACGTCGGCCTGAGAATAGGCATGCGCCAACTCCTCGCCGAACTTCGCGCCCAGAAAATGCACGTCCGGATAGAGCTTCTGCAGTTCCGCGCGCGCGGGTCCATCGCCGATGACCACTTTCGATCCCGGCAGATCAAGATCGAGGAAGGCCGGCAGATTCTTTTCGAGAGCGACGCGACCGACGGTCATGAAGATCGGGCGGGGCAGGCCGAAGGGATTGTCTTCGAGCGGTTGCGGCCGAAAGAGCGTCGAATCGATGCCGCGGCTCCAGGGCAGCAGATTATGGATACCGCGCTGCTTGAGCTCGTTGGCGAGGCTCGGCGTTGCCACCATGCAGCCGAAACCGGCATTGTGAAACCATTTGACGAAGGCATAGAGCCAGCTTTGCGGTATCGGCAGGCGCGCCGAGACATATTCGGGAAACCGGGTGTGATAGCTGGTCGAAAAAGGCATGCCGTTTCTGAGGCACCAGCGCCGTGCAGTGAGCCCGAGCGGACCTTCCGTGGCGATATGCACATAGGTGGGCCGGAGCGCTTCGATCCTGCCGGCGATCTTGCGATAGCTGGCAATCGAAAGCCGGATTTCCGGATAGGTCGGGCAGGGGATGTTGCGAAAGCCGTCCGGCGTGATCATCGACACTTCGACACCCATGCGCGTCAGTTCGCGATTGGTGTTCTCGATCGAGCGGACGACGCCGTTTACCTGCGGATGCCAGGCATCGCTGACGATGAGCAGCCGCTCCGGCACGGCGACCGGCGTCGCTGCCTGGTCCCATATGGTGTGATCGATGTCTGACAATCGCTGTAACATGCCCAAAACTGCCCATCCGCGCCGCATCCTCATGATGACGGTGCAAGCCGATTGCGGTGCTTCAAACATGATTCCCGCGCCCACCTTATTGTGGGGGGTGTCCATGATGGAAATATTACAGTGGTTATCTGGCGGTTTTCAGCTTCTTGGGCGAGACGAGGGCGCCGTATTCCTGAATGACTTTCGCGGCGATTTCGGCGGCGAAGGCGGCAGCGGCGAGCGGATCGCCATGCTGCAGGTAATGGGCGAGAAACGCGCCGTTGAAGCTGTCGCCGGCGCTGGTGGTATCGACGACCTTGTCGACCTCGACCGCAGGCACGAGCGTTTCATTGGCGTCGGTGCCGACGGTGGCGCCTTCGGGGCCGTTCTTGACGACGACCATGTCGGCTCCGTACTGCCGGTATCGACGGATGGTGCCCGCAATCGAGTCGTCGCCGAAATGCGCGGCTTCGTCATCGAAGCTCGGCATCACGACGGTGGAGGCGCGCGCGCCATCCGTGATCATGGTGTGCATGGCATCCAGGCTGGACCACAGGCGTGGGCGCAGGTTGGGGTCGAAGGCCACCGGCTTGCCGGCGGCCTTGGCGCGGCGGAGCTCAGCCAGCAGCGTATAGGCATCCTCGCGCGGCAGGATCGCCAGCGTAATGCCCGAAAAATATAGCACGTCCGACGCTTCTATCGCGGCGCGCAGCGCATCGCCGTCTGCCGCGAGAAGGCGGGCTGCCGAACTGTCGCGCCAATAGCTGAAGGAGCGTTCGCCATTCTTCAGGTTGATCATGTAGAGGCCCGGCGTCTTGCCGCGCAGGCGGCGGATATCCGCGGTGCCGATGCCGGCGCCGCGCATGAAGGCGATCATTTCGTCCGACATGGCGTCATCGCCGAGCGTGGTGAAATAATCGACGGACCAATCGGCAGGCAGGCAGGCGCGAGCATACCAGGCAGTGTTGAAGGTGTCGCCGGCGAAACCCTTGCGCAGGTGTCCGTCGTCGGCCTGCGACAACTCCACCATGCATTCGCCGATCGATAGAAAACGCCCGCCCAAGACTTCCTCCTGCATTTTTGCCTTGCTGCTGAATACGCGCAAGCAGCCGCTTGGGCAAGGTGGACGGCGGCTGCCGCCGTCTACCTTTGAGGCCTTACGGCCGGTCCATGTGATAGCAGGCGGCCGTCTGGCCGGGGCGCACCTGCTCGGTCGGCGGCATCTTCGTGCGGCATATGTCCGTCGCCTTCCAGCAGCGTGGCGAGAAGACGCAGCCCGGCGGTGGATTGAGCGGCGAGGGCGGATCGCCCTGCAGGCGGATGCGCTCACGGCGACGCGCCAGCTTCGGATCCGGGATGGGTGCCGCCGAGAACAGCGCCTGTGTATAGGGATGGGCCGGATGGTCGAAGACTGTAGCGGCTTCGCCGGCTTCCACCACCTTTCCGAGATAGAGCACCAGCACGTCGTCCGAGATCAGGCGCACGACGGAAAGATCGTGGCTGATGAAGATCAGCGTCAGGCCGAACTCCTTGCGCAGACGGCGCAAGAGCGTGATGACCTGCCCCTGGATCGAAACGTCCAGCGCCGAGACCGGCTCGTCGCAGATGATCAGCTTCGGACGGGTGATGACGGCGCGGGCAATGCCGATGCGCTGAGCCTGGCCCCCCGAAAACTCATGCGGATAGCGGTTGATCATCTCGGGCACCAGGCCGACCGCCGCCATGATCTCGCGGACGCGATCCTGTCTTTGGGCTCTTGTCAGTTTCGGCTCGAACACGGTGAGCGGCTCGGCGATGATATCGCCGACCGTCATGCGCGGATCGAGCGAAGCGATCGGGTCCTGGAAGATGATCTGCATGTCGCGACGAGCGGCACGCATCTCCTCGTCGGTGAGATCGAGAAGATTGCCGCCTTGCCACATGATGCGGCCCTTCTGCGCCCGGATCAGCCGCAGGATGGAGCGGCCGAGCGTCGACTTGCCGCAGCCCGATTCGCCGACGATGCCGAGCGTGCGCCCGGTCTTCAGTTCGAAACTGACATCGTTGACCGCCGTCAGGATCATCGGTGGCTTGAAGAAGGATTTCGACGGCAGTTCGAATTCGGTGGTCAGATGCTCGACCTTCAGAAGCGTTTGCTCAGCCATGGACGAGGCTCCGTTCCTGATTAGCCGAAAGGGGATGGAAGCAGGCCGCACAGCGCTGCGGCGCCAATTGATCGAGCGGCGGCGGCGCATCGATACAGTCGTCCTCCACATGGGCGCAACGCGGCGAGAAGGCACAGCCGCGCGGCAGGTGCATCAGGTTTGGCGGCCGGCCGGGGATGACGGCGAGATCGTCGACATCCTGGTCAGGCCGCGGGATCGAGGCGTGAAGCGCTGCTGTGTAAGGATGGGCCGGGTTTTCGAACAGTTCGTCGACCGGCGCTTCCTCGACGATGCGGCCGGCATACATGACGGCGACACGGTCGGCCAGGCCAGCCACGACGCCGAGGTCATGGGTAATCATGACGAGCGCGGTGTGCATTTCGGCCGTCAACTCATTGAAAAGATCGAGAATCTGCGCCTGGATGGTAACGTCGAGCGCGGTTGTCGGCTCGTCGGCAATCAGAAGCTTCGGCTTGGTGAGCAGCGCCATGGCGATGACGATGCGCTGACGCATGCCGCCCGAAAGCTCGTGTGGATAAAGGTTGAAGCGGCGCGTCGGGTCGGGAATGCCGACACGTTTCAGCATGTCCAGCGCCGTGGTCGATGCCGCCCGTGCCGACAAGCCGCCGTGGACTTCCAATTGCTCAGTCAACTGCCGGGAGATGCGCAACGACGGATTGAGGGCCGTCATCGGGTCCTGGAAGACCATCGCCACATCCTTGCCGCGCACGTGATCGAGTTCACGCGGCTTCAGTTTCAGGATGTCCTTGCCGTCGAGCAGCGCCTGACCGCTGGTGCGGCCGTTCTTGGCGAGCAGGCCCATCAAGCCGAGGAAGGTCTGGCTCTTGCCGGAACCGGATTCGCCGACGACAGCGACGCGTTCGCCGCGGCCGATCTTCAGATTCAGTTTCGAGACGGCGGCGACCTCGCCTTCCGGTGTGCGGAAGGTGATCGAGTAATCTTTGAGTTCAAGAAGCGTGTCTGTCATATCAGCGATCCTTCGGATCGAAAGCGTCGCGCAGACCATCGCCGATGAAGAGCAGGCTCATCAGCAGCGCGACCAGGAAGCCGGCGGGGAAAAACAGTATCCAGGGCGTCGTTTCCATGCCGGCCGAGCCCTCGGCGATCAGCGTGCCGAGCGATGTCAGCGGTTCCTGCACGCCGAAGCCGAGATAGGACAGGAAGCTTTCCGTGGCGATGATCTCCGGAATGGTGAGCGTCGCGTAGATGACGACCGGACCGACGAGGTTCGGGACGATGTGCTTGAGGATGATCTTGAACGACCGCTGGCCCGAGGCGCGGGCGGCTTCAATGAATTCCCGCTGCTTGATGGATAGTGTCTGGCCGCGCACGATGCGGGCCATGGTCAGCCATTCGAGCGCGCCGATTGCCGCGAACAGCAGATAGACGTTGCGGCCGAAGATCACCATCAGCAGGATGACGAAGAGGACGTAGGGCAGCGCGTACATGATATCGACGAAACGCATCATGATGGCATCGACGCGACCGCCGAAATAGCCGGAAACGGCGCCGTAAAGCACGCCGATGAGCACCGAGACGAGGGTTGCCACGAGGGCGACGGTCAACGAAACGCGCGTGCCGTAGAGCGTGCGCGCCAGCAGGTCGCGGCCATTGCCATCCGTGCCGAAATAGTGGCCGGCGGCGAAATCCGGGGGACCTCGGAAGGAGGTCCAGTCCGGATCCTCGTAGTTGAAGGGAAGGAAGCTCGGGCCGAAAATGGCGATGAGGACCAGCAGCGCCAGCACGATCAGCGACAGTGCCGCCGCCTTGTTGCGCAGCAGGCGACGCATCGCATCGCCGCTGAGGGAGCGCCCCTTGGGCGCGAGCCCTTCTGCCGAAAGCAGCTCCGCTTCCAACAGTTCTCTCTTGGCTGAATTGAGGATCATCGCATTCTCACTTTCGGATCGAGCCAGGCATAGGCGATGTCGACCAGCAGATTGAGGACCACGATCAGGACCATGTAGAAAATGACGGTGCCGAGGACCATGCCGTAATCACGATTAAGCGCCGCGCCGACGAAGTAGCGGCCGACACCGGGAAGGCCGAAGATGCTTTCCACGACCAGCGAACCGGTGAGCAGATAACTTGCCGCCGGCCCGAGATAGGAGACGACGGGCATCATCGCCGGTTTCAATGCATGGCGCATCACGGTGAGCCTGGGGCCGATACCCTTGGCCTTGGCGGTGCGGATGAAATTCTGGCTCATCACCTCGATCATCGAGCCGCGCATCAGGCGGGAGATGCGCGCCGCGTGCGGCAGGGTCAGAACGATGATGGGAAGGACCAGGAACCGGACCGAACCATCGCCCCAGCCGCCGACGGGCAGCCAGCCGAGTTCGTTGCCGAAGACAAGCTGGAGGATCGGGGCAATGAGGAAGCTCGGCATGACCAAGCCGATAAGCAGGCCTCCGCCCAGCCAGTAATCGGCGCTGCGGTTCTGATACAGCGCCCCAAGACAGCCGATGAAAACGCCGATGATGGTGGCGAGCACGAAGGCGGAGCCGCCGATCGTCAGCGTATAGGGAAATCCCGACATGATCTGCTGGGTAACGGTGAAATCCTGATTGGCGAAGGAGGGGCCGAGGTCGCCCTTCATCACGTCGCCGACATAGATCAGGTATTGCTCGACCAGCGGCTTATCCAGATTGTAGTGGGCCGCGAGGTTGGCTTTGACTTCCGGCGGCAATGGCCGTTCGCCATCGAAGGGGCCGCCGGGAGCGAGGCGCAGAATGAAAAAGCACACTGTCACGGCAATCCACAGTACGGGGATTGTCGACAGCAGACGACGGAGAGCGTAGCGAAACATGGGTGCGTTGAGGCCCCGCCCGGCAAGAGCGGGCAGGGCCTTTTCCTATCTATTCTTTGGGACCTATTCTTTGACGGACAGCCAGCGCGTGCGGTGAATGTCCTGAATATTGTCGACGAAGCCCTGCACCTTCGGGGCGACGATGTTCTGCGAAACGTAGTAGTAGATCGGGATCGCGGCGCTATCGTCGAGGGCGAGCTGCTCGGCCTTCTTATAGATCTCGGCGCGCTTCTTCAGATCGATCTCTTCGTTGCCCTGCTTGATCAGAGCGTCGTAGTCCGGATTGCTCCAGCGGCCATAGTTCATTTCGACGCCGGTCGACAGCAGGTTCAGGAAGTTGATCGGATCGTTGTAGTCGGCGAGCCAGCCGGCACGGCCGATTTCCACCTGGCCGCGCTGCATTTCATCGTAATGCACCTTGGTTTCGGTGTTGTAGAGCTCGATGTCGACGCCGAGCGGCTTCCACATGGCGGCGATCGCCACGGCGATGCGCTTGTGGTTGTCGTTGGTGTTGTAGCGCAGCTGCGCCTTCAGCGGATGGTCAGGACCGAAGCCTGCTTCCTTCAACAGCTTCTTGGCCTCTTCGACCTTCTGCTTGTAAGGCTCGTCTTTCCAGCTGACATAGGCCGGCTCGCCATAATTGGCCGTGCCCGGCGGTACCCAGGAATACATCGGCAGTTCGCCGGTACCCAGAATCTTCGGGCCGATGACCTCGCGATTGACGGCCATCGAGAGAGCCTGGCGGACGCGCTTGTCGTTGAAGGGCGGCTTGGTGGCGTTCAGGACGTAATAGTAGGTGCCGAGGAACGGAACCACATGCGCCTGGCCCGGAAGGTTCTTCTGGATCCACTCATACTGATCGGCGGGGAACGAGGTCAGAATATCGAATTCGCCGGCGCGATAGCGCTTGAGTGCGGCAGACTGATCTTCCAGCGTATAGAAGTTCACCTTGTCGATCTTCACGTCCTTGGCGTCATAGTACTGGTCGTTCTTGACGTTGCTGACATGCGAGCCGGGCACCCATTCGACCGGTTTGTAAGGGCCGTTGGTGACGATGTTTTCGACCTTGACCCAGCTATCGCCCTTCGCTTCGACGACATGCTTCGGCAGCGGATAGGCCGTGTAGTGCATCAAGGCGTTGAGGAAGTAAGGGGTCGGGTTCTCGAGCGTGATTTCCAGCGTCTTGTCGTCGATCGCCTTGACGCCGAGCTGGGTCAGATCCTTGATCTCGCCCTTGTTGATCTTTTCCGCGTTCTTGATCGTGTATTGCAGGTAGGCGTATTGGGCGGCGGTCTTCGGGTCCATCAGACGCTGGAAAGCAAAGACGAAGTCCTGAGCGGTGACAGGCGTGCCGTCGGACCACTTGATGCCGTCGCGCAACTTGAAGGTATAGACCTTCTGGTCGGGGGAAATGGTCCAGCTCGCCGCCTGGCCGGGAATGGGGTTGTCCTTGGGATCTTCGGTCACCAAGCCTTCGAAAATATCGCCGTCGATACGGTTTTCCCAGTCGCCCGAAATTTTTTGCGGATCGAGCGACGTGGGGTCGCCGCCGTTGTGGATATTGAGGGTCGCGGCATGAGCGGAGAGGCTCAATATCGTGCTGACGAACGCCGTCGCGATAAATCTTCTGGCCAAATGAGACATATGTTTTCCCACCTTTCTGGAGTTATTGTCCTTGTTTTACAAGGATATTTTTGATCCCGCAGGTGACCCGTACGTGCAGGTCAATGTCGGAAGTTATCCAAAGCGGCGTCGCATTCAAGCCCCAAAAAGACGCACAGGCTTTGCGTGTGGGCATCCATGTTGATAATTCGCTAAAATTGATGCTGCGAATTTATGCTTCCGGCCTCGGGTTCGCGCCTCCGCCCGATTGCGGCTTGTCGCCTGCGGCCGAGTATGCAAATTGAAAGACCGTGTGCGATATCGAGGCTGTTGGATGAAATCGACAAGGAAGGCGGCGGGAGCCGACTGGTGGCGCGGCGCCGTGATCTATCAGGTCTACCCGCGATCGTTTCAGGATACGGATGCCAACGGGCTTGGCGACATCAAGGGGATCACCCGCCGCCTGCCTCATATTGCCGCACTCGGGGTCGATGCGATCTGGCTGGCACCGTTCTTCACCTCGCCGATGGCGGATATGGGCTACGATGTCGCCGACTATTGCGACGTCGATCCGATTTTCGGCACGCTTGACGATTTCGACGAGATGATGGCGGCGGCGCATGCGCTGGGGCTCAAGGTCATCATCGATCAGGTCATCTCGCATACGTCGGACCGGCATCCCTGGTTCGTGGAGAGCCGGGCAAGCCGCGACAATCCCAAGGCGGATTGGTATGTGTGGGCCGATCCGAAATCGGATGGCACGGCGCCGAACAACTGGCTTTCGATCTTCGGCGGGCCAGGCTGGGAATGGGACGGCGTGCGCCGGCAATATTACCAGCACAACTTCCTGACCTCGCAACCGGACCTGAACTTCCATAATCCCGAAGTTCAGGACGCAGTGCTGGCGGCCGTGAAATTCTGGCTCGACCGCGGCGTCGACGGCTTCCGCCTGGATACGGTCAATTACTATTTCTGCGACAAGGAGCTGCGCGACAATCCGCCGGCGCTCGTTGCAACGGGTGGCCTGGACGCGCCGGAGAGCAATCCCTACGGCATGCAGAACCATCTCTATGACAAGACCCAGCCGGAGAATATCGGCTTCCTGAAGCGGTTCCGTGCGCTGCTCGATCAATATGAGGATCGCGCGACGGTCGGCGAGGTGGGCGATGGCGCCCGTTCGCTGCAGACGGTGGCCGCCTATACCAGCGGCGGCGACAAGCTGCACATGTGCTATACATTCGACCTGCTGGGGCCGGATTTTACCCCGGCGCATTTCCGCCGTTGCGTCGGCGATTTTCAGGATAACGTCGTCGACGGCTGGGTCTGCTGGGCCTTTTCCAATCACGATGTGCAGCGCCATGTCAGCCGCTTCGCGCTGACGGAGGAAGAGCAGCCGCGCGTCGCCAAGCTGGCGATTTCGCTGCTCTCGACGCTGCGCGGCTCGATCTGCCTGTATCAGGGGGAAGAGTTGGGTCTGCCGGAGGCGGAGCTTGCCTTCGAGGATCTGCGCGATCCCTATGGCATTCGCTTCTGGCCGGCCTTCAAGGGGCGTGACGGATGCCGCACGCCGATGCCCTGGGAAGCGCGCCGTGCCCATGCCGGGTTTACGACCGCCGAGAAATCCTGGCTGCCGGTGCCTTACCAGCATGCGTCCCTTGCCGTGGACAAGCAGGAGGCGGACGAGGATTCCGTGCTGCATCACTATCGGCAGACACTGGCCTTCCGGAGGGAATATGCCGCCTTGCGCGACGGCGATATGACCTTCCTCGGCACCGAGGAAGATGTTCTCGCCTTCACGCGCTCGAAGGATGGCGAGACGCTGCTTTTCGTCTTCAATCTGTCCCGCAAGCCGGTGAAGGTCGCCGTGCCGGAGGGCATCAAGCTGGCAAAGACCATTGCCATGCCGGGTTTCGAGACCGCCGACGCAGGGGCGACGGTGACGCTCTCAGCGCTTGACGTCTATTGCGGCCAACTCGCCTGATCAGCCGATCAGCATGAACTTGTCGACATCGACCAGACCTTTATCCGATATCTTCAGGTGCGGGATGACGGGCAGGGGCAGGAAGGCGAGCTGCAGGAAGGGCTCTTCCAGCGTCGCGCCGAGGGCGTAGGCCGCTTGGCGCAAATGGTGGAGCGTGTCGCGGACGCTCTCGTAGGGTTCGAGGCTCATGAGGCCGGCGATGGGCAGGGCGATCTCCCCGGTGACGACACCGTTCTCGACGACCACGAAGCCGCCGTTGATATCGCTGAGGCGATTGGCGGCGAGCGCCATGTCATCCTCG
>Ga0182007_10001534_pt1 | contig 12333 bp, 8 predicted proteins | sample Sormic07211113_1_FD_123023 | JGI IMG/M metagenome (GOLD analysis project Ga0182007, IMG submission 123023) | Rhizosphere microbial communities from Sorghum bicolor, Mead, Nebraska, USA - 072115-113_1 MetaG | ecosystem: Host-associated > Plants > Roots > Rhizosphere | place: USA: Nebraska... | reverse complement strand
CCTCCATGTGACGCCCGGGACCTGGCAGTCCAGCGACAGCGTCGACGCGAGCAACGGTGAGAGCGTCGGCGTGGCGTTCCCGAAGGTCAGGACGCTGGCGGCGGGGCAGAGCCTCACCCAGTCCTTCGGCCGAGCCGTGTGGAGTCCGATGCACTATCTGCCGATGGTCGGGGAGAAGTCCGTCAGCTTCCTTCCGGACGGTCTGATCGGCGATCCCGATGTCGGGGCGGACTGGGCCGATCCGACCAAGGAGACCGTGGTCCTGTCCAAGGGAAGTGCCGTCGTCAAGAAGCAGACGCTGACCAACTGGGGTACCGGGGACGCCGAGTTCTCCGCCGGTATCCGCTCGGCCGGCTGGTACCGCCTGACCGTGGACGCCCATCGCTATCGGCCGGGCATCACCTTCCCCGCCGGCATGCTCTCCTCCCGTGCCACCCTCGACTGGTACTTCAAGGCCGACCCGGCGAAGTCGATGGTCGCGCCCGTCTTCCTGACCCGGTTCCTGCCGCTCGGGCTGAACAGCCGCAACCATGCCGCGCCGAACGGCACCACCACGGTCGATGTGACTGCCGGGCGCGGATCCCAGGGGCCCGACCTGAAGTTCACCAAGGTGACTCCCAAGTCGGTACGGGTCTGGTCGTCCGTCGATGGCGGTAAGACCTGGACGGCGGCGAGCGTCCAGCACTCCGGGTCGATCTGGCGGGCGTCCGTCCACAACCCTGCCTCCGGTGCCGTCGCCCTGCGCTCCGAGGTGACCGACTCCGCCGGGGACCGGTCGGTGGAGACGGTGTACCGGGCGTACGCCGTCGGCTGAAAACCCGTTATTGAAGGGTCACTGAAGCCGGTCACTGAAGCCGGTCAAGCAAGCCGGTCAAGCAAGCCGGTCGGCGGCGAACCCGCGGCCGTTGAAGCCGGTCAAGCAAGCCGGTCGGTGAGGCCCCCGCAGGAGCGCGTTCGGGAGGACGCGCTCCTGACGTGTGCCCGAAATCCCACAGGTTTTGCCCCTGTATTACCGCCCCATGACCGACTGTCTACAGCTCTGTGGTCATGATGGTCCGCGTCTTGGTTAGGTATGCCTACGCTAAGGGGGCGGCCCCCGGCGGAGGTCGGCCATGGAGGGCCGTATGTGGGATGACGCGTTTCCGAGCTTCCTGATCGGACTGCGGGAGGGACTCGAAGCCGGACTCATCGTCTCCATCCTCGTCGCGACCCTCGTCAAAGCCGATGCCCGCTCCCGGCTCCCCCAGGTGTGGACCGGTGTGCTCGCGGCGATCGCGCTCGCGGCCGGCTTCGGTGCGGTGCTCACCTTCACCGCCGCGTCCCTGTCGGCCACCGCCCAGGAGGCCTTCGGCGGCACCCTCAGTGTGATCGCGGTCGCCTTCGTCACCGCGATGGTGTTCTGGATGCGCCGTTCGGCCCGCAGTCTGTCCGGGGAGATCAAAGGGAAGGTGACCGGCGCGCTGGCCATGGGCTCGGGCGTACTGGTCCTCACCTCGTTCCTCGCCGTCGGCCGCGAGGGCCTGGAGACCGCGCTGTTCCTGTGGACCACCGCGCAGGCGGCCGGCGAGTCCGCGGGGCCCATGGTCGGTGCCGGCGTCGGCCTGGTTCTGGCGGCCGTGCTGTGCTGGGGGCTGTACCGACGGGTCCTGCGGATCAACCTCACGAAGTTCTTCACCGCCACCGGCGCCGTGCTCATCGTGATCGCCGCCGGTGTCCTCGGCTACGGCCTGCGCGACCTCCAGGAAGGCGGCGTCCTGCCCGGCAGCACCGCCTACGCCGTCGACCTCGGCGGCAGCGTCGACGCCGGCTCCTGGTACAGCACCCTGATCCAGGGCGTCCTCAACCTGACGCCGACCATGACCTGGCTCCAGGTCATCGCCTACGTCGGCTATCTCGCCGTAGTGATGACCCTCTTCGTGCGGGGAGTGCGAGCCACCGTGCCGAAGCCCGCCCTCGACAGGCCGGAGGAGGCCGCGCCCGACCCGGACAAGCCCCGGAACGCCGCGCCCGCTCCCACCCCACCCGTCCCCCCACGGCGTCGCCCCGCCTGGGTCGTGCCCGTCGCCGTCGTCACCGTTCCCGCGCTTCTCGCGGGGCTCGCCGTGGCCTTCGGGCGGCCCAAGCCCGCGAGCGCGCAGACCGTCGCCGTGTCGGAGAAGGAGTGCGGGGCGGGGTTCACGGCACCCAAGCCCGGCCGGCAGACCTTCCAGATGCGCAACACCGGCGACAAGACCTCCGAGGTGTATCTGATCGACCCGGCCACGAACGCCGTCTACGGCGAGGTCGAGGGGCTGGCCCCCGGTACCACCCGTGCCCTGGTCGCCACCGTCGCCGGGGGTACGTACGCCTGGCGCTGCGTGCCCAGCGGCGGTGCCGCCGTCACCTCCAAGGCCGTCCGTGTCAGCGGCGGGGGCGGTGGCGCCCAGGCGGTCGTTCCCGTCTCGGAGAAGGATCTGGCCGGACCGCTGAAGCAGTACCGGGGCTACGTCGACCAGGGCCTGGCCACACTCGTCGCCCAGACCCGCGTCCTCGCCGGGGACATCCGGGGCGACCATCTCGACAAGGCCCGTACCGACTGGCTCACCGCGCATCTCACCTACTCCTCCCTCGGCGCCGCCTACGGCACGTTCGAGGACTTCGACAAGAAGATCAACGGCCGGGCCGACGGTCTGCCGGGCGGCGTCCACGACAAGGACTTCGCCGGGTTCCACCGAGTCGAGTACGGCCTGTGGCACGGAGAGTCGGCGGCGAGTCTGAAGGCCCCGGCCCAGCAGCTCACCACCGCGGTCGCGGGGCTCCAAAAGGCGTTCCCCACTCAGGACTTCGACCCGTCGGACCTGCCGTTGCGGGCCCACGAGATCCTGGAGAACACCCTCCAGTTCGAGCTGACCGGCGACACCGACGAGGGCAGCGGCACGAACCTCGCCACCGCCGACGCCAACCTCGCCGGCACCCGCGAGCTGCTCACCGTACTCAGGCCGCTGCTCACCACCCGCGCGCCCAAGTTGCTGCCGACCGTCGACGCGGACGTCTCCCGGCTGCAGAACCTCCTCGACGCCGCGCACCACGGCAACGGTGGCTGGACTCCGGTCGACCAGCTCGACGCCACCACCCGAGCGCGGATCGACGGGGCCACCGGCCGGCTCCTGGAGGACCTGTCCCCCATCCCGGACCTCCTGGAGATCAGGAAGGCCGCCTGATGAGTTCCGCCGAGCACACTTCACCGACACCCGCGCCCAAGCCCACGCCCACACAGGCACCTATGCACGCCCCCGCATCCGCTGAAGGGACCACCCCCATGCCGTCCGCCGATTCCCCCGCCCCGCAGGGCCGTTGCCCCGTCGGTGCCGGTCGTCGTTCCTTCGTGAAGACGGCACTCGGCGCCGGGGCGGCCGGCGCGGTGCTGGCCGGCGGTGGACTCGTGCTCGCCGAGAGCGGTGACGGTACGGCGCAGGCCGCCACGGAGACCGCGGAGACCGCGGCGGCGGGGAACGCCGCCAGGATCCCCTTCCACGGCGCTCACCAGGCCGGCATCATCACCCCCGCCCCGGCCGCCGCCACCTTCGTCTCCTTCACCGTCATCGCCGACAACCGTGCCGAACTCGCCGACCTGCTGAGGACGATCACCGCCCGGGCCCGCTTCCTGACCTCCGGCGGCACGCCCGCCGACCTCGGCGTCGGTGCCCCGCCCTCCGACAACGGCATCCTCGGCCCGACCGTCCCCGCGGACGGCCTCACGGTCACCGTGGGAGTGGGTGCCTCCCTCTTCGACGACCGGTACGGCCTCGCCAAGGCCAGGCCCCGCCGCCTCACCCCCATGCGGACCTTCCCCAACGACGACCTCAGGCCCGCCGAGTGCCACGGCGACCTCTCCCTGCAGATCTGCGCCGACCGTCAGGACACCGTCCTGCACGCGCTGCGCGACATCGCCAAGCACACCCGGGGCGCCCTGCAGATCAAGTGGCGTATCGACGGTTTCCAGAACGCCCCGCGTCCCACCGGCGCCCAGCGCAACCTGCTCGGCTTCAAGGACGGCATCGCCAACCCCGACGTGTCCTCGGCCCGTGAGACCAACCGGCTGATCTGGGTGGGGGACGGCGACGGCGAGCCCGCGTGGGCGAAGGGCGGCAGCTACCAGGTGATCCGGATCATCCGGATGCTGGTGGAGTTCTGGGACCGGGTCTCGCTGAGCGAGCAGGAGCTGATGTTCGGCCGCCGCAAGGACACCGGCGCCCCGCTGGACGGCGCCAAGGAGACCGACATCCCCCAGTACGCCAAGGACCCGCACGGCACCGCGATCCCGCTCGACGCCCATATCCGCCTCGCCAACCCGCGCACCGCCGCCACCGACAACTCCCGCATCCTGCGCCGGGGTTACAACTACGACCGCGGAATCGACAATGTCGGCAACCTCAACATGGGTCTGGTGTTCTGTTGCTACCAGCAGGACGTCAAGCGGCAGTTCGAGGCCACCCAGACCCGGCTGATCGACGAACCCCTCGTCGACTACATCTCCCCCACCGGCGGCGGCTACTTCTTCGCCCTGCCGGGAGTACGGGACGCCAAGGACTGGTTGGGCCGCGCACTCCTCACGGCGTGAACCCGCCCGAGCCACCGCTCAAGCCCACCCCACCAGCCCCCTGATCCCACCCCGCCGGCCCCCAACCACCCCCCACCGCCCAAGCCAAGCCCTGCAACCACACCCCCCAAATGAACACCGGGCCACATTCTTGTGCCCTTCTCACCTCCTTCAGGCGAACCCGGCGCGCACATCTCCTCTCTACATGTTGTAGTAGCCGTAAGCGGAGGAGTTGGGACATGCACGTCGACAGCGTCGGTGCCAGGGCCCGGTCACGCGAGCTGTCGCCGTCCGTCGCCGTTCGGGCCTCGACCGGCCGAACCGGTGACGCGCCCCGGCAGTGGCACCGCGGCATGACGCTGATCGCCACGATCAGCCTGTTCATCGGCACCCGTGACGCCTGGACCCAGGCGATGCTCGTCCACCCGCCGGTCGCCGGGATCATCTCCGTCTGCTACGCGGGGATCCTGGTGTGCGGGGTGCTCGCGCTGGCCGTGCGCGGCCGGCGGGCCCTCGTCAGGGTGGACGCGGCGGTGCTCGTCCTCGCCGTGGCCCTGGTGCTGTGCGGTTACTGGCTGAACCACATGGGCACGGACGAGGGCGTGCTGACCGAGCAGGCGGCGAGCCAGATCGCGCACGGCCACCCCGTCTACGGACAGCCCTGGCCCTGGCTGTTCGGCACCGCCGACTCCGGTCTCACCAAGACGATGTCCGGCGGCGCCGACTACACGTACGGCTATCCCCCGCTGACCGCCCTGCTCGCCGCGCCGGTCCACGCCCTGCTGCACACCCCGGCGGCCGCCACCATGGTCACCACGGGTGCGCTGATCGCCGGTACGGTCGCGCTGTGGCTGCTGCTTCCCGTCCCGTGGCGGTCGGCGGCCACCGCCGTGTGCCTCGGCTTCGGCATCCTGCCGGGGTACGCCCGCTCCGGCTACCCGTCGATCGTCGCCCTGGCGCTGCTGGTGCCGGTGGTGGTCCGCTGGCCGGCCACCGGCGCGGGCGGCCGGCTGGGGCGCGGCGGTGTGCTGCGGGCGGTGTGCCTGGGCGCCGCCTGCGCCGCGCAGCAACTGGCCTGGTTCCTGACGCCGTTCCTGCTGATCGGCCTGTACGCGGTGCGGCGCGGCGAACTCGGCGCCCGTCCGGCGGCGGCCGTACTCGCCCGCTACACCGGCATCGCCGTCCTGACCTGGGCCGCCGTCAACACCTACTTCGCCGCCCAGGGCTTCTCCACCTGGCTGCACGGGCTGCTGCTGCCCCTCACCCAGAAGGCGATCCTGCACGGCCAGGGCCTGATGGGCATCTCCTACTACTTCACCGCGGGCAGCAGCCGCCTCGACTACTACTCGTACGCCAGTCAGCTGCTTCTCGCCGGTCTGCTCGCGGCGACGTTCCTCTTCGTGCGCCGGCTGGGCCCGGCCCTGACCGTCCTGCCCTGGCTGTCCTTCTATCTCGCCACCCGCTCCCAGGACGGCTACTTCCTGATGATGACCCCGCTGTGGCTGGCGGCCGCGGCGACGGTCCCCTCCTCGTCCCTGGCGCACGCCTGGCAGCCCCGCATCCCGCACGTCACCGGGCGCCCCGCCAAGGCGGCGCTGGCCGTGGGTCTGCTGGTCCCCGCCCTTGTGTGCACCGTCGTCGCCGCCGGCAGCGCACCTCCCCTGCGCATGACCCTCACCGCGCACCTCACCGGCCGGTCCCACCCGTCCGTCACCTCTGTCACGGTCCGCGCGTCCAACACCACCGGGACCGCCCTCACCCCGCACTTCGCGAGCCGTCTCGGCCAGGGCGCCTCCAACTGGTGGACCATCACGGCGGGCCCCGCCACCCTCGCCCCGCACAGCACGGCCGTGTACGTCGTACGACCGGAGGGCGGCCACCACGCGCTGCCGGTGTCCAGGCGCGAGCGCATGTATCTCATCGCCGTCACCGGGACGCCCATGACCATCAGCACCGTGCCCTTCGAGGCACCCGCACCGGCACCGGCACCCGCGCCCCAGGGTTCGTGACGGCACGGCCGCGGGCCGCGCTCGGGGCTGCCGACCGGCCTCAGTCCGGGTTGGGCCGCGCCAGACCGTGGTCGTAGGCGAAGATCACCGCCTGGATGCGGTCGCGGGCGCCGATCTTGGCGAGGACCCGGCCGACGTGGGTCTTGACCGTGGACTCGGAGAGGACGAAGCGGGTGGCGATCTCGCCGTTGGTCCAGCCCTTGCCGACGGCGACGAGGATCTCGCGTTCGCGGTCGGTGAGGGAGGCGAGGGCCGGGTCCTCGGGGGCGTCGCCGCGCTGGGCGGGGACGTACTGGGCGAACTGGTCCAGGAGGCGGCGGGTGAGGGCGGGGGCGATGACCGCGTCGCCGGAGGCGACCGCGCGGATGCCGGCCAGGAGTTCCTCGGGGCGCGCGTCCTTGAGGAGGAAGCCGCTGGCACCGGCCCGGATGGCGGCGTGGACGTACTCGTCGAGGTCGAAGGTGGTGAGCACCAGGATGCGGGAGCGGTCACCGGCGGCGGCGATCCGGCGGGTGGCCTCGATGCCGTCCATGCCGGGCATGCGGACGTCCATCAGGACCACGTCGGGGCGGAGTTCGGCGGCCTTGCGGACGGCCTCGGCGCCGTGCGCGGCCTCGCCGAGGACCTCGGTCTCCGGTACGGAGTCCAGCAGCATCCGGAAGCCGTAGCGCTGGAGCGGCTGGTCGTCGACGACGAGGACCGTGGTCACCGGACACGCTCCTCGGGGGTGAGGTCGAGCACGGCCTCCACGCTCCAGCCGCCGCCGGGTGCCGGTCCCGCGCTGACCGTGCCGCCGTACAGGGCCGCTCGTTCCCGCATGCCCACCAGGCCGTGTCCTTCCTCGTCGGGCGGTCCTGGCGGTGCGCCCGGACCGTTGTCCTGGACCCGTATGGTCAGCCGGTCGTTGTCGACCAGGAGCGCCAGCCGGACCCGGGTCTCGCTGTCGGCGTCGGCGTGTTTCAGGGTGTTGGTGAGGGCCTCCTGGACGATGCGGTACACCGTCAGCTGCACCCCGCCGTCCAGGGCGTCGACCTCGCCGGAGGTCCGGTAGACCACCTCCAGTCCGGCCGCGCGGACCTTGGCGCACAGCGCCTCGACGTCCGCGATGCCGGGCTGGGGGCTGAGTTCGGGCCCGCTGCGGGGGCCGTCCGCCGGCTCGCGCAGCACTCCCAGCACGCGCCGCAGCTCACCGAGGGCCTGGCGGCCGGTGTCGCCGATGAGCCGGAGGGCCTCCTTGCCGCGTTCGGGGGCGATGTCGGTGGCGTAGGCCCCGGCGTCGGCGAGGGTGATGATGACGGACAGGTTGTGGCCGACGATGTCGTGCATCTCGCGGGCGACCCGGGTGCGTTCGGTGGCCGCGGCCAGCCTGCTGCGCTGGTCGCGCTCGATCTCCAGGCGCGCGGCGCGCTCACGCAGCCCGGCGAGCTGGGCGCGGCGGATGCGGATCACCAGGCCGAGCGCGAGGGCCGCGGTCGCCGTGCTGAGCAGGAAGAACAGCCCGTCCCAGACGGACATGGCCGGGGACACCCGTACGGCGACCAGCGCCAGGGCGACCGCCATGGCGGCGCAGGCCCACGCCAGCTGCTGCAGCCGCCCGTGCAGGGCCAGGCTGTAGAGGGCGATGAACAGGGCGATGTCCGCGCGCAGTACGGCGTTCAGGGACCACTGCAGGACGAACACCGCCGTGATGGCGGCGAAGGCGGCGAGGGGCCGGCGGCGCCGCCACAGCAGGGGGAGTACGAGTCCCGCCTGCAGCGCCAGCATGCCCGCGAGGGGCAGCCGGGTGAAGGCGAGGCGGAACCGGGGCGGGCCGTCGCCGCCGCCCGCGCCGTGGTGGAGCAGGTCGGGCAGGCAGAACATCAGGAAGACGACGAGAACGACCGCGGTGTCCAGGACCCAGGGACGGGCCCGGTCGACATGCCGCAGCCGCTGGCCGCCCCGGGACAGACGGGCGACCAGCGGACCCATTCCGCTGAGGTCATCGGTGGCTACGGCGTTCACGGACGTCACGCTGCCATGGTGCGGCACTCAGACGTCGCTGCGGGTGAGCCGGTATGCCGCGCCCGCCAGTGCCAGGGCCGTCCAGCACAGGAAGACCAGCAGTCCGGCGCCCGGCGAGAGGGTGGTGGAGTCGTGGGTGAGGGCGAACATCGACTCCCCGGCGTTGGACGGCAGACAGGGGCTGATGTTGTCCTGCCAGGAGCTCGGCAGCAGCGAGATCAGGCCCGGGATCAGCATGAGGGTGGCGACCAGTACGGAGATCCCGCCGGCCACCGATCGCAGCAGCGCGCCCAGCGCGGTGCCGATCACGCCGACCAGGCCCAGGTAGAGCCCGGCGCCGAGCAGGCTGCGCAGCACCCCCGCGTGGGAGAGGTCCATGGCGGCGGGTGTGCCGGAGACGATGCCGCTGCCGATCAGGAAGGCGACGAACGCGCCGACCGTCCCCACCACCAGCGCGACCAGCCCGAACACGGCCGCCTTGGACCACAGCACGGGGAGCCTGCGGGGCACGGCGGCGAGCGTGGAGCGGATCATGCCGGTCGAGTACTCGCCCGCCGTGACCAGGACGCCGAGCACGCCGAGGGCGAGCTGGGCGAAGTTCGTCCCGAAGAGGGAGAGGCTGACGGCCGTGGAGGCGGCGAAGTCCCGGTCCATGTGGCCGGAGTTGATGCCGGACTTGTAGCGGCTGGCGGCGATGAGGCCGAAGGCCACGAGGAACAGCAGTCCGAGCCCGAGGGTGATCCAGGTCGAGCGCAGGGACCACAGCTTGGCCCACTCCGAGGCGAGCACACGCCGTCCGGTGACCCGGTACTCGGGCCGGGCGGGGGCGGTCCTGGGTTCCTCGGCGGTGGCGGTGAGGGTGGTCATGCGGACCTCCCGAGGGTCTCGGTCATGGTCTCGGTACCGGCCGTGGTCACGGTCGTGGACCCGCTTGTCGTCCCGGTCGTGGTCGTGGACCCGTGGTACTCCACGGCGTCCCTGGTCAGGTCCATGAACGCCTCCTCCAGGGAGACGGTCCGGGTGCTCAGTTCGAACAGCGCGATGCCGTGCTCGGCGGCGGCCAGCCCGATCTCCCGGGCGGTCAGGCCGGTCACCTGCAGCTCCTCGGAGCCGATCCGGCCGGTGATGTCGACGCCGGGTCCGGCCAGTACGTCCCTCAGCCGCGCCGGGTCCTGGGTCGCCACGTCGACCGTGTCGCCGCCGGCCTCGCGGATCAGCTCGCCCACGGTGGTGTCGGCGAGCAGCCGCCCGCGGCCCACGACGATCAGGTGGTCCGCCACCAGCGCCATCTCGCTCATGAGATGGGAGGAGACGAAGACCGTCCGCCCTTCCTCGGCGAGCGTCTTGAGCAGGTTGCGGATCCAGAGCACGCCTTCCGGGTCCAGCCCGTTGACCGGCTCGTCCAGCATCACCGTCTGCGGATCGCCGAGCAGCGCGGCCGCGATGCCGAGCCGCTGGCCCATGCCGAGGGAGAAGGCGCCGGCCCGCTTCCTGGCCACGCTGCCCAGTCCCGCCAGCTCGATGACCTCGTCGACCCGGCGGCGCGGAATGCCGTGGGTCAGCGCGAGGGCCCTGAGGTGGTTGTGGGCGGAGCGGCCCGGGTGGATGGACTTCGCCTCCAGCAGGGCGCCGACCTCCTGGAGCGGGGCCTGGTGCTGGGCGTAGTGCCGGCCGTTCACGGTGACGGTGCCGCTGGTGGGGGCGTCGAGGCCGACGATCATGCGCATGGTCGTGGACTTGCCGGCGCCGTTGGGCCCCAGAAAGCCGGTGACGGTACCCGGCTTCACGACGAACTCCAGCCCGTCCACGGCCGTCTTCTCGCCGTACCTCTTCGTCAACTGCCGTGCGTCGATCATGCGCGCCCTTCCTGTCGGCTTCCGGCGCCCGTCGCTTCCCACGTCGAGCCGCTACGGCAACGCTATGAGCGGGTTCTGCCACTGCCGTGGTACCGGAAGGCCGAAGTGGGGCGGGGGTGTAGTACCGGGGTACTACGGGGGTGAGGTCGGGGCCCGTCCTGCGCGGCCGAACGATGAGGCGGGCCCCGCGCGACTACGAGCGCCGGGGCCCGCCGGGGACCGTGTTCATGCTCAGGCCGTGCGTTTGCGGGATGCCGTCTTCTTGGCCGTTGCCGACTTCTTCGCGGCTGTCCTGCCGGCGGCTGTCTTGCCGGCGGTCGTCTTGCCGGCGGTCGTCTTGCCGGCGGTCGTCTTCTTCGCCGTCGACTTCTTCGCGGCCGCCGTCGTCTTCGTGGAGCTCGCGGACTTCTTGGCCGCCGCCGTCTTCTTCGCCGTAGCCGCCGTGGACGTCGACTTCTTGCCCGACGCCTGCTTCGGCGCGGCCCGTGCCGACTTGCGCGCCGGGAGGGGCCTGACCTCCGCCTTTTCCTTGGGCTGCGCCGGCTGCTCGGTCTCCTCCTCCTCGCCGCGCGACTCCTTCGCCGCCTGCACGCTCTTCTCCAGGGCCGCCATCAGGTCGAGGACCTTGCCGCCCCTGGCCGGTTCCGGGGATTCCGGTGGCGCCTCGCCGGCCGCCTTGGCGGCGACGACCTCTTCCAGGGCCTCGCGGTACTCGTCGTGGAGTTCGTCGAGGTCGATCTCGCCCAGGGTGTCCATCAGAGCGTCGGCGAGGTCGAGTTCCTTGTCGTTGACCGTGACCTTGGTGTCGGGGGCCAGCCCCTCGGGCGCCCGGACCTCGTCCGGCCAGAGGAGGCCGTGCATGGCGATGGCGTCGTCCACCACCCGCAGCATCCCGAGCCGTTCCTTCCCCCGGAGCGCGAACTTCGCTATCGCCACCTTGTTGCTGCGTTTCAGGGCCTCGCGCAGGAGGGTGTACGGCTTGGCCGCCGGGGCGCCCCCGGCCGCCAGGTAGTACGCCGCGTCCATCTGGAGCGGGTCGATCCGGTCGGCCGGCACGAAGGCGACGATCTCGATCGTCTTGGCCGTGGGCAGCGGGAGGTGGGACAGGTCCTCGTCGGTGATCGGGATGATCGTGCCGTCGGCGTCCTCGTAGCCCTTGCCGATCTCGGCCGTCGTGACCTCCTTGTCCTCCAGATCGCAGAACTTGCGGTACCGGATGCGGCCGCCGTCCTCCGTGTGGATCTGGCGGAAGGAGATCGAGTGGCTCTCCGTCGCGTTGACCAGCTTGATCGGGATGCTGACCAGGCCGAAGGAGATGGCCCCGTTCCATATGGATCTCACCTGCGGCACCCTCTCGGTGGCTTTGTACCGTTACGTCACTGTTTGCGTGAGATTCTCATCGTATGACGCCCATCACAGAGGTGGAGGGGAGGCGGCTCGCCCTCAGCAACCTGGAGAAGGTGCTGTATCCCGAGACCGGGTTCACCAAGGGCGAGGTGCTGCACTACTACGCCACCAACGCCGACGTGATCCTGCCCCATCTGCGCGACCGGCCCGTTTCCTTCCTGCGGTATCCCGACGGCCCCGACGGGCAGGTGTTCTTCACCAAGAACGTTCCTCCCGGTACACCCGACTGGGTCACCACCGCCGAGGTGCCCCGGTCGGAGGGGCCCGCGCGGATGGTGGTCGTGCAGGATCTGGCGTCCCTGATGTGGGCCGCCAACCTCGTCACCGAGTTCCACACACATCAGTGGGTCGCCCGGGACCCCGGCGTCGCGGACCGGATCGTCTTCGATCTCGACCCGGGCGCCCCCGCCACCGTCGTCGACTGCTGCGAGGTCGCCCTGTGGCTGCGGGAGCGGCTCGCCGAGGACGGGATGACCGCCTG
>Ga0182007_10001533_pt1 | contig 12341 bp, 8 predicted proteins | sample Sormic07211113_1_FD_123023 | JGI IMG/M metagenome (GOLD analysis project Ga0182007, IMG submission 123023) | Rhizosphere microbial communities from Sorghum bicolor, Mead, Nebraska, USA - 072115-113_1 MetaG | ecosystem: Host-associated > Plants > Roots > Rhizosphere | place: USA: Nebraska... | reverse complement strand
GTCGGTCCGGACGTGCGCGCGGGCCTCGTCCGGGGTGGGGAACCGGATGGCGCCCTCGGCAGTTAGCGGCGAAGCGCAGTCCTGGCGTGCCCGCGTCCTCGGCGCTCTGGCCACCGCTGCTGCCGAGGATCCACACCTCCGCATCGGCCCCTCGCCGGGCACGACGTGCGCCTCGGCGCCCTCCGGGGTGCGGTAGGCGCCGGCCAGCAGGGCGAGGAGGCCGTCGATCTGCTCGGCGTAGTCCTGCGACTCGGCGTTCGGGAGCAGGAGCAGCTTGCGGTTCCTCGGCGAGCAGCGCGTTGTCGAGGACCTCGCGGAAACGCTCGTGCGTCGACTTGTGGACCCCGGTGAGCGGGTCCGGCCGGTGCACGATCAGGGTGATCGCGAGGAACTTCACGATGCCGCCCGCTGGTTCGCGGTCTCGTCGGGGTGTGCGAGGCCGAGCTGGTGGCGGAGGGTCGGGCCCTCGTACTCCGTGCGGAAGACGCCCTGCTCCTGGAGGAGCGGTACGACCTTGTCGGCGAAGACGTCGAGGCCGCTGGGCGTGATGTGCGGGACGAGGATGAAGCCGTCACTGGCGTCGGCCTGGACGTACTCGTTGATGGTCCTGGCGACCGTCTCCGGGGAGCCGATGAAGTTCTGGCGGTTGCTGGTCTCGATCACCAGGTCGCGGATGGACCAGTTGTTCGCGGCGGCCAGCTCCCGCCATTCACGGGCGGTGGCCAACGGGTCGCGGTACATGCGGACTTGGGCGCGGCCCTTGGCGATGTGGTTGTCGCTGACGTCCGGGTCGACGTCGGGCAGCGGGCCTTCGGGGTCGTAGCCGGACAGGTCCCGGTTCCAGACGAACTCCAGGTGCTTGATGGCGGTGGCCCCGCTGACCTGCAGGCGGCGCACCTCCTTGGCGAGCTCCTCCGCTTCCTCGTCGGTGTCGCCGAGCACGAAGCTGGCGGCGGGCAGGATCAGCAACTCGTCATGGCGGCGCCCGTACTTGGCGAGGCGGTTCTTGACGTCGGTGTAGAAGGCCCGGCCGCCGTCGAGGGTGGCGTACCGGCTGAAAATGGCGTCGGCGGAGGAGGCGGCGAACTCGCGGCCCTCCTCGGAGTCGCCGGCCTGGAAGATGACGGGGCGGCCCTGCGGGGAGCGCGGGACGTTGAACTGCCCGTGGATGTCGAAGTGCGGGCCCGTGTGGACGAAGGAGCCGGCCTTGGCGTCGTCCAGGAAGACGCCGGTCGCCAGGTCGGCGACGATCTCGTCGCCGCGCCAGGAGTCGAAGAGCTCGTTGGCGGTGGCCAGGAACTCCTTGGCGCGGGAGTAGCGGTGCTCCTGTGGGAGGAAGCCGCCGCGGCGGAAGTTCTCGCCGGTGAAGGCGTCCCAGGAGGTGACCACGTTCCAGGCGGAGCGGCCGCCGGAGAGGTGGTCGAGGCTGGCGAACTGGCGGGCCACCTCATAGGGCTCGTTGAAGGTGGAGTTGATGGTGCCGGTCAGACCGAGGTGCTCGGTGACGGCGGCGAGCGCGGCGAGGACCGTGAAGGTGTCGGGGCGGCCGACGACGTCCAAGTCGTATATTTTGCCGCCCTGTTCGCGCAGGCGGAGGCCTTCAGCAAGGAACAGGAAGTCGAACTTGGCGCGTTCGGCGGTCTGCGCGAAGTGCACGAAGGAGCTGAACTCGATGTGGCTGCCGGCCTTCGGGTCGCTCCACACGGTGGTGTTGTTGACGCCGGGGAAGTGCGCGGCCAGATGGATCTGCTTCTGCGGCTTGCTCATGGTCGGTGCGGTCCTTCCGGCTCAGGCGGTGGCGGTGACGGTGGCGGTGGTGGTGGCGGCGTAGCGGTTGGCGGGGCGGCTGAGGCCCAGCAGGCCGCGCAGGGTGTCGGCCTCGTAGGCGGTGCGGAAGGCGCCCCGGCGCTGCAGCTCGGGGACCAGGCCGCGGGTGACGGCCGGCAGGTCGTGTCCGGCGACGGCGGGCCGCAGCCGGAAGCCGCTCAGTCCCGCTTCGGCGAACTCCTGCAGCAGATCGGCGAGTTGGGCGGGCGTACCGGCGAAGACGCGGGCGTCACTGGTGTACGGCTCTCCCGCGAGGGCGTCGAGGCGGGCGCGGCGGTCCTCGGCGGCCGCCTGGTCGTCGTCGAGGAAGACAACCAGGTCACCGAAGATGTGCAGGAGTTCGTCGGCGCGTCCGGCCGCCTCCTGTTCGGTCCGGATCTCGGCGACGATCGCGCGGGCGTCCTCGGAGTCCTGCGGGGTGACGTAGCCGACGTCGGTCTGGCGGGCCACCAGGCGGTAGGGGACGGTCTGGTGGGCGAGGGAGGTGACGAGGGGCTGGCCCTGGGGCGGGCGCGGGGTGATGGAGGGGCCCTTGACGCTGAAGTACTTGCCCTCGAAGTCGATGTAGTGCAGCTTGTCGCGGTCGATGAAGCGGCCGGTGGCGACGTCCCGGATCTCGGCGTCGTCCTCCCAGCTGTCCCAGAGCCGGCGGACGGCCTCGACGTAGTCGGCGGCCTCGTCGAAGAGGTCGGTGAGCCGTTCCTGTCCGGCGGGCGTCCGCAGCTCCGCCAGGCTGATCGGCGGGAAGGTGCGGCGGCCGAAGTGGTCGGCCTCGTGCGGGCGGGCGGAGATCTGGACCCGCACCCCGGCCCGGCCGGTGCTCACGTAGTCGAGGGTGGCGATCGCCTTGGAGATGTGGAACGGCTCGGTGTGGGTCACGATCACCGTCGGCACCAGGCCGATGTGCCGGGTGAGGGGCGCGATACGGGACGCGGTCAGTACGGCGTCCAGACGGCCGCGCACCTGGTCGGTCCGGCCGTCCAACTCGCCGTAGAGAGAGGACTGGAGGCCGAGTCCGTCCTCCAGGGTGACGAAGTCGAGCAGTCCGCCCTCGGCCTCGGCGACCTGGTCGGCCCAGTATCCGGCGGTGAACAGGTCCCGGGGGCGCGCGACCTGCTCGCGCCAGGAGGCGGGGTGCCAGCCGGTGCCGTCGAGGGCCACGGCGAGGTGCAGAGGAGAAGAGGGAGTCGAGGACACGAGGGTGCCTTCCTGGAGATCCGTACGGGAGCGCCGGGGCGGCGGGCAGGTGGCCACCGGCGGAGGAGAAACGGGTCAGGAGCAGGAGCAACAGAGGGCGCCGGCCACGCGCTGGAGGTCGATGTGGGGCCGGGTGTGGAGGCGGACGGCACGCAGCACACGTGTCATCGGGCCCACCTCCGCTCGATACATCACCTTCGACGAGGACAACCGCAGGGCTATGCCGTTTCTTCCAGTTCTCCGAGTTCTTGGAGTTCTCGGAGTTCTCGGAGTTCTTCAGGTCCTTCGGGTCCTTCAGGTCCTTCAGGTCCTTCAGGTCTTTGAGGTCCTTCAGGTCCTTCGGGTTTCTTGAGGACGGCGGCCTCGGTGGCTCGTAGGAGGGAGAAGACGGTACGGCGGCGCAGGGTGAAGCCGATCGCCTCGTACAGCCGGATCGCGTCCGCGTTGTCGGCCCTGGCGTGCAGGAAGGGCCGCTCGCCGCGCTCCCTGATACCGGCGGCGACCGCCCGGACCAGCCGTGTGGCCAGGCCCTTTCCCCGGTGGTCCGGGTCGGTGCAGACCGCGCTGATCTCGGTCCAGCCGGGCGGGTGGAGGCGCTCGCCGGCCAGGGCGATCAGCCGGCCCCGCTCACGGATGCCGAGGTAGGTGCCCAGCTCGACGGTGCGGCGCAGATAGGGGCCGGGCTCGGTGCGGGCGACCAGGGCGAGGATCTCGGGCACGTCCGCGGGACCGAGCCGCACGGCCTCGGGGTCGGGCTCGGCGCGCAGACCGGTGCCGACGAGTTGGACGCCGTGGCCGCTGCGCACGAGTTCCCAGCCGGGCGGCGCCTCCGTCACGCCCCGCACCGAGACAGTGCCGCCGGGGCCGACGAGGGTGGCCAGGTCGGACCAGGCGCGTGGGTCGTCGTTGTCGGAGATCGCGTGGAAGGGCGCCACGTCCTGCGGATACCGGGCGGCTCGGCCCACGCGCTCGGCGAAGTGGGCGTGCGGACCGTTGAGCGCGGCCCAGGCGGGGTTGTCCAGGAGGTGGGTGGAGGTGGCGTCGATACTGACGGTGGACATCGCGGGGCGGCTCCGGTGCTGCTAATGCGAAGGGGGCCCCGCCGTGAGGCGACGGCGGGGCCCCCGTTCGAGGGGGTGTCAGGAGTTGTCGAGCGGCAGGCCGGGCGGGTTGACCTCGGACTTGGCGACGGCCTCGTTGGAGAGGTTGTACGCCTTGAGCCACTCGGCGTACTGGCCGTTCTTGATCAGGTGGTTGATGGCGTCGGCGAGGGGCTTGGCGAGGCCGCTGTCCTTCTTGGCGGTGGCCGCGATCAGGCCCTGCAGGCTCGCGCCGGCGCCGGAGTAGGTGCCCGCGGTACGCGTGGCGTCGGGTGTGCCTGCGACCTGGCGGTTGTGGTAGGCGATACCGGGGTTGGGGCCGAAGTAGGCGTCGATCTTGCCGCTGGACAGGGCCAGATAGGTGCTGTTGCTGTCCTGGAAGTACTTGACGGCGAGCTTCTTGCCCTCCTTGGCCAGCTTCGCCTTCCACTCCAGGAGGATCTTCTCCTGGTTGGTGCCGGAGCCCACGGAGACCGTCTTGCCGGCGAGGTTCTCGTAGTTGCCGTCGAAGTTCCAGGTGCTCTTCTGCGGCACGGCGAAGGCGAGGTTGTCCTGCCGGTAGGAGGCGAACTCGTACTTCTTCTTGCGCTCCTCGGTGTCGGTGACGTTGGAGAAGGCCACGTCGACCTTGCCGCTGTCGATACCGACGAAGAGGTTCTCCCAGGTTGAGTTCTTCACCTCGGGCTTGAGGCCGAGGACCGCGGCGACCAGACGGCCGAAGTCGGGCTCGGCGCCGGTGAGGGTCTTCTGGTCGCTGCCCACGTACGCCAGCGGCGGGAAGCCGGCCGGCAGGGCGCCGATGCCGATCTCCAGCTTGCCGCTCTTCTTGAGGGCGGCGGGCAGCTCGGCGCTGATGGACTTGACCTCGGAGACCTTGATGGAGGTCTGCTTGGCGGCGCCGTTGGAGACCTGGCCGATGACGACCTCGCCGGTCTTGGCGGCGGTGTCGGTGGAGGTGGCCGCGTCGCTGTTGCCACCGCAGGCGGCGAGCCCGGTGGCCAGGGAGGCGACGGCGGTCGCCGCGGTGATGCCGCGTATCAGGCTGCGTCGGGTGAAGTGGGTAGACATGGCCGTTCCTTGTCGCTGGGGTGATGAGAGGAGTGGCGTGGGGGGAGGAGTGGCGTGGGGGGAGGTCGGTGGTGCGGCGGGCGGTCAGAGGACCTTGCTGAGGAAGTCCCTGGTGCGCTCGTGCCGCGGTGTGTCGAGGACTTCGGCGGGCGTGCCCTGCTCGACGATCCGTCCGCCGTCGATGAAGACGACCCGGTCGGCGATCTCGCGGGCGAAGCCGATCTCGTGGGTGACGATGAGGAGGGTGGTGCCGGTGGACGCCAGGTCCTTGATGACGGCGAGTACCTCGCCGACGAGCTCGGGGTCGAGCGCGGAGGTGGGCTCGTCGAAGAGGATGACGCCGGGGCGCAGGGCGAGGGCGCGGGCGATGGCGACGCGCTGCTGCTGACCGCCGGACAGCTGGCGCGGGTAGGCGCCGGTCTTGTCGGCGAGGCCGACCCGGCCGAGCAGTTCGCGGGCGAGGTCCTGGGCCCGGGCCCTGCCGAGCCGACCGGTGGCGACGGGTGCCGCGGCCACGTTGTCCAGGACCGTCAGATGCGGAAACAGGTTGAAGTTCTGGAAGACGAAGCCGATCCGCCCGCGCTGGGTGAGGATGGCCCGCTCGCTGAGTTCCCTCAGCCGCTCGCCGTGCCGCTTCACGCCGATCAGCTCGCCGTTGATGCTGACGTGGCCGATCTCGGGCTTCTCCAGGTGGTTGACGACCCGCAGCAGGGTCGACTTGCCGGACCCGGAAGGGCCGAGGATCACGGTGACCTCACCGGGGCGGACGGTCAGGTCGACGCCGTCCAGTACCCGGTGGGTGCCGTACCACTTGTGCACGTCGTGCACCTCGACCGTGGCGGCCTCGACGTCCGCGAGATCCCTGAGCGTGTCGGCGGTCATACGGTGGCCTCCCGGCGGATGCGGGCCCGCAGGTCGGTGAGACCGGTGCGGAGCTTCTGCAACGGTGTCGGCGGCAGGGTGCGGGTGGCACCGCGGGCGTAGTGCCGCTCGACGTAGAACTGGACGACGGAGACGACGCTGGTCAGGATCAGGTACCAGACGGTGACGACCAGCAGCAGCGGCACGATGTCGCCGGGATAGGTGGAGCCCATGGTCTGGGCGGAGCCGAACAGGTCGAGCAGGGAGACGTAGAAGACCAGCGAGGTGCCCTTGATCAGGCCGATGAGCTGGTTGACGTAGTTGGGGATGATCGAGCGCAGCGCCTGCGGGAAGACGATCTTCCGGAACTGGTAGCTCTTCGGCAGGCCGAGCGCCGCGGCCGCCTCGTGCTGGCCCTGGTCGACGGAGAGGATGCCGCCGCGCACCACCTCGGCCGCGTAGGCGGCCTCGTTGAGGCTGAGGCCGATGACGGCGACGACCATGTCGGTGGCGAGTCTCGACTCGTCGAAGGAGAAGAAGGCCGGCCCGAAGGGGATGCCGACGCTCAATGTCTTGTACAGGGCACTGAAGTTGTAGAGGAAGATCAGCACCACGATGAGCGGGATCGAGCGCAGTGCCCAGACGTAGGTCCAGCTGACCGCGCGCAGCACCGGGCTCCTCGACAGCCGGGCCAGGGCGAGGAGCACACCGCCGAGGAGTCCCGACACCGCGCTGTAGGCGGTGACTTGGAGGGTGATCAGCAGGCCGTCGAGGATGGTGGGGCGCAGGAACCAGTAGCCCCAGCGGTCCCACTGGTAGAAGGGGTTGGTCACCAGCCCGTGCACGAACTGGGCCACGAGGACCAGGACGACGGCGGTGGCGATCCACCGGCCGGGACGGCGCAGCGGCAGAACTCGCTGTGCCGCCAAGGATTTTGACGGTACGTCAGCATGCGGTACCGCGGCGAGGGACACAGCGGCGCCTGAGGGTTCACTCATGGTGGGCTCCGGCGGATTCGGAGATCCCGGGAACCACGTCGAGCGTGCGCTGCTACGACTGTTTCAGCGCACGGGATCGCGGGGGCACCGGGGCGGGAAGGGCGACGTCACACCGCTGGGGCGGTGTCGGTCAGGGGCGCGGGGGCCGGGAGAAGGTGTCAGCCCCGACAGCGGGCGCGGCCCGGTGCGGTACACAGTGCGCTGTTCACGCGGAGGAGGTCGACGCTGCGATCGGCGACGAGGAGGTTCGCGTACGACAGTACGCAGCCCCGAGGGCGGCGTGCGGCCGTCCTGGGAGCTGCGTACATGGCGTCACCATCACTCTTCCGGCCCCTGTGGGCCTCGCGCTTACCGAATCGTCCTCGGTCCGGTCGTCACCTGGGGCACCCCACCGCGGCGCGAGGGTTGCCGGTCAGCCAGCCAGGGCTTGTCGCCGACACTCATGACCGTTCTGAGTCGCATTCAAGACAACTGGTCGAACGGATGTCAACGCCGGTCCACCAGGTGGAACGGCTAACGGGCGGCGTGGGCCGCCCAGTCCAGGATCTGGACGGCGGCTCCGGCGGCCTCGAGACCCTGGCAGCGGGCGTGGTGCCGGCGGGCGATGCCGTCGAGGTCCAGGTGGGCGCCGAAGGCCGGGTGGGCGGTCAGACGGCGGGCGTAGGCCCACAGGGTGGGATGGTCGGCGATGCGCTGGACGGCGGAGGCGTCCAGGTGGTTGCGGTGCACGGTGTCGAGCTGCACCAGAGCGGTCCACAACTCGACGTCCGCGGCGGTGAGTTCGTCGCGGATCATGTAGGTGCGTCCTTCCAGCCATCGATCCAGGGAGCTGAGGGTTTCGAGGAGGGTGGTCAGTGCTATGTCACATACCGCTGGCTCCCCGCCGACCGAACCAGCCCGCTGCGCCGCCCCTTCGATCCCCTCCGCGCACATCCGCTCCACCGCCTCGATCTCCGACTCCGCGTCGCACGGGTAGAGCGAGAGGCGGTCGCCGCCGAACCTGCGGGCAAGGTCGCGCATGATGTCCGGGGCGTGTGTGCTGACGATCCGTCCGGACCAGTCGTCGCTGAGCACCGGCGCCTCGGCCGGGCCGGTGTAGTGGTGCGCGCTCGCCTCGTACAGCGGGCGCAGGGCGAAGTGGCCGCCCTCGGGGCAGTCGGGGACGGCGGACAGGAAGGTCGCCGGGCACACGGTGTCCAGGCCGAGCAGACTGTGTACGACGGCGATGCGCAGACCGTCGGGACACGCGGTCGACAGATGGAGCCGGTAGCGGCCCGGTACGGCGTAGTGGCCGCTGCGCGCGTCCCGGCCGATGCGCCCCCGGAAGGCGGGCGTGGGCCGGTCGGACGCGTGGGCGGCCAGCGGTGTGACGGTCATGACTCTCCCCGGGAGCGGGCGCGGACGTATGCGCGGCGGAAGCGACGTCGGGCTGGGTCCTGGCGGCGGCTTCCCGCCCTCCGGGCGGAGGGCGGGAAGGTGCCGGCAGGGTTCTGGGAGCAGGGTTCACCCGGTGTGCGCCGGACGGGTGCGCGTCACGGAGACGCCGTCGGCGCGGGATGGGCGCGGCTCAGCCCTGGAGGCCGATCGCACTGCAGACGCGCTGCAGGTCGATGTGACGGCGGGAGGTGAGAAGGAGAGGCGAACGGCCCGCTCGGACGGTGACCGGTTCAAGGCGCCTCATGCGTTTCCCTACCTATTCACTAGGATTCCCCAACTGGAGTGTCGATCGAGGTCGGGGCGGCGTCAAGAGGGCCGTCCCGCATCGCGGACAGCCCGCTGGACGGCCGCTCCCCCATCGGTCCCACCCATCACATCCATCACATCCGACACATCCGTCACATGCCCCACCCCACCGGCCCCGGGCCGTCAGTGCATGTCCGCACCCTCGGGACGCTCCGAGACGGTCACGCTGTCGTCCAGGAACCCGCCCGACTGGTGCTGCCAGAGCTTCGCGTAGGCGCCCTCCGTCGCCAACAGCTCCTGGTGCGTGCCCTGTTCTACGATGCGTCCCCGGTCGAGGACCACGAGTCGGTCCATGCCCGCGACCGTGCTCAGCCGGTGGGCCACCACGAGCGCGGTGCGGCCCTCCATGAGCCGCCACAGCGCCTCCTGGACGAGGAGTTCGCTCTCCGAGTCCAGGGCGCTGGTCGCCTCGTCCAGGAGCAGGATCGGCGCGTCGCGCAGGATCGCCCGGGCGAGGGCGACGCGCTGGCGCTGGCCACCGGAGAGTTTGACGCCGCGTTCGCCGACCATGGTCTCGAAGCCGTCCGGCAGCGCGTCGGCGAACTCCGTGACGTGGGCCGCCTCCGCCGCGCGGCGGATCTCGGCTTCGGTGGCGTCCGGCCGCGCGAAGGCGATGTTGTCGCGCAGGGTGCGGTGGAACATCGCCGGGTCCTGGGGGACGTAGGCGATGAGGCCCCGCAGGTCGGCCTGGCGCATCCGGCTGATGTCCTGGCCGCCGATGAGGATACGGCCGCCGTCGATGTCGGTCATCCGCAGCAGCAGCCGGGTCAGGGTGGTCTTGCCGCCGCCGGAGCGGCCCACGAGCCCGATCTTCGTACCGCTGGGCACGGTGAGGTCGAGGCCCTGGAAGAGCGGCTTCCCGCCTCCGTGGGCGAAGACCACCCGCTCGAAGCGGACGTCGGCGGCGCCGCGCGTCGGCGGCTCCGGCGAGGCCGGGTCGAGCACGGTCGGCGGCACCAGGAGCAGTTCGGTGAACTGCGCGGCCTCCGTCATCGAGCTCTCCAGTCGCCGGTAGATCTGGTTGAACTCGAACATGATCTTGGTGGCGCTGGTGTAGTAGGTGAAGGCGACGACGACCGCCTCCACCCCGTGCCGGCCGCCGCCGAGCGCGAGCGCGAGCAGCAGGCCCAGCACGTTGGTCAGTACCGACATCGGCGCGACGAGGGTGTCGATGCGCAGATTGCCGTAGTCCCAGGACCGGAGCGTGAGGCGTCGTGAGTGCGCGACGCGGGAACGGTGTTCGGCGGCCTCGCGTTCCTCGGCGGCGAAGGCCCGGACCGTGTCCATGTTCATCAGGCTGTCGGCGACATGGCCCGACACCCGGGCGATCGCCTCCTCGCGCTCGTCGACGAGGACCTGACGGCGGCGGATGAGCGGGATCACGATCAGTGCCGTCAGCGCGATCATCGCCAACAGGCCCACGACCAGGAGCGGTTCGTAGCGCCACAGCACCACCGAGCCGAACAGCAGCGGTACGAGGCTGCCGACGACGTTGAAGGTCAGCGTGTCGATGAACTCCTCGAAGCGGGAGGCGAAGCTCAGCACCCGCTTGGTCAGCGAGCCGGCGAAGTTGTCGTGGAAGAACGCCGCGTCCTTGGCGAAGAGTTCGTCCATTCCGATGACGTAGAGGTGCTCGATGCCGAGTGCGTCGAGGCGGTTGAGGCAGTGCAGACCGATGCGCCACACGCCCTCCGAGGCCAGCATGACGCCGGCGAAGGCGAGGACGTACGGCAGGCTGGAGCGGAGGTCGGAGCCGTGGTCACCGGCGATGCGGCCGACGAGCTTGGCGACCAGCAGGGGGGCGATGTAGCTGAGGCCGATGTTGCCGAGGGCCGGCAGCAGCATGGCGGGGGCCGTCAGCCGCTTGAGCCGGGCCAACTCCCGTCCGTAGTAACGAAGCGCGAGGAGCACGGAGCCCCTGCGCACCGGCGTTTTTCCTGATTCAGGCAGTCCCATCCCGATCCTGTGGGTTCGTACGGCAGGGGTAGGAAAAGGGAGTCTCCCGCGACGGCACGCACCCGGTCCACGCGTTTTTTCCGGCCATACACCCGGCCGCGACAGCATCGACACATCCATCCGAAAGGGGAACGTTCGCGCGGCCGTCCCCGAGGACTCGCCGTGAGTCCGAGCGCACGGCACCCGGTTGGGAACGGCATACGTTCCGGATGCGAGGAAGTACCGGAGAAAGTGAGCGAATCGGTTCGACGTAAGCGCTTCGACGGGACGTCATCACCGGTGATACATACGGTCGTTGGACCACCGCGCGGCCAGCGCGGCGCCGACGTGACGGTCGAGGTCCGACCGCCTAGGCCGGTGTCCCGCGAACCGGCGCTCGGTTGCCCGCCTGATGGGCCGCATTCCCTGCTCGACGGCATGATGGCGGGTCAGCCGCGCGGTCCGGACCAAGGCGCCGGGCACATCCGCGACCGCGTCATCACCCGACCGGCGGACGGCCGCACCGTCGTACCACTGCCGCCACTCCGCAACTTTTCGAGCACGCAGAGAGCTTGCGCACCGCGCAATTCAGCAGTCGAATCGATTCGGCAACAGCGTTCGCAGCTGCGGACTCCACACCCGTGGCAACCCCGCGAAACCGGGAGCACCGCCTCCCGCCGAAACCTCTCTGCAATCCCACTGCACCACGGCACGGTCAAACGCTTCGGCGTGTGTCCGCGCCGCCACCACCTCAACCCGCACGGGTTGCGCCGACACGGTAGGGAGATCAGATGGGAAGCACACGTACAAGACGACACCTGTCGTCCGGGCGTGGTGGCGTCGCGCGGATACTCGCGACGGTACGACGTAGTGGCAGGCCCGGGAACGCGCCGTCCCAGGCGTACGTTCCCTCGTCGGCCCGCTCCCGGTGGAAGTCGTTCGCCCGGGCGGGGGCCGCGGCCGCGCTCGTCGCGGGAGCTCTGGTCGGCGCCACCGCCACGGCCGGCACGGCCCGAGCCGCCACGTCCGGCCCCTGCGACATCTACGCGGCAGGCGGGACGCCCTGTGTGGCGGCGCACAGCACGACGCGAGCCCTGTACGCCTCGTACAACGGGCCGCTCTACCAGGTCCGCCGCGCCTCGGACAACACCACCCGCGACATCGGCGTCCTGAGCGCGGGCGGGTACGCCGACGCCGCCGCCCAGGACTCGTTCTGCTCGGGGACGACCTGTCTGATCACGATCATCTACGACCAGTCGGGCCGCGCCAACAACCTCACCCAGGCACCCGGCGGCGGCGCGGCGGGCGGCCCCGACAACCTCGCGAACGCGACCGCCGCGCCCACCACAGTGGCAGGTCACAAGGCCTACGGCGTCTTCGTGGCGCCCGGCACGGGTTACCGCAACAACCACACCAACGGCATCGCGACCGGGGACAACCCCGAGGGCATGTACGCGATCTTCGACGGCACGCACTACAACGGCGGCTGCTGCTTCGACTACGGCAACGCCGAGACCAACAGCCGCGATGACGGCAACGGCACCATGGAGGCCATCTACTTCGGCAACATCAAGGTCTGGGGCTACGGATCGGGCAACGGTCCCTGGATCAT
>Ga0182007_10001529_pt1 | contig 12365 bp, 10 predicted proteins | sample Sormic07211113_1_FD_123023 | JGI IMG/M metagenome (GOLD analysis project Ga0182007, IMG submission 123023) | Rhizosphere microbial communities from Sorghum bicolor, Mead, Nebraska, USA - 072115-113_1 MetaG | ecosystem: Host-associated > Plants > Roots > Rhizosphere | place: USA: Nebraska... | reverse complement strand
TTATCCAATTTTAAAAAAAACGATGAATACAATTGACCAGTATAACTTTGAAAATAAAAAAGCACTTGTTCGGGTAGACTTTAATGTGCCTCTGGATAAGGAATTTAACATCACAGATGATAAACGCATGCGTGCAGCATTGCCAACTATTACCAAGATCTTAAATGATGGCGGTTCTGTGATTTTAATGTCTCACCTGGGAAGACCAAAAGGTGGCCCGGAAGATAAATATTCATTGAAGCACATCTTGGGTGATCTCTCAAGAATGCTTGACCTGGAAGTGAAATTTGCTAATGATTGTATAGGACAAGATGCAAAGGATAAGGCATTAAATCTGGTTCCCGGCCAAGTTTTGTTGCTTGAAAACTTACGTTTCTATAAAGAAGAAGAGGCGGGTGATAAAGAATTTGCAGGAAAGCTGGCGAGTCTTGGTGATGTTTATGTTAACGATGCTTTTGGAACTGCACACCGTGCACATGCGTCTACAGCTATTGTTGCTGAATTTTTCCCAAATGCGAAATATTTCGGTTACCTGATGGCTGAAGAATTAAAAAATGCTGAAAGGATTAACCATCACGCGGATAAGCCATTTACGGCAATCATGGGTGGTGCGAAAGTTTCAGATAAAATTTTACTGATTGAAAGCTTGCTGGAGAAAGTTGATAACCTGATTATCGGCGGTGGTATGGCTTATACCTTTGCAAAAGCGCAGGGTGGTGAAATTGGTACTTCCTTGCTGGAAGCTGATCGGATGCCGCTTTGTCTTGAACTTCTGGAAAAAGCTAAAGCTAAAGGTGTTAATATTCTATTGCCTTTAGATACGGTAATTGCTGATAAGTTTGATAATGACGCTGCTAAGAAAAATGTAGATAGTGGTGAAATTCCTGAAGATTGGATGGGATTGGACATCGGTCCTAAAACGGTTGAGTTATTTACCAGCGTGATTAAAAACTCAAAAACCTTGTTGTGGAATGGTCCGATGGGTGTTTTTGAAATGGATAATTTCGCACATGGTACCCGTGCAATCGCTGATGCAGTAGTAGCCGCCACAAAGGAAAACGGCGCTTTTTCACTCATTGGGGGAGGTGACTCCGCAGCTGCAATTGCAAAATTTAACCTTGAAGATGAGGTTAGTTTTGTGTCTACAGGTGGTGGAGCCTTATTGGAATATATGGAAGGAAAAGAACTGCCTGGTGTTAAGGCGATTAATTCTTAGTCCTTTCAATTAATGTAATTGATTCGAAGCTTAATGCTGAATAAAAAGCGCCCCTTGAAAAAGGGGCGCTTTTTATATTTTACCACCCTTTAAGGCAACATTAAGAGCGTTTTCAACAACATTTAAATAAATTAAATCTTGTTGAAAACTTTTTGTGGTAAATAGTGGTAAATAGTGGTGAAAGTGTGTAGTTTTACACTACATAAAATTGTACTTATAAAAATGGTTCAACTACTGGGAGAATTTGATTGTAAATTAGATGCGAAAGGCCGCTTGATGGTCCCTTCGAATCTAAAAAAACAATTGCCCAATGTTGAGCAGGAAGGACTGATCATTAACAGGGGTTTCGAGAAACACCTGGTGATTTATCCTAAAAAAGTATGGCAAGCGATTGTAGAGGATTTAAGTAAATTAAATGCCTATGAGCAGAAAACCAGGGAGTTTATCAGGTATTTCACCAGAGGTGCTACTGAATTAACCCTTGATGCAACAGGCCGTGTTAATCTACCAAAACCTTTATTGGAGTCTGTAGGGATCTCGATTAATACAGAAATTGTGCTGGCTTGCCAGTTTGATAAAATTGAAGTTTGGCCAAAAGCGGCTTATGAAGCCTTGTTTGATCAGGAGCCGGCAAACTTTGCCAGTTTGGCGGAAGAAGTAATGGGAGATTTGAAAAAAAGGGAAGATGGAAAATAATTACCACGTACCGGTGCTGCTGGAAGCATGCATGGAAGGCTTAAATATTAAGCCTGATGGCGTTTACGTGGATGTTACTTTTGGTGGTGGCGGACATTCAAGGGAGATTTTAAAAAGGTTGAACAAGGATGGTGTTTTGATCGCTTTTGATCAGGATCCGGATGCACAAAGAAATAAAATTGATGATCCACGCTTTTTGTTTGTAGATCAGAATTTTGCTTTTTTAAAGAATAACCTGCGTTTGTTGGGTTATAAGCAAGTGGATGGCATTCTGGCAGATCTTGGTGTCTCTTCACATCAGTTTAATGAGCCGGAGCGTGGCTTTTCAACCCGCTTTGAGTCTTCTTTGGATATGAGGATGGATAAGCAGGGAGATTTAACTGCTGCCGATGTGATCAATAAATACCCTGAAGATGAGCTTCATAAAATCTTTGGGATATATGGTGAAGTTAAGAATGCTAAATCTTTAGCGAAGGCTATTGTGACAGCGAGAATGAATGAGCCTGTTTTAACGCTAGCTGATTTTAAAAAAGCGATCGCTGCACACATCCCGAAAGGAAAAGAGAATAAATACATGGCGCAGGTTTTTCAGGCCCTTCGTATTGAGGTTAATGGGGAAATTAAGGTGCTGGAAAGCTTTCTGGAACAAACAGCTGATGTGTTGAAGCCGGGAGGAAGGTTGGTTGTAATTTCATACCATTCTCTTGAAGACAGGCCGGTAAAGAACTTCCTTGCTAAAGGGAAGTTTAAAGGTGAGGTGGAAAAAGATTTCTATGGAAATCAGCAAAAGCCATTTGAGGTCATCACCCGTAAAGCCATTGTAGCCGAAGAAGAAGAGTTGGCCAGGAACAGCAGGGCAAGGAGCGCAAAATTAAGGATAGGGGAAAAGTTATGAACCGTTTCCTGAAAAAAGATATAGAAGAAGAACTAGAGCCGGAAGAAGAGCCGCAGTTAAAGGTGAAAAAAGAAAAGGTTAAAGATCCGGAAAACGGAACTGGCTTTTTCAAAAAACTGTTTACTGAGGGGGTGGTCACTAAGGAAGCTGCAACAGAAATGTTGCCGTTTTTGTTGTTTTTATCCTTTTTATGTATGCTTTACATTGCCAATAGTCATATGGCAGTGAATAACATCAGGAAAATAGATAAATTAAGTAAAGAAGTAAAGGAATTAAGTTGGGAGTATAAGTCTTTAAAAGCTGATTTGATGTTTAGAAGTAAACTTACAGAGGTGGCTAAAAAGGTAGATACCTTAGGCATTAAAGAATTAACCGTTCCACCTAAAAAATTAATAATAGGTAACGATGAACATTAGAGCTAATATATTATTGCGTGTTTATCTGTCTTTTGGACTGATAGTGCTGTTTGCCGTGGCGGTATTGGTCAAACTAGGTGATGTACAGTTTGTGGAGGGAGATAAATGGCGGGCCATGGCCGATAGTCTCTCTACAAAGTACATTAACGTAGAGGCAGCTCGTGGTAATATTTATTCTAATGATGGAAGTTTACTGGCAACTTCGGTTCCAGAGTATGAATTGCGAATGGATTCCTTTGCCGGGGGTATACAGGATAATGAAGTTTTTTACGGTAAGGTTGATTCGCTGGCCCTGCGTTTATCGCAGTTCTTTAAAGACAAAACGCCAAAAGAGTATGCGCGTTACCTGCGTACCGCCAGACAAGATAGTGCCCGTTATTTATTGTTAAAAAGAAAAGTAAATTACCAGGATCTTAAAACTATACGTACATTTCCTTTATTTAATGTGGGAAAATATACAGGTGGTTTAATTGCCATACAACAGAATAAGAGAATCCTCCCCTTTCAGGATCTGGCAGCGAGAACCATAGGTTATGTAAATAAAAATGTTTCAAATGCTGTTGGTTTGGAAGGCGCTTTCGGCGATTACATCAACGGGGAAAGTGGTAAAAGATTAGTCCAGCGAATTGCAGGTGGGGTCTGGATGCCTGTGAACGAAGAAGCTGAAATAGCACCTAAAGATGGTGCGGACATCATTTCTACCATAGACATCAATATGCAGGACCTGGCGCAAAATGCCTTGAAAAAACAGCTCATCGCTAGTGATGCGCATCATGGTTCAGTGATCCTGATGGAAGTTGCCACCGGAGAAGTGAGGGCTGTTGCCAATTATACAAGGGTGGCTAAAGGTGAATATAAGGAAATATTCAATTATGCGATTGCTGGAAACCAGGATCCAGGATCAACCTTTAAACTGGCCTCTTTCATGGCTTTATTGGAGGATAAAAAAGTGGATACCAATACCTTGGTAAATACAGGGAATTACAGGGTGCCTGGACATACCATCAAAGATTCTCACGGTAGTATAGGCGTGGTTACTGTAAAAAAATCCTTTGAGCAATCTTCAAATGCGGCCATATCGGAAATGGTAAACACCCATTATCGTGATAATCCAAAGCAATTTACTGATCATTTATATAACTGGCATCTTAATGAAAGATTGGATCTTCAAATACCTGGAGAATCCAAGCCGGTGATTAAAAATCCTAAAAACAAAAGCTGGAATAAAAATCTGACCCTCGCTCAAATGGCTTATGGCTATGAAATGCAGATGACTCCATTGAATATGGTGGCTTTTTATAATGCAGTTGCAAATGATGGTAAATATGTTGCCCCCCTGTTTGTGAAAGAAATCCGGAGGTTGGGAAATCCGATTGAGCAATATAAGGCAAGGGTAGTCAATGAAAAGATTACTTCTGATGAAACCATACGTTTGGCGCAGGCTTTACTTGAAGGGGTCTTTATAAATGGTACCGGAAAAACCCTTGCTTCTCCACATTATAAGATTGCTGGAAAAACAGGCACCGCGCAAGTGGCTGATGCCAATAGGGGCTATAGGGCGAAGAGACAATATCAATCTTCCATCTGCGGTTATTTCCCTGCAGATAATCCTAAATACTCTTTAATCGTCACCATCAATGATCCTAAAGGTACATATTACGCTGCCTTGGTTGCTGGTCCTCCGTTCAGGGAAATTGCCGACAAGATATATGCCAGTGACATGCAGATGTATAATGAGGTCGACGATCGACTGGTAGGAAATACAGTAAGTCCAGAAGCTAAAGCAGGACAGTCAAAAGACGTTAAAAAAGTTTATCGTGCTTTTGGAATAAAGAATTTATACGCTGCAAAATCTGAGTATTTTAATACCATCGACAGCAGTAATGGGGTGGTATACCAGGAGTATAACGAGGTAAAAGGTGTTATGCCAAATGTAACCGGCATGGGCTTGAAGGATGCCCTATACCTGGTTGGTAATGCCGGTTTAAAAGCGAAAGTTATAGGGAGTGGAAAAGTTATAAGCCAATCTATTCCTGCGGGAAGTAAAATTGGTAAAGGCTTAGCTGTTCAAATAGAATTAAAATAAAATGCAGTTACAAGATATATTATATGGTGTAGCAATAACAAAACTGGTAGGAATTACCAACAGGGAAGTGAGCGCCTTAACATTTGACTCCAGACAGGTGGTTAAAGATTCGGTGTTTTTTGCCATCAAAGGTTCTTTGTCTGATGGTCATGCCTACATCGATCAAACGATTGATGTAGGTGCTGTTGTTGTTATATGTGAAGAAATGCCGCAAACTTTTGAGGATCATGTTACTTATATACAGGTAGAAGATTCTCATGTGGTTTTGGGGAAAATGGCGGCTAATTTCTATGGCCATCCTTCTTCAAAATTAAAACTTATTGGAATAACCGGTACTAATGGTAAAACAACCATTGCTACGCTGTTATTTAAGCTGTTCAGGGAATTAGGTTATAAAGTAGGACTCATCTCTACAGTGCAAAATCAAATCAATGATGAGGTGATCCCTGCTACTCATACTACACCGAACCCCATTGCTTTAAATGAACTCCTGAATCAAATGGCAGATACAGGATGTGACTTTTGCTTCATGGAAGTGAGTTCACATGCTGTGGCACAGCACAGAATAGAAGGTTTGGATTTTGCTGGCGGAGTTTTCTCTAACCTGACACATGATCATTTAGATTTTCATAAAACTTTTGATAATTACCTGAAAGCTAAGAAAGGTTTTTTCGATGTCCTGCCAAGAACAGCTTTTGCATTGGTTAATACCGATGACAAGAATGGGGCGGTCATGCTTCAGAATACAAAGGCCTTGAAAAAGACCTATGCCTTAAAGCAGCTTGCAGATTTTAAAGCGAAGATCATTGAAAATAGATTTAGTGGTCTTAACCTTGAAATCGACCATGTAGACGTATTCTTTAAGCTTGTTGGTTCTTTCAATGCATACAATTTACTGGCAGTGTATGGAACGGCAATTATGCTGGGTGAAGATAAGTTTAATGTACTCACGCTGTTAAGTAACCTGACAGGCGCAGAAGGTAGATTTGATTATGTGAGCAATAAGCAGCAGATCATTGGCATTGTTGATTATGCACATACGCCGGATGCTGTTCAGAATGTTTTGAGTACCATTCAGGATATCAGAAAAGGAACAGAACAGGTGATTACAATCATTGGTTGTGGCGGCGACAGAGACAAGACTAAACGTCCAATCATGGCACAGGTGGCCTGTGATTGGAGTGATAAAGTGATCTTAACTTCAGATAATCCACGTACCGAAAATCCGCAGACCATCGTGGAAGAAATGGAAGTTGGAGTGTCACCTAGCAACAAACGCAAAACTTTAACTATTGTAGACCGCAAGGAAGCGATAAAAACAGCCTGTCATTTAGCTAAACCGGGTGACATCATCTTGCTGGCCGGTAAAGGACATGAGAAATATCAGGAAATCAATGGGGTAAGGTATCATTTTGATGATAAAGAAATATTAATGGAACAGTTAAACTTGATCAGCTAATGTTATATCATTTAATCGAATATTTACGTCATGATTACGACATCCCAGGATTAAGGTTGTTTCAGTACATTACCTTCAGGACTTCCCTTGCTATCATCATTTCGCTGTTCATTACTACAGTTTACGGTAGTAGACTGATCAAATACCTCCATAAGAAACAAGTAGGAGAAACGGTCCGGAATTTAGGTTTGGAAGGACAAATGCAAAAACAGGGTACGCCTACCATGGGTGGACTTATCATTCTGCTCGGTATTTTAGTGCCTACCTTATTATTAGCCAACCTGACGAATATTTATGTGATCCTGATGATCGTTACAACGGTTTGGATGGGTGCTGTAGGCTTTCTTGATGATTATATTAAAGTTTTTAAAAAGAACAAAGAAGGTCTTGCCGGTAAGTTTAAGGTGGTTGGACAAGTGGGGTTAGGGTTGATTATTGGTTATACCATGTATTTTAACCCAAATATTGTGGTTCGGCAAACGGTATCTGATACGGACAAACCTGCTGCTTCCGCACCCATTATCCTGAGAGAAAGAGCAGGGAATTATTATTATACCCAGGATGTGAAGTCCACCAAAACCAACATCCCTTTTTATAAGAATAATGAGTTTGATTATGCCAAGGTCCTTAAGTTTATGGGTACGGGCTATGAAAAATATGCACTTATTGTATTTCTTATTTGTGTGGTAATCATTGTAACCGGTGTATCTAACGGGGCTAATATAACAGATGGAATAGACGGACTGGCAACGGGTACGTCCGCAATCATAGGAATTACCCTCGGTTTGTTGGCTTATGTCTCCGGCAACACGGTCATTGCCGAATACCTCAATATCATGTATATCCCCAATTCGGGTGAATTGATGATTTTTGCCGGGGCCTTTGTGGGCGCTTGTGTGGGTTTTCTGTGGTACAATTCTTACCCCGCCCAAGTATTTATGGGTGATACGGGAAGCTTGGCTATTGGCGGTATTATCGCTGCTTTTGCCGTTATGATCAGGAAAGAGTGGCTTATACCCATTTTATGTGGTGTGTTTTTAATTGAAATCCTGTCGGTAATGATACAGGTGAGTTATTTTAAATATACCAAGAAGCGTTTTGGAGAAGGCAGGCGCGTGTTTTTAATGTCGCCTTTGCATCACCATTACCAGAAGAAAGGATATCATGAAGCTAAAATTGTTACGCGGTTTTGGATCATTAGCATTTTACTGGCCATTATCACCATCATCACCTTAAAAGTAAGATAATGAAACAGCGAATCGTCATATTAGGAGGGGGAGAAAGTGGAGTAGGGGCAGCTATGCTTGCGCAAAAGCAGGGCTATGATGTTTTTGTGTCTGATTTTGGGGCCATTTCTACCAGCTATAAAGAAACATTGGAGCGTTTAAATATTCCTTTTGAAGAACAGCAGCATACCACAGATTTAATTTTAAATGCAACTGAAGTCATAAAAAGCCCGGGTATACCCGTAACCGCATCGATTATTCAACAGTTAAAGCAACAGAACACCCCGGTGGTTTCAGAGATCGAATTTGCAAGTCGTTATACCAATGCCAAAACTGTTTGCATAACTGGTTCTAATGGTAAAACCACGACAACCATGCTGACCTATTTCATTCTTAAAAATGCAGGGTTAAACGTTGGTCTTGCTGGAAACATAGGTAAAAGCTTTGCAGCACAGGTAGCTACAGAGAATTTCGATTGGTATGTGCTTGAAATATCAAGCTTTATGCTGGATGATATGTATGATTTTAAAGCTGACATCGCCGTGCTTTTAAACATTACCCCAGATCACCTTGACCGTTATGACAACTCGATGGCGAATTATGCTGCATCAAAGATGCGCATTGCTCAAAATCAAACGGTCAATGATTATTTCATCTATTGTGCTGACGATGAAGAAATAGTTAATGCCTTAAAGAACGTAAACATTACATCAATAAAATATCCTTTTTCAATTTTAAAAGAAGTAGAACAAGGCGCCTTTCTAACAGATAATAATCTTCAAATCAACATAAACCCTCATAACCCCTTTACCATGACAATTACAGAATTAGCCTTACAAGGCAAGCATAATATCTACAATTCCATGGCATCTGGTATTGTAGCAAAAATCTTAGATATCCGGAATATAACCATTCGGGAGAGTATGAGGGACATGAGAAATATTGAGCACCGCCTGGAGCATGTGGCCAAAATATCTGGTGTTGAATACATCAACGATTCAAAGGCCACAAATGTGAACTCCACCTGGTATGCACTAGAAAGCATGTCTACCAAAGTGGTCCTTATTATGGGCGGAGTAGATAAAGGGAATGATTACAATATGCTCAAAGACCTGGTGAGAGACAAAGTGAAGGCGATAGTATGTCTTGGGAAAAATAATAAACGGATTCATAAGGCATTTGAGAATGATGTTGACATTATCGTCAACACCTTTTCAGCACATGAAGCGGTGCAGGTGGCTTATCATCTGGCAAAAAAAGGTGATACTGTATTATTATCGCCCGCCTGTGCAAGTTTTGACTTGTTTCAAAATTATGAAGACCGTGGTAACCAATTTAAAATAGCCGTAAAGGAATTATAAAATATGAAAGTTGTCAATGCAATATTAGAAAAAACCAAGGGGGATAGATGGATCTGGCTGATCATTATTCTATTGTCTTTGATTTCTATTCTTGCCGTTTATAGCGCAACAGGTATACTAGCCTATAAACACGGGGAAGCGGTTGAAAAACTGCTCCTCACTAAACACCTTATTTTTGTGGTGCTGGGGATTGGTATGATTTATATTTCACATTTGCTGGACTATAAATATTATGCCGGCATTTCAAAGGTGCTCATGATTGTGACCATCCCTTTATTGCTTTATACCTTGCTTTTTGGAACTAGTCTGAATGATGCTTCCAGGTGGGTTAAAATTCCTATTATTGGTTTAACCTTTCAAACTTCTGATTTGGCTAAACTCGCCTTGATTACGTTTTTAGCACGAATGCTTACCCGTAAACAAGAGAATATCAAGGACGTAAAGAAAGCATTTGCTCCTATCATGGGTTCCGTACTAGTGGTGTTTATACTTATTGCCCTGGCCAATTTATCTACTGCGTTGATGCTTTTCGGGGTAAGTATTTTATTGTTGATCATCGGTCGTATCAGTATCAAGCAGATTTCCATTGTTTGTGCCGGTGGATTTATACTCTTGTTGCTGGTTGTTTTTTTAGGACCACGCCGGGATACTTATAAATCAAGGATCAATTCCTTCCTTAATCCTGAATTACAGCACTCTGATAAAACTTACCAGGCAGACCAGGCAAAAATTGCTTTGGCAGCTGGCGGGTTATTTGGTAAGGGGCCGGGAAATAGCATACAGCGTAATTTCTTGCCACATCCTTATTCAGATTTCATTTTTGCCATTATTGTAGAAGAATATGGGCTTGCGGGTGCACTGATCGTGATTGTTTTGTACCTGGTGCTGCTCTACAGGTGTGTGAGGATTGTTACCCAGAGCCCCAAGGCTTTTGGGGCATTGCTTGCTGCAGGTTTAAGTTTTAGTTTAACCATCCAGGCTTTCGCAAATATGGCTGTTGCCGTTGGCTTGGGCCCGGTAACAGGTGTTCCTTTACCTTTAATCAGCATGGGGGGGACATCGATGATCTTTACGAGCATAGCCTTCGGGATAATTTTAAGTGTGAGCCGGGACGTAGAAGAGAATAGTAAAAAAGTTATTGTAGGTGAAATTCCTGCGATGGCATAAGATATAAAGAATGAGACCAACAAGAATAATCATTTCAGGAGGCGGTACTGGCGGACATATTTTTCCTGCCATTGCGATAGCGAATGCGCTAAAGCGCAGGGAGCCCGCCTGCGAAATTTTATTTGTTGGTGCTGAAGGCAGAATGGAAATGGAAAAAGTTCCTGCTGCAGGTTATAAAATCGTAGGACTTAAAATCAGCGGCATCCAGCGTGGGTCGATATTGAAGAACCTTTCACTGCCTTTTAAAGTCGTTGGCAGTCTGCGCAAAGCCTTACAGCTGTTGGCAGAATTTAAACCTCATGTGGTGGTGGGTGTAGGTGGCTATGCCTCTGGCCCGATTTTATTTGCTGCTTCCTTGAAAAATATTCCTTATTTAATACAGGAACAGAATTCCTATGCCGGCATTACCAATAAATGGCTAGGTAAAAAGGCAGCTAAAATATGTGTTGCCTTTGATCACATGGATCAATTTTTCCCTGCTTCCAGAATCTTGAAAACAGGAAATCCGGTCAGACAGGAAGTGATCAATGTAACGGATAAACATTTACTTGGCGCAGAGCTGTTCAAATTGGACCCTTCCAAGAAAACTATTCTGGTAACCGGGGGCAGTCTTGGTGCGGGGACCTTAAATAAAAGCCTGGAAAAACATATTCAGGAAATTGTTGATCAGGACGTACAACTGGTGTGGCAAACAGGAAAGTACTATTATGCAGGGATCATTGAACGTTTAGGGCTTGATTTTCATCCAAACGTGCGGATCCTCGAATTTTTAAACAGGATGGACCTGGCTTATGCCACTGCAGATGTCATTATTTCAAGGGCTGGAGCAGGTACCATTGCAGAACTTTGCCTAGTTAAAAAACCAGTTGTTTTAGTGCCTTCGCCCAATGTGGCCGAAGACCACCAGACAAAAAATGCCATGGCTTTAGCAAAGAATAATGCCGCTATCATTGTGGTTGACCGCTCGGCGGAAGATACCCTGGTAAGCACCACACTGGCACTCCTCAATGACGTGAAAAAGTGTGAGGAGCTTTCCTTGAATATAGGTGAGATGGCCCTTCCCGAAGCGGATGAGCTGATCGCAACAGCAATTTTTGAACTCGTAGAAAAGAAGAATTAAGCATGGAACTGAACGCAATTAACAGGGTATATTTTGTTGGCATCGGAGGAATCGGAATGAGCGCACTTGCCCGTTATTTTGTGAAACGTGGTACCTTGGTATGTGGTTACGATAAAACCAGGACTAACTTGACCATTGCTTTAGAAAATGAAGGTATAGCGATTAATTACCTTGACGATGAAGCTGCTTTACCCCTGAGTTTTCAGGAAAACCTTAAGGATACTTTAATTATATATACGCCTGCTATTCCTAAAGATTCTGCCATACTTAATTATTTTAAAGTAAATGGCTTTGTATTTAAAAAAAGATCTGAAGTGTTGGGAATTATCAGCCGCGGCCAGTTTTGTATTGCTGTTGCTGGTACACATGGTAAAACAACGACCTCATCCATTATCGCTCACCTATTAACAGATAGTGGCTATGGATGTACAGCCTTTTTAGGTGGTATAGCAACCAATTACAACAGTAATTTCCTTATTGGAGATAATAGTGTGGTGGTGGTTGAAGCTGATGAGTATGACCGTTCCTTTCTGACTTTAAATCCTGATATCTCCGTAATAACATCTATGGATGCAGATCACCTGGATATATATGGAGATGCAGCGCAATTACATGAATCTTTCCGTCTTTTTGCGGGTCAGTTAAAGCCAGGTGGCACTCTCTTTGTTAAGAAGGATTTATCTATTGAAGGGATACCTTATGGCCTGAATGAAGCAGCTGTTA
>Ga0182007_10001525_pt1 | contig 12373 bp, 6 predicted proteins | sample Sormic07211113_1_FD_123023 | JGI IMG/M metagenome (GOLD analysis project Ga0182007, IMG submission 123023) | Rhizosphere microbial communities from Sorghum bicolor, Mead, Nebraska, USA - 072115-113_1 MetaG | ecosystem: Host-associated > Plants > Roots > Rhizosphere | place: USA: Nebraska... | reverse complement strand
TGATCTGCGGTCAAAAAGACAGTGTAATTGCCTTTTCCAACTTTAGTATCGAGGTATTTAAAAAACTCAGCCATGTCTTTGTCCAGCCTTAAATAGGTGTCCTCTGTTTCGATGGCATTAACCCCAAACTTATGGCCAACGTAATCAGGAGCTGAAAGGCTTATCGCTAACATATCCGTTACTACACCCTGACCTAGTTTTTCATTCTCAATAGCGGCTTTTGCCAAGTCAAAAGTTAACGTATTGCCGTATGGAGTTGAACGCAGTATGCCATAGTCTTTCCCAAACATTTGAGAAGTTCTTATCGGAAAAACCGGGGCAGTCTGCCCTTCAAAAAGACCCTCATACTTGGTGTCATCAGCTGTACTCTGCACATAGGTCTTGATATCATACAGTGTATTCCAGTCTTGTTTCAAATACTTTTCTGGTAGCTTTTTATTATTAAAGTCAGTTACCCATGACGGCATTTCCTGCATGTAATAGGTGCTGGTTATCCAATTGCCATTTGAATCAAACCAATATGCTGCAGTGGCGGAATGGCCTGCGGCTAAAATTGCTCCACGGTCTTTTAACGCGATGCCGATAACCTTTGACCTGAAATTTGTAGCCAGTCTTAATTCATCGCCTATGGTGCTTGACAATAAGTTTCGTGGCGACATTCTTCCCGCTTTAGAATTGCTTCCTAGGGTAGAAACCGTAGAATCTTCTGTGCAATACATTGTTTTTCCGGTGGCGTTGATGATAAAATCGTTCCCCGCAATACCATGTATTGCCGGTACGGAGCCCGTATAAACGCTACTGTGTCCTATGGCAGTCACCGTAGGCACATAGTCAATAAAGGTGTTTTCGCAAGAGAAACCCTCGTTCAACATTCGCTTAAAACCATCAGCCTGATACCTTTCATAATACCGGTACAAGTAGTCCCATCGCATTTGGTCTACTACAATCCCAACAACTAATTTAGGTCTGGGTAATTTATTTGCAGCAGATTTGACATTGGTTTGTGCTGTTGCTCCTGTAGTAAACAGAACGAGCAACAGCAACATAAATTTTTTAATATGCATTATATGTTATTTTATTTAAATAAAGCTTTCCAATTTTCATCGGTAAAAAGCATGGACATTATTTAACTTTAAATTCTCTTTTTGTAATCTCCATAAACTTTTTGTTAACAGCGGTAGATGGTTCCAGGGCTGTGCCTTTTGCGAAGTCATTCCAGGAATTGATGATGACCATGTTGTTTTTTCCCATATTGAGTTTGGCTACATTGGTATATTCTACGTAATTTCCTTCAGTTCTTTCGAAAACTCTTTGCGTAGCCGAACTAGGCTCATTATACTCAGGAAAAATACAAGGAACAAACTCAACATCAGATTTATCTAAAAACGATTTCCAGTTTTTCCAGCTCAAATCAACAAAGCTTGAAAATGCCCACCAGCGGTCAAAGTCTGCGGTATTCCAATTGGAAAGAACAATTGCATCCATTGATGTAAGTGCGGTAGCATCAAAATTGACCGGTGCAGTCCAACCTGTAGAAAGCTCACCGATGAAGAAAGGATTTAAACCTAGAAGCGCAAATTCCTTTCTTAAAGTTTCCATGACAGCTTTGTGATTTATACTTGTCAATGCTGATGAAGACAGATTCAATGGCGTAATTAAGATGACAGGCCGATCTCCTAGTTTATAGTAATAAGGCTTAGCGATATGCTGCGTAACCAGACTTTTAAACTCATTAATCATGGTTTGCAATTTAGTACCCGTAAGTGGAGATGCATTGGTTGCACTAAGGTGTGCGGTATTGAAACCAATTACCATTTTAACATTTTGCGTAGTTCTGTGCGTGGCAAAAGCATTAAGCAGTGAATTATCCGTTGACGATGCGTTCCATTTAAATATTAAGTAATCAACTCCTGCCTCATCAGCCCAGGTGAGTTGTTTAGGAAATATTGTTGCATCCGTTACCGCGTTATAAGGCTTTCCCAGCAGGGAGACATCTGAATGTACTTTGGCCCAGTCGGAACTAGCATAATTAAAGTAGTACGCGCCAACGCTAGCATTCGATGTAAGCTTAACCTCAGGGATTGCATATTTATATTTGCTGGCATCTGGAAGTTCGCTTTCAGCTTTTTTACAGGAAGCAGCAATAGTGATCAGAAATAGGTATATTATTATCTTTTTCATCAGTATATAATTTGTTTTTTATCGGTGATGAAGCTATCATGAGCTCATGATGGTTTCATTTGTTGTTTATTTATTGAGGTAGGAAAGGGTTTTTCTTCACTGGCAAAGCAAACCATAAAGTTGTTTTTAAGCCATCTTTATCACCAAGCCAGGGTAAAGCAATATTTAGCTCTGCATTATTTACCTGGTACTCAACTGGCGGGTAATTTAGGCGTTGAGGGGTGTATGCATAACCTACAGTTCCTCCCTCACCTCCATCTGGATTAAAATGAGGCGGAAATTCCAATAGTTGCGTCCTTCTGATTAATGTCCAGGCATCCATTGCATTATAGAAGCCTGCCAACCAGGTTTGCATTACAATTTGTCTGAAAGGGTTAGCTTGTGTAATAGCACTTGATGTTAACCCTAAAAAATCTTCAAACTCCTGTTTTCTTTCACTAACATCCACTACAGTGTTCCACTTAATGCCAGGCTGTTGCAAATACTTATCAATATCTTGTTTAGGTAAATTGTATTTACTCATCGATGCAGTCACCCCTTCGTTATAAAACTGTTCAGCAGATTTTGTCCCGCCCCAACCTTTTAAAGCAGCCTCAGCTTTAAGAAAGCAGGACTCTTCATAAGACAGGAATACATATTCGGCATCAGGTTTTGTGAAATAATCGCCAATTTGAGAATAATCTAAGGGACCTAAAGGAGAATGCGGATTTCCATCAGGCAGACTCACGCCTGCAGGCAGTTGAGTCGCTTTTGGTTGTCCCCAATATTTCCCTTTAAATGGTCCTTGAGAAGCCGGCTTTGCATAAACAGCTAACCTTGGATCGCTATAAGGCAACATATGCTGGATCAAAGACTCACTGATTACATTTAAGCTGGAGGCGTTTGCACTTGCACCTACAATATTGTATTCATAAAGGTAGCTCCAGTTACTAGATGTAGTACCCCAGAAAGCACGTGAGGTTTCTGCTGCTTTATTAATTGTATTTTGCTCATCAGCCATCACTTCCTCCACTGCTTTTTTAGCTTCTGCCGGGGATGCATTGGAAATGCGAATAGCTAACCGCAAACGAAGGGTATTAGCAAATTTCTTCCACTTCAACAGATCACCAGCAAATACAGCATCCGAAGTACCGGTGAATTTGTCACCATCCAGATCAATAGCATTAGCGGCCTCTTTTAAGTCCTTTAGCAATGATAAATAAATAGCTTCTTCCTTATCATAACTAATACTAACACTACCTGTTAATGCATTCGTTTTGGGTATGCTTCCCCAAACAGCAACCATATTTGAATAGATGTAAGCCTCGAATATTTTAGCGATGATTAACCTGTTTTTGTAAGCAGGATCATCTTTATAATTCAATTCTATTTGATGTAGCGGCTGTAAACAGGAGACATAACTACTTTGCCAATAACCATTATTAGTAGAGGCAAACGTAAAGTAACGTGGAAACTGTCCGCCACCAACCGAAACGTAATGTGAATAATGTGACAAGGCTTCTCTCCTCATTGGTCCGCCAAAAAGTTTCATTGTATTAAAGACGGCTGTATTTAATAGAAATTCAGGGCTTACGGTTTCAGGATTATTGGGGTTAACGTTCACTGATTCAAGTGACTTTTTACATGATACCAATGTGATTGTTAACAGAAGTACCATGATTATTTTATTGCAATGCTTTCTCATTTTCGTTAATTAAAAAATTAGTTTAATATCCAGGCCAAAAGTTCTCATTGGAGGAAGGGAACCATTTTCTATTCCTTGACCATTTCCCGATGTAACACTTGATTCAGGATCAATTCCTATCGGCGTGTTTTTGTAGATAGTCCATAGATTTCTACCAGACACCCCTATTTTAGCTGAAGAGAGAAATGATTTTTTCAAGAAAGAAGAAGGGATACTGTAACTTACTACGGTTTCTCTTAACTTCACATAGGACGCATCAAAAATAGATTCAGAATAAGCATCTGATGAGCCATTAGACTGCGGTGTCAAATATTTATTATTTGGTGTGCCATCTACGAAATAAGCATCTTTATGTATGTATCCTCCGGTAAGATTTGCTGCAGATTCACCATAAATGTAACTATGTAAAAAATAATCCTCGCGTCCTTCTAAGGTTTCTATCCTTGCTCCGGAGGTGTAGCCACGTCTGTACGATCCAGAAATGAAACTGCCGCCAGATCTGATGTCAACAAGAAAGCTTAAATTGAAATTCTTAAATTTGAAGGAGTTACTTATTCCACCTGTCCAATCAGGAAGAGAATTACCTAAATAGGCATTTTCATCTAATAGCGGTTTTCCATCAGCAGCAACTAATTTGCGTCCTTGTTCATCCTTTTTCCATCCAGTCCCTCTGAGAATATTATAAGGGTGGCCTACTTCTGCAAAGACTAATACACTCAGGGCATTTAGCTGGAAACTATTTACACCATCAATCAGGCTTACTACTTCAGAATTATTCTTCGCATAATTTACTAAGATGTTCCAGGAGAACTTCTTTTTCTGAATTGGAGTCCCTGATAATGTTAATTCAGTACCCCAGTTTGCAATTTCACCTGCGTTGTAATAACGACGTGTGTAACCACTTGCAGGTGTAATCTGTGCCGTAATAATCTGATTAGTTGTAGAAGAATTGTATTGTGTAGCATTAAAATTCAACCTGTTTTTAAAAAAACTCAGATCTATTCCATATTCATAAGAGCCCGTCTTTTCCGGTTTAAGGTCAGGATTGTAAAACGTGGAAGACAGCGTGGCAAAAGCTTGATTATTATAAATGTCATTGAACGAATAAGTCGGAATTAACTGGTATGGACTGGTATCATTACCAACCACAGCATAGGAAGCTCTTAACTTACCCAGGGATAATATACTCTTAGGAATTCCTTTTATGGCTTCAGTAAATACAAACGATCCACCGACAGAAGGATAGAAATAGGAATTATTATTTGATGGCAAAGTTGACGACCAATCGTTTCGGGCAGTAAGATCTACATAAAGGTAATTATTGTAGCCCAGTGATGTAGAGCCATAAACAGAGTTAATTACTTTTTTAGAGTAGAATTGACTTACTGTCGGGAATTCACTGGAATTGGATAGGTTGATCAGACCTGGCTGAATGAGTGAATTAATTCTCTGGGAGTTTTTTGAATTTTCCGTTTGAAATCTTCCTGCTCCAACAAATGAATTTATGGACAGCTTCCCTACTTTGTTGTTTGCAAACAAGATTAGATCAAGATTACTACTCTTCAGACTATTGTTGAAAGTACTCATCTTTCCATTTGGATCTTCCATTGCCCCCTTATTGTTAAACGCATATCCGTTCGTCCAATACATTTCAGTACCTAATCTACCACTTAACTTTAACCAGCTATTAATTTTGGCGTTCACATTAAAGGCACCTTGCAACTGGTTTTTGGTATCCTGATTGATGTTTTCATTGATTAACCAGTAAGGGTTAGAGAAATCCCGGTGACTGCCCGTTTCATTCCCGTATTCATCTTTGTAATTTAAAAATTCAGAAACCTGATCGTCTCTTACCATGAAATTGTATTGATACATTGGATTTCTATTACTTCCATTCATATACTGTCTGTTTTTAACAGTATTTTCAACGAAAGTGATTTTAGAGTCCAAATCCAGCCAAGGCGTAAAAGTGTTGAAAACGCGAATGTTTGCATTGTTCCGGTAGTTGTTATTAACGCCATCCAAGACACTGTTACCATTGAAATTTGTATAGGAGAAACGGTAATTGTTCTGTTTATTTCCGCCCTCCATTGTCAATGAATTGGTAAGCATACGTGCTGTCTGGTAAAATTCCTCAACGTTATTAGGTTGTGGCAGGTAAAGTTTCTCTGTACCATTTATGCTTATCACCGGTTGTCCAATCATCGGCGGGCCCCAGCTTCTATAATAAACCCTGAGATCCGGAATCCTTTGTGGATTGTTTGTAGACCCTGAACCTTCCAGTTTAAAGCTATTTCCTGCTCCAAACATATTTTGAAGTGCAGGAAACTCCGAAATTTGTTGGAAGGTGGAATTTGAACTTATAGATGCCTTAAACTTTTCGCCATTTGATTTTTTAGTGGTGATTAAGATCGCTCCATTAGCCGCCCGCGAACCATATAAGGCTGCAGCGTTTGGCCCTTTCAGAACCTCTATACTTTCGATGTCTTCAGGGTTAATATCTGCTGCTATATTTCCATAGTCTAAGTTATCATGATTTGAGGATGCACGTACATTTCCATCCCCCGTTTCATTATCAACAGGTATCCCATCTATCACAAAGAGAGGCTGGTTATTCCCGGTAATTGAATTGTTTCCTCTAATAATTACCCTTGCTGACCCAGTATTGGTGGATGGAGGCGTAATCTGAACACCAGCAATTCTTCCGGATAAAGTAGACACAATGTTGGTACTTGGCGCTTCTGTTAATGTCGAAACATCCATGCCCTGCCTGGAATAACTTAGTGCTTTTGCTTCTCTCTTAATTCCAAGAGCCGTGATTACTACGTCCTGCAATTGAGTGCTTTCAAATTTCAACTGAACATTAATGGTGTTCCGCCCGTTAATAGCTTCTGTTTTGGTGAGCATCCCGGTATAGGAAAAAATCAGCTCTTTGGTTCCAGCTGGCACCTGAACAGTATATTGCCCATTGCCAGCGGTAACAGCACCAAGCCTTCTGCCTTCACTTGTATTTAATATCACATTTACCCCAGGGATCCCTGACCCGTCTGTTTCATCTGTTACTCTACCAGTTATTTGCTGCTGGGCATGAAGTGAAAAGGAAAGTAAACAAAATAGTATCAGTAAGTATTTCTTTAGTTTCATTTGGTTGGTTGATTTAACAGAAAATTAAATGGTTGCATGATGTAACTTCTTTATTTAAATACAGCGTTGGAACTGGTCGCCGTTCCCGGACATTAAAAATAAATGTGCTTAATGAAAGCTGGGGCCATGCTTCAGCCATGCTCTTGTTGAGGGGTAGAGTTCTCTTCATATTTTATTAGTTTATATTGGTTTTAATGTGAAAACAGTAAGTACAGCTTTCTAATTGTCAGCAATTTTAAGTATTAGAAATAATAAATGATTAATAATCGATTAATAACCAGCGGCAGGCACTTATTTAATTAGCATAAGTCGACTTTCCAGCTTGTTTACCAGTGATATCGTTTAGGAAAATTTAATTAAACCATCTTAGGCCTTTAGTAATTTGGTTAAATTTACTTTGGTCCATTCCTGGCTGTCTGCATTTTTATAGATGGAAATACTGACTTCATTTTTTTTAGATATGGCCATCGTTGCATAACCACATAGGTCTGCATATTCAAAATGTTTAATAAAGGGACGCTCCTTTTCAAGATTATCTTTTCGCTCGTTAAAAGTTGAAGGTGAAAAATCAGGTTCCAGCTTTAAAAGGTTTTCAGAATAAGCTTCTATACCTTGTAGGTGATCTTTAACCGGAGCGTTTGGCGCATCTAAAACACTGCCGATTGCAATCTGTACAAATTTTCCCGTTGATGTTGATCTTGTTAAAATACTGGTTTTATGGAGGTGCCCAGTTAATACAATGGCATGATGTTCTCCAAGGAGGTTGAGCAATTCCTCTCTTTTCGCTTGTTGGTTTGGATTGGAAAATATATGCCAGTTAGCCCGTGCGCTGTAAGGAATTACCGGTTGATGAACGCTAAAAAACAATAGCTCCTCTTTGTGTTCCAGCATTACTTTTTTAAACCATTCCAAGCTTTCATTGGCAGCATAGCCGTCAAAGATTACAAATCTTGCATTTTTATGTATAAAGGTGTAATTGGCTGTCGTCAATAATTGTTTCAACTCCTTTTGTTGCCAACTCAAGACTGTCTTTTTATAAACCTCCCGGGCGCCCTCACCTGTAATATCATGATTACCTTTAACTACAAAAAAAGGCCTTTTTAAATGGAGTTTAGCGATGTATGAGATAAATTCCTGAGTTTGCTGCTGTGCAAGTTTTTCCGATCCGCATAAACCTTCTACAAAGTCCCCTAATTGTAACCATAGATCTGCATTAATTGCTCTTGCTTTTTCCTTGGCCGCATTCATTAGCATGGGGAAATTATCTTTGGTAATGCGTGAATAGTTCTCAATTTGAACGATATCATTGGGATACTTTGATTTCACGTATTCCATGTCGTGATGCTCCAATTTATCAAAATGGATATCACCTAAAAGCATAAAATTAAAGGCCTTCCCTCTACTGGGAATAAAATCAAATGCCGAAGAACCCAATGGCAGCGCAGCTGCAATTAAACTTACACAAGCAATGAATTTTCTTCTATTCACAACATCTTTCATAGTTTATATTGGATGATTTATAAATGGTTAGTAATATCTTAGTTCGGCGTACTTATCCATGATTATCTAATGGATTCTATTCCGGTTCAGAAACACAATTTTAATATGGAGAAAATAATAAAAGATTAATAAATGATTAATACAATGAAATAAAGTCAATTTGTGGCCAAATTGCCCAGCAACAAGGGAGGATGTGATTAATTCATGATAATCCGAAAAGACTTATCGAAGTCTTCGCCGTATATGAGGCTATATTCTTTGGTGAATTTTTCGAAAGCCGACTTGGCTAAAGTATGTCTGCCTAAAAGAGCCAACGATTTGCACTTTAGCACAATTGCATCTTCGTTAACCGGGTCGAGGTCCAGTACACAGTTAGTTAATTGAATAGCAAACTCCGGATCCAAAGATAATTCATTGGACTTTGCGAAATTCAAGAAGAGGTCGATGATTTCATTAGATACTTCAGATTTAAAATCATCAAGCCAAGGATAATCAGTATTCAATAATAAGCCACCTCTTTGAACTATTGACATGAGATTAATCACTTGATCTTTATCCTGTTTTTTTCCCTTTAAAATGGAATGACATTTTAAAAAATCGACATAAACGTGATCGATATCAATTTTCCAATACCCGGTATCTTTAGAGATCAAGCAATGATCTAATCCTTCAAAGATGTTTCTTAATTTAGCGATGTTCACAGAGCGGTTATTTCTAGCGCCTTTTTCAGTTTTATCAAACCAAAGAATCTCATTTAATTTTTCAGATGAAATACCTGATTCGCGCTTTACTGTATAGAAAAACACCAACAGGAATAATTCTTTCACTAACGGAGTGCACAATTTAGTGATGTCTGCACCTTCTTTATTGAATACCTGGAAATTTCCGAATAAGAAGATCGCATTTCTGTTTGTGACTGTCTCTGTTTCCCGGGTTTCAGGATGCGGCTTTTCAACCAGGCGCTCGCTGGTCACTGCAACCGGTGGATCAACATCTAAAATATTTCTCTTCCGTCTTTTTAAGACATACCAGGTTAAGATAAGAGCTGCAATAAAACCAGCACCAAGGAACCAGTACCAGGAAGATGCCGCCATGGCACCTTTGAGGCTTTTAATGGGTAAGGCTAAAGGGGGACCATTCAACACATAAATACGAACATGGGTCATGTCCTTCTCATCTCGAAAGGTCGTCACTGCGATAAATTTTTTACTGATCGCACTATAGTATAAATCAGCGAAAGAGTTGATATCGTGAAACTTATAAGGAATTTTATTGCCCCGAAGCGCATATTCGGGTTTATCTAAAGACCCTTCAATAAGTTGCAAACCAGCGTTGAATTTGTTTTGCGGGAAAATCAATCCATAATAGGTTCTATCTTTTTGATTGATTACTAAAGAGTTGGCAAATACAAAATCCTCTCCCTCAACTTTAAGCTCATACAACTTTTTAATCGTTTTCTTTTTAATATCAAAGTATAAAAAATCATATAAATTTTTAGGATTGAGCATCTGTTTTCCGGTAGAACTGCCATAACCGCCAATAATATAGGCACCGTTACCATCGAAGCCTAAACCTGCCAAATACCTGGGGGTAAGGACATCCTTATTCACTTTTACATCAGTCCAGGTATCAGTAGAAAACTTGTATTGCTGGATCTCATTTTTATAAATAAAATGCCCGTATCCGCCAAACACATACAGGGATGAATCTATTGGAGAATAGAATTTATTAAACTGCCAAAAATCCGTAATAGGCGTAATTGGATTATAATCTTTTGTCCATTTGTTCGTTGAATGATCAAAGATGCTGACTGTTTTTTGATCCACATAAAAGTTCAAAAGCCTGTTATTCTGATCATCATATATGGAATGATTACCCCGCAGCAAGGTGAAATCGTTTTGATAACGAACAGCCCGGAGAACATGATCATGGATAGAAAAGGTTTTTAATGAGTCACGTTCAATAATGATAACAGATTCGTTTTTAGCATCAAACGCAACACTTGCTGCTCCATTAACAACCAAAGAGCTCGCCAGCTGCCACTCGAAATGCAACTTTTTGATCCACAGTGGGTTTTTGATCGCTGCGCTGTGACCTTTAATTTCTTCTCTGGGAACCGTTCCCTCGGATTCATTCAGAGGCCAGTAATACTTTTGTTTCCCACCTTCTTTAATGCCCACATTCCTGATTTTCATCGGTGTATTATCAGACGTTTTAAATCTTTGAGATTCATTGGCGCCAAACAAAATTTTATAACAATTACGCTCTTTAAGCGATATTTTTGTTTTCCCAATAAATTTACCGGAAGTTACAACGAGATCGCCTTTTGCCCGATCAAATTTAATTTTTACGGTATTCCAACTGTTAAATAAAGAGGAGGGCTGAATATTGAAGGCGATATTGGTGAATTGATCACCTATAATTACTTTAAAGTGATTTACTTCCTTCCTATCTTTATCATAAATTAAGTCGATGTTTTCATTGTCATTAACAACCAGTCTGACGATATAGCCAAAATAATTAGGCCTTTTAGGGATGAAATTAAGATCAAAAGCCAATTCAAAACTTTCGTCGAAGCACAAGGCCTTTGCAGGACTCAAATCCAAGGCTGTTCTTTGATCCTGAACAACTTCATGGCTATAAAACCCAAGTCCATAAGATTGTGAAAAACTCTCTTGCCAACTCAAGAACAAAGTCAGTAAGATAAAAAAGTTTAATTTGGTTTTCATGTTTAACATCACGAATATATAGCAATTATACTACATGTTAAACAAAAACTATAAATTAAGGATGCCGGATCAAGCTACCTTGTTGGAAACGATCAAGTTTAAAAGCTGAGAACGTTTGTCATCAGCTTGATCCGGCACCGATCAGCATTGCTCTTTCTCCTAATGTGGATATTTTAACCGGGAAACTGTAGCCCATTAAATTTGCAAGATGCGCTCTGGTATCTTCAAGAAAGTAGGCTTCAGCGTTGGCAATATTTCCCCCGATTACTGCTGCAAAAGGCATCTCTTTTCTGATAAATTTGTATAGAAAATTGGCCAGATTTTCACTGAATTCTTCAAAAACTTGCCTAAACAATGCACAACCAGAATGATTATCGATCAGATCTTTCACGTCTTTCACGATGACACCATTAAGTTCATCATACCTTTTGATAAACCAGCTCGTCGAGATGTAATCTTCTGCAATTCCATTTAGGAAAGGCATCTTCCACAAATTGGCATCCATAGCATTTCCATTTGAAAAACAGGCTGTACCTAAACCGGTTCCCAGGGTGATGCCTATGGCTTTATCGAACCCGCTTAAACACCCACTATACACTTCCCCCTTTAGAAAGCATGCGGCATCATTTAAAAAATTTATTTTCGAAGGTTCTAAGTTCAAACGAGCCGCCAGCATCTCCTTAACATTCAGGTTGTATAACGAATTATATTTATCCTGATCTTTTATTTTACATATGCCTTTTCGATAATCCATTGGTCCCGGCATGGCAATGCTAATTTTCTTTGGTTTTACAGCACAAACACGCATTGATTTCTCCATTGTATCGGCCCAGGCAACAATAATATCTTCTGCCGATCCTTTAGAATTAATTTTTGCTCTGGACCAGCTATTTTCAATTTCGACTTTACTTGTCAGATTAATTAATGCTGATGAAATATGAGAGCCACCAATATCTACTCCGAGGATTATTGTATCCATTTTAAACTTTCTTTAATTGTGATCAATACGCAAACCTATCAGTGAAGGATTAATAAAAGATTAAAAAAAGATTAATGGAAGCAATATTACTTAGTCAATACGCCTAATACATTTAAATTCCGGCGCATTTTGTTAACTTAAAGGAGGATTTAAAAT
>Ga0182007_10001520_pt1 | contig 12384 bp, 10 predicted proteins | sample Sormic07211113_1_FD_123023 | JGI IMG/M metagenome (GOLD analysis project Ga0182007, IMG submission 123023) | Rhizosphere microbial communities from Sorghum bicolor, Mead, Nebraska, USA - 072115-113_1 MetaG | ecosystem: Host-associated > Plants > Roots > Rhizosphere | place: USA: Nebraska... | reverse complement strand
GTGGACATACGTCCACTGTTCTGGGCCGCACCGCGGTTCATGCCGCGGTCGGCATCGGCGAGGACCTGTGCCAGCTCGTCGGGTAGGCCCGCGGCGGCCAGTACCTGGACCAAGTCGGTCCCCGGGAGGTCAGCGTAGGCAACCTGCTTTCCGGCCGCGGCGGAGATCGCGGCGGCGAGCTCAGCCAGGGTGAAGGATTCGTCGCCGCCGAGCTCGTACACGGCGCCGGTGTGGCCTTCGGCGGTGAGGACGGCCGCTGCGGCCTCGGCGTAGTCGGCGCGGGACGCGGCGCTGATCCGCCCCTCCCCTGCCGCGCCGACGACAGCGCCGTTCTGCAGGATCTGCGGCAGTTGGCTGGTGTAGTTCTCCAGGTACCAGCCGTTGCGCAGCAGCACGCTGGGGATGTCGCGGTCCAGCAGATACTCCTCGGTCTCCCTGTGCGTGGCACCGATGACGGTGGTCGCCGTGTCCGCGTGCGTCGTGCTCGTGTACGCCACGAGCGACACGCCTGCGGACACCGCCGCGTCGATGACCCGGCGGTGGTTGGCGACCCGCTCGCCCACGGGGACCGAGGCCGAGATCAGCAGCAGCCTGTCCGCCCCCGCGAAGGCCTCGACCAGGCTCCCGGTGTCCGCGAAGTCGGCGCGGCGCACCGTGATCCCGCGGTCGGCCAGGTCCTTGATCCTGGCGATGTCCCGGCCGGTGGCGATGATGTCCGCGGCCGGTATCCCGCGCCGCAGCAGTGCCTCGACGGTGAGCCTGCCCAGCTGGCCCGTGGCTCCAGTGACGACGATCCCCATGATGGTCATTCCTTCCTTCCGCGCGTGCCTCACACGCCTGCCGCGGTGTGTCCGCGGCGGAATGGAAAACAGAATGAACTGCACACTCGCTGAAGGCGCTCAGCGAGTGGTCCGTGCTGCACGTCGAAGAAGTCATCACAGCCCGCGAAGAGTACGACGCCCGCAGTGAGCGCACCCGGTGATCGGCGGCGGCCGGCGGTCCGGTCATCGATTGCGGAGCCGGTCAGCGGGGCAGGGCGTGGTGCAGCCAGGTCAGCAGGTCGTTGACGATCTCCTGGCTGTTGGTCTCGTTGAACAGTTCGTGGCGGGCTCCCGGATAGGTTCGGTACGTGACGTCCGTGACGCCGGCCGTGCGGTAACGCTTGATCAGCAGGTCACTGAGCTGGAGTTGTTCGTTGAGCGGGTCGCTGTCTCCGACCATGACGCAGATGGGCAGGAGGGCCGGAACGCCCTGGGGATCGGCGAGCGTGGGCAGTGCGGCGGCGAGGTCCGCCATGCCCTGGGCGTCTAGGCTGAAGCCGCACAGGGGGTCCGCGAGGTAGGCGTCGACGGCGCGTTCGTCGCGGCTGAGCCAGTCGAAGGGCGTCCGGGCGGGCTCGAACGCGGCGTTGAGGGCGCGCAGTGGGTCTTCTTCGGTGGACTGTCCCGCGAGCATGACGTCGACCGCTGTGGTGCCGGTCAGCGCGACAGCGTCGATGAGGGCGGCGTGGCGCAGGATGTACTGCTGGGCGGCGAAGGACCCGAGGCTGTGGCTGATCAGTACCAGGGGGAGGCCTGGGTGCCGCTCGTGGGCGATTCGCGAAAGGGTGGCCAGGTCGTCGACGAGGCGTTCCCAGCCGTTGTCACCGAGGTGGCCGGGCGCGGCGTGTGTGCTGAGTCCGTGTCCGCGGTGGTCGTTGGCGTAGACGGCGTAGCCCTGTTCGGTCAGTGCGGCGGCGAGCGGGGCGTAACGGCCGGCGTGTTCTCCCATGCCGTGGGCGATCTGCACGACGGCACGCGGTGGAGTGTCAGGCCGCCATTCGTGCACGTGGATCGTGACACCGTCGGTGCTGTCGAAGGTGAACAATGCAACTCCTGATGGTGGGGATCCGGGCGGCTTCGAGTGCCGGGCCGGGTGTCCGAAGTGGTCGGCCGCGGCTGAGAGGCCGGGTGTGGGGCCTGGGGCGGATGGATCAGGCGGGGTGTTCGCCGAGGTATCCGGCCACGATCCTGGCCTGGTCGGCGCTGAGTTCCCGGGCCGTGGCGTGAGTGGTGATTTCGCCGTGGGAGAGGATGTAGCCGCGGTCCGCGACCTCCAGGGCGAGGCCGACGTGCTGTTCGATGAGCAGGACGCCGCAGCCGGAGTCGTCCGCGTAGCGCCGTACGACCGGGAGGAGCTCCTCCACGATGATGGGTGCCAGGCCGAGGCTGAGTTCGTCGAGCAGGAGCAGTTTCGGGCGCCGGGCCAGTGCGCGCCCCATGGCGAGCATCTGTTGCTCGCCGCCGGAGAGCAGGCCTGCCTTGCGGTCCTTGAGGCGGGACAGGACGGGGAAGTATCGGTAGGCGGCGGCCTCGTCCAGGCGCTCTTGCCGGTGGGCGAGGCGCAGATGTTCCGCCACGGTGAGAGTGGAGAAGATGCCCCGTCCCTCGGGGACATGGGCTATGCCGAGACGGGCACGGGTGGCGGCCGGGGTTCTGTCGAGTGGCGAGCCGGCGAAGGCGACCGTACCGGCCATGGGGCGCAGCAGGGCGGAGATGGCCTTCAAGGTGGTGGTCTTCCCGGCTCCGTTGGCTCCGAGCAGGGCGACGACTTCTCCCTCCGCGACCGTCAGGTCGACGTCGCGGATGACCGGGGCACCGTCGTATCCGGCGGTGAGTCCGTTCACCTCGAGAACAGGGGTGCTCATGATGGCTCCGGCGTGGTGGTGGCGACTTTGGACGGGCCGTCGGCGGATGGTGTGCCGCGGTGCTGCCGGGAGGCAGCGGCGGGAGCGGCGGCAGCGGCGGGCTGGACTGCGGAGGCTCCCAGGTAGGCGGTGATGACGGCCGGGTCGGTGCGGACCTGCGCGGGTGGCCCGGAGGCGATGACCTTGCCGAATTCCAGGACGACCACGTGGTCACAGATGCCCATGACGAGACTCATGTCGTGGTCGATGAGGAGCAGTGAGGTGCCGTCGTCCGCGATGGCGCGCAGGCGGTGTCCGAGTTCGGCGCTCTCCGCCGTGTCCAGCCCGGCGGCGGGTTCGTCGAGGCAGATGACACGCGGTCGGGCGGCCAGGGCCCGGGCCACGCCGACGAGTTTGCGCTGTCCTTGGGAGAGTTGGTGGGCCGAGGCGTGCGCGAGGTCGTCGAGCCCCAGGGCGGACAGGGCCTGTGCGGCTGCGGTGTCGGGGGCGGCGCGGCGGCCGAGGGTTTCACCGAACGCTCTCCACCAGCTCGGCCGGTCCGCCGTGATCTGGAGGTTCTCCGCGACCGTGAGGTCCTCGAAGAGCTCGCTGCTCTGGAAGGTACGGGCGAGCCCGCGGCGTGCTCGCGCGTGCGGCGGCAGACCGGTGAGGTCCTGGCCGTCCAGGGTTATCCGTCCGCGCGCGGTGACGAGGCCGGTGACGGCGTCCACGAAGGTGGTCTTGCCGGCGCCGTTCGGGCCGATCAGGCCGACGAGTCGGCCTTGCCCGACGTCGAGGGACACCTCGCTCAGCGCGTGCACGCCGCCGTAACTGACGCTGGCCGACTGGACCGACAGTACGTTCACGAGGCGACCTCCGGGGTGTCGAGCGCGGCGGGTGCGAGGTGCTTGTCGGCGGCGCGCGGGCCATCCGGCGCGCTGTCCTGGGCCGCGGCGCGTGCGGCCTTCTTCGCCGTCCTGCGGCGGTGGTTGGCGCCCGCGATGCCGTCGGGGTTGGCGATCAGCGTCACGATCAGGGACACCCCGCCGAACAGCAGCGCCCACGTCCCCTTGATCCCGAACCATGTGTCCAGCGCGTGCGGCAGCAGTGCTTCGGTCGACATCAGTCCCGCGATCACGGCTCCGGACACCATGGTGATACCGCCGATATAGGCGAAGCCGATGAGGCCCAGAGCGGCCAGCGCGGTGAACCGGGCCGCGCTGACAGAGCCGAAGTTGTAGCCGTACAGGGTGCCGGCGACGCTGGCGATGAAGGAGCTGATGGCGAAGGCGGCGATCTTCACGGCCCGTACGTCGACTCCCGCGGCCGCCGCGGCCCGTTCGTTGGAGCGGACCGCGAGCATGCGCCTGCCCAGACCGGTGCGCCGCAGATGGGCGACGTACAGTCCGAGACCGACGGTGACGGCCAGCACGAGGAATCCGAACATGGGGCTGGGTTCGTTGCCGTCCAGACCTCGGAAGTCCGCTCCCGGGCCGAGGTTCACCCCGAACAGGCGCGGCGGGGGTACGGACACACCGGCGGTGCCGCCGAAGGAGGTGTTGCCGAACAAGGCCTGTTCCATGGCCAGAGCGGCGGCCAGGGTGACGACGGCGAGGCTCACACCGCGCACCCGCAGGGCGGAGATGCCCGCGGCCACGCCGAGCAGGGTGGCCAGCAAGGTGGCGCCGAGGGCGTCGAAGGGGAAGGGGATGCGCGCCTGGACGGCGAGGTGGGAGAGGGCGAAGCCCGCAGTGCCGGAGAGGGCCAGCTGCATCACGGAGATCTGTCCGACGTAGCCGGTGATGACGACGTACGACAGGACGATGACCGTGCCGATCATCGAGTTGGTGAGGGCCTGACGGAAGTCGAAGGGCAGTACCACCAGGGCCACCGCGGCCACGACCGCGGCCGACACAGCGGGGCGGAGCAGTCGTTCGGGCAGGGGGACTGCGGGCAGCCGCTGGTCGATGGCTTCCCCGCGCCGCGGCAGGCCGGCGCCACGGACGTAGAGGGCAACCACCATCAAGGCGAAGACCAGCAGTTGCTGAAGGCCCGGCATGGCGTTGCCGTTGTCGGTCGGGAACCAGCTCTGCGTGGAGAGGTAGTACACGATCGACTGCAGCACCCCGATGAGGATGCCCGCCGTGCAGGCGATCCACAGCGATGTGAACCCGGCGAAGAGGGCGGCCGCGAGGGCGGGGACGAGCTGGAGCGGGAGGGTGATGGAGTCGACCTGGACGATGGGCGCGGCCAGGACGCCGAGCAGCCCGGCGACCCCGGCGGCCAGGAGGGTGTTGGCCAGGGAGATGCCGTTCGGGGACAAACCCGCGAGGAGCGCGGCCTGTTCGTTCTCCGAAGCGGCGCGGGTGGCGAGGCCGAACCGGCTCCACCGGTACAGGGCGCCCAGGGCCAGTGCGATCATGATGATCAGACCGGTCAGCAGGAACCGGTCCGCCGGAGTGGTGATGCCGAGCACGGTGACGCTCTGGCCGGGCAGGACGCTCGGTGCCTGCTGGGGCTGGTTGCCGAAGACCAGCAGCACCGTGGCCTGCAGGGTGAGCAGGATGCCGAGCGAGGCGGCGAGCTTGGCCAGCGGTGAGACGGTGCGCAGCGGCCGGAACACCGCCACCTCGATGAGCACTCCGATGGCGAGCGCGGCCACGAGCGCTGCGACGAGCGCGGCCGCGGTCGGCAGGGTGAAGCCGAAGAAACCTGAGGTGAGCGCCCAGAAGATGTAGGCCGAGGCCATGGCGACGGCGCCGGTGGACAGGTTGATGATGCCCGAGCCCCGGTAGGTCACCACGACGCCGAGCGCGATACCGGCGATCAACGCTCCCTGGCCGAGCCCGAGCACGGCGAAGAGCAGGATCTGATCCATGCATGACTCCTGTCATGACGGTGGGAGGCCCGTGCCGACGGTGGTCCGCGGGGAGGGACGGCTGCACCGTCGGCACGGGGGCGAGCCCGAGGGCCCGCGGGATGGTGAGAGCGGGGCTCACTGGGGCGGGCGGATCCAGTCGGTCAGCGGCTTGAACTGGCCCTTGCCCTGGTACTGGTAGAACCGCGCCTGGTCGTTGCAGACCGCGGGGGCGTCGTTGTACTTGCCGCACGCGACCTCGGCGGCGCCCATGATGACCGGCCCGGTGAACTTCTTCAGCTGCGCGGTGACCGCCGCGGGGGTGATCTTGTCGGGACCGACGGCGTCGAAGATCTTGGCGTAGGTCAGCACCGTGCTCCAGGCCAGCGGCGCGAAGACCTTGGCCGCCGTGTTCTTGTCCAGCCCCACCTGCGCCGAGGCGGTCAGGAACGCCTTGGAGTCGGCTGCCGAGGGATCGGCCGTCAGGGTCTGGGCGACCCCGTACGTCCAGGTGGGCAGGTCGCCGCCGAGGCCCTGGGCGACGTCCGGAGACATGCACAGCGGGGTCGCGACCACCGGCTTGGTGACCCGCAGCTGCTTCAGGGCCTTGGCCACGCCGACGCATCCGGAGCCGATGGTGATGGGCACGACGACATCGGCCGTGCTCGCCCCCGCCGCGGTGACCGGGCCGATGAGATCGGTGGCCTGGGCGTCGAATCCGACGGACTTCACCTTCAGCCCGGCCGCCTCCAGGCCCTTCACCGCCGCACTGGAGGCGATCTTGTCTCCCGGCGTGTTGGTGTGGATCACCGCCGCGGTCTTCGCCTTCAGCACGTCGCGGGAGTACGTCCCCCACGCGCCGAAGATGTGCGGCAGGTCGCCGAAGGTGCTGAAGGTGTTCTTCGCCGTGGGCATGGACGGGCCCGTCGCCACCCCGACCAGCACCGGCTTCTTGCCCGCGACCACGGCGTTGAAGGAGGCGTCACCGAGGTAGAGGTTGCCGACACCGATGGCGGAGACGCTCTTGTCGCCGAGCAGTTGCTGGCCGCACTTCTGCCCCTCCTCCTCCGCCGACACCACAGTGCAGACGTTCAGTTGCAGCGGATGCCCGCCGATCCCGCCCAGCTTCTCGTTGACGTATTTCACGGCGGCGCGGGCGCCCGCAGTCGCCTCGGGGTTGCCTCCGGGGCCGCCCTCCACGTTCACCCAGCCCAGGCCGACAGGGGGCAGGCTGTTGTCGGCCTTTCCTGCCTTGCCTCCCACGTAACGCCGGTAGTCGGTCACGATGGCGCTCGACGGGCGGGAGTCCGCGGTGGAGGAGGCGGCCTGCGAGCCTGCCGCCGATGTCGACGCCGGCGTGCTCTTACCTCCGCATGCCGAGATGCCCAGCAGGGACGTCGTGACGGCGCAGACGAGGACCAGTCTTCGGGAACGTGAGGTTGCAGGCATGCGGGATCCTCCGAGATGGGAACAGGGGCAGGGCGGTGCCCGGCCGGGCATGCGGAAGCAGCGAGGGAAAGCAGCGAGAAGTCTGCGGGCGGCCCGGGGTGACCGGCGCGGCGGACTGGCTCGAAGAGGCACGAAAGGCCTGCTCATTCGACCTTTCGAGCTTTCGTAACTTTCTTACGGAGCTGGAATCTAGGTGTAGGCTTTGTGTCGTGTCAACGCCTTGGTGACACCGAATTAACGATCATGCAATGAGGAGGGGCAGGGCATGACAACGGAAGCCGGGCGGCGCCGGCTCCCGCGGCGCTCCCTCGAGGAGACCCGGGCACTGATGCTCGAAGCGGCCACCGAACTCGTGTGCGCCGGCACGGGCGACACCAGCGAGGCAGCCGTCTCCGCAGCCCTCGCCCACATCCGCGTCAAGCAGGTCACCGAGGAAGCCACGCGCATCATGCGACAGCGGCTGGGCGACGACCGGGCACCGGCTATCACGACCGGATCGATCTACCAGATCTGGCCGGCACAGGCGGATTTCCAGGCGGAACTCCTTTTCCACCTCACCAGCCGCCAGGCCGAACTGGTCCCGAGCCTGCCGGACAGCATCCGCCGCTTCGAGGAAGCCATCCGCAACGGCATCACGTGGCAGGAGGCACTCAACGACGTCCTCACCCACAACCACGAGAACCACCGCGTCGACCCGATCTACCGCGTCATGCTCGGCTTCTACGCCAGCGCGGCCAACCCCCGGGTACGCGAAGCCCTGGGGCACTACGGCGATTCGTTCACCAAGGTCGCCTGCGAGGCGTACCAGGCACTGCTCGACGCCTACGGACTGCGGATGCGCCCGCGCTACAGGGTCGAACACCTCGCCACCACTCTCGCCGCCCTGCTCGACGGCTTCCACATGCGCTGGATCGCCGGATACGCCGATCTGGACGACCCCGAGCAACAGGAGGGCTGGTCCCTCCTGACCAGGGCCGCCGTCACACTCTTCGACCAGTTCACCGAGCCCACGCAGCCGTAGGACGCTACCGGGCACGCCCTGGACGCGGCCCGCCCCGCCGAACAACACCCCGGCGGCCCTCGAAACGGGCACGCCCCCACGGACAACAGCACCAGGAGGCCACCCGACTCCCGCAGCAGTGACGCAACCCCGGGCGACCCGGGGCCCCGCACCCCCACCGGATGCGGGACGGCGACACCATGGGCAACACCATGAACGCCGTCCTCGCCTCCACGATGCCCAACAACCGCATCAGCGTGAACGGATCGCTGGCCCTGCCCCCTCGTCCAACATCCGCTCCCGTCGCAGGCCATCCAACGCGTCGCGCTCCCCCACGGCCGCAGCAGGTTCGCCCCTGCCGGGGCGGGCCGGGCCTACACAGCGGATCGCGGTCTGCCCAGTGATGGCGTAGCCGGGGCTCCGTGTTCTGTGACACCAGAGCGGCATTGCGTAACCCGAGTCAGTGACGAGCCGGCAGGAAACGGACCCTGGCGCCCGGCCTGATCTGTCCTGCGAGAGGCAGGTCCTTGGTGTGCACCACGCCCACTACCGGATAGCCCCCTGTGACGGGATGGTCCGCGAGGAACAGCACCGGCAGCCCGTTGGGCGGCACCTGTAGAGCACCACGTGCCATGCCTTCTGCTGGAAGTTCTCCTTCTTTCCTGCGGGTGAGGGCAGGGCCGTCGAAGCGGATGCCGATGCGGTTGCTGCGGCTGGTGGCCTCCCAGTCATGCGCGTAGAGGGTCCGTACGGATTCGTCGGTGAACCAGTCGTCGCGGGGGCCTGCCACCACTCGCAGGGTGATGTCGTCGGAGAGCGGGGGCTGGGGGGCCACGTCAACTCCTGGCAGCCCGCCTTCGGGCGCTCCCAGGGCAAGGACATCGCCCGCGGTGATGGGTGGTGGGCCGAGACCGGACAACAGGTCGGTGGACCGCGAGCCGAGGCTCGGTGCGACATCGATGCCGCCCCGCACCGCGAGGTAGGTGCGCAGTCCCGAGGACGGCAGTGCCAGTTCCAGCACCTGTCCGTCGTACACGGCGACGGGAGCGTTGGGTGCGATGAGCCGGCCATCGTCGAGTCGGGCGGGGCAAGGGGCGCCGGTGAGGGCGATGTAGCGGACGGAGGGTTGGCTGCCGCGGCTCTTGGCGTGCAGCCTCAGCTTCAGCCCTCCGTATGTGGTCTCCAGCGCGGCGGCTCCCTCAGGGTTTCCCACCAGACGGTTCGCCAGAGTCAGGGCCCTTTGGTCGGCCGCGCCGGAGCCGGGCACTCCTATGTGTGCCCAGCCGGGCCGCCCCAGGTCCTGAACGGTGGTGAGCGGACCGGGAGAGAGAATCTCCAGTAGCGCCGAAGGCCTGCCGTCGAGCGTCAAAGGCCTGCTGTCGAAGGTCATCGTCAGCCGACCGCTCTCAAGCGTACGGATCGGCCGGGTACCAGCAGGGCTGGTGGGTCGCGGCGCTCGTCCCACATGCTCAGTGTGGTGGTGCCGAGGAGCTGCCAGCCGCCTGGCGATGAGCGGGGATAGATCCCGGTGAAGCCTCCTGCCACCGCAACCGCTCCGGAGGGGACCGCGGTGCGCGGTTCGGTTCTGCGGGGCAGATGGAGCGTTTGGTCGGTGCCAACCAGGTAGCCGAAACCTGGGGCGAATCCGGCGAACGCCACCGTGTAGAGGGGCGCGGTATGGCGGGCGATGACGTCCGCGACGCTCATGCCGGTCTGTGCGGAGACGGCTGCGAGGTCGGGGCCGTCGTAGCGGACAGGGATGTCCAGCACAGCGAGTTCGGCGCCGGTGTGCGCGGGTTCGCCGGTGAGACGGCCGACACGGTCGGCCAGTTCTGCGCGGAGCGTGTCGTACGCGGTGGCCTTGGGGTCGTAGGCCACGAACAGGGTCCGGGCCGCGGGGAGGAGTTCTCGCACGCCTGCGGGTGTGTTGCTGCGCAGAATGCTGTGCAACTCCAGCACGGCATCGAGTCCATCGAGTTCCACCAGGACGGCGGCTGAGCCCGCCCGGCGCACGATGGGTCCCTGCGGCTGTCCGTTCATCGCGTCTCCGAGGGACGCAGGGCAGCGAAGGGCCGAGGAGCGTGTCCGGCACGGTGCAGCGCCTCGCTGAGCGTGCGGGCGATGTGCACCGCACCGGGCGTGTCGCCGTGCACGCAGAGCGAGTCGGCCGGCATGTCGAGGTCGGTGCCGTCGATCGCCGTGAGCTTCCCTTCTGAAATGAGGCGGATGCAACGGGCGACGATCTCGGCCGGGTCGTGCAGCACGCTGCCCGGTTCGCTGCGCGGGACCAGAGTGCCCTGGGGTGTGTAGGCGCGGTCCGCGAACGCCTCCCGGAAACAGGCCAGGCCTGCTTCGGCGGCATGCCTGAGCCAGGCACTGCCCGGCAGACCCAGAACGGGCAGGGCCGAGTCGTATCGGCGCACCGCGTCGGCGACGGCTGCCGCCTGTCCCTCGTGGTGAACGATCGCGTTGTACAGCGCGCCATGCGGCTTGACGTAGGCGACCCGGGTACCGGCAAGCCGGGCGAAGCCGTCGAGTGCAGCGATCTGGTAGACGATGTCGTTGGTCAGCTCTCGCGGGTCCGCATCGATGAAGCGGCGGCCGAAGCCGGCCAGGTCGCGGTAGCCGACCTGGGCGCCGATGGCCACACCGCGTGACGCAGCCTGGCGGCACACCCGCCGCATCACGCTCGGGTCGCCGGCGTGGAATCCGCACGCCACGTTGGCGCTGGTGACGATGGAGAGCAGAGCGTCGTCGTCGCCCAGTTCCCAGCGGCCGAAGCCCTCGCCGAGGTCGCTGTTGAGGTCGATCACCCGTACTCCTGTCCTCTCCCGGCCGCTGTTCAGCTCTGCCACTGGGGGCGCACCATGCCGTGCAAATTGCGGTAGGCGGCGCGTTCGGGCATCGACCAGCCGCGAAGCAGCTCGGGATCGACCTCGTACACCTCCACGCCGATCGGGTGGCACACGTCGATCGGGTCGCGGGCGTCCGGGCCCCACAGGGGAACGGACAGGTCACCGCCCGGGCAGGTGGACAACGCGCACAGCAGGTCGAGTTCGGCGAAGAACTCGAAGTGGTCGCCGGGCCGGGCCGGACAGTCCTTCATGAAGTACTGGTCCTGCTCGTTCAGTCCGGTGCACTGGAAGACGTTGAGCACATCGTGCACGTCGAACTCCGTGAGCCCGTACGGCAGTACGGCACGGACCAGGTTCGAGTGGCAGTGGAAGTCGAAGTCCTCGCCGGTGAGCATGCGGTTGACGTACGGGTCGCAGCGCGTGCCCAGCAGATCGTGCACCCTGCCGCCCTCCTCGTCGATGCCGTAGCCGGCCAGGGTGTCGTCGGTGACCGTCAACAGCGGCCGCATGAACGGCAGGTTGGACCAGAGGCGGTCGTAGGTGCTGACGTGGGCACGCTGCAACTGGCGGGTGCGGGAGGCCCACAGTCGTTCCCGGGGATCAGCGAGGTTCCAGACATTGAGGTCACCGACCTGTGGCCCCTCCACGGTGACCAGGCGGCACAGATGGCCGGCGGGCACCTCCCAGGCTCGTCCCGAACGGATCGGGATGATGAAACTGTCGACCAGCTTTTGTCCCCCTGCCGTGCCGGAGACGCGGTCGTAGAACGCTCGGTCGACATCCAGGGGACCGCCCCTGGTGGCCTGGTAGGCGGCTGCGGTGGGGGTCATGCCGTTCCTCTTTCCTGTGTCCTGTGTCCCGGGAGATCCGGGGGAACCGGGAGATCCCGGGGGGGTGATGGGTGGGCGGGGGCGGGCTACGTAACAAGCGGCGACGGGTCCTGTGGCGTGCCCTCGAGCGCGGCGAAGAACCGTTTCACGCGGGCCTCCCCCGACCGGGTGAAGACCTGTTCCGGCGTGCCCTGGAGGAGGATCCGTCCCTCTTCCATGAAGACGACCCGGTCGGCCACCTCGCGGGCGAACCGCATCTCGTGGGTGACCACCACCATGGTGGTGCCGTCGGCGGCGAGGTCGCGCATGACCGCCAGCACCTCGCCGACGAGTTCGGGGTCGAGGGCCGAGGTGGGTTCGTCGAAGAGCAGCACGCTGGGCTCCATGGCCAGGGCCCGGGCGATGGCGACCCGTTGCTGCTGGCCGCCGGAGAGCTGGTGCGGGTATTTGTCGGCGTGCGCGGCCATGCCGACCTTGCGGAGCAGTTCACGGGCCCGCGTCCGGGTGGCTTCCCGCTCCCCCGGGTGCAGGTGGTCCGGCGCGAGGGTGACGTTCTGCAGCACGGTCTTGTGCGGGAACAGATGGAACTGCTGGAAGACCATGCCGATCTTCTGCCGCAAGGCATCCGGGTCGGCGTCCAGGACGCTGACCCCGTCGACCAGCACGTCGCCCGCGTCCGGCTCGATCAGCCGGTTGATGGTGCGCAGCAGGGTCGACTTGCCGGACCC
>Ga0182007_10001517_pt1 | contig 12398 bp, 4 predicted proteins | sample Sormic07211113_1_FD_123023 | JGI IMG/M metagenome (GOLD analysis project Ga0182007, IMG submission 123023) | Rhizosphere microbial communities from Sorghum bicolor, Mead, Nebraska, USA - 072115-113_1 MetaG | ecosystem: Host-associated > Plants > Roots > Rhizosphere | place: USA: Nebraska... | reverse complement strand
GGCTTCGCGTGCGATCGCATCGGGCAGGCGGGCGTCCCTGGCGATGTCGATGCCGCCATCGTCGAGGATTTCGCGGCGCACCGCGAACGCATTCGCCTGCGCACGCGCTTCGGCCATCAACGCACTGTCGGTCAGCGCCTCCGGCGATGAGCGGTCGAGCGCGAGGCGGCGCGTGATCGTCTCGACCGCATGCTGCGCTTCGTGCGCGAGCGTGTAGACGAGCGTGCCGGCACCGTGGAATTGCCCGTCGAGCACGATCCGCTGCTTCGCGGTATCGATCCGGCTGCCGCGCCCGGGCCGGCCCACCACGATTTTCCAGCCGGCCTCGCCGGCCAGCGCGACCTGCTGGCGCAACAGGCTCGAGCGGTCGACCAGCGCATGGGCGGCCTTGGGTAGCGGCGCGCCACCGAACCGCATCCGGATGCGCGTGATGACGGACGGCTTCTGCACGAACGCGTCGGGCGGCAAGTGTTCGGTGATGCCGGGATGCGCGAGCTCGATCGCGCCGCGCGCGATGCCGTCCTCGAGCATCACGCGCAGCGTGCCGATCTCGCGGACGATGCCTTCCACGTTCAGCTTCGGCGCATCGGTCATGACCGTCGACGGGTCGCTCAGGTAGAAGTCGCCGCGCGCGTCGAACACGCCTTCGAAGTCGTAGTACAGACGGTGCCGCGCGGTGATGTCGCGCGCGCGGTCGAGCTGCGCGAAGGCGTCGCGGGTGACGCGCGACGGCAGCATGCCGGCCATCACGTCGTGGCTGCTCAGCGATGCGAACGGCGTGTACATCACGGCCACGCGATCGAATGCCGCGAACGGGCCGCCGACCGTGAGCGTGCGCAGCCCGTGCGCGCGCAGCGCCGCGAGGCCTTCCTGTTCGAGCCGGATCGATTCGATGTGGCCGAGAATCGCGCGATTGTCCGTGCCCTCGTAGAGGCCGATCGCATTGCGGCGGCCCAGTTCGAACACGGTCTTCTCGATGCCGGCGCCGGTTGCCGCGCCGGTGAAGCGCTCGACCGGCACGCGTGCGGCCGGATCGCCGCTCACGTGGACGCCGTTGCCGTCGACGTCGAGCGCGCCCAGGTCCGGGCGCTGGTGCGGCGCCGGATCGTAGCGCAGCCACGCGTTGGTATGGCTGAGTCGCGCCTCGGCGCCGAGCCCGACCGCGATCGTCGGCGGTGCGTAGACGGGGCGCTGCCAGACGTTCGCGAGCCAGGCGGCGGCGTCGCGGCCGTTGCGTGCCGACAGAATCACCGACGAGCCGGGCAGGCCGAGCACCGAGCGGTGCGCGAGCGTGACCTCGACCGGCGTGTACGGCCGGCCGTCCGGATCGACGAGACGGCCTTGCGCATCGGTGACGCCGTGCACGATCACGATGCGGCCGTCGCGGTCGTAGGACAGCGGGCCCGAGCGGTCCAGCGTCAGCGCGTCGACGCCGGCGACCGGCTTGCCGTCGAACGGCGATGCCTTTACCGGACGGGCGCGCGACCATGCCGTTTCTTCGGCGAGCGTCGCGGCCGTCTCGCGCGGCGCCGGCATCGTGACGCCGGTGCGCTGCGCGGCCTGTGCGTGGCGCCGATACAGCTCGCCGTAGGTGACGCCGCCGTCGAGCGACGTCGGGCTGTGCTCGAACGCGTCGGCGAGGCGCGCGAGCGAGGCGGCATCGCCGGCCCGCGCGCGGCCGTATTCGTTGGCGATCGCGTCGGGCAGCGCGACGTGGCGGCCGATGTCGATGCCGAGGTTCGCGCGGATCTCGTCGCGCACCGCGAAGGCATTGACCTGCGCGCGCGCCTCGGCGAGCAGCGCACTGCGCACGTAGCGCTGCGTCGAGCCGTAGTCGAGCCCGAGCGTGCCGGTCGCGGCCTCGAGCGCATGGCGGGCTTCGTGCGCGAGCACGTAGACCATCGATCCGGTCGACTGCAGACCGCCGTCGATCGTGACGCGCCGCCGTCGCGTGTCGATCTTGCTGCCGCCGCCGGGCTTGCCGCGCACGACTTTCCAGCCTGCGTCGGCGCCGAGCCGAAGCTGTTGCGACAGCAGGCTCGATGCGTCGATCAGCCGGTACGCTTCCTTCGGCAGCGGGGCGCCGCCGAAGCGCATCCGCACGCGCGCGATGACCGACGGCTTCTGCACGAACGCATCGGGCGGCGGCGTTTCGGCGAGCCGCGGATGCGCGAGTTCGACGTTGCCGCGCTCGAGGCCTTGCGTCAGCGCGCGCTCGATCACCGCGAGCCGCTGCAGCGTGGTGAAATGCTCGCCCGCGCCCATGCCGATCGCACCGGGGTCGCTCAGCAGGAAATCGCCGCCGCGCGTGAAGAGGCCTTGCAGGTCGAAGCCGATGCCCGTGCGTTCGACGACTTCGCGAATCTGCCGGATGTGCTCGAGCGCCGCGCGCGACACCACGCGCGGCAGCGCACCCGTCTCGAAGCCGAAGCTGTGGAACACGCCGAGCGGCCGGTACAGCACGGCGACGCGGTTCAGCGCGGAGAACGGACCGTCCATCGTCACGGTCTTCAGCCCGTACGAGGCGAGATCGTCGAGTGCGATGCTCTCGTCGATCGCGGCCTCGATCTGGCGGGCTTCCGACGTATGCGGGCCGTTGTCGTAAACCGCGAGCGCGGCATCGTGGCCGAGCGCGAACACGGTTTTTTCGGCGCCCGAGCCGAGCAGCTCGCCGACGTGGCGCTCGACGTCGATCCGCACCGCCGGATTGCTTTCGAGGTGCACGCCTTCGGCGTCGGCCGCCAGTTCCCCGAGATCGTGCGGTGCCGCGGGCGCCGGGTCGTAGCGGCGGAACACGCCGGTGTCGAGCAGCGCCGCGCGTTCGCCGACCGCGTGCGGGGGCGGCGCATACACCGGCCGCTGCCACAGATTCGCGAGCCCGGCGGCAGCCGCCTCGCCGCCGTGCTTCGCGGACAGCACGATCGAATAGCCATCCTTGACCAGGAACGACGGCGCCTGGTCGAGCGCGTATTCATGCACGCCGGCCGGCCGCCCGCCCGCGAGCAGCGTGCCGTTCGGCAACGTGTCGGCGTGCAGCATCAGCACGCCTTCGTCCTGCAGCATCGTGAAGTGGCGGCTGCGCGCCGCCTGCAGGTCGGCCGCCGAGGGCACGGGCCCGTCGCCGAACGGCGACGCATATTCGGCATGCGCGCGGCTCCATGCCACGCGTTCGTCGAAGCTGCGCACGCCGTGCGGCGCGCCGCCGGTCTCCTGCGTCTGCGGCGCGGGCATCCGGCGCGGGATGCCGCCGCGGCGCTTCTGGCGCGACCATACGTCGTCGTAGAAATCGCGGTAGGTCTCGCCGTCGCGGCCCGACACGGGCGCATCGGCGAATGCGTCGACGAGGCGTCCGACCGTGCCCGCATAGTCGTGCGACGGCGCGCGCCATGCGGCGCCTTCGCGCTCGATCGCGTCCGGCAGGCGCACGTGCGCGGCAATGTCGCCGCCGCCCGCGAGCTCGATTTCGTAGCGCGCCTCGAACGCGTTGATCTGCGCGCGCGCCTCGGCTTCGAGCGCCTTGCGCGTGAAGCGGCTGCGGTTGCCGTAGTCGAGGTTCAGCACGCCGGCCATCGCCTCGACCGCGTGGCGCGCTTCGTGCGCGAGCGTATACGTGATGCTGCCCGGATGCTGGAGCGCGCCGTCGATCGTCACGCGGCGCTTGCGCGGGTCGATGCGGCTGCCGCCGCCGCGCTTGCCGAGCGTCACGCGCCAGCCGGCGTCCTGCAGCATGCGCAGTTGCGTCGCGAGCGTGCCCGATTGCATCGCGAGCGCCTGCGCGGCTTCGGGCAGCGCCGCGCCGCCGAAGCGCATCTGCATCCGCGTGACCCAGCCCGGCTTCGAGGCGCCGGGATCGGGCGGGGCGGTCTCGGTCGTTTCCGGGTGGGCGGCGGCGAGGCCGATGTCGTCGTTCGCCGCGGTGCGACGTTCGCCGCCCGTCGGCGCGCGGGCGGGCTGGCCGTTTGCGTCGTCGGGCGCGCGTGTGCCGCGGTCGGCTGCGGCCGTTTCGCGTTCCGCCGTCCGCTCGGGTGCGCCGGGGCGTTCCGGCTTGACGAGCACGAGCACGCGGTTCGGCGCGCTGAACACGCCATCGAGCGCGTTGACCGGCTCGGGCGGCGCAGCCGTGCGCGGCATCGCCGGTTCGTTCGGGCCGCGCTTGCCGGCCAGCACGATCACCGTGTCGTCGGCAGCCGTGCGGGGCGCAGCCGGCGGCGCTTCGTCGGGCGCGATGCCGGCCGGCAGGCCGGCTTCATGGGCCGCGGCCGCCTCCGGCGCCGGATCGAAGCGCAGCACGCGCGCGCCCGCGCGCAGCTGGCCGTCCGCACCGAATGCGTCGGGCGCGGCCGCATAGACGGGCTTCTGCCAGCGGTTCGCGAGCTCGGGCGCGAGCGCCGCGTCGTGTTCGCCGGCGACGACGATCACCGGTTCCTCCAGATCCTGCGGGCGCGGCGACGACGGCCGCGCGCCCGGCGCGTCGGGTGTCGCGCCGCTGCGCACCACGTAGACCGTGCGATCGCCGACTTCCATCGGCTCGGCGCTCGGCCCGCGCGGCACGGCGATGCCGGCCGGATCGGACGTCGCCGCGCGCGTGACGGGCGCGTCGTCCGTCAGGTCGACGACCTTCGCGTTGACGCGCGGCGGCGCGCCGTCCGGCTTCGCGCGCGTGCCCGGGCCGGCCGGCTCGTCGGCCGCGACGGGCCGCCAGCGCATCGATTGCGTGTCGGCGCTACGCCGGTTGGTGCTCGCGGTCGTGCTGCGTTCGGCATCGGTTTCGTCCCGCTGCTGCTGCATGCGGGCGTGTTCCTCGCTGGTGCGGCGCGTCCTGCGCGCGTCGGCGGACACGCTCGCGGCTTCGCCTTCGGCCGCCGTCTGCGCGAGGCGGCGCGGCGCCTGCGCGCCGTCGACCGTCTGCCGATAGGCGTCGCTGGCCTGGTCGAGCACGTGTTGCAGCACGTCGAGCGGCGTCTTCGCGACGATCTTCGGCGTCACGCTCATCTCGCCCTCGGGGCCGAACGACATGCGCTCGCCGGTGCCGGTCACGTCGTCGACGCGCGTGCCATTGGTCCATGCCTTCGGCGACACCGATACGACGGACAGCGTGCCGTCCTCGCCGAGCACCACCGATTTGCCCGGCGGCAGGCGCTTCCCGGATGCGCGGTCTAGCACGCGAATCGGCGTGTTGTCGTAGGTGAGCACCTTGTCGCCCACGCGCAGCATGCCGTCCGGCGACACCTTGACGGCTTCGCCGTCGAGCGTCACGCGCGTGCGGCCGGCCGCGAGCGACGACGCGTCGCCGCTGTTGAGAATCCGGCCGATCGTCTGGCTGTCGACGGTGACGGTCTTGCCGTCTGTCCCGCGGATCGGCACCGGCCGGCCGGTGCGCGCGCGCACCGACGTCACCGCGCGTTCCTTGAGGCCGCCTGCGGCCATCAACGCGACGTTGGTGATCCCGGACTTGAGCTGCTCGCCGGCGGCCTTCTTGTCGCCGGTGACGAAATAGTCGTAGCCCGCTTCGCCGAACGCTTCGACCGCGCCGCCCACGCCCGTCACGACCGCGGTGGTCCGCGCGCCGGTGGCGAGCACCGACGCGACCTTCGGCGTGCGCGTGAGCGCCGTGACCGCGCGCGTGAACAGCTTGCTGCCGGCCAGCTTCGCGGCGCCCGCCGCGCCCATCGGCACGAGGTTGATGAAGTCGGCCCGCGCGCCCGGGTCGGTAAACGGATTGAGACTGCGCCCGTGATCGGCGCGATTGGCCAGATCGAGGCCGGCGCTCGTCATCGTCGCGCCGATCGCCGTGTACATCATCCCCGCACCGAGGATGTTCAGCGGCACGCCGACGATCGCGCCGATGCCGGTGCCGTCGAGCAGCGTGCCGAGACCTTCGAGCGCCATCCCGCCGACCATCATGCCGATGTTCAGGCCCGTGCTCGTCAGCGTGTTCAGGAAACTGTCGAAGCCGCTTTCGTGATGCGCGGCCTTCGACACGAGCTGCAGCGTGCCGTCCGCGTTGTGGCCGGTCGCGATGTCGACCGTGCCGTCCGTCGACAGCTCGTTGTTGTCGATGTAATCGTTGATGTCGTCGTAGTTGCTCGCCGTCTCGTCGACGTACTGCGTGCCGTCCTTGCCGCTGACCTTGAACAGCGCGCTGGTGGTCATGCCGGCATCCTTGGCGGCGTAGACCATCGGCAACACGCTGACCTGCGTCGTCGCGCCGCCGCCGATCGACAGCAGCTTGTCGCGCACGCTGTTGATCGTCTTCAGCTTGTCCTTGTCGGTGTAGCGCGCGACGTCGTCCTTCGTCGGCGATACGGGATCCGAACCATCGCCCGACGCCGCGCCGTTCTGGACGTCCGGCTGCATGCCGAGCGCGACGCCGATCAGGTTGCGCTGCTCGTTGTCGGTCAGCTTGCCGAACGCGATCGTGCCGCCGTTGTTCGTGCTCGCGCTGGCCGCGTCGAGCAGCGAGTTCGACAACTCGCCGCGATGCGCTTCGTAGAAATCGTGCAGCGCCTTCTTGTAGTCGTTCTCGGCGTCCGAGCCGGGCGCCGCATAGCGCAGCCGTTCGTCGAGGCCGGCGTCGAACCTGTCCATCAGCACCTGCTGGTGCGACGTCTCGCTCAGCAGCTGCAGGCGCTGCACCGCGTTGTCGGCCTGCGTGACGGCTGCCTTCGCCTTGTCGAGCTCGTCCTGATACAGGTTCGGACGCGGCGCCGACGGCGCCGGGATCATGTCGTCGCCCGCGACGGTGCGAAAGCGCATCGGCGGCGGATTCGCGGCGGCCCAGTCGTCGTACTTCTTCTGCACCGACTCGAGCGTACTCTTCGCCTGCGTCTGCTTGATGCGCGCCTGCGACAGCGCGAGCTGGGTCGCGCGCTCGTTGACCGAATCCGACATCCGGCTGTCGGCCGCGCGGATCGCGCCCGCGACGGTCTGCATGCGTTTCACGTCGAGCATCGTCGGGCCGGCCTGCGCGGCGGACGGCCCCGACGACTGCGGCAGCAGGAACGGGCTGTCGAGCAGCGGCGACGCGGGCAGCGACGGTGCGCCATTGGACCCGGGCAACGTCGGCGAGGCCAGCGGCGACGCGCTCGGCAGCGTCGGCGTGCCGGTGGGAGCGGCCGACGTCGCCGTCGACAACGACGATGCGGGCAGGCTCGGCAGGCCGTTCGCGGTCGACAGCGACGGCGTCAGCAGCGGCGGCTGAAGCCCCGGTTTCGTGAAGATCGATTGCGCGTTCACCTGCGCCTTGATCCGCGAGGCCTGATCGTCGTACTGCTGCGCGAGCGTCGCGCCGTACGCGACGACGAAGCCGTCGTGCGCGATGCTCGCCTGCTGCTTCGCCTGATCGAGCTTCGCATACGCATCGCCGAGGTCCAGATCGACCTGCGGATCCTTGATCATCGCGTGCGGATTGGCCTTGTGCCACGCGCTGGAGGCGTCCTGCTTCTTCGTATAGTCGGCCTGCAGCGTGTCGACCTGCCGCTGCGCGGACAGCATCTGCAGATAGCCGCCGCTCGTGTTCGCCGCCGTCTGCGCGCGGGCGAGCGCGGTCTTCGCGTCCGACACTTCGTTCGGGACGACCACCGTCGGTCCTTCCTTGCCGCTGGCCGAATCGTAGCGCTGCTGCGCGTTCGTGAGCGCCAGGCTGTCGTTGGCCGCGCCGTACGCGGCGTTCGCATAGTTCGCATCCTTCGCGGCGGACGTGACGGCCTGCTGCGCGGCATCCTGCGAAGCGGGCGCATCGGGCATCGTGACCTTCAGCTCCAGCGGCTGCAGCGCGTCGTTCAGCCGCCCGACGCCCGCATCGAGCGCGGCCTTGTAGTCCGGATCGGCGAGGTACGACTGGAACTGCGTATACGCGAGATTGGAATTCGCGACGTCCGCGAAGTATTTCGACGCACCGACGGCCGCCTTCGCGCTCGCGGTCTGCCAATTGTCGTAGAGCCGGATCTGCAGCGGGTTCTTGCAGTCGCCCGGTTGCGGCACCCAGTTCGGATCGTTCGCATGATCGGGGAAGGCGTCCAGCAGCGCCTTGAACTGCTGGTCGGCCGCGTGCTGCGCGTCGCCGGGGTCGGTCACCTTGCCGGAATCGTCGATCTTCATCCCGGCCGGCATGTCGGCGTTCGCCTGTTCGCCGTACAGGATCATGTAGCCGGCGTCGGTCGTCACGTTCAGCTCGCGCTGCGCGGTGTCGGCCGTCGTGCGCGCCTTCGCGTAGTCGGCCTGGGCGGTCTTGCGGTCGTCGGCCGTCGACTCGGGATCGCGGTTGACCAGATGCAGCACGTTCTGCGCGCCTTGCAGCGTCTGCGACGCGTTGTCGTACTTCGTCTGCGCGTCCTGGATCGCTTTCTGCACCGCGCGCGTCTTGTCGTTCTCGACCGTGATCTCGGGCGGCGGCGCCGTATATTGCGCGGCCATGCTCTGGATCAGCGACGTCGCGGACTGGATCTCGGCATTGGTCGGCTTCGACGGATCGGTGGCCAGCGACGCGGTGACGGGAATCGGCGGGGCGGCGGTCGGGTTCGCGGGCCCGGCGGCCGGGTCGTCCTTCTTCGGCGGCGGCGGGGGCGGGGGCGGCGGTGCAACGACCGGATTCAGCGTTTCCGACAGGAAGCGCTGCCAGTTGACACCCAGTCCCAGTCCGTCGATCAACAGCATGCTCGTCTCCGTTGAGCCGCGCGATGCGCGGCACGCGCGGCGTCCTGCACGCCGCGACGTGATCGTTCGAGTGTACGGACCCACCCGGCGACGGGAACGCCGCTGTTTCGTAGCGGCGGGAAGCGGCCGGCGCCCCGGCGTCGCGCGGGCTACGAGATGCGCGCGGCGGGCGGAAGCCAGGCCGCGCGACGTCGTTCGGACCCCTGAAAGCGGCGCGCGCGCCCGGCGCCGTGCGCGATCATGCGATCACTGATCGAGACACCGCACGCACAGCTGCTTCGCCTGGCTCGCCGGCAAGCCGCGGCACATCATCACGACCGGGCGCGCATGGCACGACGGTGCGTCGGCGGAGGCGGCCGGCAACGGCAGCCTGCGCGCGCGATCGGGCGGCGTGGTCGCGGCCGCGTCCATGCGTCGCTGCCGCGCCGGCGGCGGCACGTCGCGCACGACCGGGATCGGCTCGATGCCGCCTTCGTGCGCGTTGCGCTGCGCGCTCGCGACGACGCGGCTCACGTAGCCGCTCGAGAAGCCGGTCGTGAAGTTGCCGCTGTAATAGCACGACAGCGCCGCGCGCAACGCGGCCTGCGTCGCGCGGCCGGTGCCCGACGAGCGCGCGAAGCATTCGGTCAGGATCGCGCCGCCGGCTCGCAGGTTGCGGCACGGCTCGAACATCGTCGCTTCATCGAGCCCGTATTTCGCGAAATTGCGTTCGTTCACCTGCGCGAGACCGACGCTGTAGCTGAAGCCGCGCGACGACAGTTCGCGCGCGGTCGCGCGCGCCTCGTCGAGCGAGGCGGGCTGGCGCGCCAGATGCCCGCCGACTACGCCGATCGCATACGGATTGAAGCCCGACTCGGTGCGCACGAGCGCGGCGAGCGTATCGGGGTCGACGTTCGGCGCGCACGCGCGCGCCAGTTGCGCGAAACCGGCGGCGGCGCCGGCTGCCTGCGCGACGCCGTGCGGCCCGCACGCGAGCGCGATCAGCGCGCACACGCACGCGGCGGCGGTTCGCAGGGCGCGTGCGCGCATCATCCGGCTCCGGCGACCCGATACGACAGCACGAGCCCATGCACGAGCAGCGACCAGCCGTCGAGGGCGACGAACAGGAGCAGCTTGAACGGCACGGAGATCGTCGTCGGCGAGATCATCTGCATCCCGAGCGCCAGCAGGATGTTCGCGACCAGCAGATCGACGACGATGAACACGATGTAGATCACGAAGCCGATCTGGAATGCCTTCGTCAGCTCGGCGAGCGTGAAGCTCGGCACCAGCACGAGCAGGTCGTCGTCCTTGATGCCGTCCGCGCGGTTCTTCGGCCAGACCGACGTCGCGGTGCGCACGAAGAATTCGCGATCGCGCTGGCGCGTATGCGAGACGAGGAAATCCTTGATCGGCGGCAGCGCGGCATCGGCGAGCGCGCCGATATCCGAGGTCGACAACTGTCCCGACGCATCGAAATGGCGCGCCTGCAGCGCGTCGCGGATCGACATCCCGACGGGCGCCATGATGAACAGCGACAGGATCAGCGCGATGCCGTTCAGCACCAGGTTCGGCGGCACCTGCTGGATCCCGAGCGCGGAGCGCAGCAGGCCGAGCACGACCACCAGCTTCGTGTAGCTCGTCACCATCAGCGCCGCGAACGGCGCGATGCCGAGCGCGGCGATCACCGCGATCAGCGCGACCGGATTCGGCAGGTTGCCCATCGTTCAGCGCTCGCGCGGCGCGGGTTGCGTCAGCGTGACGACGCGTACGCCGAGCTTCTGGCCGACCGCGATCAGATGACCGGTGCCGATCAGCATCCCGTTCGCGACGAGATGGATCACGCTCTGGTTGATACCCTGCTGCAGCTCGATCACGGCGCCCGGCTGCAGCGCGCTCAGTTCGCCGAGCGGCATCGACGTGGGCGGCAGCTCGAAGCGCAGGTCGACCGCGAGGCCGTCGAGCGAGCGCGGCGCGTCGGCGGGCGGCGCGTCGTGCGTCGTCGGCGGCGCGGAGTCGGTGCGGGTCGGTTCCAAAGGCATCTCCCTGATTCGTTCGACGGTCAGCCGGTTGCCCGACGGCCGTCCGGTGATCTCCCACGCCGGCGCGGCGGGCAGCCGCGCGACGCACAGCAGGTTCTGCTCGTGCGCCTGCCAGCGCTCGATCGCGATGATGTCGCCGCCGACGACGTCGGCCAGTTCGGCCGTCGTCAGCTCGGTGCGGCCGATCTCGAACACGAGCGGCACGGGCAGGCTCGCGTAGGCCGCGCGCGCGTCGGCGAGCGCGGCCGGCGCGGCCGCGAAGAATACGGCCAGTGCATCCGGCGCGTCGAACAGCAGCGCGCCGTGGCAGCGCCACGCGGCGTCGGCGCGCCGCAGCTCGAACCGCAGCGCGGCCGGCGAGGCGCGCCAGGCCGGCGCGCCGTCGGGCGGCGGCAGCAATTCCACGCGCTGCCGCGTCGCCGCCTGCAGCACGGCCGCGAGCGGCGCGGCGAGATCGGCGAGCAGCGCCGCGCGGATCACGGCCGGGACCGCCGGGTCGGCCGCATCGCCGAGCCATTCGGTTTCCGCGATCGGGTCGATCCACAGCGTGCCGGCGGCCGGGCCGACGACGAAGCGGTACGCGTGCGCATCGGCGGCCGGCTCGGCGTCGACGCGCCAGCGCACCTCGTACGCGTGCTCGCCGAGCGTGACCGGGACGGCGCCCGTCGCGCAGTACGCATGCGACAGCCCGCGCGCGGCGGCGGCGGACAGGCGCGGCAGGTAGGGCGACGCGTCGAGCGCGACCGCGGCCGGCGCGGCGGAGGGCGGCGGGGAAGCGGCGGGCATGGCCCGGTTCGCGGCGTCGCCGGCGTCGGCATTCGTCAGGAACAGCGCAGGCACGGCGGGATCGGGGCGGATTCGGCGTCGGTTCGACGGGTTGTTCTGGTGCCGGCGGCGCCGAGGGGCGCGCGGCTGCTGCGTCGATTGTAGGGACGGCGATGGCCGCGTGCCGCGCCGGAATCCGTAGTCGCGACCGTCGTGCGCAGACGACGGGAGCGGGGCGCTACGAAGCGCGACGAAGTGCGGCGGCGTGCGGCGGCGTGCGATGAAGCGGGCGGCGCGACGGCTGGCGGTCAAAGGCAACCGCCGCGCGGAGGCGGCGGTCGGGGCGCGACTGGCTGACGGGGCCGGACGGCGGGCAGGCCGCATCCGGCTGACCGGCCGCGAAGGGCTGCGAATCCGCGCAGCGCGGTGGGGAGGCGTTGCCGGCGCGCCGCGAACGGGCGGCGCGCGGGTGCGGCGTTACGCGTAGTCGGCGGCCATCGCCGGCTGCGGCGCCGCGCGCACGATCGGCGCCGCGTCGTGGCGCTCGACGTGCGTCATCGCCGCACCGAACAGCACGAGGCGATAACCGACCGCGTAGATCGGGATGATGCGCAGGTTCTTGTCGTGTTCGAGCTGCAGCTTCGAACGGATCCGCGAGATATGGGTGTCGAGCGTGCGCGACGACACGCCGAGCTCGCGGCCCCACACGGCTTCCTGGATTGCCTGCCGCGGCACGACCTTGTTCATGTTGTCGAGCAGGAATTCGACGACGTCGAATTCGCGCGGGGTCACGTCAACGACCTTGTTGTCGATTTCGATCGTGCGGCGGACGAAGTTGATTTTTATGTTGTCGATGTACAGGTATTTGCAATCCATGGTGGCCCTCGCATGTCCGTAAAGGAGTGTTTGCGGGGTGCTGTGCTGCAACTTCCGGGCCAGGGGGAGGGCTGTGAGGCG
>Ga0182007_10001513_pt1 | contig 12411 bp, 13 predicted proteins | sample Sormic07211113_1_FD_123023 | JGI IMG/M metagenome (GOLD analysis project Ga0182007, IMG submission 123023) | Rhizosphere microbial communities from Sorghum bicolor, Mead, Nebraska, USA - 072115-113_1 MetaG | ecosystem: Host-associated > Plants > Roots > Rhizosphere | place: USA: Nebraska... | reverse complement strand
CCAGGCTGCGCCGGGAGGGATCGGCGAAGCCGCCGTTCCACCGATTGCACCCGCCGTCTGCAATGCCATTTTTGCTGCTACCGGCAAACGCATCCGCAACCTGCCGATCCGGGATCAGCTGAAAAAGAGCTGATCATGTAGGGTGGGTACGCCTTTGTGCCCACCCTGCTTCTTTCACTACCAGTTGTGCTTCGCCGTTGCGATCAAGGTGCGCCGCTTTCTTTGTTAGTCAGATCGACAAATGATTTCGAAAAACAACATTAATGCAAATCATTAACAAATAACCTTGCAGCTTAGGGAATGTGTCTAAGTAAAAGGGAGATATCTGGAGCGTTAGAGAAAACGACAATTTAAGTAAGCTAAGCTATGTCATTTTCGAAACCGCAAAGAGGAGGACGAATGAATTTATCGGCAAAATCACTCTTCATTGGAAGTGTTCTGTTCTATTCACTATCTTGCAATGCACTGGCTTCTGCACCACAAAATTTTCTCTATACCAGCTCCGACAACTTAACGCGAATTGAAGCATTGATACAACGCCCGGACATCGGGGGCGTGCAAGTCGTCTACAGTTGGAAGGCGCTGGAAAAAGAGAAAAATCAATACGACTTCTCACAAATCGAAAAGGATTTGAACTACCTTGACGGGTTGAACAAAAAATTGTTTATTCAGATCCAGGACCGTTTTTTTGAGCTAAAGCATAAAAATGTACCACTATATTTGCAGCAGGATCCGATCTATAAGGGTGGCGTCGTCGCGCAATTCGACAATCCCGGGGAAAATAAGCCGGTGGGGTATGGCTGGGTTGCCCAGCAATGGAATCCGGCGGTGCAACAACGCTATCAGCTGCTATTGAAAGCGCTGGCAGAAAAATTCGATGGCCGTGTATTTGGCGTCAACCTTCCGGAAACCGCGATCGATCCCGACGTGAAGCACGATAAAACCGGATTCAGCTGCGAAAAATATTTTAATGCGGAAATGGAAAATATCGATTTTGCCAAAAAGGCATTTAAACAGTCGCATGTGGTGCAATACGTCAATTTCTGGCCATGCGAATGGGATAACGATCACAAATATATGTCGCGCCTGTTTGCTTTTGCCGAACAGAACCACATTGGTCTGGGCGGCCCCGACATCGTACCGAATAAAGCAGCACAGATGAAAAATGCCTATCCGTTTTTCCATCAGTACAAAGGCAAACTCAGCCTGGTAGCAATGGCCGTGCAGGAACCGACACTAACCTATACCAATCCGAAAACAAAGAAACCGTTTGCCCGCGATGAATTTGCCGACTACGCGGAGAATTACCTGGGCGTAGACATTATCTTCTGGAGTACCTCATCTCCATGGTTGAACCAGGGCCAGTCGCCGGAATGAGGATTGCAGCGTGTTAACCCCACCTGCTTTGCTCAAAGCAGGTTTTGGCTAGCCACCAGCACGCCGTCGGCATCGGCATAAATCCATGCGCCCGGCGCAATCGTCACGCCGGCAATGGAGACGCTGATATCGCGCTCCCCTACCCCTTTGCGCACGCTGCGCTGCGGGTGCAACGCCAACGCACGCACGCCGATATCGCAGGCGTTCAGCTCAGCCGAGTCACGTACGCAGCCATTCACAACAATGCCGGCCCACCCGTTCTTTTGCGCCAGCAGGCCAAGATTGCCGCCCACCAGGGCGCAGCGCAAGCTGCCGCCGCCGTCGATCACCAGCACCTGGCCGTTACCGTCGGTTTCCAGCGTGCTGCGCACCAGAACATTGTCTTCATGCACCTTGAGGGTACGCGCCGGACCGTAAAATGCCTGGCGTTTGCCCAAGGCGATAAATACCGGGGGCAACACCGCCAGCGCGGCAGTACCCAGCTTGTCTTCGTTAGCGTCGCATAAATCGCAGGTAGAAAAAGTCATTGCATCTCCGTCGCAAGAGGGTGAAAAGTAATCAATCGTCCGACGAAAACGTCAGGCCGCCGAATTTCTTGACACTATACATCCGCTTGTCGGCGACCTTCAACAAGGTTTCCAGATCGAGGCCGTCGGCCGGATACAGGGCGCCGCCGATGGAGGCGCCGATCTGGCAATGCTCGCCGTTACCCATCAGGATCGGTTTGTTCAGCACCGCATATATCTTTTCCGCAATCGCCAGCGCCGACTCTTCATCGGCCACGCCGGGCAGGTAGACGATGAATTCATCGCCGCCGAAACGCGCCACTTCATCTTCCTTGCGCAAGGCGTTTTGCAGGCGCAAGCCGACTTCAATCAGCACCCGGTCGCCTTCATCATGGCCATAGTGATCGTTGACCTGCTTGAACTTGTCCAGATCGACGAACAGCACTGCAAACCGGAACAGCGACGGATCGACATCGGTGCGACGGCGGAATTCGATCTGTGCGATCAGGGTATCGCGATTGAGCAAGCTGGTAAGGCGGTCGGTACGCAGATGGCGCTCTATTTCCTGGAAACTCTTTGCCAGTTCGCCAATCTCATCGGTGCGGTCGATATTCAATTTGGCAAATGGCCGGCCGCTGCCGATGTTGCGTACCGCCAGCGTCAGCTTGCGGATATCGCGCAGGACCCAGCGCAATATCGCATAGCCGACCAGCAAAGCCAGCAGGATTACCAACAGCCCCAGATACAAGCTCTTATAGACACTGGCATTGACGGCCCCCCAGAAATCCGAACGCGGCAACGCCACCACCGCCACCCACTCCAGCCCGGCGGCATCGCGATGAATCTGTGCCGCCACTTCGATCTGCCCGTACTGGCTGGGAAATGCGCCAATGATCAACTTGCCTGGCGTCGGCGGGCTGGCCGCCGAGGTATCTACCGGATCGGTCACCGCCGTAACCTCGCGGTGTTTCTGTAGATAAGTTTGCACCAATTGCCAGCTTTGGCGCATGAAGGGCGAAGCGACATCGTTGAGATTATTTCTTACAGACAGCCTCTGAGCGCCATTGCGCAGGGCGAAAGAACCTTCGCCATTCGACGATACCAGCAGGTCGCCGTCGCGCTCGGCCACAAACGCGACGCCATTCTTGTCCATCGATAACGTCTGCAAATAGTCGCGTAGCGGCCGTAGCGACAATTCCCGCGCCACCACGCCGAACAACTGCTTGCTGGCGTCAACCACCGGCCGCGCCAGCATCAGCACCGGTTCATTGCTGGCGGGATCGATGAACACCGGCGACCAGGTATCTTTTTTCTGGTTGATAGCATTCAAATACCAGGTCTGTTCACGCGGCTCGTAGTGTTCCGTTTCCAGTAACGTCATTTCCGTGGCGGGGCCGCGACTGCGGTACATGTGGACCACGCTCTCGCCGGCGCCTCTCAACCTGACCCGGAATTCGTTGGCAGCGCTGCGGCGGATGGAGACATAATGGCCGTCCGTACCGGCAAAGCTGATCAAGCCGCCCACCGCCGGAAACAAGCCGCTGGCAATCCACATGCGCTCTTCCAGCCGGTTCACGCTGACCGGAAAAGGGATGGGAGTCGGGGTTTTATTGGCGGCGTCGGCAATCTGATCGGGCGCGACCACCCGCAACGCCGCGCCGGCGTCGAATAATTGCCTGTTGATGACGCTGTTGATGCCTCCCATCATGTCGGCCAGGACCTTCTGCGATAACGCATCGGTAGCTTCCTGACCGGTTTGATAGAGCAGCCAGCCGACTGAAACGGCCAGACACAACAGTAGCGCTGCAAACGGCAAAATGAATACGCGTTGCAGTGACGTTCGTTTCAAAATTGCCTCAAAAAAAACGCAAAAATCGACAATGCCTGCTTGCGGATTAGCCAGCATATACCCAGGCGCAGGTGCAGGCACAGGTGCATGCATATGCGAGATACATGCGCAGCATAAGTTTAAAAAAAGGCCACACGGCGTAGCCATGCGACCTCTTTTCATAAAGCAACACATTCAAGCCTGCTGCGATTCTACCCGTTTGCACAGGTAAAATCTGAGCTTACATTGTCGCTTTGAACACAATCTCACCATTGTTAACATTTATATGAATCGTGTCCTTGGGCCCGAACTTGCCTTCGAGGATCAATTTGGATAACGGATTCTCGATCTGCTGCTGGATTGCCCGTTTCAATGGCCGGGCGCCATAGACCGGATCGAAACCAGCTTCCGCGATCTTCTGCAGAGCACCTTCCGAAATGTCCATTCCCATATCCATTTTTGCCAAACGCTGTTCGAGAATTTTCAGCTGGATCTTGGCGATCGCGCCGATATTCTTCTCATCCAAGGCATGGAACACCACTATTTCATCGATACGGTTGATGAATTCAGGACGGAAATGGTTTCTCACTTCAGCCATCACTTCCTGCTTGACCGCTGTCGGATCCGCACCTTCCATCGCCTGGATCCGATGCGAACCCAGGTTGGAGGTCATCACGATCACCGTATTCTTGAAATCGACGGTACGGCCCTGGCCATCGGTCATGCGGCCATCGTCCAGCACTTGCAGCAGCACGTTGAAAACATCCGGATGGGCTTTTTCGATTTCATCCAGCAAAATCACGCTGTACGGCTTGCGACGCACCAGTTCAGTCAGGTAACCGCCCTCTTCATAGCCTACATAACCCGGCGGCGCGCCGATCAAGCGGGCTACCGAATGCTTCTCCATGAACTCGCTCATGTCGATGCGGACCAAGGCATCCGTGCTGTCAAACAAGAAACCGGCCAGAGCCTTGCACAATTCGGTCTTACCGACACCGGTAGGGCCAAGGAACATGAACGAACCGTAAGGCCGGTCAGGATCGCTCAGGCCGGCGCGCGAACGGCGGATGGCGTCCGACACCGCAACAATCGCCTCATTCTGGCCAACCACGCGTTTATGCAACTCATCCTCCATCTTGATGAGTTTATCGCGCTCGCCCTGCATCATCTTGGCTACCGGAATACCGGTAATGCGCGAAACGATTTCGGCAATTTCATCGGCGCCAACCTGGGTCCGGACCAGCTGCGGCTTGCCCTCCGGGTCAGGATGCTCGGCTGCCAGGGCATCCTGCCTGGATTGCGCCTCAAGCGCTTTCTCAAGCTCATTGAGTTTGCCGTACTTCAGCTCGGAAACCTTTTGCCAGTCGCTCTTGCGCGTCGCTTCGTCGATTTGCAAACGCAGCTTTTCAATTTCTTCTTTCAGATGCTGGCTGCCTTGGGCGCTGGCTTTTTCCGATTTCCAGATTTCTTCCAGATCGGCATACTCACGCGACAACTTCTCGATTTCCTCTTCGATCAGGGCGAAGCGCTTTTGCGATGCCTCGTCTTTCTCGCGCCGTACGGCTTCACGCTCGATCTTGAGTTGAATCAGTCGACGATCAAGCTTGTCCATCACTTCCGGTTCTGAATCGATTTCAATCTTGATCTTGGCAGCTGCCTCATCGATCAGGTCGATAGCCTTATCCGGCAAGAAACGATCGGTAATGTAGCGATGCGACAACTCCGCCGCCGCAACAATCGCCGGATCGGTAATTTCAACGCCATGATGGACCTCGTATTTTTCCTGCAAGCCGCGCAAGATGGCGATGGTAGCTTCAACGCTAGGCTCGTCGACCAGGATCTTTTGGAAGCGGCGTTCCAGCGCCGCATCTTTTTCGATGTATTTGCGGTATTCATCCAGTGTGGTGGCGCCGACGCAATGCAGCTCGCCGCGCGCCAATGCTGGTTTCAGCATATTACCGGCATCCATCGCGCCTTCAGCTTTGCCGGCGCCGACCATGGTGTGCAGCTCATCGATGAATACGATGGTCTGGCCTTCATCCTGGGCAATTTCCTTCAGCACGGCTTTCAGCCGCTCTTCGAATTCGCCGCGGAATTTGGCTCCCGCCAGCAACGACGCCATGTCCAGCGACAAGACGCGTTTCGATTTCAGGCTGTCAGGGACTTCACCGTTGACAATCCGTTGCGCCAGTCCTTCCACGATCGCGGTCTTGCCAACCCCCGGTTCGCCAATCAGCACCGGATTATTCTTGCTGCGCCGTTGCAAAATCTGGATCGCCCGGCGGATTTCATCATCGCGGCCGATCACCGGGTCGAGCTTGCCAATGCGCGCCCGCTCGGTCAGGTCTAGTGTGTATTTTTTCAGTGCTTCGCGCTGTCCCTCGCCATCCTGCGAAGCAACATTGGCGCCGCCGCGCACGGCGGTAATCGCAGCTTCCAGCGCTTTACGGGTCAGCCCGTTTTCGCGCGCCAGGCGCCCCGCATCCGATTTATCTTCAAGCAGCGCGAGCAACAGCATTTCGCTGGCAATGAATTCGTCGCCGCGTTTTTGTGCTTCCTTGTCGGCCAGATTCAGCAATGCCGACAGATCGCGACCGATCTGTACTTCGCCGCCGTGGCCGGAGACTTTAGGCAAGCGCTCCAGCGCTGCTTTCAAGCCGGCGCCCAGCGCGGCGACGTTGACGCCTGCGCGTTGCAGCAAAGAGGTGGCGCTGCCGTCATCCTGATTCAATAAAGCGATCAAGGCATGGACCGGCTCAATATACTGATTATCATTGCCGACAGCCTGACTCTGGCCATCGGCGATTGCTTCTTGCAACTTTGTGGTTAATTTATCGAAACGCATGGTTCCTCCAAAATATCTAATGGATAGAAAATTGGGACAGGCCGCCGTATTTCAAGCGCCGACGGAGAAACAGCTGAAACCAGATAAATAAGTAGAAAGGTTAAAAAGTCACAGCGCGATAGGTCGCGAACCCGGCAATGCACAAGATAATCGAACCGCAGAGATGCAGGAGCGTATGCCCGAGGAACCAACCATACTCGCCCTGCTGCAACAACACCATCGATTCAGCGGAAAAAGTCGAAAAAGTAGTCAAACCGCCAAGAAATCCGGTAATCACCAGCAGCCGCCATTCGACAGGCAGCAATGGGTGCGCCTCAAAAAAACCGACTGCCAGCCCTGCCAGGTAACCGCCGGCCAGATTGACCAGCAAGGTACCCAACGGCAGCTGGTTCTGATATGCCCCCAGCAAGGCAGTTGCGCCCCAGCGTAGCCAGGCGCCCAGCACGGCGCCGATACCCACCGCCAGCCAGCTCACTTTTTACTTTCGCGCATAGGCAGCGGCAGCGCATCCTGTTCGTCCAGCTCCCATTTGGCCAATGCTTCGTCGTCGGTGCTACGGGCGTCGACCCAGCGCGCGCCTTGGTCCGTGTGTTCTTTTTTCCAGAACGGTGCTTCGGTTTTCAGGTAGTCGATAATATACTCGCAGGCGGCAAAGGCGTCGCCGCGATGCGCTGAACTCACGGCCACCAGCACGATCTGGTCGAGCGGCAGCAAGGGGCCGATACGGTGTATCACCAGGGCATCGAAGATATCCCAGCGCTGTTTGGCCTGGTCGACAATCGCGGCCAAGGCCTTCTCGGTCATGCCGGGATAATGTTCCAGCTCCATCTGGGCGACGCTGCTGCCGTCGTTCAAATCGCGCACGGTACCGAGGAAGCTGACTACGGCGCCGATTTTGGGATTGGATAGCCGCAGTCGCGCAAGCTCGGCGGCGAAATCGAAATCCTCTGTCTGAACACGGATGGGCATAGTCAAGACCTCATGGACAGCAACAAACCAATGTCAGCCACCGGTAGTTAGCCACCGGTAACCGGCGGGAAAAATGCTACTTCGCCGCCATCAGCCAGGGCGGCATCGGCGCCGACCAGCTCCTGATTGAATGCCATGCGCAAGGCCCGGCCATCCGCCAGCGCCTCAGCCCAGACAGGGCCGCGCGCGCGCAAGAAAATGCGCAGCTCGCCAACGGTGGCAATCGAAGCCGGCAACTCCAGTGTCTCCTGAGACACATCAAGCGCCTCACGGAGGCTGGCAAAAAAGCGCAGCTGGATTTTCATTACATTCTCTTTTTCGATCAATTACAAGGTTGTTCGTTTTGACGATTGCGATTGCTATTGCGATTACTTTTACTGCAGTAGAGCAGAAAACGGTAAGAAACGCAGCAAGTCGCCCTTGGCAATGGTTGTTCCAGCCGGATTATCGACCAGGCCGTCGCCCCACACGGCTGATGTCAGCACGCCCGAGCCTTGGTGCGGGAATAAATCGAGACCGCCGGCGACGTTGATTTTTACGCGCAGGAACTCCTGGCGGCGATCAGCCTTGGGCCAATCGAAATCGGCGCGCATGGAAATCGCCTGTGGCGCCAACCCGGCCGCCGCCACGCCTTGCTGATGCAAAATGAAGGGGCGCACAAAAATCAGAAAGGTCACAAAACTGGAGACCGGATTGCCGGGCAAGCCGATAAAGAAAGCGGTGTCGCCGGCGGCGCGGCGGACTTCGCCGAAGGCCAGCGGCTTGCCTGGCTTCATGGCGATTTGCCACATGTTCAAACGCCCTTCCGCTTCGACCGCCGGCTTGACGTGATCTTCTTCGCCGACCGATACGCCGCCGGAAGTAAGAATCAGGTCGTGCTCCTGGGCCGCCACACGGAGCGCCTCGCGGGTCGCCTCGCGATTATCCGGCACGATGCCGTAATCGCTGATCTCGCAACCGAGGTTTTCCAGCAGGCCGCGCAATACGAACCGGTTCGAGTTGTAAATGGCGCCCGGCTTCAACGGCTGGCCGGGCATGGTCAGTTCATCGCCGGTGAAAAACATCGCCACCCGCAATTTACGCACCACCGGCACGGTTTCCAGGCCAACCGATGCCGCCAGGCCGAGATGCTGCGGCCGCAACCGCGTGCCGGCCGGCAAGATTACACTGCCGCTGCGGATATCCTCGCCGGCGCGACGTACCCATTCACCGGAAGCTGGCGCATGTTTGATCACCACGGCATCGCCGTCGGCCTCGCACATTTCCTGCATCACAACGGCATCCGCACCCTCAGGGATCATGGCGCCGGTAAAAATCCGGGCAGCGGTGCCGGCCTGCAACGGCGCGCCGACATGTCCGGCCGGGATCCGTTGCGACACTTGCAGTCTGGCAGCACCGCTGGCGCAATCCGCAGCGCGTACGGCATAACCGTCCATCTGCGTATTGTCTGCCGGCGGCACGTTGAGTTGGGAAGTCTGGGCGCTTGCCAGTATCCGGCCATTGGCGGCCAGCGTCGGCATCTGTTCGATGACAGCGCTGTCGACCAGCGGACGCGGCGCGGCCAACAATACGTCGAGGGCTTCAGCCACGGACAACATAGGTGGTTTTTGCATCATCTGATTCTGATCGCAGCCGGCTTACAGACCGGTATGGCCGGCTATGAAAGCCTTGACCTGCGCCACATCGGCCGCCATCACTTCAAAGCGCTGCGGCAGCGTTTCTATGTTTTCAAAGCCGGCTGGCCGCTCGGCGTCACGTCCCAGCGCTTCGCGGATGGTCTCGTTGAACTTGGCCGGCAAGGCGGTTTCCAGCACGATCATCGGTACGCCCGGGGTCGCGTATTCGCGCGCCACCTTGACGCCATCGGCGGTATGCGTGTCAATCGTGACGCCGTAACGCCGTTCGATATCGCGGATGGTGTCCAGCCGGTCCTGGTGAGTCGATTTGCCGGACTGGAAGCCGAACTGGCCGATCTTGGCAAACTCGTCGCCGTCGCTGCCGGGGCCGCCCGCCAGGTTGAAGCCACCTTCGGTTTCAACCTTATGGAACAACGCACGCACGCGTTCGCTGTCGCCGTCCAGCAAATCATGGATGAAACGCTCGAAATTCGAGGCTTTGCTAATGTCCATGCTGGGACTGCTGGTGTGGTAAGTCTCGGCCGATTTGCGCACACGGTAGATACCGGTACGGAAAAACTCGTCGAGCACGTCGTTCTCGTTGGTGGCCGCCACCAGCTTATCGATCGGCAAGCCCATCATGCGGGCGATATGGCCGGCGCAGATATTGCCGAAATTACCTGAAGGAACCGTGAACGATACTTTTTGATCGTTGTTGGTGGTCGCGCTCAGATAGCCACGGAAGTAATACACCACTTGCGCCACGACACGCGCCCAGTTGATCGAATTGACGGTGCCGATTTTCTGGCTGGCCTTGAACGCATGGTCGTTGGATACCGCCTTGACCATATCCTGGCAATCGTCAAATACCCCTTCGACCGCGATGTTGAAAATATTCGGGTCTTGCAGGCTGAACATTTGCGCAGTCTGGAACGCGCTCATTTTCTTGTGCGGCGACAGCATGAATACGCGGATGCCCTTTTTACCGCGCATCGCATACTCCGCTGCGCTGCCGGTATCGCCGGACGTGGCGCCGAAAATGTTCAGCTTGGCGTCGTTCTTGTCCAGCGTGTATTCGAACAGGTTACCCAGCAATTGCATCGCCATATCCTTGAAGGCGAGTGTCGGGCCGTTTGACAATGCCTGCAGCAGCAGCTTGCTGCCGTCTTTTTCTTCCAGCAGACGCAAAGGCGTGATCTGGCCAGCATCTTCGCCCGTCCGCGCATTACGGTAAACCTCGGCGCTGTAGGTCTTGTGCGTCAGCGCCTTCAAATCGGCCGCAGGCACATCGGTCGCAAACTTCTTCAACACTTCAAACGCCAGGTCGGCGTACGACAAGCTACGCCACAGATCCAGCTCGGCGCCGGTGACTTGCGGATATGTCTCTGGCAGGTACAAACCACCATCCGGAGCCAGGCCGCCTAACAGAATTTCGGAAAAATTTTGGGCGGCTGCGTGGCCGCGAGTCGAAACATAATGCATATTGTGGGTGGCGTTGTGTAAAGTTGCAGATAAGGATTAAGTCAGGATAGAGCCAGGATAGAACCGTCTGCTTGCATTATAGCGTCCGCGACCATGCCGCTGTCAGCTTTGGATACGTGCAGCAGACCCTGGCCGGACTTATTTTTTCTTCTTCCAGTAATCCTCGGTCTCGGCGTAGCACTCGACCGTCAGATCCGAGACTTTCGCCTCCATGTGCGCCTGCGCGTCGGCAATCGCCTGGTTATAAATGCCGGGGCCGATCACGCGCAAACAGAAATCGAGCAGCATGCCCGCTTTCAGATCGCCGATCGGCTCTTCCATGTTTTCCTTGAAATAGCGCTGAATCGATCCGATCAGATCTTTCTGCTCGTTTTGCTGTAATTTGATCGCCACGTGGATTTCCTTATCGTTTTTACATCATTGAAGCGAGCCCGCAATGCGCTCGCTTTTTTGAAAACCCATAAATGTACACCATGCCCGGGCAGCCGTTATCACACCACCAATATGACAGATACAAATCCGCACTGCAGCCTTATTGCCGCGCTGATACAATGTCACTCTTATTTTCAGGCATGAATTCAGGTATGTTAAATGCTTGAAAGATTGCACACTACACATTGTCATGACACCTCCACTTCTCCCTACCTCGCCAATTGAACCTGTTTCGGCAATGCCGGACGAACATCCCATGTCGGGCAGCCTGTTCATGGTGGTAGCACCTTCCGGCGCCGGCAAATCGACGCTGGTGAATGCCTTGCTGGCACAGGAAAAAGCCATCAAACTGTCGATTTCCTACACAACGCGGCCACCACGCCCAAGTGAACAGGACGGACGCGAGTATCATTTCACTACGGTTGAAGACTTCCGTACGCGTCACAAACAAGGCGAATTCCTGGAATGGGCCGAAGTCCATACCAATTATTACGGCACTTCGCGCCTGGCGATTGCCGAGCAAATGCAATCCGGCACCGACGTCTTGCTGGAAATCGACTGGCAAGGCGCGCAGCAAGTGAAGAAGCAATTTCCGCACGCAGTCGGCATTTTCATCCTGCCGCCATCGATTGCAGCCTTGGAAGATCGCTTGAAAAAGCGCGGCCAGGACGAGCCGCAGGTCATTACGCGGCGAATTCTTGCGGCCGGCGGTGAAATCGCCCACGCCCCCGAGTTTGAATATGTTATTATTAATCAAGAGTTTGCAACTGCTCTGTCGGAATTAACAGCGATCGTCAAGGCTACCCGCTGCCGCTTTTCACAGCAGGCGGTGCGCAACGCGTCTTTGTTTGCCCAGTTGGGCATCCACGCCAATTTAAGTTAGTATCGAATCAATAACTGGTATCAACACCTAGCAACACCGTTTTCCGGAGAATATATGGCCCGCATCACCATCGAAGATTGTTTGAAACAAATCCCTAACCGTTTTCAGTTGACGTTGTCCGCGACTTATCGCGCGCGCCAGTTATTGCAAGGCCACACTGCAAAAATCGACGCAAAAGACAAGCCAACCGTGATTGCACTGCGCGAAATCGCTGCGGGCAAGATCGGCATCGAAATGCTGAAAAAGGTACCTGGCTAACATTAGTAAAACTCATGCGGCTGATAGCTACCCAGTATGAACCTGACCTCTCCAGATTCAAGCCTGTCATCAGCCGCAACCACTAAAAAACGGGCGGCTTCCCCCCGCTCAGCCAGAAAACCCGCGAATACTCCTCCCTTGCCAGATCATCCGCCCACGCTCCAACCCGGCGTCGCCTCGATCACGCACCTGGCCAACAAGCTTGCCGAATACCT
>Ga0182007_10001511_pt1 | contig 12420 bp, 12 predicted proteins | sample Sormic07211113_1_FD_123023 | JGI IMG/M metagenome (GOLD analysis project Ga0182007, IMG submission 123023) | Rhizosphere microbial communities from Sorghum bicolor, Mead, Nebraska, USA - 072115-113_1 MetaG | ecosystem: Host-associated > Plants > Roots > Rhizosphere | place: USA: Nebraska... | reverse complement strand
GGTTCGTCGCCGTGCGCCGTGGGATTTCGAGCGCGACTCGGCGTTGAAAAGTCTTTGCCAGCAGTTCTCCACCCAGGACCTGAAAGGTTTCGGCTGCGAGAACCTGACCCTGGCCATCGGCGCTGCTGGCTGCCTGCTCAGTTACGCCAAGGAAACCCAGCGCACTGCCCTGCCTCACTTGCGCAGCCTGCGTCATGAACGCCTGGACGACACCGTGGTGCTGGACGGCGCCAGCCGGCGCAACCTGGAACTGGATACCAACCTGGCCGGTGGTCGCGACAACACGTTGCAATCGGTGGTCGACCGCTGCCAGACCGCCATGGGCAGCCGTTTGCTGACCCGCTGGCTGAACCGTCCGCTGCGGGATTTGACGGTACTACTGGCACGCCAGACGTCGATCACCTGCCTGCTGGACCGTTATCGTTTCGAGAAACTGCAGCCGCAGCTCAAGGAAATCGGTGACATCGAGCGGATTCTGGCGCGGATCGGCCTGCGTAATGCCCGCCCTCGTGACTTGGCGCGTCTGCGCGATGCCCTCGGCGCACTGCCAGAGTTGCAGGTGGCGATGGCCGAGCTTGAAGCTCCGCACATCATGCAATTGGCGACGACCACCAGCACCTATCCAGAACTCGCGGCGCTGCTGGAAAAAGCCATCATCGACAACCCGCCAGCGGTGATCCGTGACGGCGGCGTGTTGAAAACCGGTTACGACAGCGAACTCGACGAGCTGCAATCGCTCAGCGAAAACGCCGGGCAGTTCCTGATCGATCTGGAAGCCCGGGAGAAGGCCCGCACCGGCCTGGCCAACCTGAAAGTGGGTTACAACCGCATTCACGGTTACTTCATTGAGTTGCCGAGCAAGCAGGCCGAATCGGCACCGGCAGACTATATCCGTCGCCAGACCCTCAAGGGTGCCGAGCGCTTCATCACCCCGGAACTGAAAGCGTTCGAAGACAAGGCGCTGTCAGCCAAGAGCCGCGCCCTGGCGCGCGAGAAGATGCTCTACGAAGCACTGCTCGAAGACCTGATCGCCCAGTTGCCGCCCCTGCAAGACACAGCCGCCGCACTGGCCGAACTGGACGTACTGAGCAACCTCGCCGAGCGTGCACTGAATCTGGACCTGAACTGCCCGCGCTTCGTCAGCGAGCCATGCATGCGCATCAGCCAGGGTCGTCACCCGGTGGTCGAGCAAGTACTCACCACACCATTCGTGGCCAACGACCTGAGCCTCGATGACAGCACCCGCATGCTGGTGATCACCGGTCCGAACATGGGCGGTAAATCCACCTACATGCGCCAGACCGCGTTGATCGTGCTGCTGGCGCACATCGGTAGCTTCGTGCCGGCGGCCAGTTGCGAATTGTCCCTGGTCGACCGGATCTTCACCCGGATCGGTTCCAGCGACGACCTGGCGGGCGGGCGTTCGACCTTCATGGTCGAAATGAGCGAAACCGCGAACATCCTGCACAACGCCACCGAGCGCAGCCTGGTGCTGATGGACGAAGTCGGTCGCGGTACCAGCACCTTCGACGGCCTGTCCCTGGCGTGGGCCGCGGCCGAGCGTCTGGCACAACTGCGGGCCTATACACTGTTCGCCACTCACTATTTCGAGCTGACGGTGCTGCCGGAAGCCCAGCCGCTAGTAGCCAACGTGCACCTCAATGCCACCGAGCACAACGAACGCATCGTGTTCCTGCACCACGTGCTGCCTGGGCCTGCCAGCCAGAGCTATGGCCTGGCGGTTGCACAGTTGGCCGGGGTGCCGAGCGAAGTGATCGTGCGTGCCCGTGAACACTTGAGCCGGCTGGAATCCACGGCGCTGCCCCATGAAGTGCCGACGCCGGCCAAAGGCAAATCCGTTGCGCCGCAACAGAGCGACATGTTCGCCAGCCTGCCGCATCCGGTGCTGGATGAACTGGCCAAACTTGATCTGGATGACCTGACACCACGCAGGGCTTTGGAAATGCTCTATACATTAAAGACACGGATCTAACGCACTTGCCTGCAAGCTGTTAGAATCTCGCGCGGTTTGGGATGCTGCAGGCTCATAGCCTGGCCTGCAGACTATCGCTCCCGAACCTGGCGACCCCGTCCTGAAGGGGCTCCGCTGCCGCCGCCTGAGGAGAAAATTAGAAATGACCTTCGTCGTCACCGACAACTGCATCAAGTGCAAGTACACCGACTGCGTAGAAGTCTGTCCGGTGGACTGCTTTTACGAAGGCCCGAACTTCCTGGTGATTCACCCGGATGAGTGCATCGACTGCGCACTGTGCGAACCAGAATGCCCTGCCGTGGCCATCTTCTCTGAAGATGAAGTTCCCGCCGGCATGGAAAACTTCATTCAGCTGAACATGGAATTGGCCGAGGTATGGCCAAACATCACTGAACGGAAAGATCCATTGCCCGATTCCGCTGAATGGGATGGCAAGCCAGGCAAGATCGAACACCTCGAACGCTGATTTCCCTCGCGTTCCCGAAAAGGCCCCTTGCGGGCCTTTTTGCTTTTCTGCAGGCAAAAAAAGGGGCGGTTTGACCCGCCCACATTTTTTCCCTATTCCATGTGTTCCTTTTCATCGTCCTGATGAATCGCATCCTGCGATGTCCGTTCCCCTCTTCCTTGAAGGGCGTGTCTATCCGTCGACACAGTTCAAATACTAGAGGATTCCCCACCAAGAGCAATCGGCCTCCATGACTGAAATCATCTGTAATATGCTGTTAACTCAATAAAATAATCATATAAATCAATAACTTATAAATACAGCATCCTTCGAATAGACAACTACCAGGGTGTAAAAATAATGAACACTTACGAAAGAGTAAGCAAAGACTTACACCACGAGACTACAAACCTGAGGTGGCGCCAATACCAACGCGCCTCTCTCATCTTGCCGACAACAAAAAGCCCCGAACCAGTCGGGGCTTTTGGTTGACGGTTGAGCGAATGGCTTATTGGAACAGCGACTCACTCGACAGGCCGTTTTTCTCGAGAATCTCCCGAAGACGCTTGAGGCCTTCAACCTGGATTTGCCTGACCCGCTCCCGGGTAAGGCCGATTTCCAGGCCGACATCTTCAAGCGTACTGCTCTCGTGACCTCGCAAGCCGAAGCGGCGTACGACCACCTCGCGTTGCTTGTCGGTCAGCTCCGAAAGCCATTGATCGATGCTCTGCGACAGGTCGTCATCCTGCAACAGTTCACATGGATCGGTCGGGCGGTCGTCGGTCAGGGTGTCCAGCAGGGTTTTATCCGAATCCGGACCCAGCGAGACGTCGACCGAAGAAACCCGCTCGTTCAGGCCAAGCATGCGCTTGACCTCGCCTACCGGTTTCTCCAGCAGGTTGGCAATTTCTTCGGGTGAGGGTTCATGGTCGAGCTTTTGAGTCAGCTCCCGTGCAGCCCGCAAGTACACGTTGAGCTCTTTGACCACATGAATAGGTAGCCGGATGGTCCGGGTCTGATTCATGATCGCGCGTTCGATGGTCTGACGAATCCACCAGGTGGCGTAGGTCGAAAAGCGGAAGCCGCGTTCTGGATCGAACTTTTCCACTGCCCGGATCAGGCCGAGGTTACCCTCTTCGATCAGGTCCAGCAGCGACAGCCCACGATTGACGTAACGCCGGGCGATTTTCACCACCAGCCGCAGGTTGCTTTCAATCATGCGCTTGCGTCCGGCCGGATCACCACTTTGCGACAGGCGTGCAAAATGAACTTCTTCTTCCGGGGAGAGCAATGGGGAAAAGCCGATTTCATTGAGGTACAGCTGCGTGGCATCGAGTGCCCGGGTGTAGTCGATGTACTTGTGTTGCTTTAACGAAGCGGAGTGTCTGGATTTGGCACGAACGGAAGGTGGTGCATCCCCTTCATCATTCGACATCGAATCCATTGCGATGCCGGTCTCCATAAGGAGAACCTCATCGTCGATGTCAAACTCCGGCACTTCTTTACTGAGAGCCATTGTTATAGTCCTTTGGTGAGTTCGACCTCAAGCTCAAGCGGCGCCTTGATCCCTGGCAACGCTGGAGCCTGTTCCCTCTACGTGACGGAACAGGCTTGGCTAACAAATCAACGACGTGGCAGGAACTGCAGCGGATCTACAGGTTTACCTTGTCGGCGAATCTCAAAATGCAGCTTCACCCGGTCTGTACCCGTTGACCCCATTTCGGCAATTGTCTGTCCGACTTTGACCTGCTGCCCCTCCCGAACCAACAGCCTGCGGTTGTGACCGTAGGCACTGACGTAGGTATCGCTGTGTTTGATGATGACTAATTCGCCGTAGCCCCTTAAGCCACTCCCGGCGTATACCACCGTCCCATCAGACGCAGCTAAAACAGGCTGTCCCAAATCTCCGGCGATATCAATTCCTTTATTCAAACTACCGTTTGAAGAGAATTTTCCAATCAGAATGCCATTAGAAGGCCACCCCCAGCCCGTCGGGGCCGGACCGGCAGGAGGCAGTGGAGCGGGTGCCGGTTTGCTGGCGACGGACGGTGCGAGCACCGTTGTACTGGTCGTTGTGCCATTTGCCTGACGCCGAATTACCGTGGTTTTGCTCGACGACGAAGGCGAGGAACTGGACGAACTCACCACCGCTGCCGGCGTTGAATCATTGCGACCGTCGAAGCGAATCGTCTGACCCGGATGGATCGTGTAAGGCGTAGGAATGTTGTTCCTTGCCGCGAGGGCTTTGTAGTCCCAGCCGTAGCGAAAGGCGATGGAAAACAACGTGTCCTTGGGTCGAACAATGTACTGGCCGGTGGTTACGGCCGGACGCTGGGCGACCGCGTTGTTGCGATCGACAACTCCCGCGCTACTCGATTTGGTGCTGGAGCAACCGACCAGCAAGGTACTCAAGACAAGACCAGTCACCAGACGCTGAAAGCTCGTTATACCCATTCGCTGCGCAACGACTGTGAGACTCACCCGCCGCTCCCTTTGTGGTGGCTGAAAATATGAATTGCCGTGTTTCGGCACGAAATGTCGCAAGTATAACGGGCCGAACAGGCTTTACCTTTAATGAAGCGGATTCGCTTCACGCACACGTTTGCTGCCTGATGATGAATTCTGTTTAACCCATCGATGCCGCTGTAAGACCCGGGCAATCGAAGAGAATTCAGCACGTTGAAACAAATGCTCAGGCCAGCGGCCCGTTGAGTAGTGGCACAAAGCGCACTGCCCCCAGAACACGCCTGGAAAAGCCCTGTTCTTCACGGATGATCAGCATCAATTGTTGAACTTCACCAGAACCGACCGGAATCACCAATCGCCCGCCCGGTGCCAATTGATCGAGCAGCGCCTGAGGCACGTCGGTGGCCACGGCGGTCACAATGATACCGTTGTACGGCGCCAGCGCCGGCCAGCCTTCCCAGCCATCGCCCCAGCGAAATACCACATTGCGCAGGTTCAGCTCCACCAGGCGCTCCTTGGCTCGATCTTGCAGAACCTTGATGCGCTCGACGGAAAAAACCCGCTCGACCAGTTGCGACAGCACCGCTGTCTGGTAACCCGAACCAGTACCGATTTCCAGCACCTTGTCCAACGGGCCGGCTTCCAGCAGCAGCTCGCTCATGCGCGCCACCATATAAGGCTGGGAGATGGTCTGGTTATGGCCAATCGGTAGCGCCGTATCTTCATAAGCGCGGTGGGCCAGCGCCTCATCGACGAACAGGTGACGCGGTGTGCGGCGGATGACTTCCAGCACCTTGGCGTTGGACACCCCTTCTTCATAGAGGCGCTGAATCAGACGCTCACGGGTCCGCTGGGAGGTCATCCCGATGCCGCGGTGCAGAATATCGTCTTGTTCACGAGCCATTAGCGCAGCCCCTCCAGCCAGCCATCGAGACTTCTGAAGGCATCATTAAAGGTGCGATCCAGTTGCAGTGGCGTGATTGAAACATAGCCTTGCATCACCGCATGGAAATCAGTGCCCGGGCCGCCATCTTCGGCGTCACCCGCCGCAGCGATCCAGTAACCGGATTTACCACGCGGATCGACCACTTTTATCGGCGCAGCGGCGCGGGCGCGATGGCCCAGGCGGGTCAGCTGGATACCGCGGATATGCTCCAGCGGCAAGTTGGGAATGTTCACGTTCAGTACCGTGCGCGGTGGCAGATCGAGGTCCGCGTGGGCCTCTACCAGTTTGCGCGCAAAATAGGCCGCCGTGGGAAGGTTCTCCACTTGCCGTGAGACAAACGAAAAGGCAAACGAAGGACGCTCCAGGAAACGTCCCTCAAGGGCCGCCGCCACAGTACCGGAATACAGCACGTCGTCCCCCAGGTTCGCACCCAGGTTAATACCGGAAACCACCATGTCCGGTTCAAACTCCAGCAAGCCGTTAAGGCCCAGGTGCACGCAATCGGTAGGCGTACCGTTGAGGCTGATAAAGCCATTGGCCAAGGTATGCGGGTGCAACGGACGGTCGAGCGTCAGCGAGCTGCTGGCGCCGCTTTTGTCCTGGTCCGGGGCGATAACCACGCATTCGGTGTAATCCGCCAGCGCAGCATAAAGCGCGGCGAGACCGGGTGCGGTTACCCCATCGTCGTTAGAAATCAGAATACGCATGGGCTGTCCGTCTGCCCCACCGGCACCAGATCGACGAGTTCACGCACCAATACGGTGGCGAAGCATCCGGCCGGGAGGACGAATTCCAGTTGCAGAATGTCAGGCTCGGGATAATGCCACGTCAACCCGCCAATGGGCAGCCGCAGGATGCGACGTTCGTGGCTCATACCGGCGTTAATCAACCAATCGCGCAGATCCGCTTCGCGCGCGGCGATTGCCTGCTCCAGTTCATGGACAGCCCCCGACGCCGGCGAGTCACCTTCGCCCCACTGCGGACCGGTCGGGTGCAAGTCGAGAATCGCCAGACGCGGGTCACTGCACTCGGCTTCACCTGCCGGGAAGAAACTGCGGCTGTCAGTGAACGCCAGCAGATCGCCGACCTGAGCACGCTGCCAGGTACCATCGGCGACGCGTGCCGCCAGCACCTGATTAAACAGAAAGCTACGCGCAGTGGAGAGCAGGCGCGAACGCACATTGCGTTGTTCCGGCAGGGCTTTGCGCGCAGCCCAGGCACGGGCGTCGACGACGTTGCCGCCGTCATGCCCGAAACGCTGGGCGCCGAAATAATTGGGAATACCTTGCCTGGCGATCAGTTGCAGACGCTCTTCGATCGCGGCCTTGTCGCCAGCGAATTGAGTCAGGCGCAACGTGAAGCCGTTGGCCGAATGGGCACCGCGTTGCAGCTTGCGTCTGTGCCGACCGGTCTTGAGAATCTTCAGCGTGTCGTTTTCCGCTGCCGACAGATCCGGATCAGCCTTGCCGGGCAGTTGCACGCTGAACCACTGGCGAGTCAACGCCTGACGGTCCTTGAGGCCCGCGTAGCTGACGGTACGCAATGGCACGCCCGCAGCCTTGGCAATCCGCCGTGCCGCTTCTTCGGTATTCAGACCGCGCTTTTCCACCCAGATCCATAGGTGTTCGCCGTCGCCGCTCAGGGGAATATCGAGGACTTCATCAACCTGGAAATCTTCCGCCGTGGCTTTCAGCACCGCGCTGCCGAGAGCGTCACCGTAGGCCCGTGGGCCGAGCAATTGCGCCTCGTTCATGCGCGCAGCAACAAGGCAACGGAGTGCACGGCAATACCTTCTTCGCGACCGACAAAGCCAAGCTTTTCGGTGGTGGTAGCTTTCACGTTCACTTGATCCAACTCAACTTGAAGATCCGCGGCAATCAGCGCGCGCATCGATTCGATATGCGGGGCCATTTTCGGGGCCTGGGCGACGATGGTGTTATCGACGTTGCCGACTTTCCAGCCCTTGGCGTGGATCAGTGCGACGACATGACGCAACAGCGCGCGGCTGTCGGCGCCCTTGAATTGCGGATCGGTGTCCGGAAAATGCTTGCCGATATCACCCAGCGCGGCAGCGCCGAGCAACGCATCGCTCAAGGCGTGCAGCAGGACATCACCGTCGGAATGGGCAAGCAGCCCGAAGCTGTGTGCAATCCGCACACCGCCCAGCGTGATGAAATCGCCTTCACCGAAACGGTGCACATCATAGCCGTGGCCAATACGCATAAAAAAACGCCCCGATTTTTGTCAGGGCGTGATTCTACCTGCTTTGTCAGACATTAGGCGCTTAGAGCGCGCGCGTGATGCTGCAAGTGATCGTCGATGAAACTGGCGATGAAGAAATAACTGTGGTCGTAGCCGGGTTGCAAACGCAACGTCAGCGGATGACCGGCAAGTTTCGCCGCCTGTTGCAGGGCTTCTGGCTTGAGCTGGGTGGCGAGGAAATCGTCGCGATCACCCTGATCCACCAGCAGCGGCAGTTTCTCGTCGGCTTCGGCGATCAATGCACAGGCATCCCACTCGCGCCATTTCGACCGGTCTTCACCCAAGTAGCGGGAAAAGGCTTTCTGCCCCCATGGGCAATCGATCGGATTGTTGATCGGCGAGAACGCCGACACCGACTGGTAACGCCCCGGATTGCGCAAGGCGCAGACCAGCGCACCGTGACCACCCATGGAGTGACCGCTGATGCCACGCTTTTCCGATGCCGGGAAATGCGCCTCAACCAATGCCGGCAATTCCTGCACGACATAGTCATGCATCCGATAGTGCCGCGACCACGGTTCCTGCGTGGCATTCAGATAAAAACCGGCACCGAGACCGAAGTCCCAGGCACCATCCGGATCGCCCGGCACTTCGGGACCGCGTGGGCTGGTGTCCGGTGCGACGATAATCAGCCCCAGCTCGGCAGCCATGCGCATGGCACCGGCCTTCTGCATGAAGTTCTCGTCGGTACAGGTCAGGCCAGACAACCAGTACAACACTGGTAGTTTACCGCCCTGCTCCGCTTGCGGCGGCAGGTACACGGCAAACACCATGTCGCAACCGAGCACGTCGGAGCGGTGCCGGTAGCGCTTGTGCCAGCCGCCGAAGCTTTTCTGGCAGGAGATATTTTCCAGGCTCATAAGCGACCTCAGAAATGAATGACGCTACGGATGCTTTTGCCTTCATGCATCAAGTCAAACGCCTTGTTGATATCTTCCAGGCCCATGGTGTGGGTGATGAAGGTATCCAGCGGGATCTCGCCGGTCTGGGCCATTTCGACATAGCTTGGCAACTCGGTACGGCCACGCACGCCACCGAACGCCGAACCGCGCCAGACGCGACCGGTGACCAACTGGAATGGACGGGTGGAGATTTCCTGGCCTGCGCCGGCCACACCGATGATGACCGACTCGCCCCAACCTTTGTGGCAGCACTCAAGTGCGGCACGCATCAACTGCACGTTGCCGATGCATTCGAACGAGAAGTCGACGCCGCCATCGGTCATGTCGACGATCACTTCCTGAATCGGACGATCGAAGTCTTTCGGATTCACGCAGTCCGTGGCGCCCAATTGCCTGGCGATTTCGAACTTGGCCGGGTTGATGTCAATGGCGATGATCCGGCCAGCCTTGGCTTTGACCGCGCCGATCACGGCAGACAGTCCGATGCCACCCAGGCCGAAGATGGCAACGGTGTCACCCGGTTTGACCTTGGCAGTGTTGATCACCGCACCGATGCCGGTGGTGACGCCACAGCCCAGCAGGCAGACTTTTTCCAGCGGTGCTTCTTTAGGAATTTTGGCGACAGAGATTTCCGGCAGCACGGTGTACTCGGAAAACGTCGAGGTGCCCATGTAGTGGAAAATCGTTTCGCCCTTGTAGGAGAAGCGCGAAGTGCCGTCCGGCATCAGGCCTTTACCCTGGGTTGCACGAATCGCCTGGCAGAGGTTGGTTTTGCCCGACAGACAGAATTTGCACTTGCCACATTCCGGGGTGTACAGCGGGATCACATGATCGCCCACCGCAACCGAGGTCACACCCTCGCCGATCGCTTCGACCACCGCGCCACCTTCGTGGCCCAGGATCGACGGAAAGATACCTTCCGGGTCCGCGCCCGAGAGGGTGTAGGCATCGGTATGGCAGACACCGGAAGCGACGACGCGCAGCAGGACTTCGCCCGCCTTGGGCATGGCGACATCGACTTCAACGATCTCGAGGGGCTTCTTGGCCTCGAAGGCAACGGCGGCGCGCGACTTGATCATGCTGACTCTCCAGTGAATAAAAACGAGACAGGGAGTGTAATACAGCGGCATACGATGAATAATCGGGACAAAAGCAAAACATTATTGCCATGCAGGGATAATCCTGATGTCCGAAAACCGCTGGGAAGGCATCGACGAGTTCGTCGCCGTCGCAGAGTGCAACCAATTCACCGCCGCGGCTGAACGCCTTGGGGTGTCTTCCTCCCACATCAGTCGCCAAATCGTACGACTGGAAGAGCGACTGCAAACCCGCTTGCTCTATCGCAGCACCCGCCGGGTCACGCTGACCGAAGCCGGGCAAACCTTTCTGCAACATTGCCAACGGTTGCAGGACGGCCGCGAAGAAGCGTTGCGCGCTGTCGGCGACCTGACCAGCGAACCCAAGGGCATGCTGCGCATGACCTGTGCCGTGGCCTACGGCGAACGATTCATTGTGCCGCTGGTGACTCGTTTCATGGGGCTGTATCCGCAACTGCGTGTCGACATCGAACTGAGCAACCGCCCGCTCGATCTGGTGCACGAAGGGCTGGACCTGGCCATCCGCCTCGGCCGCCTGCAGGATTCAAGATTGGTCGCGACTCGTTTGGCACCACGGCGCATGTATCTGTGCGCCTCGCCGTCCTACTTGGAACGGTATGGTCGCCCACACAGTTTGTCGGAACTGAGTCGCCATAACTGCCTCATCGGCAGCTCGGATATCTGGCAACTGGAACAGAACGGGCGGGAATTTTCCCAGCGAGTACAGGGAAACTGGCGCTGCAACAGTGGGCAGGCGGTGCTGGATGCCGCGCTACAAGGGGTTGGATTGTGTCAGCTGCCGGATTACTACGTGCTGGAGCACCTGAAAAACGGCGAATTGATCTCGCTGCTGGAAGCCCACCAACCGCCGAACACAGCGGTTTGGGCGCTTTATCCACAGCAGCGGCATCTGTCACCGAAAGTACGCAAGTTAGTGGATTATTTGAAGGAAGGGTTGGCCGAACGGCCGGAATATCGGGTTTAAGAGAAAAGATCACAGCCTGCATAGGCGGCGATCTTTTAACGGCGGTTCGCCCAGCGCTGGCGCAACCACTCAAGGTCTTCGGGGCGAGTGACTTTGATGTTGTCGGATCGACCTTCGATCAAACGGGGTGCCATACCTGCCCACTCCATCGCCGAGGCTTCATCGGTGATGACAGCATCCGCCACCAGGCTGTCCGCCAACGCCCGATGCAATGCTCCAAGGCGAAACATCTGCGGTGTATAAGCCTGCCAGATCACACTGCGATCCACTGTTTCCAGCACACGCCCGTGCTTGTCGACCCGTTTGAGGGTGTCGCGCGCAGGCACCGCCAATAGGCCGCCCACCGGGTCGTCAGCCAGTTCACTGAGCAATTTATCAAGATCATGGCGCGCCAGATTCGGTCGCGCGGCATCGTGAACCAACACCCAATCCTCATCGTCAGCGCCCTGGGCATGCAGATGCAGCAAGGCGTTGAGCACTGATCCGGAACGCTCGGCGCCGCCTTCAACCCGCTGAATACGCGGATCGGCAGCACAGGCCAGATTCGGCCAGTAAGGATCGTCGATGGCAAGACTGACCACCAACCCCTTCAGGGCAGGATGATCGAGGAAACAGCCAAGGCTGTGTTCGAGAATAGTGCGCCCGCCCAGTTGCAAGTATTGCTTGGGACGGTCCGCGGCCATACGGGCACCGACGCCCGCGGCAGGAATCACGGCCCAGAAGGCCGGTAACGACTCAATCATTGGGCCAACTGGTAAAGGGTTTCACCATCCTTGACCATGCCCAACTCATGGCGAGCCCGTTCTTCAACGGTCTCCATGCCCTTTTTCAACTCACTGACTTCGGCGTCCATCACCCGATTGCGCTCCAGCAACGCCTCGTTCTCGGCGTGTTGATCCGCAATCTGCTGCTTCAGCTCGGCCACTTGCGCCAGACTGCCATTACCCACCCACAGGCGATACTGCAGGCCGGCCAGCAGCAAGAGCAAGACGAGGAACAACCAATTGGGACTGCGCATCGAATATCAGGTATCCAGTGAAAAAAGACAGCCATGCCAAACTTTGAAGCTTCTGATAGCACGAAGCCTGGAAGAACCAGGCTTGTGCTCTTAAGGCATCAGATTAGTGGCAAATCCGTCGCTGTCGCGATTTTTCCGACACAATCCGGTGTCTTTTTATCGTTTACCACTCAGCCGCGGAATTCGCTGCGGCCGTTGTACTTGGCTTTGCCATTCAACTGCTCTTCGATACGCAGCAGTTGGTTGTACTTGGAAACGCGGTCGGAACGGCACAGCGAACCGGTCTTGATCTGGCCAGCCGAGGTG
>Ga0182007_10001509_pt1 | contig 12423 bp, 13 predicted proteins | sample Sormic07211113_1_FD_123023 | JGI IMG/M metagenome (GOLD analysis project Ga0182007, IMG submission 123023) | Rhizosphere microbial communities from Sorghum bicolor, Mead, Nebraska, USA - 072115-113_1 MetaG | ecosystem: Host-associated > Plants > Roots > Rhizosphere | place: USA: Nebraska... | reverse complement strand
CATCTGCGGCGTGTGATGACCTTGCTCGAAGAAGCGCACATGGCGCGTATCGAGCACCAGGCCGCGGCCGAGCATCATGGGGCGCTGGCGCGCATGTACGCCGAGCGTGCGAAACGGCTCGAGCGCGAAGTCTATGGCACGGGTTCGGCGTCCGCTTCGGCAGAAGGCGGGGCCGCCCACAAGTCGGCCGACGACAAGCAGGTCGTCTACGCGCTTGACGCCAGCCGCCGCCTGGACGGTCAGTCGAAGTCTTCGTAAGGACTGCGGCCGCCGACCGAATGCGGCCGGCGACACAATGGCGTCTTTGGTGTTCCGTTCCGGAACGCCACGGACCCGCCATCGACATGAGCCAGATCACCATCTATCACAATCCCGCCTGCGGCACGTCGAGAAACGTGCTGGCGCTGATCCGCGACGCGGGCCAGGAGCCTACCGTCGTCGAATACCTGAAGCACCCGCCCGACCGGGCGACGCTCAGGCAACTCGTCGCCGCCACGGGCGGCTCCGCGCGCGCGCTGCTGCGCCAGAAGGGCACGCCCTACGAGGAACTCGGCCTGGGCGATGCGAAATGGTCGGACGAAGACTTGATCGGCTTCATGCTGGCGCATCCGATCCTGATCAATCGGCCGATCGTGGTGACGCCGCTGGGCACGCGCCTGTGCCGCCCCGCCGAAGCAGTGCGCGAGATCCTGCCGCGCGCGTAGGCGGCTGCCGATGGGCGCTGGACCCGCTCGGCGGGGCCGGCCCGGCCTGGGTCACCCGCCAGATGCCGAAGCACACCAGCACCAGGGCGAGGCCGTTGCGCCACTCCAGGATGCTCTCGCCGAGAAAGACCGCCGACAGCAGCGCGCCGAACACCGGCACCATGAAGTTGAAGGCGGTGACGAGGCTCACCCGGTTGTACTTGAGCAGCAGGCTCCAGATCGAGATCGCGAGCGACGACAGCAGCGCCAGGTACGCCAGCAGGGCCGATGACGCCAGCGTGAAGCCCGTCAACCCGCCGCCCATCGCATAGCCGGCCGCCAGCAGCGCCGCACCGCCGATCGCCAACTGCCAGCCGGTCATGACGATTGGATCGATGCCCTGCGAGATGCGCTTGCCATAGATGCTGGCGGCCGCCAGCACAAAGGCCGCGATCACCACGAAGCCCTCGCCGAGCAGCGTGAAATCGAGGTCGAGCAGGCCGCCGAGACCGTGGCCCAGGTTGACGACCATCACGCCCGCGAAGCCCACCGCGCAGCCCATGGCCTTGCCGTAGCTGAGGCGGTCGTTGCGATACAGGAAGTGCGCCATCAGCACGCTGAAGAAGGTGCCCGTGGCGTTCATGATCGAACCCTTCACTCCGGTGGTGTGGGCCAGGCCGATATAGAAGAAGACGTATTGCAGCGTGGTCTGGGCCAGCCCCAGGAACGCGATCTGCCCCCACGCCCGCGCACCGAGTCCGCGGACCGGCTTGCCGCTGAGCGCGGCATAGGCCACCAGGGACAGGCCGGCGATCGCGAACCGCCAGCCAGCGAACACCAGCTTGGATGCGATGTCGGACGGGGCGATGCCGAACAGCGCGTAGCCGTTCTTGATCGCGGGGAATGAACTGCCCCACAGCAGGCAGCAGAACAAGGCGAGCAGGAAGACGACCTTGCGGTCGGCGAGGAACGGGTGGCTGGGGGACGGCAAGGCGGGGCTCCGGAGGCGGCATGACGAGGCGTCGATCTGCCCCAAAGCGGTGCATTCTATTCGTACGGCAACGGTTCTGCTTCGGGCCCGGAGTCGACTCGCGTGAATGCAATCGGAGAATTGGGGTCCTTTATTTGATCCGAGTACTATTGCTTTATCACCTGGTGTCAGTCATTGAACCAGAATTGTTGGCTCGGATCAGGCCTTGGCTTGGGAAATGAATCATGACAATCCGTTTGATCATTGCTGATGACCATCCTCTTATCCGAATCGGCCTGAGGATGCTTCTGAAAGATAAATCGGAAATTTCTTTAATTGCGGAAGCCAATTCTTCAATTGCATTGTTGAATGCGCTGCACCATCAATCGGCCGATCTCCTGATCACCGATTTTTCGATGCCCGATGGCGAGACGCCCGATGGCCTTGGCTTGATCCAGCGACTGCGCCGCGACCATCGGGACTTGCCGATCATCGTGCTCACGATGATCTCCAACGCGGGCGTGCATGCCAGCATCCTGCGCAGCGGCGTTCGAGGCCTTGTCGACAAGTCGTCCGATATCGGCGAAGTCGTTTTTGCCATCGATGCCGTCACTGGGGGACGGGACTATGTCAGTCCGTCGTTCCGAAAGGGCCTGTTCGAAATGACGAACCCATTCCGCGACGGCATGGCGGCCCGCCTGTCGCCACGCGAGACCGAGGTGCTGCGACTGTTTGCCTCCGGGCTGACTGTGTCGTCGATTTCCAAGCGGCTGTCGCGCAGCGTCAAGACGGTGAGCAGCCAGAAATCGGTCGCGATGATGAAATTGGGCCTGAAGAGCGACTACGAAATTTTCTTCTACGCGCGCGAGCACGGCATGGAGGGTTGACTGGATTTTTAAGAATAATCCGATGGGTTTCTACGGCTTCAGCTTTTAGATTTCATCTCGTGCGTATGGGGCAGTCAACCTCTGCCAACGCGTGAGAAAAAAGATTTAAAGTGAACTCCGAACATTTCGATGTCGAATACTTGGAGGCCGTCAAGGCTCCCGCCCCGGACGCCTGCGGGGACGAGAACCTGTTGTACAACTATCCCGGACCGGGCTTTCTTCGCCTGCGCTGGGCCGAGTGGTGCGGCCTGGCGCGCGACTGCAAGGGGAACTGGCTCGAGTTGCCCGACGCATCGGCGCAACGGGCGGCGCACAAGGTCAGGGTCGCGATCGTCAAGGGCGGCTCCATGGCGCCGGTTTTCGTCGTCGATGCGCTGCGCGTGGACCCGCCCGCCCTGACGGGACCGGTTCACGAGGTCAGGCCGTGCTCGCTGGCGTAGACGAAGATTTCGAGGTCGTTCTTGAGGCCGAGCTTGATCATCGCGTCGTTCTTCTGCCGGCTCACGGTCTTGACGCTGCGCGACAGGCGCGCCGCGATCTCCGACACCGTGAGCCCGGACGCAAACAGGCGCAGCACTTCGACTTCGCGCGGTGAAAGCCGCGCGGATTCGCCGGCGTCGCGGTCGAACCGGCTTTGCCGCAGGCCCTCCCTGAAGGTCTCGCTGACGTAGCTGCGGCCTTGTGCGACCGCCTGGATGGCCAGAGCGATCTCGGCCATGCCCGCGCCTTTGTCGATCAGGCCGCGCGCACCGGCTTCGAGGATCGTGCCATGCACGCCGACATTGGCGAGCATGGTCAGCACGATGATGGGCAAGGCCGGGTGGTCGCGGCGCACCCTCTGGATCAGCCCGAGGCCATCCGCCGCCTGTCCGCCGGGCATCGAGAAATCAGTGATCAGCAGATCCGCGGGAGTTTCGCGCAAGACCGACAGGAGACGGTCCGCCGAGTCGGCCTCGGCCACCACGGCGAGGCCCGGGTCGTTGCCGAGCAGTAGTCGGACGCCCGCCCGGATCAACGGATGGTCGTCGGCGAGGATCACGCGCAGGGTCATGGCGGCATGGGCGTCGTCCAGAGGCTGTGACGATACCGTCAATGCGCGGATCGTTGAAGTTTTTTCTGGTCCTTCTCAGCGAACCGTCCTAGAAATGGTTCGGATTGTCGGACTACTCGATGATCCGGAACTGGTCGAGGTAGTCGGTCTTCAGGGTCAGGCCGAGGCCGGGCTTGTCGTCGTCGAGTTGCAGGAAGCCGTTGTCGGCCACCGGTTCGCCGTCGAAGATGTAGTAGAACAACTCGTTGCCGACTTCGACATCGTGCATGGGGAAGTACTCGCTCATCGGCGATGCCAGCGTGCTCATCGTCAGGTGGTAGTTGTGCATCTGGCCGGCATGCGGGATGACGGGCACCGACCACGCCTCGCACAGTGCGTTGATCTTGTGCGCCGCCGTGATGCCGCCGACGCGGTTGGTGTCGTACTGCACCACGCTCACCGCCTTGCGCTCCAGCAGCTGCTTGAATCCGTAGAGGCTGAACTCGTGCTCGCCGCCCGAGATCGGGATCGCCGTGAGCGCATTCAGTTCGGCGTAGCCGTCGATGTCGTCGGCGATCACCGGCTCCTCGACCCAGCGCGGCTGGAACTTCTCGAGCTTGGGAAGCATGCGTTTCGCGTACTCGACATTCCAGCCCATGTAGCACTCGAGCATCAGGTCGTTCTCATAGCCGATGACTTCGCGGATGGCCTCGACCGCCTTCAGGTTCTCGGCCACGCCCCGGGTGCCGTGGGCCGGCCCGAAGCCGAAGCGCGACTTGAACATGGTGAAGCCCTGGTCCATGAACTTCTGCGCCTCGCGCTGCATCTCGTCGAGGTCGGTGCGGTAGAGCTTGGAGTAGTAGCACGGGATCTTTTCCTTCGTGCGGCCGCCCAGCAGCTTGAACACCGGTTTGCCGACCGACTTGCCGAGGATGTCCCAGATCGCCAGGTCGACCGCCGAGATCGCCGCCATGGTCACTCCCTTGCGGCCCCAGGCATGGGTGGCGCGGTACATGCGCTGCCACAGGTACTCGTAGTCCCATGGGTCTTGCCCGACCACCAGCGGCGCCAGGTACTGGTCGATGATGGCCTTGGCAATGGCGGGGGCCAGCGCCACGTTGCCGAGGCCGACGATGCCGTCGTCGGTCTCGATCTCGACCACGGTCCACGCATGGAAGCGGAAGGTGCTCATGGTCTCGGCCGGCGAATAGAGCAGGTCCATCGCGTTGGAGCAGAAGTTGCCTTGCGGCGGCACGGTCTTGCCTTGCCACTGGAAGACGCGGGCGCGGACGGATTTGATCTTCATGGTGTCTCCGGGTTGAAAGGGATCAGGCGGTCTCGCGGTTGGCGAGCCGGTGCGCGCTTCCCATGCGGCTCGCGATGCGAAATGCCTGCCAGGTGGCTTCGACGCTGGCCTTGCCCTGGCCGGCGATGTCGTAGGCGGTGCCGTGGGCCGGCGTGGTGATCGGGATCGGCAGCCCGCCCTGCACCGTCACGCCGCGGCTGAAGCCGAGCAGCTTGATCGCGATCTGGCCCTGGTCGTGGTACATGGTCACGATCGCCTGGTAGTCGCCGGCCTGCGCCTTCAGGAAGATGGTGTCGGCGGGGAAGGGACCGTCGAACGGGGCCTCGCTGGGCCAGTCGCGCGCCTGCAATGCCTTGACCGCGGGCGCGATGATGTCGAGTTCTTCGCGGCCGCAGACGCCGCCGTCGCCGCCGTGGGGATTGAAGGCTGCGATCGCGACCCGCGGCCGCTCGATGCCGCTGGCCCGCAGCGCGCGGTAGATGAGCTCGGCCGCCTGCTCGATGCGTTCGGCCGTGATGTACTGCGCGACGTCCTTCATCGGCACGTGCGAGGAGATCCGCGAGGTCCAGAGGTCGCCCAGGGTATTGAACTCGCAGAAGTAGCCGGTGACGCCGAGGTAGGCGGCGAAGTGGTGCAGCTCGTCCTCGTGCTGCATGCCGCCGATCCTCATCGCCTGCTTGTTGAGCGGCGCGAAGCAGATCGCGTCGACCTCGCCGGCCAAGGTCGCGTCCATGCAGCGGTCGAGCACCTGGAGCACCGAGCGGCCGCCCGCCGCCTCGGCGCGGCCGCGGTGAACCTGCGACGGGTCGATGCTGTCGATCGCGAGGAAGGCCGGGCGCCCGGTGTCGCTGCGTTCGCGCACGGCGGCGAAGGAAGGCACGGCGTCGGTCTCGACCGGCAGGCCGGCGATGCGCTGGCCGTCCTCCCACAGCCAGCGGTCGCCGACCAGCACGATGTTGGCGAGCGCGGTGGCCTCGGGCCGGGCGAGCAGGCGGGCGATCAGCTCGGCGCCGATGCCGGCGGGGTCGCCGAGGGTGAGTGCGACGACGGGAAGGGGTGAGGGTTGCATGGTCAATCCAGCCGGATGCTGTTCTTCTTGATGATGTCGCCGAAGCGCTTGTATTCGGCCGCGTGGAAGGCCGCGAACTGGGCCTGGGTCATGGGCGTGACCTCGGCGCCGATGGCGTCGAGGCGGGCCTGGGTCTCGGGCATCGCGAGCACCTGATTGACCGCGTCGTGGACCTTGTCCTGCACCGCCTTCGGCGTCGAGGCCGGCATGTAGATGCCGTACCAGGCGCTCATCTCCACGCCGGGCACCCCGGCCTCGGCCAGCGTCGGGACGTTCGGCAGCTGCGGATTGCGCTTGGCCGCGGTGACCGCCAGCGGCCGGATCTTGTTGTTGCGGATCTGCCCGATCACCGATGGCAGGGTGTCGAAGCTCAGCTGCACCTGGCCGCCGATGAGGTCGATCAGGGCCGGTCCGCTGCCTTTGTAGGGCACATGCGTGATGTCGATCCGGGTTGCGTCCTTGAACATCTCGGCCGCGATGTGCTGCGTGCTGCCGGCGCCGCTGGTCGCGAAGTTGAGCTTGCCCGGCTCCTTCCTGGCGAGCTGCACCAGCGCCGACACCGAGTCGACCGGCAGTGTGTTGCTGACGACCAGCACGTTGGGCACCGCACCGACGAAGGCCACCGGGACCAGGTCGCGGTTGTTGTCGTAGCCGAGCTTGATGAGGTGCGGCGCGATCGCATGGGCGGTGACGACCCCCATCACCATGGTGTGGCCGTCGGTGGCCTTGGCGGTGGCGTCGGCGGCCAGGGTGTTGGAAACGCCCGGCCGGTTCTCGACCACCATCGGCTGCTTCAGCAGCGGGCCCAGGCGGTCGGCCACGGCGCGCGCCATGGCGTCGGTGCCGCCGCCGGGCGCCGAGCCGACCAGGATGCGCAGCGGGCGGGTCGGCCAGTCCTGGGCCTGGGCCAGGCCGGCCGTGCAGGCGAGTGCGAGCGCAGCCGTCACCGCGGCGATTTGTCGCTTCATGTGCATGTCTCCAGTGGATGTGTCGAACCGAAGCCTGGATGTTAGGAACGCGATTGATTCCCGTAAACTGAAAGCTCGTCATCAATCAATAACCAGGGGTGTTCAATCGTGGGTTCGATCGATCGGCAGCAGAGCACGCCGCAGCTGCTCAACCGTCTGCGCATGCGGCAGATCGCCCTGATCCTCGCGATCGACGAGAAGCGCACCTTGCGGGCCGCCGCCCTGCAGCTCGGCATGACGCAGCCGGCCGCCACCAAGATGCTGCATGAACTCGAAGACGCCCTGGGCCAGCCCTTGTTCGAGCGCGTCGGCCGCGGCCTGCAGCTGAACGATGCCGGGGCCCGCGTGACCGGCTACTTCCGCGGCATTCGCGGCAGCATGGAGGCGCTGAACCGCGAGCTGGGCGAACTGCGCCTGGGCAGCGCCGGCAAGTTCTCGGTCGGCAGCATCATGGCGGCCTCGCCGGGGCGGCTGTCCGAGGCGCTGCTCGGGCTCAAGGCGCTGTTTCCGCTGCTGGCCATCGAGATCGCGGTCGACACCAGCGACCGGCTGCTGGCCCAGTTGCGCGAAGGCGTGCTCGAGGTCGTGATCGGCCGTCGGGTCGGCCCGCCGCAGTTCGAGTACAGCTTCACGCCGATCGAGGACGAGGGCCTTGCGGTGGTGGTCGGCAACGATCACCCGCTGGCGCGCCGGCGGCGGGTCGAGTTCGAGGCGCTGCTGGCCTATTCGTGGGTCCTGCAGCCCACCGGCAGTCCGATGCGCGATGTCATCGAGCACGAGTTCCGCGACCATGATGCGGCGCTGCCGCCGGGCCTGGTCGAGACCGGGTCCATCCTGACCGCCATCAACCTGATCCGGCGCTCCACGCTGGTGGCGGTGATCCCCGAAGCGGTCGCGCAGCGCGATGCGGCGCACGGCGTGCTGCGCATCCTGCCCTACCGCATCCGCCAGAAGCTTCCCGCCTACGGGAGTCTGGTGCGCAAGGACTGGCCCCTGAGCCGGCCTGCCGAGCAGTTCCTGGAACTGCTTCATCGGTCGCCTGGAACGCGAGCACCTGCCGATTCGAGAGCCTGAACAGATCGGATGCTCATTGCCGCCAACGGGGCTTGCGCCGCCGTGGCTCGAAGCAGCAGACTTCGGTGTTCCAGCAAAGGATTCACCATGACGCAGTCCCATGATCTCCAAGTCACCGTGGAGGCCCTCGTTCAACAGGGGAAGGGCATCCTGGCCGCCGACGAGAGCGGTCCCACCATCGCCAAACGGTTCACGGCGATCGGCGTCGAATCGACGCCCGAGAACCGCCGGGCTTACCGCAGCCTGCTCCTGGCTGCACCCGGGCTGGGCGAGTTCGTCAGCGGCGTCATCTTGTACGAGGAGACGCTGGGGCAGTGCGCCGACGACGGCGAGCCGTTGCCGGCGCTGGCCGCGCGCCAGGGCATCGTGCCGGGCATCAAGGTCGATACCGGCAAGGGCCCGCTGGCGCTCGCACCGGGCGACGAGATCACCCACGGCCTGGACGGGCTCGCCGCGCGCCTCGAAGCCAGCGTGAAGCTGGGCGCGCGCTTCGCGAAGTGGCGCGCCGTCTACAACGTCTCCGACAGCTTGCCGAGCCGGGCGGCTGTCGAAGCCAACGCAGAGTCGCTCGCACGCTACGCAGCGATCTGCCAGACCCAGGGCGTGGTGCCGATCGTCGAGCCGGAGGTGCTGATCGACGGCGACCACAGCCAGGCGCGCTGTGCAGCGGTCACGCAGGAGGTTCTGCTCGCGGTGTTTGGCGCCTTGCACCGCCATCGCGTGGTGCTCGAGCACATGCTGCTCAAACCCAGCATGGTGGTGCCGGGCAAGGCCCATGCGCAGCGGGCGGGACCGGGGGATGTGGCCGAGGAGACGCTGCGCGTGCTGCGGCGCACGGTGCCCGCGGCCGTGCCGGGCATCGTCTTCCTGTCGGGAGGACAGTCGCCGGCCGAAGCGACAGCCAACCTCGATGCGCTCAATCGACAGGGGCCGCAACCGTGGCGATTGAGCTTCTCCTATGGGCGGGCGCTTCAGGATCCGGTGCTGCAGGCGTGGCGAGGGCAACCCGCCCAGGTTCACGCCGCACAGGAAGCGTTGCTCAAGCGAGCCCGATTGAACGCACTGGCAAGCCAGGGACGCTACGGCGCCGAAATGGAAGACGGGTCCTGAGGCGCGAGGCCGTCGTCCGGCCCTCGCGGCTCAGCGCAGCATCCAGGCGGCCGCGCCGTCGAGGACTTCGGCCATCACTTCGGCGTCGCTGCGGCCCGAGCGGACCAGCACGTGAAAGGAATGATCGGCCTCGGCGATGCGCAACAGCGTCGCGGTGGGACCGAGCTCGGCCACCAGCTTCTCGATCCGGTCGAACTCCGCCAGCTTGTCGCGCGTGCCCTGGACGAACAGCATCGGCACCCGGACATCGAACAGATGACGCGCGCGCTCGTTCGACGGTGCGCCGGCCGGATGCAGCGGAAAGCCCAGGAACACCAGGCCGGCGACGCCCGGCAGCGGCGCCAGCGACTGCGCCTGCGAGGTCATGCGGCCGCCGAAGGACTTGCCGCCGGCGAACAGCGGCAGCGAGGGAAACCGGCCCGCGGCATGCGCCACGGCGGCGCGCACCGCGGCCTGGGCGATCGCCGGCGGATCGGTGCGCTTCGAGCCGCGCTCCATGTAGGGGAACTGGTAGCGCAGCGTCGCGATGCCGCGCTGTACAAGGCCGTCGGCGACCTCGGCCATGAAGGCATGCGCCATGCCGGCGCCGGCCCCGTGGGCGAGCACGTAGCAGGCGCGCGGCGCCGGCGGTGACTGCAGCAGGGCGGAGACAGTCTGCCCGTCATCGAGGGTGAGGGTGGCGGGCTGGGCGTCGGTCGTCATGGGTGGGTCTCCGGAAGTCTGCGCCGGCTCGAGTTTTGCACGAGGACGTCAATACGCAATATGGCGGTGCGCGGCTCGGCCGTTTGCATCGGCTTGCGCGCCTGGCCGGGCCGGCCCGGACGCGACAATGCGAGCTCCGTCGCTGCAGTCCCCGTCGTGCGCATTCTCCTTGTCTCCGACCTCCACTACGCGTTGCCCCAGCTCGACTGGGTGGTGCGCTCGGCCCCTTCCTACGATCTCGTGGTGCTCGCCGGCGATCACCTCGACGTCAGCTCGCCGGTGTCGCTCGATGCCCAGTCGGTCGTGCTGCTGCGCTACTTTTCGCTGATGCGTCCGGCCACCTCGCTGGTGGTGGCTTCGGGCAACCACGACCTGACGGGACCGGACCAGCACGGCGAACGGGCGGCGCTGTGGCTGGCGGAGTGTCGCCGCGCCGGTGTCTCGACCGACGGCGAATCGCTGGCCATCGGCGACACCCTGATCACCATCTGTCCCTGGTGGGATGGCCCGGCCGGGCGCGCGGCGCTCGAACTGCAGCTGGCCGCGGATGCCGCGAGACGCCCCGCGCGCTGGGTCTGGATCTACCACTGGCCGCCGCTGGGCTCGCCGACCTGCTGGACCGGCAAGCGTGAATATGGCGACGCCGACCTGGCGGCCTGGATCGCGAAGTACCAGCCCGAGCTGGTGTTCTGCGGCCATGTGCACGAGCCGCCGTTCAAGCCGGCGGGCGCCTGGGCCGACCGCATCGGTGCCACCTGGGTGTTCAATGCCGGCAAGCAGATCGGCCCGGTGCCGGCCCACATCGTGATCGACCTGGCGGCCGGTACGGCTTCGTGGCACTCGATGATGGGCGAGGAAGCGCTGGCGCTGGAGGCCGAAAGCGCTCCCTTGCGTTCGGTGTTCTGAGCCTCGAACGGCGTCGCCGGGCGTCAGTAGTCGGGGTTGGGTTCGCGCGCCGAGCCGGGTCGCGCCGGCGGCCCCTGGCGGTGCGCCAGGTGGCCGAGCACCTCGGAGACCATGGCCAGGCCCGGCGAGTCGCCGTACTGGTGCTTGAGGTCGACCAGGTAGGTGGTGACGAGATTGAGGCGCTCGGCCAGGCCGGCGGCGATCACCCGGGTGATCGCCGGGTCGCTCATCAGGAATGCCAGGCCGTCGGCCGCGAAGCGAACGATGCTGGGGGCGCTCGCCACGACCGTGGCGCTGTAGGGCGAATCGAGCAGCAGGGAGATCTCGCCGATCGCCGCCCCGGGACGGCTGACCGAATTGATCGCGATGCCATCCTTGCTGACCATCAACGTGCCCGAGACCAGGATCCAGAGGCCGTCGCCCGCGTCGCCTTCGCGCACCACCGTGTCGCCGGCCGCGAGCCTGATTTCAGGCAGACCCGCCGAGCGCTGTAGGAGTTCGTCCATGCGCCGATGTTAGGCCAACGGCCGCTGGGCGACGAGCCCCGGGGCGCCGTCGTCCTACCGGGCGGGTGCGGCATTTGTCCAGGGCAGCAACCGGTGCCGTGGCTGCGGCGCCTTGGTCGCCGGGCTGCCGGCCGCGGCGGCCGTTTTTTTGCCCTCGGCCTGGCTGCAGCTCGAGGGCGCGCCGCTCAAGGGGCGCAGCATCGGCGCCAGCAGCGTGAGCCCCCCGGTCGCCGCCGCCGCGCCGACGTTGGCCGCCTGGCGCACGGCGCCCCGCGGGTTGATGCTGAGGACGGGCGCGTCGAGCGGGCCCTGCAGCACCAGCAAGTCGACCAGGCTGCCCGGATTCAGGTCGAGGCCGCGCTTGACCTGCGGATGGAACGCCAGCGAGAGGGTGCGCCGGGCCAGATTGATCTCGCCGCTGGCCGAGATGGCCATCTGCCGCGTCTCCACCGCGATCGAGCGGTCGATGGCCGCCACCCCGTTGCGCAGCGGAAGCCGGACCACGGCGCACTCGATGACCAGGTTGTCGCGCGACTGGCCGGTCGGGATCAGGGCGTCGATCAGGCGGGCCAGGATGTCGCGGCCCGTCGAGGCGGTCCGGCCCACCAGCCCGACATCGCGCGCGGTCAGCAGCGCTTCGCCGGTCGACGTTTCGGCCAGCGCCCAGGCCGTGCGGCCGCTCATCGCCAGCTTGGCGTCGAGGTTGGCGCGCCCGCCCTTGAAGAGCCGGGCGCCGGCGCGCCCGGCCTCCAGCGATTCGATCGCCATCGACCTGGCGCTCAGCTGCAGGTCGATCCGCGGCGCCGCACCTGGCGGCAGCCCGATCCGGAGCTGGCCGCGGGCCTGGCCGCCCGCAATTGCGAAGCTGAACGGCTCGACCTGCAGGCGCCCGGGTTCGAAGGCGACCCGGGCCTGGATCGCCGACAGTGGCGGCAGCCCTGCGACCGTCCACGTCGGCGCCGCGAGCTCGGCCTCGAGCCGGACGGGCGAGCTTGCTGCGGCCTTCAGACTGGCGCTGCCGCTCAGGCGCTGGCCGGCCAGCGACAGCTGCATCGCGTCGGCGCGCCATTGCCCCGGCGTGTGCGTGAGCGTGGTCTTCCACTCGAGGGGGAGCGGGACGGCGGCCGCCGCGGCGCCCAAGGGCGCCAGCGCCTTGGCGGCGCTGACCTGGAGCGACAGCTTCGCGTCCAGCGCCCCGGCGTGCTTGCCGGT
>Ga0182007_10001508_pt1 | contig 12424 bp, 11 predicted proteins | sample Sormic07211113_1_FD_123023 | JGI IMG/M metagenome (GOLD analysis project Ga0182007, IMG submission 123023) | Rhizosphere microbial communities from Sorghum bicolor, Mead, Nebraska, USA - 072115-113_1 MetaG | ecosystem: Host-associated > Plants > Roots > Rhizosphere | place: USA: Nebraska... | reverse complement strand
TGCGCGATGCGGTGCGTCGCCATCGAGACGGTCTCGACGCCGTTGACCTTGATGCTGCCCTTGCGGGCGCCGGTGAGTCCCATCACGGCGCGCATGGTCGTCGTGCGGCCCGCGCCATTGCGGCCCAGCAGCGTGACGACCTCGCCCGGCTGCACGACCATGTCGACGCCGTGCAGCACGTGCGATTCGCCGTACCAGGCCTGCAGGCCCTTGATTTCGAGTGCAGCGGTCATCAGTGCGCCCCCTGCATTTCGCCGTCGGTGGTGCCCATGTAGGCCTCCATCACCTGCGGGTTCTTCGAGACTTCGGCGTACGGGCCTTCGGCCAGCACGGCGCCGCGCTGCAGCACCGTGATGGTGTCGGCGATGGTCGAGACCACGCTCATGTTGTGTTCGACCATCAGGATGGTGCGTCCGGCCGACACGCGCTTGATGAGCTCGGCCACACGGTGCACGTCTTCGTGGCCCATGCCCTGCGTGGGTTCGTCCAGCAGCATCAGCTCGGGCTCCATGGCCAGCGTGGTGGCGATCTCCAGCGCGCGCTTGCGGCCGTAGGGCAGGTTCACGGTCTGTTCGTCGGCCAGCTCTTCGAGGCCCACCTCGGCGAGCAGCTCGCGGGCGCGCGCATCGAGCGGCTTGAGCGACTTCTCGCTCTTCCAGAAGTGGTACGAGGTGCCGAGCTTGCGCTGCAGGCCCAGGCGCACGTTCTCGAGCAGCGTGAGGTGCGGGAACACGGCGGAGATCTGGAACGAGCGGATCACGCCGCGCCGCGCGATCTGCGCCGGGCGTTCGCCCGTGATGTCGTGGCCGTTGAACAGGATCGTGCCGGCCGTGGGCTCGAGGAATTTGGTGAGCAGGTTGAAGCAGGTCGTCTTGCCGGCACCGTTGGGGCCGATGAGCGCGTGGATCGAACCGCGCTTCACCGAGAGGTCGACCTTGCTGACCGCGGTGAATCCCTTGAATTCCTTGGTGAGCTGGCGTGTTTCGAGGATGAGTTCCTCACTCATGTTGTCTTCCAATTCTTGGATTGCAGATTCGCAGCCGTGGCTCGCAACGACAAGCCTCCCGATCGAGCAACCCAACACCAAAGCGACGCACAGGCTTATGCGAAGCAATGACAGGTCTGTCCGAACGGTGGCTGCATATTTGGGATACAGGGTGCATGACTTGGCGGCGCTATTCCATGGAGCATGGGCGCCAGTACGCCACTCGCCCTCGAATGTTCAGCATACTGAACTGCATTCAGCTTACCGATCTCCAGTCTAAATGTCCGTCCGCCCTTCCGACAAGAGGCAACAGCGCGACTACGGGAAAACACCAACCTGGCAATATGCGTGGCGCGGCGAGCCACAACAACGCGATCGTCACAAGCGCAGCCAATGCGATCGATCAACCAAAAAAGGCGCGTTGTGACTCCAATCTGCGGAGGGCGTGCCCGGTACGGTCTGCGGCCTGTACGAAGCGAGCGATACAGGCACTGGCGCGAAGCAAGTCGCACGTGGTTTTGCAAAGAGCTTCGTTCGCGCCTTAAGCGAGCGCGGAGATTTGGGTCCGCTGCTCAAGTACGGCAAGACCTGGATTCATGTTTATGACCCGCTGGTCTGGTGCGAAGTGGCGGGCGCATGCTGCGAAACGTAGGCTACCTCACAAGATGTTCCGGACAAGAAAACTCCTCACGGCTACTGCGTTCGGCTGGAGACAGGAAGGATCTACATCTTCCGTCATCGCGCGCCACGGGCCATCATGACTCGGATGCATCTGAGTTCTCTGATTTCAAGGCCAAGGATAGTCTGCAGAACGCGATCTGGAGGGTGGGTGAACAAGGTGATGGCGAGCCGTTCAGACGATCAGATCGCGCAGCCCCAAGCATCGATCTGCTACGCCAAGCCTCGTTGCGTGAGCTTGGCGAGCCCAATTCACGCGCCGCAGACGCCCCCCCCCGGGCTGTATCAACCGCCTGCGCGCCATCCATTGGTCCGACAGCGAAAACAGCGTGACGAGCTGTGCCGAGTTCTTCGCCAAGCCTCGATAGCAAACCTTCGCGAACCCGAACTGCTGCTTAATCATTCGGAACGGATGCTCGACCTTGGCCCGGATGCTGGTCTTCAGCTTCTCCACTAGCTCGGCATCGAACCCGGGTCGATGAATAGATTCAGCCTCCTGCGTTTGCCCGGACGCATCGCCACGTCCTAGGTCGGCCCCACGGCCTCCGCTCGCTTGTGCACACCCCGGTAGTCCAAGTCACCGAAGGCCGTGTGTCCTTACCGTGCAAGAGCGCGCCGGCGACGTTGATGTCGCTGACGTTCGCCGCTGTGCCCGCCACCGCGTGCGGCAGGCCCAATGCGGCATCTACGCCGATGCGCGTCTTCATCGCGTAGCACCCCTGACGCATTTCCAGATAGCACCAGCCATCGGCGTTCTTGGTCGAACTGGACGCCAAGATCGGTGTAGCGTCCACGACCGTGCCCGTGCGCGCATCAGGCCCTTGGCCTGCAGGATGTCGTTGACCACGCGCAGCATGCCGACGGCCAGGTCATGGGCTTCCAGCAGATGACGAAACAGCAAGATGGTGGTCTCTTCGGGCAGGCGACTAGCGCCGTCACCCAGACCAGCGAACTCCCGGTACAGCGGGGCCGTCGTGCAGCGCTTCTTCCATGGCCGGGCCGCTCAGCCCGAACCATTGCAGCAAGTATTGAATGCGCAGCATCGCCTTTGGCTCGCGGGCTGTGCGGCTCAACGATTTGCACCACTGCGCTCCATGGAACCACCCGGTCGATCTCATCGAGGAACTCGCGCTTGCGCGCCTTCTTCGTCGACGGGTTCAGGCCCAGGCCAAGTTGACTCGGCGGCGTTTGGCGCTTGGCAACAGATGGCAGGCTAGTTTGCGGCTATTCAATCGACCCTGGCGCCAGCATCGCGCACGATCTTGGCCCACTTTTCAGCGTCAGAACGGATTCGATCGGCGAACTCGGTTGGAGTCGAGAGTAATGGCGTAGCTCCTTGTTCAGCCAACTTGCGCTGAATTTCCTTATTACGCGCAAATCCGGCGATCTCTCCTGAGAGCCGAGTCAGCACATTGCCAGGCAGCCCCTTGGGCGCAACCACGCCGAACCATACGTCTACAACATAGCCACGCACTCCCGCTTCGGCCATGGTAGGGACTTCTGGCAGCAGAGGGGATCTCGCAGCGCTGGTCACGGCCAGCGCGCGCAGCTTGCCCGCTTTAACATGTGGCAGCGAGCCTGGCAAATTGTCGAACATTAGCTGAACTTGGTTTGCCAAAAGATCGGCCATAGCCGGTCCACTTCCCTTATATGGGATATGAACAATCGGGGCATGAGTCATCGCCTTGAACAATTCGCCGGAAAGATGATTCGTGGTACCGTTGCCAGCCGATCCCATATTCACTCGGCCGGGATCCCTCCCGGCATAGGCGATCAGCTCTGACACGGACCGGACCGGCACCTGAGGGTTGACAACCAGGATGTTCGGAACACTCGCAAGAAGTCCAATCGGCGTGAAATCTTTTTCGGGATCGTAGGGCAGGTGCTTGTAGAGCGCACCATTAATTGATTGTGTGCTGATACCAGCAAGCATCAGCGTATATCCGTCCGCAGCGGACTTCGCGACGATGTCGGACCCTATGGTGCCGCCGGCACCCGCCCGGTTGTCGACGATCACACGCTGTCCCAACGCCTCGGAAAGATGCGCAGCAAGCATCCGTCCCAGAAGGTCGGTGGTGCCACCCGGTGGAAACGGAACGATCAGGCGAATCGGCTTGCTGGGATAATCTTGCGCACAAACTACAGTGGCGGCAAGCGCGAGGAGAATCATTGCAAATAGATTTCGTAGACGCTTCATCATGTATCTCCTTGCGTTTTTAATTACTCGTGAAAATAATTTCGAATGGTTGGGACGTCTGCGCCCTGGGCTAGGGCCAGCATGAGCAGAATGCGAGACTTTTGCGGGTTGAAGATTCCCGAGGCAATCCCCTCAACACTCCTCGTGGAGAAGCCGCCGCCAGTACGGGTCGATAGCACGATGGGAAATCCCTGACTCGTCAGTTCAATCAGTCGCTTCCTGACGCTCAAAGGAGTGGCCCCATTCCCGCTTCCAGCAATCACGATTCCCTTGGCGCCTGCGCGAAGGGCCGCGTCGATCTGATCTGCATCCTGATCCTCGTACGAGTAGATGATGGGGACCTTGGGAAACGAATTCACGCCATTCACGTTGAAGGTCAATTTTCCGCGTGGAATTGCAGGCGAGTAGTAGAAGCGGGGCTTCACACCAATGAACATGCCTAGATAGCCTTGCTCCGTCGCTCGAAAAGCATCCAGAGATGTTGTGTTCGTCTTCGTGGTGTAGAAAGCTGAGCCGATCCTGTCGTTCAGAACGATCATGGCGCCTCTGTTGTCTGCATCTCTGCTGGCGGCCAGCGTGATCGCCTGGAGCAGATTCATCGGACCATCCGCGCTGATGGCCGTAGTGGGTCGCATCGCCCCGACAATCACGACCGGTTTTGTACCTGCGGTGGTCAGATCCAGGAAGAATGCCGTCTCTTCCAATGTGTCGGTCCCATGTGTCACCACAACGCCATGAACACCTGGATCGGCCAGGGATCGATTGATTTCTCGAGCAAGCCGCAGCAGGATCGACTGGTCAACGTCGGGACTGCCGACATTGGAGATCTGCTCACCCGTTACGGTCGCGACTTCCCGGATCTCGGGCACAGCATCGATCAGGCTTTGGACCTCGAGCGTCGAGGACCGGTATGTCGTTGTATCGATGCTGCTCTTGGCTGTGCCGGCGATAGTCCCCCCGGTGGCGAAGATGACGACCCCCGGCTTGACCTGCTGCTGTGCATGCACGGCGCCGTTCGCCAGAAGACCGGCGGCGAGGAAGGCGATGATGGTTCTGAAAGCGAGCACGAAATGATCTCCGCTATGCGTGGAAGAGGTGTGTCGAACCAACGGCCGATCTGAAGACTGGGGGCCAGCAGTGGCGCATCGGCTGCGCCCCTACAGGATCGAATGCCATGTCCAGCTCGTGCACCCATGCAGCAAATTCGTTCGTCATGCGACTTCAGCGGCAGCGGTAACCTGATCGACGGCTCGGTTCAGTTGGTTCTGCGCGCGTGCGAGGCGAACACGTGTCCTTTCCATCCACCCGCGGTCGGCTTCGAGCTCTGCCTGGGCATGGACCAGCAGACGTTCCACCTGTTGTGGCGCCACGCTGCCGTCAGTTACGCGCGTCTCGACAAAGCGTCGGGGGTCCAGTGCATCTCGCACGGCCTGATCATCAAAGCCCAATTCCAGGCCAGTGGTTTCCAGCGCCGCCTGGTCGAGCATCGCACCACTGAGATCGCCAGGACCAACCTGCTGCGCTAGGCAGTTGCGCACCAAGCGCGCCACAATGTGGTGGACTTGGCGGAACGAGAGCCCGCGTTCTCGCACGATCACGTCGGCCAAGTTGCTTGCCGTGCACCAACTGCCACGTAACAACGCCGCCATACGGTCTTCGTGCACGACTAGCGTCTCCAATATGCCGGTAAACAAGTCCAGCATGCCCTCGGTGGTGGAAAGCGCCTCGTCAATCAGCGGCAAATCGCGCATGGCTTGGTCTCCGGTGCCTTCAGCGCGGAAGGTAGCCAAGGAAGTGGCCAGCCAGGTCACGGCCGAGCCGGCAGCCTTCTTGATGGTCTCCAGCCCTGCGGGGTTCTTCTTCTGCGGGAAAATGCTACTGGTTCCGCAGTAGCTGTCGTCACTTTCGACCAGACCGAACTCGGTGCTGGACCACACGTGCAGGTCCGTGGCCAAATCGTTCAGGTCGGCCATCACAAAAGCCAACGCGGCTATCGCCTCCGCAGCGTAATATGCCTCTCGCCCCAGCTTGGAGTTCTCTACAAGCCCGTCGAAGCCGAGCAACTCCATCGTGCGCAGGCGGTTTAGCGGCCACGAAGTGCCGGCCAGCCCTACCGTGCCAAGCGGATTGCGGTTGACACGCCCCCACGCTTCGGTCAGGCGCTGGAAACTGTCGTGCAGGCGCGAACTAAAACTAAGGAGGTAATGACCAAATACCCAAGGCTGCGCGTGCTGCATGTGGGTGTAGCCGGGCATGATTGTTCGCGCGTGGCGGCGTGCCTGCTGGTCAATGACTTCGCGTAGGTTATTCAGGTGGTCCATCACATCCAGCATGCGGTTTCGCTTGTACAGGCGTCGGACCGTGGCACCTTGGTCGATTCGGCTTCGGCCGGTGTGCATCTGCCCTCCTAGATCCTCGCCAATAGCTGCGAACATGTACGACTCAACCTGCAGAAGGAAACTGCCTCTGCGCACGTCGATCGGGAAATCTGAAGGTTTGAGGTGCCGCATCACTTGCAATTGCTGCAGGATGGCACGCCCGGTATCTACCGAAATGATGTGCTCCTCGACGAGCATGACGGTATGCGCCATGTCGACAGCGATGAACTCATGAAACTGCCGCTTCTCGCGGTCCAGTCCGGGCAGATCGTGATACTTAATGAGCCGGGCGGCTGGCGGCGCGCTCAGTCGCGCCTCAACGAGCAGAGTTTCCGAGACGAGATGGGATGTCATTGTGATGGTCAATGCAAGGGGCTTAGTGCGTTTAGCTGCCCGAAGTCAAACGTGTGGCCGTCGTCATCGCTGTCTTCGGTTTGGCCACAAAATGATGATGGCGATATCTGCCCAGCACAACGCCATATGGAGTTGGACGCACATAAGGAAATGTTATGCTGACGACGTACGGCATGTGCAGCGCCAACAGAAGGCAACTTGATGCAACTGAATCCCCGACAGCTAGAAGCTTTTCGGAAGGTCATGCTCTCCGGCAGCATGACCACGGCCGCCGAACTTCTCAAGATCAGCCAACCTGCTGTAAGCAGGCTAATCAAGGACTTGGAGAAAACGCTTGATCTCCGGTTGTTCCGACGCGAAGGCAACAAAATCATTGCTGGCGCTGAAGCGCAGCAACTGTTTCGCGAGGTAGATCGCTACTATCGCGGACTTGAGCAGGTCGAACGTGTCGCTGCTGATTTGAAATCAGCACGCATCGGAACGTTGCGTATCGCCTCGATGCACACCTTAGGCCTGAGCTTGCTGAGCGAAGGAGTGCGACGGTTCGCACTGGCGCGACCTGGGCTGGCAATATCGCTAGATGTCCGGAATTCGCTTGGCATCCTCGAACTCACTGCAGCGCATCAGATCGACATTGGATTTGTCCAAATGGTTGGCACTGATTACCCAGGCGTGGAAATCCTTGCATTGCCTAGCGTTGCGAGCGTTTGCGCCCTCCCACGTGGCCATCGCCTTGCACGAAAGAAGATGGTGAAAATTTCCGACCTGCAAGGTGAATCATTTATCTCATTGAGCCGAAACAGTCCGTTCCGTATGCGGCTGGAACTGGCAATGGAAACGGCCGCAGTCACGTGCAATCGCTCCGTCGAAACCACCCTCGCACATGTGGCCTGTGGCATGGTCACTGGTGGACTCGGCATCACAGTAGTGGATCCCTTCACCGCCGCGAGATTTCGGGACGCCGCAATCGTGTTTCGCCCCTTAGTACCCACTGTACCGTTCGAACTTTGCATGGTCTTTCCTTCGCACCAACCGCGATCCAACGTGGTCAACGACTTCATTCACGTGATGAAAGAACTGATTGACGCCAACTACGCATGCGCAAAGGCGACTGGAGGCATACGTTAACGCTTGATATGCAGGAGTGGGCCGACGTCAAACTCGTCTTGGTCTTGCCCTGTTCTGTAGTCAAGGCCAGACCGGATCTACAGGCAACTGATACGACTCGATCAATGATGCAGGCGGGGAGTTACTTTCCGTAGCCATCGACGACCACGCCTCACTACGAACTTGGCGTAGACATCTCCAACGGTGCGCACGGCACTCCATGCCGGTGCGCGGCATCAGCGGCGAGCCGATTGCCAACACCCGCACGGACGCGTGGCAATCGGACGAAGACGGCCTGTATGACGTGCAGCATGGCGCCGGTGGCCGAGCAGCTTGTCTCAGTGAGCCTTGATCACCGCTCGTACTTCTACCATCGTGCTCGGCTTAAGGCAGGAGAGAAGTACGCCGAGGTGCGTCGTACGATCACCGATATCTTTGAGCGCAACCACTGCTGCTACGGCTACCGCCGGATCCAGGCCTCATTGGTCAGGCAGTGCTTGTGCGTCTCGGAGCGGGTGGTTCGACGCCTGATCAAGCAAGAGAGCCTTTTGGCTGCAGTACCAAAACGACGTCATTACGGCTCCTACCTGGGCGAGATCAGCCCTGCGAGAAACTGCTGAACCGCGACTTCGGCGCCACGGCGCCGAACCAGAAGTGGCTCACCGACATCTCGGAGTTCCAACTGCCCGCGGGCAAGGTCTACCTCTCGCCCATAGTCGATTGCTTCGACGGGACGGTGGTGAACTGGCCAATCGGCACATGACCAGATGCAGAGCTCGTCAACACGATGCTGGACGCGGCAATTGCTTCAGTGGGCAACACAGGCGCACGATCTGTTTTTCATTCCGACCGCGGCGCCTACTACCGTTGGCCAGGATGGCTGTCACGCATCGCCCAGGCCAAGCTGGTACGTTGGATGTCACGCAAGGGCTACTCGCCAGACAATGCAGCCTATGAGGGTTTCTTCGGCCGGCTCAAGACCGAGCCGTTCTACGTTCGTGACTGGCGGGCGACGACCATCGAATAGTTCACGCAGGTTCTGGATGCCTACATCAGGGGATGCGAACAAAAAATTGGACTGGTTTTGTGTAGCAAGTCCGAGACTTTTTCGGTAGTCGATAGGGCTGAGAGAACCAAGGGGGATTTTGATCCGCTTCTCGTTGTACCAGCGGGTGTAGGAATCAGTTACCTCAACGAACTGCTCAATGGTCGCGATCTTCGAGACCCGAGAGTACAACGACTTCGTTTTCAGCCGGTCGAAGAATCCTTTGCACACCGCGTTGTCAGGTGAGCGACCCTTGCGAGACATCGAGCGAATGAGCTTCGCACCTTCGATTCGCAAGGTCCGCCCTAGCCAGCGATAGTGAACACTGTGGTCGGAGTGGACGACAAACCGCGAGTCGGGGACGCTGGGCGAAGCAGCCGCTCGACTCCTGTTTCTCACGATCTTGCCCCTTCATTCGCTGCAGCTGCTCAGCGAATTGCGACAGTGGCCTCGATCGGACCACCCCTTCTCAAGGTGTTGTAGATAGGACAGGCGCCAGTGAACGCATCTACTAGCGATTGCGCGGTGGCCAGATCGACCCCTTCAAACAAGAAGTTCAGCCGAATAGCCGCGTAGCGCGTGCCATCTTCCGGGTCGCGCTCGAAGGAAACACCGACTTCGGCGTCCTTCAGCAGCACATCGCGCTCGCGCGCCGCCTTCTGCACCAACCCCAGACCGCACGAGGCGAGCGAAGCCAAGAGCAGTTCGCCCGCCTGCACTGCGTCCCCGGGCCCGCCAGCCGTAGCCTTCGTGTCCGATACGAAGTGGTGCTGGCGCGCGCTCACCAGGAAGCGGCCGAAAATGTCGACGGCACGAGCGCGCACGGTCACGATCTCGCCAGGCGCCACCGGGGCTTCGAGCGGTTGATCGGCGCTCGTGCTCATGCAGTCCTCCTTGCGGACGCAGCGGCTCCCGATGCAGCACGCTCCTTCCATGCGCCGGCAGCCGGCCGCTCCAGGCCCAGGTTCTCGCGCAGGGTCGCGCCTTCGTACGCCGTGCGGTAGAGCCCACGCCGCTGCAGTTCAGGCACCACCAGCCGCACAAAGTCTTCGAACCCGCCCGGCTGGTAGGGCGCGCTGATCATGAAGCCATCGCAGGCACCTTCCCGAAACCAGCGCTCCATGCCGTCCGCCACCTTGTCGGGCGTACCGATCAGGTCGCCTTCGTAGCGGCTGCCATAGCGCTTGCCCAAATCACGCAGGGTCAGCTTGTCGCGTTCGGTGGCTTCGCGCACTTCCTGGTAGTGGCCCTGCACTCCCGGCACGTCGATGTCGGGCAACGCCGAGTCGAGCGGGTATTTCGAGAGGTCCACGTCCAGGTGATAGGACAGCGTGGACAAGCCGGCATGAGGATCGACCAGCGCACGCAGCGCGCGGTCTTTCTCATCGGCGATGGCTTGCGTCTCCCCGACCAGCGGCGTCGCAGCGGGAAGCACCTTAAGCGAGTCGGGGTCACGGCCATGTGATCGCACGCGGTCCTTGATCTCCTTGTAGAAGGCCTTGGCGCTGTCCAGCGAATCGTGGCTCACGAAGATGGCGTCGGCCCATTGCGCCGCGAAGTCCCGGCCGCGGTCTGACGCGCCGGCCTGCAGGATCACCGGGTAGCCCTGCGGGGGTCGGGAGACGTTCAGCGGCCCCTTGACGCTGAACCACTCGCCCTCGTGGTCGACGTAGTGGACCTTCGACGGATCGGCAAACAGCGGTGTCTGGCGGTCCTGCACCAGCGCGTCGTCCTGCCAGCTGTCCCAGAGCTTGAAGACCACCTCGAGAAACTCGTCGGCCCGGTCGTATCGCTTGTTGCGCGGCACTTGCTCTTTCTTCGAGAAGTTGCGGGCTTCTGCGTCCTGGAACGACGTGACGACGTTCCAGGCGGCGCGGCCCGCGCTCAGATGGTCCAGCGTCGCGAAGGAGCGCGCCACCTCGAAGGGCTCGTAGTGGCTGGTCGAGCGCGTCGACGCCAGTCCGAGGTGCCGGGTCGCAGCCGCCATGATCGACAGCACCACCACCGGATCGAGCCGCAGCGAGCCGAGTGCGCCGTAGCGCAGCTGCGTATCGTTGCTGCCCTGGTAGCGGTCGGGCACCGCGAGGATGTCGGCGAAGAAGGCCAGGTCGAACAGCCCCTTCTCGAGCGTGCGCGCGATGCCCTGGTAGTAGTCGGCATCGAGCCAGCCGCTCTCCGATGCCGGATAGCGCCAGCCGCCGGGCCGGCCCGGGCCCGCAGTGACAAAGGCCGCGAGGTGGATCTTCTTGTCTTTGGCGTGGGTCATGGTTCAGGCGCCGAGTTCGGCGGCAACGAGTTTCTTGATGGCGTCGAAACGGGCGTCGAGCAGGAAGCTGCGCACGTCGACCTTGTTCGGCAGGACGCCCAGCGACTGGAAGTTGTCGGCCAGATCCTGCGTCGAATCGGCGGCGGCGCTGTCGATCGGCTTGAGCGCGACTGCCCCCGAGTCGGACAAACGGGCGTCAACGATCAATTGCCGATACACCTTCTGCTCGACGCTGCCGGCTTCGAAGCCTCCGAGCTTGGCCCAGGACGCGACGGTCTCGTCCGGATGCGAGACGGCATACTGCTGTGCCTCCCGGATCAGCCGCACGAGCTTGGCCGCCGCCTGCGGGTTCTTGTCGGCGAAGTCGGCGCGTGCGACGTAGAAGGCATAGTCATAGGTCTTCACCTCCGGCAACGTGCGCGCCTTGTCGCCGAGCTTGGCCAGGGCCAAAGCACTGGCGGGCTGCCAGTGGATCCACGCGTCCACGCTGCCCTGGGTAAAGGCCGTGTAGGCATCGGCACCGCTCAGGCTGACCGCCTGCACATCGCTTAGCCGCAGTCCAGCGCTCTCCAGGTACTTGATCAGGCTGTAAGTGCCGGTGGTGCCGTTCTGGTGGGCGATCTTCTTGCCCTTCAGATCGGCCGCGGACCGGATCGGCGAATCCTTCGCCACCAGCACGTCGACCTCGGTTGCCGGTAGCGGATATGCCGCCAACGGCACGATCGGTACGCCCGCCGCGACTGCGTTGACGATCGCGGTGGCGGTCGCGAAGCTGAAGTCGACGCCGCCAGCCTTGATGCCCTCCATGACCGGCAGCGAGGCGGTGAAGCCGGGCTGCCAGACCACCTTGGCGGCAATGTCGTTCTCGAGCTTGCTGCCGCCGTCCCCAGCGCGCAGCGACGCGAATACGCCCGTGCGGCCGTCACCGATGATGGCGATCGTGATCTGCGAAAGTGCGGCCGCTGAGGTCTCGGCCACAGCGGCCGCGTTGCCAACCGCCTTGGCGGGTGCTGCCGGCGGAGTGTCGCCCTTGCCGCAACCGATCAGTGGCAGCGCGCCGGCACCGCCGGCCAGCGCCAGGCCGCTCAGACGCAGGAAATGCCGCCGTGCGGCCGAAGCCGTGGAGACAGGATGAGAAAGCTTGTCGATCGACATGGTCGAGAGTCCTGGTGTAAGTCAAGAAAACGAGAGTGGATGGCGTGCCTGTCGGCGTTCAACGGATGGCCTGCGCGGCTTGCGCAGACACGAGTCCTTCAAGCAGCTCTTCTTTGAGGGCGGCCAGTTCGGGGTCGCCGCGATGGCGCGGGCGCTCGCGGTCGATGAACAGGTCGCGGGCGACGCGCCCATCGCGCATCAGCAGTACGCGGTCGGCCAGCACCAGCGCCTCTTCGACGTCGTGCGTGACCAGCAGCAC
>Ga0182007_10001504_pt1 | contig 12452 bp, 8 predicted proteins | sample Sormic07211113_1_FD_123023 | JGI IMG/M metagenome (GOLD analysis project Ga0182007, IMG submission 123023) | Rhizosphere microbial communities from Sorghum bicolor, Mead, Nebraska, USA - 072115-113_1 MetaG | ecosystem: Host-associated > Plants > Roots > Rhizosphere | place: USA: Nebraska... | reverse complement strand
GGCCTTCAACGCCGACTTCGACGGCGACCAGATGGCCGTCCACGTGCCGCTGTCGGTGGAAGCGCAGATGGAAGCCCGCACGCTGATGCTGGCCTCCAACAACGTGCTGTTCCCGGCGTCGGGCGAACCGTCGATCGTTCCTTCGCAGGACGTGGTGCTGGGTCTGTACTACACGACCCGCGACCGCATCAACGGCAAGGGCGAGGGCCTGATCTTCTCCGACATCGGTGAAGTGCAGCGCGCGCTCGACGCCAACGAAGTCGAACTCACCGCCAAGGTGGCGGTGCGCATCACGGAGTACACCAAGGACAAGGAAACCGGCGTCTTCACGCCGTCGACCTCGCTCGTGGACACCACCGTGGGCCGCGCACTGCTGTCCGAGATCCTGCCGAAGGGCCTGCCGTTCTCGAACATCAACAAGGCGCTGAAGAAGAAGGAAATCTCCAAGCTCATCAACGTCTCGTTCCGCAAGTGCGGCCTGAAAGAGACCGTCGTGTTCGCCGACAAGCTGCTGCAGAACGGCTTCCGCCTGGCGACCAAGGCCGGCATCTCGATCGCGATCGACGACATGCTGGTGCCCGCTGAAAAGCACGGCATCATCGAACGCTCGGCCAAGGAAGTGAAGGAGATCGAACAGCAGTACGTCTCCGGTCTCGTGACCTCCGGCGAGCGCTACAACAAGGTGGTGGACATCTGGGGCAAGGCCGGCGACGAAGTGTCGAAGGTCATGATGGCCAAGCTCTCGAAGCAGAAGGTCATCGACCGCCACGGCAAGGAAGTCGAGCAGGAGTCGTTCAACTCCATCTACATGATGGCCGACTCGGGCGCCCGCGGTTCCGCAGCGCAGATTCGCCAGGTGGCCGGTATGCGGGGCCTGATGGCCAAGCCGGACGGCTCGATCATCGAGACGCCCATTACCGCGAACTTCCGCGAAGGCCTGAACGTGCTGGAGTACTTCATCTCCACCCACGGTGCCCGTAAGGGTCTGGCCGACACGGCGCTGAAGACGGCGAACTCGGGTTACCTGACCCGTCGTCTGGTCGACGTGACGCAGGATCTGGTCGTGACCGAGCAGGACTGCGGCACGCACGGCGGCTACCTGATGCGCGCGATCGTCGAAGGCGGTGAAGTGATCGAATCGCTGCGCGACCGTATCCTCGGCCGCTCGGCTGCGGACGACGTGCTGCACCCGGAAAACCGTTCGGTGCTGCTCAAGGCCGGCGAGATGTTCGACGAAGACAACATCGAAGTCCTGGAAGCTCAGGGCGTCGACGAAGTCAAGGTCCGCACCGCGCTGACCTGCGAAACCCGCTTCGGCATCTGCGCGACCTGCTACGGACGCGACCTGGGCCGCGGCGGCCTGATCAACATCGGCGAAGCCGTCGGTGTGATCGCTGCCCAGTCCATCGGCGAACCCGGCACGCAGCTGACGATGCGTACCTTCCACATCGGTGGCGCCGCTTCGCGCGCTGCCATCGCTTCGAGCGTGGAAGCCAAGTCGAACGGCTCGATCGGCTTCAATGCCACGATGCGCTACGTGACCAACAGCAAGGGCGAGCTGGTCGTGATTTCGCGTTCGGGCGAGATCGTCATCCATGACGAGCACGGCCGTGAGCGCGAACGTCACAAGGTGCCGTACGGCGCCACGCTGACGGTCAAGGCCGACCAGCAGATCAAGGCCGGCCACGTGCTCGCCAACTGGGACCCGCTGACCCGTCCGATCATCACGGAATTCGCCGGCAAGACGCAGTTCGAAAACGTCGAGGAAGGCCTCACGGTTGCGAAGCAAGTGGACGAAGTGACCGGTCTGTCGACCCTGGTCGTGATCGATCCGAAGCGCCGTGGCGCTGCCAAGGTCGTTCGCCCGCAGGTGAAGCTGATCGATGCGCAAGGCCAGGAAGTGAAGATCCCCGGCACCGATCACTCGGTGACGATCGGCTTCCCGATCGGCGCGCTGGTGCAGATCCGCGACGGCCAGGACGTGGGCCCCGGCGAAGTGCTGGCGCGTATTCCGGTCGAAGGCCAGAAGACCCGCGACATCACCGGCGGTCTGCCGCGCGTCGCCGAGCTGTTCGAAGCCCGTTCGCCGAAGGACAAGGGAATGCTGGCCGAAATGACCGGTACCGTGTCGTTCGGCAAGGAAACCAAGGGCAAGATCCGCCTGCAGATCACCGATCCGGAAGGCACGGTCTGGGAAGACCTCGTGCCGAAGGAAAAGAACATCCTGGTGCACGAAGGCCAGGTGGTGAACAAGGGCGAAAGCGTGGTCGACGGCCCGGCGGACCCGCAGGACATCCTGCGCCTGCTGGGTTCGGAAGAACTCGCGCGCTACATCGTGGACGAAGTGCAGGACGTGTACCGTTTGCAGGGTGTGAAGATCAACGACAAGCACATCGAGGTGATCGTTCGCCAGATGCTGCGCCGCGTCGTGGTCGACAACATCGGCGAGACCGGCTACATCTCCGGCGAACAGGTCGAACGCAGCGAAATGCTCAACACCAACGACGCCCTGCGCGCCGAAGGCAAGATCCCCGCGACGTTCACCAACCTGCTGCTCGGTATCACGAAGGCATCGCTGTCGACCGACTCGTTCATCTCGGCCGCGTCGTTCCAGGAAACGACGCGCGTGCTGACCGAAGCCGCGATCATGGGCAAGCGCGACGAGCTGCGCGGCCTGAAGGAAAACGTCATCGTCGGCCGGCTGATTCCCGCAGGCACCGGCATGGCGTACCACCAGGCTCGCAAGGTCAAGGACGCCATGGACGAAGCCGAGCGCCGCGCCATCGCCGAATCGGAAGCTGCCGAACTGGCAGGCTCCGCCGACAGCGATGTGACGACCAGTACGGCGGACGCCAGCGAAGGCGCTGCGACCGAATAACTGGGTAGCATCACCGGCCATGACCGGTACACACGCCCCCCGACCGCCCCCGGTTGGGGGGCGTTTTTCTTTGTGTTTTCCATGAGGCGTTGTCGTCGATGAGCGTGTTGCCCGAATCGCTGGCCAGCTGGATCGTCATTGCGATCCTGTTGTTCTGGTTTGTCGGTGCCTACAACCGGCTGGTGCGTTTGCGCGCGGCTGTGCTGCAGGCCTACGGCCTGCTCGACGCGGCCCTGGGCAAGCAGCTGGATTTCGTGCAGGCCAGCATCACCGCCGCGCCAGCGCCAGAAGCAGCGCCAACGGGGGAGTCGCTGTCGTCCATCGCGCCATTGCAGGCCGCGACGACCCAGCTCGCGACCTTGCTCGGTGCGACCCGGCTGCACCCGTTGGACAGCGGCGGCATGGCCGCGCTGGCCACTGCGCTCCAGGTGTGGGCCAATGCATGGCGCCGCCAGCACCCGGACGAAGTGACGGTGTTCGATGCCGACGGCACGCTGTCGCGGCCGGCGCAACTGCAGCCCGGGGCCGAGGCCATGTCGCCCAGCGCCAGCGAGCCGATCGCGTGGCCCGAGCCTTCGGCCGCGGCGGAGATCGCTCGGGGCCAGTTCAATCAGGCAGTGGGGCACTACAACGCCGCGATCGCGCAATTCCCGGCACTGCTGGTGGCATGGGCCGTGCGTCTGCGTCCGGCTGCGCCGCTGCTCTGAACGAAACCCGGCGCGATTCTTTTCCATCTTTCCATTGCGTGGCGCCCGGCTTTTCGGGCGCCCGTTACCATCGTCCCAACTTGTCAGAACTACCTTCCGATCCTTCCTCGAGCAGCAGCGGCACGCCGTCATTGCAGCCCCCGCTCTGGCGCCAGCTGCAACTGACCGCAGCGGCGCTGGCGTCGATCCGCGCCGGCACCTCGGGCTCCGTCGCGTTCGAAGCCGTCGAGCCCGCGCTGCGGCCCGGCGTGCAGGCGCTCGGCTTCCAGGTGCTGCGATGGCTCGGCCGCGCCGAAGCGCTGCGCCGCCACCTGGCCAAGCGCACGCCGCCGCCCCTGCCCGATGCATTGCTGTGCACCGCGCTGGCGCTGGCCTGGGACGCCGAGCGCGCGCCCTACGAACCGTTCACGCTGGTCGACCAGGCCGTCGAGGCCGCCAAGCGCAACCCCGCGACGCGGGCGCAGGCCAGCTTCATCAACGCCTGCCTGCGGCGCTTCCTGCGCGAGCGCGACGAATTGGTGGCCGCCACCGACTCCGAGCCGGTCGCGCAATGGAACCACCCTCGCTGGTGGATCGAGCGCCTCAAGCGCGACCATCCGCGCGAGTGGCAACGGGTGCTGGGCGCAGACAACGCGCAGGCGCCGATGACGCTGCGGGTCAATGTTCAGAAGTCGACCGCGGCTTCCTATCTTGTGGAGCTGGAGGCCGCCGGTCTCGGCGCGACGCGCGTGGGTCCCAGCGGCCTGCAACTGACGCGTGCACGCCCCGTGCAGCAACTGCCCGGCTTTGCCGACGGTGCCTGCTCGGTGCAGGATGCCGCTGCGCAGATGGCCGCGCCGCTGCTGCTCGAAGGCCTGTTGCCGGCGAAGCCCGGTGCCGCAGTGCCGCTGCGGGTGCTCGATGCCTGCGCGGCTCCCGGCGGCAAGACCGCGCACCTGCTCGAAATGGCGACTCCCGGCGCCATCGACGTGACCGCGCTCGAAGTCGATGCCGCCCGCAGCCGCCGCATCGACGAAACCCTCGCCCGCCTCGGACTGAGCGCCAAGGTGCTCGTGGCCGACGCGGGGCGTCCGGCGCAGTGGTGGGACGGCACGCCTTTCGACGCCATCCTGCTCGATGCGCCATGCACCGCCTCGGGCATCGTGCGGCGCCATCCCGACGTTCGCTGGCTGCGCCGCGAGAGCGACACCGCCCAGCTCGCCGCCCAGCAGGCCGCGTTGCTGGCCGCGCTCTGGCCGCTGGTGCGGCGCGGCGGCCGGCTCCTTTACTGCACCTGCTCCGTGTTTCGCGAAGAGGGTTCGCAACAAATTGATGCGTTTCTTGTACACAACACCGACGCCCGATTGCTGCCATCGCCAGGCCATTTGCTGCCCCAAAGCGGGTCGAATGCCCGCGGCGTCCCGGACAATCCCTCTGGTGACCACGACGGTTTCTTCTACGCCCTGCTTGAAAAGCGCCCGCACTGAGCGGCGCTGGCCGGTCTGGCTGCCCATCCTGTTCTGGGCCTGGGCGATGTGCGTGGCCTGGCTGCCGGCTCCGGCGGCCGCCCAGGCCCGCACCGGCGCGTCGATCACGCAGATGCGCCTCGAACAGGCCGACGACGGCGTTTATTTCAGTGCTGCGGTGCAGTTCGAACTGCCCTCGCTGGTGGAGGAGGTGCTCGACAAGGGCATCGCCATCTATTTCGTGGCCGAGGCCGAGCTCTACCAGGAGCGCTGGTACTGGACCGACCGAAAGGTCGCCCAGGTCACGCGCCACATGCGGCTGGCCTACCAGCCCCTCACGCGTCGCTGGCGGCTCAACGTGTCGGCAGCGCCGATGACGGGCGCGGCCGGCCTGGGCATCTCGCTGAACCAGAACTTCGACACGCTGGCCGATGCGCTCGACGCCATCAAGCGCGTCGGCCGCCTGCGGTTGGCCGACGTGTCGGAGGTCGGCGACGATCCGCTGCACCAGGTCACCTTCCGCTTCCGGCTCGACACCTCGCAGCTGCCGCGCCCGTTCCAGATCGGCGTGGTCGGGCAGGCCGACTGGAACATCGCCACCGAGCGCACGGCCCGGCTCGCAATGGAGAAGCAGAAGTGAGCATTTCCGGGCGCAGCGGCGCAGCGGCCACGCCGGCCGCGCGCCGCGCGCGGGCCACGCGCTGGGCCATTGGTGTCGGTGCCGCGCTGGTCACGGCCATCGGCCTGGTGCTGATGTTCCTGCTGGCGCAGGCCACCAACAACCGCGCGCTGTACGAGCGCTACTACGTGCGCCTGTTCGGCATCAACGTCGTGGTGGCGGTGCTGCTGGTGCTGGTGATCGGCTGGGTCGCCTTCCGTTTGCTGCGGCGGCTGCGGCAAGGCAAGTTCGGCAGCCGGCTGCTCATCAAGCTGGCTGCCATCTTCGCGCTGGTGGGCGTGGTGCCCGGGGCGCTGGTCTACGTGGTGTCCTATCAGTTCGTTGCGCGCTCGATCGAGAGCTGGTTCGACGTCAAGGTCGAAGGTGCGCTCGATGCCGGCCTGAACCTCGGGCGCGCCACGCTCGATTCGCTGTCCGACGATCTCGCCGCCAAGACGCGCGGCGCCAGCGCACAGCTGGCGCAGGTGCCCGACACGAGCGCGGGCCTGGTGCTCGAACGCATCCGCGACCAGCTCGAGGCCACCGACGTGATCCTCTGGACCGGTTCCGGGCAACTGGTGGCCAGCGCCGGCAGCTCCCGTTTCCAGCTCAGCCCCGAGCGTCCGACCCCCCAGCAGTTCCGCCAGGTCCGCCCGGAGCGCGCCGTCGCGCACGTCGAGGGTCTGGACGAAACCGCCCCACCGGGCGCGACCCCGCCGGTGGCGAGCGTGCGCGCGCTAGCCATGGTGCAGAGGCCGGGCTTCGACTTCGACACCGCGCCCCGGTATCTGCAAGTCACGCGGCCGCTGCCGCCGGCCGTGGTCGCCAATGCGCTGGCCGTGCAGGAGGCCAACCGCGAATACCAGGAGCGGGCGCTCGCTCGCGAGGGCCTGCGCCGCATGTATATCGGCACGCTCACGCTGAGCCTGTTCCTCGCCGTGTTCGGTGCGGTGCTGCTGGCCGTGCTGTTCGGCAATCAGCTCGCGCGGCCGCTGCTCGTGCTGGCCGACGGTGTGCGCCAGGTGGCCGCCGGCGACCTGCGGCCCACCGCGGTGCTTCAGGGCAAGGACGAACTGGGCGGCCTCACGCGCTCGTTCGCCGTCATGACCCAGCAGCTGGCCGATGCCCGCGGCGCCGTCGAGAAGACCGTGGGCGAGCTCGATGCCGCGCGCGCCAACCTGCAGACCATTCTCGACAACCTGACCTCCGGCGTGATCGTGCTCGACGCCAAGGGCACCGTGCTCTCGACGAACCCAGGCGCGACCCGTGTGCTGCGCGCGCCGCTCGCGGCCTACGAAGGTCGGGCACTCGTCGACGTGCCGGGCCTGGCCGACTTCGGCGCCAAGGTGCAGCAGCAATTCGAGGACTTTCTCGTCGAGCGCGTGCAGCACGGCCTCGACCACTGGCAACACGCCTTCGAACTGCACGCTTCCGGCACCGACCTGCCGCAGCAGGACGGCGCCATCAACATCGTCGCGCGCGGCGCGGAACTGCCCGGCGCCGCACGGCTGCTGGTGTTCGACGACATCTCCGAGATCGTCTCGGCCCAGCGCGCGCAGGCCTGGGGCGAGGTCGCGCGCCGGCTGGCACATGAAATCAAGAACCCGCTCACGCCGATCCAGCTCTCGGCCGAGCGGCTGGAGATGAAACTGTCGGGCAAGGTCCAGCCGCCCGAACAGGCCGTGCTCGTGAAGTCGGTGAAGACCATCGTCGACCAGGTCGATGCGATGAAGCGGCTGGTGAACGAATTCCGCGACTACGCGCGACTGCCCGCCGCCGACCTCAAGCCGGTGGATCTCAACGCCTTGCTGGCCGACGTGCTCCAGCTCTACAGCGCGGAGAACCTGCCGATCACGCTGCGCTCCGAACTCGACGAGCGCTGCCCGCCCATTCGCGGCGATGCGCAGCAGATCCGCCAAGTGATACACAACCTGTTGCAGAACGCGCAGGACGCCGCCGAGGCTGCCGCCAGCGGGACCGGCAGGGCGGGCGAGGTCGTCGTGCGCACGCGGCTCGGAGATTCGGGTCAGCGCGTGCGCCTGACCGTGCAGGACAGCGGCCCTGGTTTTGCCGAGAACATCCTGAAGCGCGCGTTCGAACCCTACGTCACCACGAAAACAAAAGGTACCGGTTTGGGCCTTGCGGTCGTCAAGAAAATCGCCGACGAGCATGGCGCGCGCATCGAGCTTTCCAACCGTGTCGTCGACGGGGCTGTAGCAGGGGCGCAAGTCTCGCTATCATTCGCGCTGGCAAGCGGGCCGCGGGCAGCGGCCGCTCACACCGAAGATTCAAAGTCTTCCGCCGCCTGAGCCGCACGAATATCCGTCGCACAGGCGACGGATGGGCCCGCGGACCCTACACACATTGCAGACACCAGCGCAAACAACAAGCAGCACTCATGGCAAACATTCTCGTGGTCGATGACGAGCTGGGCATCCGGGACCTGCTCTTCGAAATTCTCAATGACGAAGGCCACAACGTGGAGCTCGCGGAAAACGCCGCCGAGGCGCGCGCTGCGCGCCAGCGCGCGCGGCCCGACCTCGTTCTGCTCGACATCTGGATGCCCGACACCGACGGCGTCACCTTGCTCAAGGAGTGGTCCACCGCCGGCCTGCTGAGCATGCCCGTCATCATGATGAGCGGCCACGCCACCATCGACACCGCGGTCGACGCCACGCGCATCGGCGCGTTCGCCTTCCTCGAGAAGCCCATCACCATGCAGAAGCTGCTCAAGGCGGTGGAGCAGGGCCTGGCGCGCGAGAGCGCGCGCCGCGCCGCTGCAGGCGTGGTGCCCGCGCCCGTCGCCGGCAGCCAGGCAGCCGCCATCACGACGACGGGCGACAGCCTGCTGATGGCCTCGCTGGCTTCCGTGCCGGTGGCCGACGCCGGCCCGCAGTCGACGCAGAGCTTCGACCTCGACCGCCCGCTGCGCGACGCGCGCGACGGTTTCGAGAAGGCGTACTTCGAGTTCCACCTCGCGATGGAGAATGGTTCGATGACCCGCGTCGCCGAGAAAACCGGCCTCGAACGCACCCATCTCTATCGAAAGCTCAAACAACTTGGTGTGGATCTTTCAAGAGGGCGCAGAAGCGCTGTATAATTTAGGGCTGCACTCAAATGCAATGGCCCGGTAGCTCAGTTGGTAGAGCAGCGGATTGAAAATCCGCGTGTCGGTGGTTCGATTCCGCCCCAGGCCACCATCTTTTCATCCTCGGAAGTCCGGGGAATGCCCAAAAGCCCTCACGTGACAACACGTCAGGGCTTTTTTGTTGTCCAGGTGAATCCGGGACAAACCAACTCACTGCAGTCGGTCGAACAACGGATCGTCGGTGACCCGGAGCGGGGTGTGCCTGCCGAACTAAGATGTGCCCGGACAGCGCCACAGCACTTCGCTTACATGCCGACCGCACACTGCCCCAACAACCGATTCGGCCAACACCTGGCGAAGCAGTACGGCGTCGATGTCGTCCCGTCGCTCGTCGCTACGTCGCGCTGGGGGTCGGAGCTCGGCATTGCGCGCCTTCACTACGATCTCCCGCATCTTTTCGTCCTGCCGCCCTTGCCGGCCGAAGACGCTTTCGTGCTCAGCGTGGAAATCTCGTCGGGCGGCTCGCGGCGGATTCGCAGCGGCGGCACCGTGCTGCGGCTCGGCCCGCAGCGGGAAGGCGCTTTTCACATCACCGACCTGTCGGAATGCAACTCTGCCTATGTGTGCAGCCCGTTCCATTCGATGCTGTTCCACGTGCCGCGCGAAACCATCGACTCCTTCGCCGAGGAAATGGACGTACCCCGCGTGCGTGCACTGCGTTGCGACGCGGGCACGGTCGACACCGTGGTGGCGAGCCTCGGCCGCGCGATGCTGCCGGCATTGATGCAGCCCGGAGAGGCGAGCACCTTGTTCGTCGATCACCTCGCGCTGGCATTGAAGGCCCATGTGCTGCATGCCTACGGTGGCGCGGCGGGCGTGGCCAATGCAGACTCACGAGGCCTGGCGCCCTGGCAGGAGCGCCGTGCCAAGGCCTTCCTGATGGCGCACCTGGCCAGTGATGTGTCACTCGCCGAGGTGGCGCGCGAGTGCGGGCTGTCGCGCAGCCATTTCAGCAAGGCCTTCAAGCAGACTTTCGGCCAGGCCCCGCACGCGTGGCTGGTGGCGCAGCGCGTCGATGCCGCGCGCGGCCTGCTGCGCCAGCCCGATCTTCCAATCGCGGAGATCGCCGCGACCTGCGGCTTTGCCGATCAGAGCCATCTGACGCGTGTGTTCTCCGCGCACATCGGGACTCCGCCGGCGCGCTGGCGTCGCCTGAACGCCGGCTGATCCGCGCGCCGCTTCCGGCTGCGGCTCAGGGCATCACGCCGAGCGTGGCAACAAGGCCGGCACCAACGGCCGATTCAGCTGCTTCACCCACCACTGCAGCGCCTGCCCCGTGGCACCCGTCTTCCACCCCAGCCAGAACGCCTCCGGCGCGCGCGGCTCCTCGGTCTGCAATTCAATCAGCGTGCCGCGCGCCAGCTCGCCCTCGACGCAGGCGCGCGGCAGGAAGCCGTGGCCGAGCCCGGCCACCTGGCACGCGACCTTCGCGGTCATCGACGGCACCGCGATGCGCGGCTGGCCCGCCAGCAGGCCCACGGTGCGGTCCGACAAGGTACGCGCGCTGTCGCTCACCACGATGGCGTTGTGCTCCAGCAGGTCGCCTCGCCGCACCGGGCGCATCACACGCGCCAGCGCATGCGTAGGGGCGACGCAGAAAGCGAAATCGAGACTGCCCACCATCACGGCCTGGTAGCCACCGCCCGCCGGACCTTCGCCTGCGGCAATGACCACGTCGGCGCGGCCCTCGCGCAGCGCCTCCCAACTGCCGGTGAGCGCCTCGCAGCCGATGCGCAGCCGCGTGCCGCAGCGCAGCTCTTCGAAGGCGCGGACGTCGTCGATGAGCGACTGCGTGGGAATGAGCGAGTCGTGCACGAGCCGCAGCTCTGACTCGAAGCCGGTGGCGATCTGGCGCATGCGCGATTCGAGGTCGCTCGCCGCGCCGAGCAGCCAGCGCCCCTCCTTGAGCATCTCGCGGCCCGCGTCCGTGAGCGCGATGCGCGGCCCGTTGCGCTCGAACAGCTGCATGCCCAGTTGCTCCTCCAGCTTGCCCACGGCGTACGAGATGGTGGAAGGCACCTTGTTCAGGCGCGTGGCGGCGGCGGCGAAGGAGCCGTGGCGGTCGATCGCATCGACCACCTCGATGGCTTCCAGGCTGAGCTTGAGCATGCGGCGTTTCCTTCAAAAAAATGGCGCCCGGATCAATGATCGAAAAATTCGATGATAGATGGCAAAAACGTTCGTCAACAAGACCTTCTTGAAGGTCGATGATTCATCCCATGCCTCGGAAACTCCTCCGATGCCAATTATGAATTCAATCGAATTCAAGAACCGCAAAGGAATGAACCATGTTGGAAATTCGCAGTGCCGCCGACCGCGGAATCGCAGACTTCGGATGGCTGAAGTCCCGCCACACCTTCTCGTTCGGCCATTACCACGACCCGAAGCAGGAAGGCTTCTCCGACCTGCTGGTGATCAACGACGACCGCGTGACCCCTGGCCGCGGCTTCGGCACCCATCCGCACCGCGACATGGAGATCTTCTCGTACGTGCTCGACGGCGCGCTCGAGCACAAGGACTCGATGGGCACCGGCTCGGTCATCCGCCCCGGTGACGTGCAGATGATGAGCGCCGGCACCGGCGTGCGCCACAGCGAGTTCAATTCTTCGTCCACCGAGGCGCTGCATTTCCTGCAGATCTGGATCGTGCCGGCCAAGAAGGGCGTGCCGCCGCGCTACCAGCAGGTGCACTTCGCACCGGAAGAAAAGCGCGGCCGCCTGCGCCTGATCATTTCGCCCGAAGGCACCGACGGCTCGCTCGCGGTGCACCAGGACGCCCGCGTCTACGCAGGGCTGTTCGACGGCGCCGAGCAGGCCTCGCTCACGCTCGATGCCGACCGTTACGCCTATGTCCATGTGGCTCGCGGCAGCGTGGCGCTCAACGGCCAGCGCCTGAACGAGGGCGACGGTGTGCGGCTGCGCGACGTGCGCCAGCTCGACCTGGCCCAGGGTGAGGGCGCCGAAGTGCTGGTGTTCGACCTTCGCCCCAACGAGCTGCCTGCGTTCTGAGCCACGCGACGGCAAATGTCCAAACCGCCTCATTAATCGACAAGACACGCACCCTCGCTCCCAACGAGGATTGCTTCACGGGTTAACCCCAGTTTTTTCTCTCGCCGATCTCTCATCCCATCCCATTCACGGAGTTATTTCATGTCCATCAAAGCCACCCCCACCGCCGGCGCCAAGCTGCTCACCCCCAAGGACCACACGCTCGTCATGATCGACTTCCAGTCGCAGATGGCCTTCGCCACGCACTCGATCGACGCGGTCAATTTGCGCAACAACGCTGCGCTGGTGGCCAACGCGGCCGCAGGCTTCGGTGTGTCGACCATCCTCACGACGGTGGCCGAGAAGAGTTTTTCGGGCCCGATGTTCAGCGAGATCACCGACGCCTTCCCGGGCCAGAAGATGCTCGACCGCACCTCGATGAACACCTGGGAAGATGCCGCCGTGATCGACCGCATCAACGAGATCGGCAAGAAGCGCATCGTGCTGTCCGGCCTGTGGACCGGCGTGTGCATCGTCGGCCCGGCGCTGTCGGCGCTGGACCAGGGCTTCGAGGTGTACGTGATCGCCGACGCCTGCGGCGACGTGTCGGCCGAGGCGCACAACCGCGC
>Ga0182007_10001503_pt1 | contig 12460 bp, 9 predicted proteins | sample Sormic07211113_1_FD_123023 | JGI IMG/M metagenome (GOLD analysis project Ga0182007, IMG submission 123023) | Rhizosphere microbial communities from Sorghum bicolor, Mead, Nebraska, USA - 072115-113_1 MetaG | ecosystem: Host-associated > Plants > Roots > Rhizosphere | place: USA: Nebraska... | reverse complement strand
GATCACGATCACGATCACGATCACAGCCACAAGCTGCAGCCTGCGTCCCAGCATGCCCATGGTAGCCATGATCATGGCGGCCACGGCGATTCCTGCTGTTCCTCCAAAGCCGCGGCGCCATCGCTGATCAAGTTGAGCGAGACACCGACCGCCGGCGCGCGGCTGAGCAGCTTCCGCATCGAGGCCATGGACTGCCCGACCGAGCAGACGCTGATCCAGAACAAACTCGGCAAGCTTGCGGGCGTACAGCAACTGGAGTTCAACCTGATCAACCGGGTGTTGGGCGTGACCCATGACCTGCCAGGCACCGCGCCGATCATCGAGGCGATCAAGTCCCTCGGCATGCACGCCGAGCCGCTGGAACAAGGCGTCGAAGCGCCAATACCTGTGCCAGAGAAAAAACCTTGGTGGCCATTGGCGCTGTCCGGCGTTGGTGCGTTGGCGGCTGAAGTGATCCACTTCACTAACGCGGCGCCCACTTGGGTGGTGGCGGTGATTGCGCTGATCTCAATCCTCAGTGGCGGCCTGGGTACCTATAAAAAGGGCTGGATCGCCCTGAAAAACCTCAACCTGAACATCAACGCGCTGATGAGCATCGCGGTGACCGGTGCGGTCCTGATCGGCCAGTGGCCGGAAGCGGCAATGGTGATGTTCCTGTTTACCGTCGCCGAGTTGATCGAAGCCAGGTCCCTGGACCGGGCGCGCAACGCCATCGGCGGACTGATGCAGATGGCGCCCGAGCAAGCCACGGTGCAACAAGCCGACGGCAGTTGGGTCGCACAACCGGTGAAAAGCATCGAACTGGGCGCACGGGTGCGGGTGCGTCCCGGTGAGCGGATCGGTCTGGACGGCGAAGTGTTGTCTGGCAGCTCGACCATCAACCAGGCGCCGATCACCGGTGAAAGCCTGCCGGTCGAAAAAACCATCGGCGACAAAGTGTTCGCCGGCACCATCAACCAGTCCGGTTCACTGGAATACACCGTGACCGCAGCGGCCGACCACTCGACCCTCGCGCGGATCATCCACGCCGTCGAACAGGCCCAGGGCGCGCGGGCGCCGACCCAGCGTTTCGTCGACAGCTTTTCGAAAATCTACACACCGGCGGTGTTCATCCTGGCCCTCGCCGTGGCGGTGATCCCGCCGCTGTTCATGGATGCGCTGTGGTTCGACTGGATCTATCGGGCGCTGGTGTTGCTGGTGGTCGCCTGCCCATGCGCCTTGGTGATTTCCACTCCGGTGACCATTGTCAGCGGCCTCGCGGCAGCGGCGCGCAAAGGGATTCTGGTCAAGGGCGGCGTCTACCTGGAGCACGGCTACAAACTCGACTACCTGGCCCTCGACAAGACCGGCACCCTCACGCATGGCAAACCGGTGCAGACCGACTATTTGTCCCTCGACCCGACCGCCGATCAAACAGCCCCGGCCCTTGCGGCGGCGCTGGCTGGTCGCTCGGATCACCCGGTGTCGCTGGCCATCGCCAACGCGGCAGTTGTGGATAACCAGCGCGCGCCGCTGACTGTGGATAACTTCGAAGCCTTGGCGGGGCGTGGAGTACGCGGTGAGATCAATGGTGAGCTCTATCACCTGGGCAACCATCGACTGGTGGAAGACTTGGGCCTGTGTTCTCCAGCGCTGGAAGAAAAACTGTTTGCTCTGGAGAAACAGGGCAAGTCGGTGGTGCTGTTGCTCGACAAGTCGGGTCCGCTGGCCTTGTTTGCCGTCGCGGACACCGTGAAAGCGACCAGTCGCGAAGCGATCCAGCAGTTGCATGAACTGGGCATCAAAACCCTGATGCTGACCGGTGACAACGTTCACACCGCCGAGGTCATCGCCGCCCATGTGGGCATCGATCAGGCGCAAGGCGATCTGTTGCCGAGCGAGAAGCTGCAGGCCATCGAAACGCTGTATGCCCAGGGCTATCGCGTGGGGATGGTCGGCGACGGCATCAACGACGCTCCTGCACTGGCGCGGGCCGAGATCGGTTTCGCCATGGCGGCCGCCGGGACCGACACCGCCATCGAAACCGCCGATGTCGCCCTGATGGACGACGATCTGCGCAAGATCCCGGCCTTCATCAGCCTGTCGCGGCAGACCTCCAATATCCTCAAACAGAACATTGCCCTGGCATTGGTCATCAAAGCGATCTTTCTTGGGGTAACCTTCGCCGGGATCGCCACCATGTGGATGGCGGTGTTCGCCGACATGGGCGTGAGCCTGCTGGTGGTGTTCAACGGTTTGCGCCTGTTGCGCAAATAGACGATGGGGAAAGGGTGTGCTGAGTGCCGAGCTGAAGGCGTTTTACATGGTGGCCCGGCTGGGCAGCATTACCCTGGCGGCGAAAAAGCTCGGCCTGAGCCAACCGACGGTGACGACCCAGATCTGGCACCTGGAAAGCCAGTATTCGGTTGAGCTGTTCTACCGTGGCGGCCGCCGCCTCAGCGTCAGCGACGAAGGTGCGCGGCTGTTGCCGATGGTCAAGGCACTGCTGCAGCAGGAAGCCGATATCGAGTTCTTCCTGCGTAACAGCGGTCAGGTCCAGGGCACGTTGCGCATCGCCGCCACGGCGCCGTATTACATCCTCGATCTGGTGAAGACCTTTCGCGAGCGCTTGCCGCAGGTGGAGGTGTCGGTGGAAATCGGCAACTCCCAGCAGGTGCTCGAAGCGCTGGAGGATTACCGGGTCGATGTTGCCGCGTCCTCGCAGTTGCTCGACGATGCGCGGTTGATTCGCCGGGTGCTCGGCAGCGATCCGCTGGTGTTGGCGGTGCATCGAAATCATCCGCTGGCGGTGCATGACCATGTGCCGCTCAGTGCGTTGGCTGGGCATACCTTGTTGATGCGCGAGTCGGGCTCGACCACCCGGCGCTTGACCGAAGAGTTGCTGGCCAGTGCCGGGGTGAGTTTCGGGCCGCTGCTGGAGATTGGCAGCCGCGAGTCGATCCGTGAAGCGGTGCTGCGCAACATCGGCATCAGCATCATCGCGCGGCAGGAAGTGCCGCACGATCCGCAATTGCGGGTGCTGACCCTCGAGAATGCGCCGCAGATTCCCGAGTACCTGTACTGCCTCAAGGAGCGAAGAGGCGCCCGGCTGCCGGCGGCGTTTCTCGGACTGGCGCAGGAAATGGCCCCGGCGTAGATCCTTGTGGCGAGGGAGCTTGCTCCCGCTGGACTGCGCAGCAGGCCCATTTTCTGGGGCCGCTTCGCAACCCAGCGGGAGCAAGCTCCCTCGCCACAGGTTACTCATCGCTCGTTCTACCCAACCCAAATCCTTGAATACCACTATCGGCCGTTTTTGCCTCGTTGCCACATGACGGACGCATTGCAAACCTAGGATGGCCCTCATCTGCTTGATGAGGCCTGTCCATGAACCACTCGATCGCAACTGCCCTGACCAACCCCGGCGCGCCGATGAAAGTGCGCGGCGTGCAGAAGCGCTTCGGCGCGTTCACCGCGCTGGATAACGTTTCCCTCGACGTGGCAGCCGGTGAACTGGTGTGTCTGCTGGGGCCGTCGGGTTGCGGCAAGACCACCTTGCTGCGTTGCATCGCCGGCCTTGAGCGCCAGGACAGCGGCGAGTTATACCTCGGTGATCGCGACGTTTCCCACCTGGCGCCTCAGGCCCGGGACTACGGCATTCTCTTCCAGTCCTACGCGCTGTTTCCCAATCTCACCGTCGAAGCGAACATCGCCTACGGCCTCGCCGGCAGCGGTCGCGATGAGGTGCGCAAGCGTGTCGGTCAGATGCTGGAGCTGGTTGGCCTCACCGGCAGCGAGAAAAAATACCCCGGCCAGTTGTCCGGCGGTCAGCAGCAACGCGTAGCGCTGGCCCGGGCTCTGGCGCCGGCCCCTTCCTTGTTGCTGCTGGACGAACCGATGTCGGCGCTCGATGCCCGGGTCCGCGAGCATCTGTGCACCGAGTTGCGCCAATTGCAGCGCAACCTCGGCATCACCACCCTGATGGTCACGCACAATCAGGACGAAGCCATGCTGATGGCCGACCGCATCGCCGTGATGAACAACGGCAAGGTCGAGCAGTACGCCACACCGCAGGACATCTACGACCGCCCGGCCACACCGTTTGTGGCGGAGTTCGTCGGTCAGGGCAACTGGCTGCCGTTCCGCCGTAGCAGCGACAGTCATGCCCTGGTCGGCGGGATGCACATGCGCCTGGCCGAAGGCAGTGCGAAAACCGCGTCGGGCCGCTTGTTCTGCCGCCCCGAAGCGATCAACGTCAACCCGCTGGTGCATGAAGAAAACCTGTTCCCGGCCAAGGTTCGCGAAATCACTTTCCTCGGCAATCGTTGCCGCATGAGCTTCGAACTCGATCAGCTGCCGGGTCATGCATTGCTGGCGGAACTGGCGCCGGAAGCGATGCCGCGTCTCGGTGCGCAGCAGATCATGGTCGCCTTGCCGCCGCGTAGCCTGCAGGTGTTCGCCTGATGAGCGCGAACGTCGCGCTGCCGATACCGCACAAGCAGCTTCGGCAGGCCTCGCGTGCCGAGATCGGCGACCGGCTGTTCGTGGTCGGCGGCAAGCTGCTGTTGTTGGTGTTGCTCTGTGTGGCAGTGTTGATGCCGTTACTGGCGATCTTCTGGCGCGGGTTCAGTTCGCAGGCCGGGCAGGGCGGTGGTCTGGTGGCTGCCGGTGAATTGCTGACCGGTGCGAATTTCCATTGGTTGCTGGGTAACAGCCTGAAGGTTTCCCTCAGCGTGGCGGCGATTGTCGTACCGTTGGCCTACCTGTTTGCCTACGCCCTGCAACGCACGTTGATTCCCGGCAAAGGTATCTGGCGCGGCATGTCGCTGCTGCCGTTGATGGCGCCGTCGATGTTGCCGGGGATTGCGCTGGTTTATCTGTTCGGTAATCAGGGCCTGTTGCGCGGTCTGTTCTCGGACAATATCTACGGTTTCTGGGGCATTGTGCTCGGCGAGGTCATCTACACCTTCCCGCACGCCTTGATGATTTTGCTGTCAGCGCTGTCCCTGGCGGATGCGCGACTGTTCGATGCCGCCTCCAGCATGGGCGCGAGCCCGGCGAAAGCCTTTCGCAGCATCACTTGGCCGGCGACGCGTCAGGCGGTGTTCGCAGCGTTCTGTCTGGTGTTCACCCTGACCATCACCGACTTCGGTGTGCCCGTGGTGGTCGGTGGCGACTATCAGGTATTGGCGCTGGAAGCCTACAAAGCGGTGGTCGGCCAGCAACAATTCGGTCGCGGCGCACTGATCGGCATGGTTCTGCTGCTGCCGGCGCTGTTCAGCTTTGGTGTCGACGCCTGGCTGCGTCGGCGTCATGGCGATTCCATGAGTGGTCGGGCGCAAGTCTTTCAGCCAATGCCGTCGAGGCTGCGCGACGGTTGTTATCTGGCCATCGTGCTGCTGATCTGTGCGGTGTTGCTGCTGGTGTTCGGCATGGCGGTGTACTCGTCGCTGGTGAAGTTCTGGCCGTACAACCTGTCGCTGTCGCTCAACCATTACCAGTTCAACGACACCGCGGGCGGCGGCTGGCTGGCCTACGGCAACAGCGTGAAGATGGCGTTGTGCACGGCGTTGATCGGCAGCGTGCTGATCTTCACCGGCGCCTACCTGATGGAGAAAACCCGTGGCCAGCGCGGCCTGAATCTGACACTGCGCATGCTCAGTTTCGTACCGATGGCGGTGCCGGGTCTGGTGCTGGGCCTGGGTTACGTCTTCTTCTTCAACCTCAGCGGCAATCCGCTGCATGTGCTCTACGGCAGCATGACGCTGCTGGTGGTTTGCACCATTGCTCACTATTTGACCACCGCGCAAATGACCGCCACCACCGCGCTGCGCCAGCTCGACGCCGAGTTCGAAGCCGCCGCGCTGTCGCTCAAGGCGCCGCTGTATCGGCATTACCTGCGAGTCACCGTGCCGATCTGCCTGCCGGCGTTGCTGGACATCGTGCGCTACCTGTTCGTCTCGGCCATGACCACCGTTTCGGCGGCAATCTTCCTCTACAGCCCTGACACCATCCTCGCGGCGGTGGCGGTGCTGAACATGGACGACGCCGGCAACGTCGGCGGTGCGGCGGCGATGTCGACCCTGATTCTGTTCACCTCGGCGGGCGTGTCCCTGCTGCTGGCCTGGGCCTCGCGCGGTTTATTGCGCCGCTCCCAGGCCTGGCGGCAGACCGCGCCCGGTCTTTGATTCACACCTTCAACTCACACAGGAATTGCACCATGTTCAAGCCCTTGGCCCTGGCCGCTGCTGTCCTCACCGCTTTCAGCCTGAACGCCTTCGCTGCGAAAACCGAGTTGACGGTGTACACCGCCCTCGAAGCCGAACAACTGAAGACCTACAAAGAAGCCTTCGAGAAGGCCAACCCGGACGTCGAGATCAAGTGGGTGCGCGATTCCACCGGCATCATCACCGCCAAGCTACTGGCCGAAAAAGCTCGCCCGCAAGCCGACGCGGTGTGGGGTCTGGCGGCATCGAGCCTGGCGATCCTCGATCAGCAAGGCATGCTGCAAAGCTACGCGCCGAAGGACCTGGGCAAGATCGGCGGTAACTACCGTGATGTTGCCAACCCACCGGCCTGGGTCGGCATGGACGTGTGGGCGGCGACCATTTGCTTCAACACCGTCGAAGCCGAAAAGCAGGGGCTGAGCAAACCGGTCAGCTGGCAGGACCTGACCAAGCCTGAGTACAAAGGCAAGATCGTCATGCCCAACCCGGCCTCGTCCGGCACCGGTTTCCTCGACGTCAGCGCCTGGCTGCAAACCTTCGGCGAGAAGCAGGGCTGGCAGTACATGGACGACCTGCACCAGAACATCGGCCAGTACGTTCACTCCGGTTCCAAGCCGTGCAAGCTCGCCGCTGCCGGTGAATTCCCGATCGGTATTTCCTTCGAATACCCGGCTGTTCAACTGAAGCGCCAAGGCGCGCCGCTGGACATCATCCTGCCGAAAGAAGGCCTGGGCTGGGAGATCGAAGCGACTGCCGTGATCAAAGGCACCGCGCATGAAGAAGCAGCGAAGAAACTGGCCGACTTCTCTGCAAGCCCGGCGGCGATGGAGCTTTATAAAGAGAACTTCGCAGTGCTCGCACAACCGGGTATCGCCAAGCCACAGACCGAATTGCCGGCGGACTATGAGCAGCGCTTGATCAAGAACGACTTTGCCTGGGCCTCGAAGAATCGCGACGAGATCCTGACTGAATGGCGCAAGCGCTATGACGGCAAGTCCGAGAAAGTGGCTGCCAAGTAACTGACTCACACCTTGTGGCGAGGGAGCAAGCTCCCTCGCCACAAAAAGCGGGATTATCTTCATGACACACCACAGCGACATGCTGATCGTCGGCGCCGGCATTCTAGGCCTGTCCCACGCCTATGCCGCCGCCAGGCGCGGCCTCAAGGTCAAAGTCTTCGAGCGCAGCGCCACACCATTGGGCGCATCTGTACGCAACTTCGGTCAGGCACTGGTCACCGGCCAGCCACCAGGGCCGATGCTCGAATTGGCCAGGGCCAGTCGAGAAATCTGGGGCCGATGGGCAGAACTTGCCGGCCTGCACCTCAAGCGCAACGGCTCGTACCTGTTCGCGCGTACCGAAGCGGAAGAATACCTGCTGGAAGCCTTCTGCGCCGGGCGTGCCGTGGAGCACGGTTACCGTGTCGAGCTGTTGCGCGGCAACCCATTGCGGGATTTATACGGCGGTCAATTCAGCCATCACCGCGCCGCGTTGCACGGCATGGACGATCAACAGCTGTATTCCCGCGAGGCGATTCCGGCATTGATCGACTACCTGCGCCGTGAGTGGGGTGTCGAGTTTCACTTCTCCACCCTGGTGCGCGACATCGAGCCGGGCCGCTTGCACAGCACCGCCGGCACCTTCAGCGCCGAGCAGATCATCGTTTGCTCCGGCCACGATTATCAAACTTTGCTGGCCGAGCCGATTGCCGAACTCAACCCGCAAATCTGCCGCCTGCAAATGCTCCGCGCCCGGCCGCAGATCAACCTCAACCTGCAACACGCACTGCTCACCGGTCTGAGTTGCGTGCACTACGGCGCCTTCGCCGATCTGCCGGAAGCTGCGGCGGTACAGGCGCAAATTCTGCGCGAGGCGCCCCATCTGCATGAAAACGGCATTCACCTGCTGATCAGCCCGACACCGTACGGTGAGTTGATCATCGGCGACTCCCACCATTACGGCAGCGATCCATCACCGTTCAATGCCGAACAGGTGGACGACTGGATGCTCGAACTGGCCGAGCAGACGTTGGGCTGCAAAGTGCAAGTGGTCGAGCGTTGGCAGGGTGTTTACGGTTCACGCGGCCCCGGCCCGTTTTCTTTTCTGCGTCCGATGCCGGGTGTGAGCGTGGCGCTGATGCACTCCGGTGTCGGCATGAGCGTCGGGCCGGCGTTGGCGGAACGTAATGTCGCCAGCTTATTGGGAGACAGGTGATGGACCGCCATCAGAAAGTGATCGCCGAGGTGTTCGGTCTGTACGAACGGTTTGGCGATCACGACTACATCGGTGAACCGGTGTCGCAGATCGAGCACATGTCGCAAGCGGCCGAACTGGCGATGGCCGAGGGCTTCGATGATGAAGTGGTACTGGCGGCGTTCTTTCACGACATCGGGCATCTCTGTGCCGAGGGGGTCGAGAGCATGGGTGGCTTCGGGGTGGTCAGCCATGAGCGTTTGGGCGCTGATTATTTGCGTCGGGCCGGTTTCAGCGAACGCATGGCGCGGCTGGTGGAATATCACGTGCAGGCCAAGCGTTATCTGACGCTCAGAGAGCCTGGGTACTACGAGCGTTTGAGTGAAGCCAGTCGGCGGACGCTGGAGTATCAGGGTGGGGTGATGAGTGCTGAAGAGGCTGAGGCTTTTGAGCTCGATCCATTGTGCGAGGTCAGTCTGCGGATGCGTCAGTGGGATGAGTGCGCCAAGGACATGGACGTGCCGGTGATGGACCTCGACGTCTTGAAACGCAAGGCTGCGGGCCTGTTGTCCGGCGTTCTGCGCTGAGTTGTCTGACACACGATAGGGAATCGGTTTATGGATCAACGCGCGTCGAAGCATCAATCTGGCCTTTTCGCAAAGGAGCGCATGGATGCATTTTTTGAAAGTGATTGCACAGGATCGAAGCGGGAAGGGCTCGGCAGATACCGTCGTTTTCCAGTTCTTTGAAGGTGAACAGTTGCAGCGCGAGGCGACGGACGCGGATCGTCAACAGCTCAAGTCGTTTGGCAAGACGTACTTGAAATGCGCCTGGTATAACGCGGATGAAGCTGAGGAGCGGCACTTGCGCATCTTCTCGCAGAATCCATCCGCTGACGGTACGCCTGAGACGGTACGACTGCATTTTCATGACGGACCGAGGATTGCCTACAAGGCTGCGGTCCGCGATCTGGATAACGATGGGGTTTTTGAGTGGGTGTTGAGCTCGGATGTGGACAATGACGGGCGAGCGAACAGGACCGATCGTAGCCGTGTGAAGGCATTGGCCAAAGAGTTTCTGAAACTGGATTGGCGCTGACGATCGTTGGTTAGAGCTGCTGCGCCAACACCTCAACCTGCTCCTGCCGCTCCGCCTGATTCACCTTCGAATGAGGATTGAGCGACGACCACAGCGGATGTGCCCGCGCCTTGTTCAGCGCTTCCGGCAGTTTGCCTTCGCGCCAGGTTTTGTCCTGTGGTGTGGCGACCTGAATGCTGTCCATCGCCGCGTGCCCGCGCTGGTTCAGGGCTTGCAACAGTTGTCGCTGACGCAGGGCCAACAACCGCAGCACGCTGTCGTCGACAGTCAGTTCTCGCTGGCCCTTGATCTTGCCCAGCAGGCGGCTGCCGTAACTGCGGGCGGTTTGCAGGGCGCCGCCGGCAATCGCTCCGGCCAGTGCCGCCGCGCCGAGGGTCAGGCCGCCCACCAGCAAATCGACGCCGGCCCCGGCCGCCGCGCCAGCCGCGATGCCACCGCCGACTCGCACACCGAGCTGCTTCAGGGTTTCCGGGTTGAACAGGTCATCGCCCCAGCGGCCATCGAGCAGCGGCAGGTCACTGGCCGCCGCGTCCTGTGGGCGGAAGGCGTAGAGCTTGAGCAAGGCTTCGACGCAACGTTGTTCACGCTGACGCACCGCTTTGCGCAGTTCGCTGATCGCTTGCTGTTCCTGCTCCGCCTCGCTGGCGACACTGCGGCGGCAGGCGGCGCAATCGATCAATAAATCGGCAATCAACTGCGCTGCACTCTGCTGACGGGCCAGGCGTTGGGCCTGCTGATCGGCGATCAGGCGTTCCAATTGTTCGCGGGAGTTTTCCAGCAGCAGCGCGAGGCTTTCATACAGTCGGCGTTCGCCATCTTCCGGCGGCGCGACGCTGTCGAACCGCACCAAGGCATGCAAGCCCAACCGCGCCAGGGCTTCACGCCAATCCGGTTCGCGCTGCTGGGCGCTGCTGACAAAATTCAGCACTGGCAGCAGCGGTTTGCCGCAACTGGCCAGCACTTGCAGTTCGTCGCGGTACTTGGCCAGCACTGGCTCCCGAGCGTCGATCACATAGAGGCCGGCGTCGGAGGCGAGCAATTGTCGCAACACCTTGGCTTCCTGTTCGAAGCGCTGCCGGGCTTCGCTGCCCTCAAGGAAGCGCGCCAGCCGCGCCGGGCCGTCGAGGCGTTCACCGGGTCGCTCCAGGCGCTCGAGGTAGTCGAGCAGGGCGATGGCATCTTCCAGGCCCGGCGTGTCGAACAGATCGAGCAACGGCTCGCCGTCTACCGACAATCGCGCGCCTTCGACGTGGCGCGTGGTGCTGGGGCGATGGGAGACTTCGCCGAAGCCGACATCCCGCGTCAGCGTTCGCAGTAACGAGGTTTTGCCGACGTTGGTGTGGCCGACCACGGCGAGTTTCAATGGCCGTTTCCAGGCATCAGTCATGACCCGTCTCCAGCCAGCTCAACGGCGCGCAATCGGCGAATGGCAAGTCCAGTTGTTGCAGCGCAACGTGCCAGTCGCCCAGGCGTTCGGCATCCAGCGCTTCGCCGGGCGGCGCTTGCAGCAACCACACGCGGGTGGCGGTGGCGCTGCGAGCCAGTTCGGCAATCAGCGCGAGGCTGCCACGGTCCGGCGAACGCCGTGGATCGCAGGCGATGGCCAGGCGGGCCGGGGGAAAGCGACTCAGCTGTTCGAGCAGTTTGTGCCGGGATTCGCGGCTGTCGAGGATGCCGGCGTCGTTGACGCTTTTCGGCAGCTGCGGCGGCCAGGGGCGTTGATCGTCCAGCTCGATGGCCACCAACAGTGCGCCATCGCTTTGCAGATCGCTGGCCGCGTTTTCAACCCGGTGAAGTTGCTCAGGCGCGGCATCGCTAATACCCAGGCGTTCGCTGGTGGGCATCAGCCGTTCGCGCAGTTGGGCGTAGCCGGGCAGGTTCAAGTCCAGATGCAAGGCTGCCTGGCCGGTTTTCCAGCGCCACCGGCAGAACAATGCGAGCAGCAAACGCGGTAACACGCCGTACACCAGCAGCACGCCCACCAGCCACGCCGCCCAAGCCTGGCGGGCGCTTTCGATGTTCAGCGCGGCATCGCCGCTGGCGCGGATCATCTCCACGCTGGGCACACTTAAACCGAGCAAGGCCGGCAGGGCGCCGAGGGCCTGGGTCATGGCGACGAAGGTGTCGGCGCCGAGAATGGTGGTCTCCCAGACGAAGCCATAGCGCCGGGTCGCCATCAGCGTCAGCAGCATCACCAAGGCACTGAGCATCGCCAACAACCACAAGCCGTTGACCAGCACACCCAGCGCCCACCGATTGAGTTTCTGCCGTTGCAGTAACAGCAGCAGGGCTGGCGCCAGTTGCGCGGCGTTGGCATCGCGGGCGAGTTTTTCACTGAGCCACAACCACAAGCGTCCGAGAGCGGCGCCCTGTTCGCCGGCGAACACAAGGCCCAGGGCCCAGCTCAATAGCAGAATCAGGTTCAGCCCCAGCAGGCTGCCCAAGGCCCAGAACACATTGACCGGGGACTGGCCGTCGCCCAGCGCGGCAAACGCCAGGCCGGCGCCACTGATCACGGCCAGCACGGCGAGCACGATCAACGCCAGTCGCGCGCCTTGCAGCCAGTGTTTGAGGGCGCGGGTCTGCCCGTCGCGCTCGGCCAGCCACCGGGCGCGGCATTGAATACGCGTCGGCAGGTCGCCGCCGGCGCTACGGGCGACTCGGTTGGCTTCCAGATCATCCAGGGGGCCGGCGTGTTCTTCACGCAGGCGTATGGTTTCGCTCAGCCAGAGGTTTTGCAGGGGCGTCAGTTCAGTCACGCGGCATCCCGTCGCTTCATTGAGCGATGAGCATAACCGCTGTGACGCTTATCGGGGTAAGGGAGGCTCTGGTATCCTCGCCGGCATGACTAAATCACTCCCCCTCAGCCTGATCGCAGCCCTCGGTGAAAACCGTGTGATCGGCGTCGACAACAGCATGCCCTGGCACTTGCCGGGGGACTTCAAATACTTCAAGGCCACCACCCT
>Ga0182007_10001500_pt1 | contig 12478 bp, 12 predicted proteins | sample Sormic07211113_1_FD_123023 | JGI IMG/M metagenome (GOLD analysis project Ga0182007, IMG submission 123023) | Rhizosphere microbial communities from Sorghum bicolor, Mead, Nebraska, USA - 072115-113_1 MetaG | ecosystem: Host-associated > Plants > Roots > Rhizosphere | place: USA: Nebraska... | reverse complement strand
GTGCCCCACGCGCGACGGCAGCCGGACGCCGAACACGCGCAGCAATCCTCTGAGCTCGTTCTCGAGGTCGACACACTTCGTGAGGATCGCCTTGCGACTGGCAAGCAATGCGCGCACTCGATGGCTGTGAAGGCTCTTGATGTGCACGCGGCTGTACCAACCGGTGCGCAGGATCTGTGCGATGCCGCGCGCGTCGTTGCGATCGGTCTTGTTGCGCATCGCGTCCAGGGTGTTCTTGACCTGGCGAGCTTCAAGGCAGATGACTTCGAAGCCCGCGGCTTGCAGCCCATAGGTCAGATACTGGCTCAGCGCACCAGCTTCGAAGCCGACAGAAGTGACGTCGGTACTGAAGCCGCGGAGCCAGTCGGCAATGACGTCAACATGTGCACCCATCTTCGCCTCTCGGCAGACTTCGCCTCGGTCGTTCACGACGCAGATCGAGACGGATCTTAGGGAGACATCGATTCCGGTGAAGTAGGTCATTCAAGCTCTCCTTCGTAGTGGGCGTACGAGTCTAGGAAGAGAACCCTGCGGGTCAATCACCCCGCCCGATCACCGATGCTCCTGGCCGAGACCGTCATGTCCGTGGCGCAGCCTTGCCGCGCTCACCAGTGAGCGTGCGATACGCGATCCAACCGGCGAAAGGGATCAAGCAGAGCATCGCCGCGAAGCTAATCGGTGATGACGGAATCGCCCCGGATGTGTAAGCCCAGATCGCGCCGACCAGCAGCAGCCAAAGCGTCATCGTTGTGACGAACAACGCAAGCAGCGACGGCTTACTGGGCATAGTCGTCCTTCGTGTACGCCCGCTTCAGACTGAGGCTGTGTGAAAACGCATTGAATCCGTGAACACCGTCGCCTAGATTGAGACAACGCCACGAACTGAGTTGCCACATGAAGCGATTCATCGAGCCAGGGGATCGAAGCCAGATCACGCTGCTGCCAGAGTGCCTTGACGACTACATCTCAGAAGAGAACCCCATCCGCGTAGTCGATGTCTTTGTCGATGAACTCAAGCTCTATCAGCTCGGCTTTGAAGGTGCGGAACCTGCGGCCACCGGGCGGCCGTCGTACCACCCCTCAGTGCTGTTGAAGATCTACATCTACGGCTATCTGAACCAAGTGCAATCCAGTCGACGCCTGGAGCGCGAGGCACAGCGCAATGTGGAGTTGATGTGGCTGACCGGGCGCCTGGCCCCTGATTTCAAGACCATCGCGGACTTCCGCAAAGATCATGGTGACGCCATTCGGCTGGTGTGCCGAGAGTTCGTTCTTTTGTGCCGCCGGCTCAAGCTATTTGCCGACGGCGTCATCGCCGTGGACGGAAGCAAGTTCAAGGGCGTCAACAACCGCGACAAGAACTTCAACGAGCACAAGCTCCAGGTGCGGATGCAGCAGCTCGAGCAGAGCATCGGCCGATACCTTGCCGAACTTAATCGAGCTGACCGAGATCCAGCGATGATTCTCCCCGAGCGTGTTGCGCGCCTCCAGGAAAAGGTAGCCAAGATCAAAGGACGATGCGTGAAATCTCTGCCGTCGAGCGGCAGCTTCAGTCCACGCAAGAGCGACAGATCTCGCTGACCGATCCGGATGCCCGCTCGATGGCGACCAGCCGACTTGGCTCAGCAGTCGTAGGCTACAACGTCCAGGCCGCAGTCGATGCAAAACACCACATGATCGTCGCCCATGAGGTGACCAACGCAGTAACCGATCGAGGGCAACTGGCCGCCATCTCCACGGCGGCTCAAGAGGCCATCGAACACCCCAAACCAATCGTGCTGGCGGATCGAGGCTACTTCGAAGGCTACGGGATTCTGGAGTGCGAACGTGCGGGCATTGCGACACTTGTCCCGAAGCCCTTTACGTCCAACAGCAAGTTCGAGGGCAGATTCGACAAGCGAGACTTCGTCTATGACAAGCGACGGGATGTGTACCGGTGTCCGGCGGGCGAGATCGCAATCTACCGCTTCACCGCCATTGAGGACGGCAAGGCGTTGCGCAAGTACTGGACATCAAACTGTGGCGGCTGTCACTTGAAGCCGCAGTGCACCCCGGCGCCAGCCAGGCGCATCAGTCGATGGGAGTACGAGGAGGTCCTGAAAAAGGTCCAGGCACGTCTGGATGCTGCGCCCGAGGCCTCAAAGTTCAGGCAACGAACGATCGAACACGTGTTCGGCACCCTGAAAGCGTGGATGGGGGCCACGCACTTCCTGACGAAGACCTTGCCGAACGTGAAAACCGAGATGAATCTGCAGGTTCTGGCCTACAACCTCAAGCGAGCAATCAAGATCCTCGGCGCAAGTACCCTGATTGCAGAGATGAAGTCGTAGGAGCCGACTCGCGTCGTGTAGAGACGGCCGAGAATTCCGGTAGGAACTGAGTCCGCCGGCCCGACGGATCTTGCGCGCCCTTCAACGCAGCTGTTTCCGCACAGCCGCAGTCTGAAGCAGGCATATCTGAAGGACTGCGAGGCAGTAGAGGCGGACGTCACCTTGCGAGGTGAACAACATTGCAATGTCGCGCATGTCGCTCTTGGTGTCGGCGCGATGCCGTTCATTTCCAACAGTTCAAGAGCACCCAAGGGCGCCCGAGGCGACTCATCCTGACGCCTTCGCCCACGAAGCCCACTTTCTCTCGAGGTCGAGCTTTTCAAACCGTTCGACCAGGAACTCGGTGAAGACCTTCAGCTTCGCAGGCTGGTGCCGGCGGCTCTGGTAGGCGATGTTGATCGTCAACTGCGGCAGTTCCCAGTCCCGGAGCACGGGGATCAGCCGGCCCGCCACGATGTCGTCGTGAATGATGTACTGCGGCTGGATCAGGATGCCCAGGCTTGCCAGGGCCGCGGCCCGGACGACCTGGCCTTCGTTGGCATCCAGCGTCGGCGCGATGCCGATGGACTGCGCTTCCTTGCCGCGCTTGAAGTGCAGCACGTAGGGATCGTTCGCCAGCGAGTACACGAGCATCCGGTGCGCGGGCAGATCCCCGGGAGAGGTCGGCTGGCCGTGTGCAGAGAGATATGCCGGTGATGCGGCCAGCACGCGCCGCATCTGGGCGAGACGGCGCACGGTAATGCCCGAGTCTCCTTCGTGCTCCCGGGTGCGAATGGCCGCATCGATGCCCGCCTCGATGAAACCAGGGTAGCGGTTGGCCGCGGTGATCTGCACCGTGAGCTTGGGATAGCGCCGGTTGAACTCCGGCAGCGCTGGCGCCAGGTGAATCATCGCGAATGAAACGGAGCTCGTGATGCGCAGCACACCGCTGGGATTGGTGCTCGCCGAATTGACTTCGGCCTCCGCCTCTGCCATTTCGGCAAGCATCCCGCTGCAGCGCAGGTGGTAGCTCCGCCCCGCGTCCGTCAGCCACATCCGCCGCGTGGTGCGCTCCACCAGCCGCGCACCCAGCCGTTCCTCTAGCCCCGTCAGGTAGCGGCTTGCCGCCGCGTTCGACAGGCCGAGCCGCTCGGCCGCCTTGGTGAGGCTGCCCAGCTCCGCGACCTGCACGAAAAGTTCAATTTGTGCCCAGCGGTCCATGCTCAAAGGATTCTTCCATTTTCAGGAAATGACATTTCGTATCTGGCTCTTTTTCTCCGTTCTTTGACGGTACATCATTCGCCCATCGAGGGCCAGGGTTGGTTCACCAGGAGCAAAGCACCGTGCGCAATATCAATGAAGACACCATCACACAGGCCGTGATCGCCGCGATGTGCCGCTGCGGGAGTCCGCGGCTGCTGACGGTCATGACCAGCCTCGTGCAGCACCTGCATTCCTTTGCACGCGAGGTCAGGCTGACGGAGGCCGAGTGGATGGAAGCGATCCGGTTCCTCACCGACGTCGGACACACCACGGACGACAAGCGCCAGGAGTTCATTCTGCTGTCGGACACCCTGGGTCTCTCGACGCTCGTCACGGCGCAGAACAACGCCAAGCCGCCGGCGTGCACCGAAGCCACGGTCTTCGGGCCCTTCTTTGTCGAAGACGCGCCGGTGTACGAACACGGCGCCGACATCGCCAATGGCGCGCGCGGCGAGCCCTGCCATGTCAGCGGCCAGGTGCGCGACCTGGAAGGCCGCCCCATCGCCGGCGCGTGGATCGATGTGTGGCAATCGGACGAGGACGGCCTGTACGACGTGCAGCTTCCCGATGCCTCGGGCACCCATGAAAACCGGGCGCGGGGCCGCCTGAGCAGCGGGGTCGATGGGCGTTTTCACTTCCGCTCAATCCTCGCGGTGCCCTACCCGATTCCGCACGACGGCCCAGTGGGTCGCATGCTGTCGGCGCTGGGCCGGCATCCCTGGCGCCCGGCGCACCTGCATTTCATGATCGAAGCGCCCGGCTGCGAACGGCTGATCACCCACATCTTCCGCGAGGGCGACACCTACCTCGATTCGGATGCGGTCTTCGGCGTGCGCTCGACGCTGGTGGCCGACTGGGTGCGCCACGAGGCCGGCCCGGCGCCTGACGGAACGCACTCGGATGTGCCGTTCCACACGCTGCAGTACGACTTCGTGCTCAACCCCAAGGCCGAGGTGCAGGCGTGATCCGGCACATCGTCATGTGGCGGGTCGCAGGCGAGTCGCCAGAGGAAAAGATGCACGCACGCAAGCGCGTCAAGCAGGCCTTCGAAGGTCTCAGTGGGCGCATTCCCGGCCTGCACCACATCGAGGTGGGCATCGATCGCAGCGCTGCGGACTACGCCTGCGACGCCGTGCTGGTGGCCGACTTCGAGTCGCAGCAGGCGCTGGATGCATATGCGGTCCATCCCGAGCACCTGCGGGTGCGCCAGGAACTCGGTGCGCTGCGCACGTCGCGCCACCAGGTCGACTACCAGCGCTGAGACAGGAGCCTCTCATGCTTTCATCCTTTGTCTATCAGGCGCTGCCGAGCCGAGTCGTCTTCGGGGCGGGCGCCCTGCTGCAACTCGAATCCGAACTCGACTCGCTCGGCGCCCGGCGCGCGCTGGTTTTGTGCACGCCGGACCAGCGACACGCGGCCGAAGCGATCGCCGCGCGCCTCGGTTCCCGCGCCGCAGGCGTGTTCGACCGAGCGACCATGCACGTCCCGCTCGAGGTGGCGCGCGAGGCGCGCGAAGTGGCCCGCGAGCGCAACGCCGACTGCGCCATCGCCATCGGCGGCGGCTCCACCATTGGCCTAGGCAAGGCGATCGCACTCGACAGCGGGCTGCCGATCCTGGCGATCCCGACCACCTACGCCGGCAGCGAGATGACGCCCATCTACGGCATCACGCAGGACGGCGAGAAACGCACCGGCACCGATGCGCGCGTGCTGCCCCGCACCGTCATCTACGACCCGCAGCTGACGCTGACGCTGCCGGTAGGCCTGTCTGTCACCAGCGGCATCAACGCCATCGCGCACGCGGCCGAAGGCCTGTATGCCGCCAACGGCAATCCGGTCACCCGCCTGATGGCGCAGGAAGGTATCCGCGCGCTGGCCGCCGGGCTGCCGGCCATCCACGCTGACCCGGCGGACATCGAGGCGCGCGGCTCGGCCCTGTACGGCGCCTGGCTGTGCGGCACGGTGCTGGCCCACGGCGGCATGGCGCTGCATCACAAGCTGTGCCACACGCTGGGTGGCAGTTTCAACCTGCCGCATGCGCCGACCCACACGGTCGTGCTGCCGTATGTGCTGGCTTTCAATGCGCCCTGCGCCGAAGAAGCGATGCGCCGAATGGCCGAGGCCTTGAACTCCAAAGGCAGTGCCGCCGCCGGCGTGTGGGACCTGGCTCATCGCAACGGCGCGCCGACTTCGCTGCGGCAACTGGGTATGACGCAGGCCGACCTCGACCGCGCGGCCGAGATCGCCACCGGGCGCCCGTACTGGAACCCGCGCCCCGTCGACCATGTGGCCGTGCGCGCCGTGCTGCAAGCGGCCTTCGACGGCGTCAGGCCCGACTGAATTTCGCTTTTTTTTCTCGCTCGTTCGTTCATCGTGCAGAGCACCGGCTGCGCGGACTCGAAGGCCGGCGAGGCCTGCTCGGCAAGCTCGGCCACGGCATGTGCCATGCCGTGCATCTTGAGTTCGCGCAGCATGATCACGATGGCTGCACTGGCGGGGTCATGGCGCATGGCGCACCTCCTGGATGATGATCGGATCAACTGCGCTCACGCGCCCTCTGAGGGAGTAGTAGCGCAACACGTTGGCCTGGGGCTCGTTTGCCAGGCGCAACGCCTGGGGCGCCGTCACTGGCGCTGGCGCCACCGGCTTGCCGTCGAGCAGTCGGTGCAGGACGTTCAGCACATGCGTCTTGCTCGCCACGCCGGCTTCCAGTGCCAGCTCGACCGCGGTCAGCACGGCCTGCTCGTCGTGGTGCAGCACGAGCGCCAGGATCTCCACCATCTCCCGGTCGCCGCCGGGCTGCTTGAGCAGGACGGCCTGCAACCGTCGGAAGCCCTGTGGCAGTTCACTGAAGGGCGCGCCGTTCCTCAACGCCCCGGGCTTGCGCTGCAGCACCGCCAAGTAATGGCGCCAGTCGTAGACGGTCTGGCCCGCGGTGTCATGGCGCCGGTCGATGATGCGGGTGTGCTCGCACAAGAGCTGGCCTTCGGCCGCCACGACCAGGCGATTGGCGTAGACCCGCAGGCTCACCGGACGGTTCGCATACGACGCGGGAACGCTGTAGCGGTTGCGCTCGAAGTGCACCAGGCAGGTGGGCGACACGCGCTTGGTGTGCTCGATGAAGCCGTCGAAGGGACGAGGAACGGGCATCAGGAGCGGCCGCTCCTGCGCCCACACATCCGCCACGGTGCCAGGTTGCTTGCCGTGAACGATCTCGCCCCACAGCGCCTTGCAGCGGTGCTCGAGCCAATCGTTGAGCAGCGGCAGCGTCGCGAACGCTGGAACGGGCTGCCACAGCCGGTGGCGCGCATCGCGCACGTTCTTCTCCACCTGGCCCTTCTCCCAACCCGAGGCCGGGTTGCAAAACTCGGCCTCGAACAGGTAGTGGCTGACCATGGCGCTGAAGCGCGCGTTGACGTCGCACTCCTTGCCGCGTCGCACGCGATCCACGGCCGTCTTCATGTTGTCGTAGATGCCGCGCCGTGGCACGCCGCCCAACACCTCGAAGGCGCGGTTGTGCGCATCGAACAGCATCTCGTGGGTCTGCAGCGGGTACGCCCGAACGAGGAAGGCCCGGCTGTGGCTGAGCTTGAAGTGCGCGACCTGCAGCTTGGTGCGCTCCCCACCGATGACGGCCCAGTCCTCGCTCCAGTCGAACTGGAACGCCTCGCCTGGACCGAAGGCCAGGGGCACGAAGGTGCCCCGTCCGGTGGTCTGCTCGACCTCGTGGCGATGTGCATGCCACGCTCGTGCAACGCTGCCACGCGGTTATAGGAGCCCTCGTAACCAAGCGCGGCCAGGTCGGCGTGCATCTGCTTGAGGGTGCGCCGCTGCTTGCGCGACCGCGAGGCCTCGCTCTTGAGCCAGGTGCTGAGCTTCTCGGCGAAGGCGTCGAGCTTGCTCGGGCTGACCCGCTTCGCGTAACTCGGCGCCGCTTCGCCCTCGCGCAGGTACTTGCGGATGGTATTGCGAGACAGGCCCGTGCGTCGGGCTATCTCCCGGATGGACAGTTGCTCACGCAATGCCCAACGTCTGATGACACTCAGTGTCGCCACGTCAATCACTCCTGTGCTCCTGCCACTAAAAGCAGCAGGTTAGGGTTCTTACGTGGGTCAGATTTAGATGGAAATCGCCGGGGTTAGTGGGTCACTTCTAGATGGAAATCAACAGTTTCTTGAAGTTCAGAGGCAAATCGAGCAGTTGCAGAAAGAAGCTGAACAGCTGCGAAAGCAAGAGGCAAGCGAGGTTTTGGCGCGAATCAAGGAAGCGATTTCCGTCTATGGATTTACCGCTGCCGAACTGGGAGTTGGTCCTGCCGCCGGTAAACCAATTGGCCAGCGCCCGGGCAAGCCGGGCCGTAAATCAGCCGCCACCAGCGCTGGTCCAAAGTACCGTGATGACACCGGAATCGTCTGGAGTGGACGTGGGCCGCGTCCGGCGTGGTTTCGTGCGGCATTGGAGGCCGGTAAATCTCCCGAGGACTTCCTGGTTTAAGAAGTCCAAAGAAGCACTGGGCGAGTGCCCGTCACCAGGGCGACCTTTCAGGACAGGTTGCTTCGGATGGTCGGCAGTGCGTTGGAACGATGACACTTTTCAAGCCTTGATGGAAGCTGTTTGGCGACGTCGCAAGTCCGACACCGTGAGCCACACTGCCGAGACAAGGAAGTAGAAAGCGCCGAAGGCAGCGTAGGGGGCAATGTCAGCAATGCTGGGTGCAATGACCCCGTTGGCCTGTTTGATGAAGAAGGCGCCTGCGAGCACAGACTGCGCACCGCTGAGAATCATTGCCCACTGCGCTCCATAAGTTTTCCAGCGGCGCGCACCTGTGGCAAGCTGAAAGACCCCGGCCAGAATGGCCCACACACCAAATACGCCGAGCACCGCATGCATGCTTATCCCAAGCGTGATCGCGACGGCTGCGGTCGTCAGGCCGCTCACGCCAGCGTTGAGCGCCTGGGTCGGGTTTTGCTTCAGCCCTCCGTTGCGCTGTGCGTCCACCAAATTGGCGATGGCGTCCCAGGCAGGATAGATGACAAGCAGCAGCGCGGCGAGCACGGGCATTCCTCGGCCGAGAGTGAATGCGGCCGCAACCCAGACAATCGAAAATGCGGCGCGCGAAAAATAATATGGCTTGAGCCAATCGTTTTTCTGCAGGGAGTTCGGTTGATTGATGTTCGTGGCAGTCATGAGTTTCTCCAGTTCATACAAATATAGAAGGCGGCGGAGCGGGGGTGTCGGTCATGGCTTCATCCCTTGCCGATATCTGACCGTGGATCTATCGGCCGCTCGGGAAATGTGCGGGTGAGTCATTGATGGGCCTGGTGATCAAATGCCGGCATACCACTCATAGCCCCGGTCCTCCCAGTAGCCGCCCTTGCCGCCAAACAGCGCACCGAATGCATCGACGACCTCGATGCGCATCAGATACTTCGCGTGCTTGTAGCCCAACTGCCGCTCGACTCGCAGGCGCAGCGGTGCACCGTGAGGGACCGGTAGGTCCTTGCCGTTCATGCCGTAGGCCAGGATGGTCTGAGGATGGTAGGCGTCGAGCAGGTCAATACTCTCGTAGTAGCGGCCGCTGCCATCAAGCGTCTTCTCCAACTCATCGGCGCAGTGGAGTACGACATAGCGAGCGCCTGGCTTGAGGCCAGCGGCATCGAGCACCTGGGCGAGGGGAACCCCTCGCCATTTGCCGATGGCGCTCCATCCTTCGACGCAATCGTGACGCGTGATCTGGGTACGGGAGGGAAAGCGCTTCAGTTCGGCGAGTGAGAGGCTCTGAGGGCGCTGCACCAACCCGTCCACCTGCAGACGCCAGTCGACGAACTCGCGTTCCAGCAGATGCGCGTATTCGTCCGAGTCGGGCATCTGGGTGCCATTGGCCCGGAAGACCGGCGAGCGGTCGGCTTCGGCGTATTCGCGCGCCAGGCGCTGGCGAGGAAGCAGCGCACGCTGGCCACGCATCGTCAGCTTTTCAGTGTTGCGCAACACTGCATCGACATCGGCGTTCTGAACCAAGCGGTCGCAGCCGGCGAGGGCGAGCGCCCCAACCCCTGAAGCGAGGCCCGCCAAGAACCTGCGGCGTGAAGAGGGCGGTGTCATCGTGCGGTTCCTTCGTCAGTGATGGCGTAGCGGCCGCTGAGCATCGACCGCAGGTTGTTCCACAGTCCTGATGCGATCACCATCACCACATGGACGACGACGAACAACACCAACAGGAAGGCGCTGATGAAGTGCAGCGTGCGCGCGGAAGGGCGTCCGCCGAACAAATCGGGCAGGAAGTGAAATGCGGTGTCGAGCCCGGGCGACATCGTCAACCCGGTCAACACCATCAGTGGAAGAAGTCCAAACACCACCACCAGGTAGCTGAGCTTCTGCAGGGCGTTGTAGCGACGCGCCGCTTCGCCACGCGCAAAGCGCAGACGCGCATGGTCAAGAACTTCCTGCCACAAATGGCGGGGCGTCAGTTGACCTCCGCTCGGCAAAAGGTCGCGGCGGAAATGTCCACGCCAGACCCCGTACGTCAGATAAATCAAGCCGTTTAAAACGAGCAGCCAGGCGAAGAAGAAGTGCCAGTGTCGGCCTGCCCCAAGGTCGTGATACGAGGGGATGGTCAGCCAGGCGGGAAACGCTCGCGCAGTGGCACTACCGCCTTCGTCGGAGACGCCGAGAAAGCCTGTGGTTTGAATGCTCAGCGGACCGATCTGAAAGAAGCCTTGCAGCGCATTGCCACTTTGCTTCGTACTTATTGCGATGAAGGCTTGATCCGCATCGGCACCGTACTGTCCCCAGTACAGGCGCGGATGCGCATTGAAGATCTGCAATCCGCTCAACAGCAGGAACGAGAGGCACACCACGTTGAGCCAGTGAGTGATGCGAACGGTTGCCGAATGCCGTCGAATGAGTTGTCGACGTGCCGCAGGCGGCGTCACCACGGGGGTAGGGTTCGAAATGGCCATGAAAAATCCTTGCTGGCCAGCCGACAAAACTGGCCGGGACGGCGTTCCTTACATCGGGGGGACGACACCGTTCTTGCCAACAATCAGCTGGGCGGCAGACAGACTGCCGTCGGCACCTTTTGCGGCAGAGACAAAGACCACAGCGCCCGGCTTGACGTCTTCGGGCGTGGCGGGCGCCAGGGTGACGACCGGGGTGCCGTCGGGGATCGAGATCTTCTTCTCGTGGCCGTGATAGTTGACCGTGACGGTGCTGCCACTGACCGACTTGACGGCGTCGGCGACGGTTGCGTTCGTCATCGTGCTGTTGGGCTTCAAGTCCCACCCGTAGCTGCCTTCTCCCATGCCCTTGAGCTGCGGCGGCAGGATCAGCACTTCCAGGGCGCCGTCGCCGCCTTCCGATTTCGGCAAGGACGCAATGCCCACGAAATCGCCGGGCTTGATGTCGCCGATGCTCGCCTTCGCGACCGCCGACACCTTCCAGTCGGCTTTGAGCGTCACGGTGACGGGTTTGCCTTCGCGGGAGTTCACTTGGAGCCGGTCGCCAGAGAGAGAGACCACGGTGCCGCGCACGCGTACTTGTTCGCCAGGCCCGGCAGCAAAGGCTGCGGTGAGTGCGCTGACGGTGAGCAGAACGCCGGCCACTCCCGTGGCGAGATGCTTGGAAACTTTTGAAAATTGCACTTGAGATCTCCTATGCGACATGACGTCGCGGGTTAAAGGGAGCGTTCTGAGCATCAGAAGCCGCGCCACAGGGCTTTGAAAAATGAAGACTATCTACTAGTTGATAGATGAAAAAGGCAAATCAAGTGGCGAAGTCCAAGAAAGATACCGGCCCCCGCGCTCAGTGCTGATGAGCAGGCGCTAGCAACCGTCTTACACCCTGCTGCACGACAGAGGCAAATGCATCTGGGTCGCCATAGACACGGGCTGCCAGCATTCCGCCGTGAACCGTGGCCATGAACGCCATGGCTTCAGCGTCGGCGTCGCTCCGTAGGACGAAAATCCCCTGGCTGGCTCCTTGCTTCAAGGCGCCCGCCAGCCAGGTAGCCAGGTCGAGAAAATGTCCCCGGACTTCGTCCGCCACCTGTGGAGGAATGGCAGGCATTTCGGAACCGAGCATCGCGCAGATGCAAAACGGCGCTGTCCCGTCACTGATGCAGGATTCCCAGTACTTTGTGTAGGCATGAATGCGCGCCAATGGATCCTCAACCTGTTTCTCCAGCGCAACTAAGCCTTGACGACCCTGCTCGCGATACCGTCGCAAAACCGTTTGCACCAGCTCTGCCTTACTAGGGAAGTGGTGGTGAATGCTGGCCTTGGTGATCTGGACGGCCTCTGATATATCGGCGTAACTGAAGCCGTTGTACCCCTTGGTCGCAAGCAGCGACTGGGCACATCTCGCGATTTCTGCTGCTTTTGGAGAAAGGTCAATCGAATCCATGGACCGGAGTCTATCTACTAGTTGGTTGATATGTCAAGCGCGATAAGTGGCCGTGTTTCGGCTTGGCCCCGCGCGCTCGCGCAACGTCATCGCCGCTGCTATTGGCTCGGCGCAGGAAAACACCTATCTCTGTCAGTTGACGTGGTGGATCGAGTCGCTATGAACGCGGCCGTGCATAAAAGTCGGGAGCCGCTTCGGCTCTGCCAACGCTATCCGTCCGGATCCCGAGCGAGGGCGCGGTGCGACAAGCTGGCAATTCAGCATCGGCACTAACACTATCACTATCACGCCACCGTTTCCGTGGGCATGTCGATCTGGGCATCCTTCCCGCCAGTGATGAGGTCCCGAATCCGCGGATCGTTGATCACAGTGTGGGGATAGATCGTCGGGATCGCGCTGACGTTGTCGAGAAGCGCAGCTTGCTGAGGCAACAGCTTCACCTCGGCCGCGGCCAAGTTGGCTTCGAGTTGCAACAGGGTTCGTGGGCCGATGATCGGCAGCGCTCC
>Ga0182007_10001498_pt1 | contig 12497 bp, 9 predicted proteins | sample Sormic07211113_1_FD_123023 | JGI IMG/M metagenome (GOLD analysis project Ga0182007, IMG submission 123023) | Rhizosphere microbial communities from Sorghum bicolor, Mead, Nebraska, USA - 072115-113_1 MetaG | ecosystem: Host-associated > Plants > Roots > Rhizosphere | place: USA: Nebraska... | reverse complement strand
CTGGGTGAAATGGTGAGCCTGAACAGACCGATATTGAACCCTTGTCAGCTCTTGACTGTGTATAATGCAGTAGATGATGGTTTAAGTGTTAGTGTCGATCATAGGAACAAGTTGTTTGGAACCTGGTTTCCTGTGCCGGGGCTGGTGATGGGGGTTGGGGATATTTAGTAAATTTGTTTAACAAAATAGGGAAGTATCATGGAACTTGTCTTATCCGTATTCTTAATTTCAAAGCTAAAGGACCTTCTTCTTTTGGTGATGGAATGGGAACGATAAGGAATGGCTATACCGTATGGAAAATATAATTATTGAAAAAGTAACGCTAAAGGATATTGATCAGCTTCAAAAAGTAAGTAAACAAACTTTTTTGGAAGCCTATTCCGCCCTGAACTCGGAAGAGAATATGGCGAAGTATTTAGAAGAGGATTTTTCATTAGAGAAGTTAGCTGCCGAATTGAACAATGAACATTCTGCGTTTTATTTTGCCTTAGGGGACAAAGACGTAATTGGGTATTTGAAACTGAACTTTGGAGAATCACAGACTGAATTAAAAGACGATAAAGCGCTTGAAATTGAACGTATTTATGTTTTACAGGAATTTTACGGTAAAAAAGTTGGACAGGTACTTTATGAAAAGGCAATGCAAATAGCAGCTCAGATGAATGCTGATTATATTTGGTTGGGCGTTTGGGAGGAAAATCTAAGAGCCATTAGTTTTTATAGGAAGAATGGTTTTGAAGAATTTGATAAACACATTTTTAAGTTGGGTGATGATGAACAGAGCGATATTTTGATGAAGAAGAAATTAAAAGTGCCCCCAATAAATGTCTAACTTTTTGGGGGCACTTCATAGCAGGGCTTTTTTTATTTACTCAATTCAAAGCTGAAATCGTTGCGTGGCGTGGTATTCCATGCGTGCTTCCATGTAGTGGGCGAGATACCGAATAGCGGAGAGTAAGTTTTTACTTTTACCGTTTTGTTGTCGGGCAAGAATTCTAATATTCTAATCCAACCATCGCCTCCATTGCCGTTGCGATGACCACCGCCCAAGGACTGTGTATCAAACAGCATTTGGTGGACCTTTTTACCCGCTTGGTTTTTGTCCATGCGGTATCCTTCCCCTGAGATGTGACCAGAAAGGATCAAGTCAATATTGGTGGCCGGCTGCACCAGCTTATCCCAAATTCCCTTACCATTATTTGCTTTTGGCATGGCTATCATATCCGATTTTTGAATTTGATTATTGATGGAATAAGGTTCGTACATGAGCCATTTTACATCACCACTGGTGCGCTCGTCCTTATCGTTTAAATAAGCGTGGGTGGTTAGAATGATTCGGTGATTTTTGTATTGCTCCATAGACGCTACGCGCTTGGCCCATGCAACTACGGTGTCACGAGGGGCAAATTCGATAGTCATAAATAGATAATCCTTCCCATTTAAGTCCTTAAGTTCATAGGCGGAGTTTTCTAAGGTATGCTCACCATGTTCATTGGTACCGTTCTGTACGATAGCCTTCCGGTTTAGCAAATTATTATCGATTCGGAAGAATTCGCTATAGCGTGAGGAGCGAATGCCCTCCCTATTAAGGCTGTAATCGTGGTTGCCGGTCGCTGCGATGTAAGGCACTTTGCCGTTTAGACGAGCAAAGGCGCTGGCCGCGGTTTCCCATTGTTTTTGTCCACTCTGGTCGCCATCATGACCGTTGTTAATGATGTCATTCTGTTCAACCAGGTCGCCGACACAAATCACCATTTTTACATTCAGGCTGTCAACATTGTCTTCAACCCATCGCATCATTAAATCGAGGATCGGTTGGTTTCGGTTGTACTTGACATAGTTCTGTATGTCAGGTATCATCACGATGCTCCAGGAATCTTTATGCGTTAATTTAGGTTTTTGGAAGGAAGACTGTGCTTCAGCTTGTCCGAAGACAAATTGAAGCATAGCCATACAAATTAGCAATTTTATTTTCATTGGAATATAATTTGTTTTTTATCGGTAATGAAGCTATCATGAGAGATGGTTTCATCATTATAATTTTAATAACCAGGATTCTGTTCAAGATTTGGATTGGCAACGATTTCCGCGAAAGATATCGGCCAATATTCATCTTTGTTTACTTTGTAAACCACTTTTTGGATGCCAAAATATTTCGTCGCTTCTGCAGTGTTGTATTTCGGAGTCCAATTTTCATCGATGCTTGTCAAGGCTGCTTTTTGCCAAGGACGAGCTGGCCTATTTAAATAGAGATTGCCATTCATGATGTCATTGGCGATACCCCAACGACGTATATCGTACCAACGCAGACCATCGTTTGCTAGTTCTATTTTTCTTTCATAACGAAGGGCAGTACGTAATTGTGCCTGGTTTAAACCTTGTGGAAGATTAGGCATTTTTGCGCGCCTCCTTACTTCATTAATCGCGTTATACACACTTTGGTCAAGCTGGTTGTTCTCAATTTTTGCTTCCGCGTAAATAAGCAGTAATTCTGCATAGCGAAATACACCCACATTCAAATCACTTTCACCATTAACAGAGGTTGTATTGAAATCGGCGATATCGACATGTTTTCTCCACAAATAGCCACTGTAAGAACGTGCGGAGTTCGTCAGATCGGTATTGTTGATTGAGGATGGCTGATCGGCTGTTCCGTTGATGATTGGCCAATAGTTTGAGATTTTAGGAAATGCTGTATTCATTTCAAATTGATAGCCCATAAAACGAGAATTTGGGCGGACACAATACATGTCAAGGCGTGTGTCTCTGTTCTCAAATGGCTTCCCAGCATCGTATAGTGGCGATTGTGTGATCGGCAGACCGTCTGTTGCCTGGAAAGAATCGATAAAATCTTGTGTTGGACCCCAATAGGCTACCCCACGCCCTAATCTGGATGCTGAATAATATTGCTGGTTGTGCACATTGCCAGCGATGTTACGATTGTACTCCATGATCCAGATCCATTCTTTGCTTGTTTTAAAACCATCATGCCCGAAGATATTGGACACATTTGGTTCGCCTGCCGTATGGTTTTTGCCGGCAAAAGCTACGGTATTGTTAAATGGTGTAAGTTCATGCACACCTGCCGAAAGGTCAATGGCCTTTTTCGCAGCTTCAGCTGCCAGCGCATATTGTTTAGCGTAAAGGGCAACCCTCGCTTGTAGCATATAGGCTGCGATGCGGCTTGCCCGCACCTGTCCTGAACTGGCTTGAGATACAGGTAAAGATTCAGCTATAGCACTCATTTCGCTTATAATCCATTGTTGGATTTCAGCCTTCGGCTTGCGTGAAACGTTAGGGTTGTTTAAGTCTAACGCTTTCTCCAGCTTCGGGGCATCGCCATATAGTTCAATGATTTGCGAATAAGCGTAGGCGCGGACGAAACGTAATTCTGCATCAATCTGTTTGAGCTCTTGGGCCGGAGCAGTTTGTTGAAGTTTCGCCAGGTTATCTAATACCGTGTGGACACGCGCTATAGTTTTGAAATGCGCTCCCCAAGGTTTGGTTGCAAGTGCATTATCAGTTGTATAGGCACTGGTGATGCCTGGGGTATAATTGTTGCCGGGGCGGGTATAACCTACATCGGTGATGTTATCGATCACGTGGATGAAGGGCGTGCTGCTCGCATCGAGTAGGGTAAGCGCTTTGTAAGCACCCATAAGCCCCATTTCTGCTTCTTTTACATTTCCCGGAAAGCTACCCGTGGTAGGTCCGTTTAATGGAAGGTGATCCAGTTCGCAGGATGTAAACGTTACACCGAGGAACAGACTTATACCTAATATAATTTTTGTGCGTTTGTTCATGATTAAAATTTGATGTCGATACCAATTGTGTACACTTTAACTTGTGGGTAATAGTTTCCACCACCCAATGCTACGCCGTCGGAAGAGCCACTAGCATAGTTGATTTCCGGGTCATAGCCTTCGTAGAAATTGGTGCGTGTGAATAAGTTTTGCCCGTTTATATAGATGAAAGCACGGCTTAGGTTTAATTTGGACAAAAAGTTTGTTGGAATTTCATAACCCAACTGGATGTTTTTTAGACGCAAATAGGCAGCACTACGCATCCAAAATGTAGAGTTCTGCGTGTTGTTTGTTGAGCTAATGGATAGGCGTGGCAAAATGGCATCTGTATTTTCCGGCGTCCAGTAATCTAATTGCCAAGGTTTGATAGAGCTTACATTAACTGTAGGAATAACGTAGTGCGAATTCAGGTAGCCATCTACTTTGCCGACACCTTGCAGGAATGCACTTAATTTTAATCCTTTGTAACCAAAGTCTAAGTTGAAGCTATAAGTATAGCGTGGGATTGTACTGCCAAAGATAACTTTGTCTTCATCGCTGATACGACCGTCGCCAATTGGATTGCCGTTTTCGTTGAAAGCTCCAGCAATGTCTTTATAACGGATGTCGCCAGGTTGTAATGTGCCAAATTGGGTCGGACCATTGTCGATCTCTTCCTGACTTTGGTAGTAGCCATCGGCGACATATCCAAAGATCGAATTTATGGCATGGCCTTCTTGTTGACGAAGGAATGTTCCCATCGTCGAGCTTTGCATATTAGCAATATTATTTTTCACATCGGATAAATTAGCACCAAGGCCAAGTTTGAAATCACCAAACTTGTTGTCATAGCGCGCGGACACTTCCCATCCTGTGTTGGTCACTTTTCCGGCATTTTGGAATGGCGCATTGAGACCGAATAATTGAGAAGTGTATAATTTCATCAAGATGCCATCGGTAGATTTTTTATACCAATCGAATGTAAATGAAAACTTATCAAAAAGGACTGCATCTAATCCTACACCACTCATCGTGGTTTCCTCCCATCGAAGTGCAGGGTTTGCCATATCATTTTGTGTGATGACAGGGGAGATGGCTCCACCCATGGAAATACTGCCAACGGCTAGTTCAGATACGAATGGGTAATATGAAGAACCGATATTTTGGTTACCCAACTTACCCCATGAACCCCTTATTTTTAACTGGTTGATTTTACTGCTCAATGACTCCATGAAAGGTTCATTGCTGATGCGCCAACCTGCTGAAAAAGAGGGGAAGGTTGCCCATTTGTTGCCTGTTCCAAAGCGGGAACTTCCATCGTAGCGAAGATTGGCTTCAAACAGGTAGCGGTCTTTGTAGGAGTAATTAAATCTTCCGAATGTGGAAAGCAATAGCATCTCTTCAATAGATCCTTCATTGCGCTGGGTTTCGTTGTTGGCTCCGGCATCCAGCACTTCATAGGTGTCATAAAGGAAATCGCGACGGTAACCCGAAAGGTATTTTTGGTTAAAGGATTCGCGTGATGCACCTGCCATCAGTTTTACCTTATGCTCACCGAAAGTTTTATCCGCTGTTCCGGTGAAAAAATAGTTGCCATACAAATAGCGGTTTGCACGTTCTTCCAGTTCCGTTGTGGTGTTAGCAGCTCCGGCGGAGGATCCATCGTCATTATAAGTCTCTACGCGTTTGATAAAGTTGTGGCTATTGCGTGTTTCATAGCGTGGTGCTGCAGTACCCACAAAACTTAACCAGTTCGTAGGGCGGTAGTTTAAAGTCAAATTTCCATAAAGTTCCAGGTAGTTGTTTTTGACGTTTCCGCCATCTTCAATAAAAGCTACTGGGTTGTTTGATACCCAGCCCTCACTCCATAGCCCATTTCTACGAATGGGAATAATGGTTGGCATACGGCCAAGATAATTCCAAACCGCACCTTCATTGGCTATTTGCAGTCTGTCTTTATTAACGAGTGAGAGATCCAGTTTAATGTTGAATTTTTCACTCGGTGTGATGTCCATATTATTACGCAAGGTGTAGCGTTTAAATCCTGTGTTTTTGATGACAGCATCTTGTGAAACATAGCTGAAGGAGGGAGCCACACGAATGATACCACTGGTGGCGTTGAGGCCTAAGAAATGGTTTTGTGTGAAGCCTGAACCTTGTAAAATGGCGTTTTGCCAATCAAAATTTTTGGGATCGGACTCGTACTTTTCACGAAATGCTGCAATGTTTTCTTCACTATACAGAATGCTGTTTCCATCATTTACGCTGGCTTCATTAAATACTTTCATATAGTTGAAGCCATCCGTCACTTCTGGAATAGCCGTTGGGTCCTGAAAACCGACGTAACCTTTGTAGTCAACAGAAAAAGGTTCTTTGCCTCGTTTTGTAGTAATCAGGATAACGCCATTTGCAGCTCTGGAACCGTAAATAGCTGATGATGCAGCATCCTTAAGCACCGAAATGCTTTCAATGAGGTTATAATCGATATTGTCTATTGACCCTGCTACACCATCGATGATCACCAAGGGCGAACTGTCTGAACCTCCAAAGGAGTTGATACCGCGAATACGGATTTGTCCGCCATCCGCTCCTGGAGACCCTGTCTGGCTAGTCACAGTTACACCCGGAGCAAGGCCTTGCAGGGCTGCGGAAGTAGAAAGATTGGGGCGGTGTTCAAGTTGGGCGTTTTCGATAATGGAAACGGCTCCTGTCACATTTCCCTTTTTCTGTGTACCGTAACCAACCACAACCACTTCGTTTAGTTCACTTAGGTCTTCTTGTAGCGTAATATTTATTTCGCTACGATTGCTGGTCGGTAATTCTCGCTGGATGTATCCAAGGTGGAAAAAAGACAGGGTGTCTTGTACGGCAAGCGTGATTTCATAATTGCCTTTTGCGTCAGATGCGGTTTGCGTCTTGGCATTGGTTTTAGATCGAATCGAAACACCTCCTATAGGGAGGCCTTCAGCATTCGAGACTTTCCCTTTTACCTTGTGGCCCTGCTGTGCAAGCACGGTACCTAAAGGAAAAAGACAAAGCAATAGAAGTAAATGTTTGCTCATGTTTAATACGTTAATCTTTTGTGTGTTTTTATTAAAAGAATAAAGCGTTTAGAACGCTTTAAGATTTGGCGCAAAACTAGGCTTCGAAGGTTAAGTTATGGTTAATTTGAGGTTGGATTATTGTTGTGTTTGTTTAGGGCCGTGTGGCGCTTTCTGTGTCGGTGCAAAAATTATCGGTTTGTATTTAGACACAATAGATTGCATTTATATTTTGTAAGCTTCTATGTATTAGAAAGCAAAACACTGCTGTTCAGTGTCCTTGAATATATAGAACAGTGCCTGGGGGAAGTGGCGAGTTTGAATAGACCGAAATTGAACCATTGTTAGTTGTTGTCTGTGTTTAATGCGTGAGATAATAGGGGGAATGTTGGTTTGGCTAATGTTAATGAGTTGCTTGGAACTTAAGAAGAAGGTTCTGTAGATTCTACGGGAACACCGAAGAAAAAATGTGCTAAATATTAGAAGAGGGTTTTTCGCTAGAGAACTTAACTGCCGAATTTAACCCTGAGCAATCAGCGTTTTATTTTGCCTTACTGGAAAAAACGTGATTGGTTATTTGAAACTGAGCTTCGGAGAATCACAAACAGAATTTAAAGACAATAAAGCGCTTGAAATTGAACGTATCTATGTTTTACAGGAATTTCACGGTAAAAAAAATGGACACCTACTTTATCAAAAAGTCATGCAAATTTCAGATCGGTTAAATGCCGATTATGTTTGCTTGGGGGTGTGTGGGAAGAAGTTCAAGAGCACTAAGTTTTTATAGGAAGAATGGTTTTGAAGAATTTGGTAAAACACATTTTTAGATTGGGGAATGATGAATTGACGGATATTATGATGAAGAAAAATTTAAGGGTTGGGTGTTAGGCACTGATGTGATTTTTCAAATCCGATATCGGAGATATCTACCAAATTAGAACGTGTTAATGTTTGGTTAGTTATTTTAAATTGTTCAACTTAATTTGACATTTTGTAATGATTCACAAGATTCTATTCTAATCTCTGTCTAATAGAGTTTTTATAAAAACCTCTTTATTGGTTCCAAGTTTCTCCAGCTTTTCTGAGAAAAAAATGTTTTCTTCCTTAGTTTCTATCAAGTAATTAGCATTATTCTTACTTTCATTTTTGTTGCCTAAATTTAATTGATACATGCTAGATTTAGCTGGAGATGTTACTCCTCCAAAAGCTAATGAAACTTTAATGATGTTTTTTGCATTCGAAGAGTGGGTTTCGCTTATCTTTATTCCATGTGATTCTGAAATTGGTCTGCCATAATGAATAACTTTGTACTCTTCGCTGTGATAAGATGTCTTCGTATTCGCTGTAAGGAATCCTGGTGAACAATTTAATTGAAATGATACATTAGTGTCATTTTGGAAATGGGAAAAATTTATAATGTATATAGTGAAATTTAAATAGTAGTAACCGTTATGGCTTTCAAGTCTGTTAAACTTTATATAGCCACATAGGTCTGGGTATTTTATTTGCTTAAAAAGTGCATCTATTAAATAATGAGGAGCAGGCTTGGATTGACCATCAAGTCTTGTCATATATTGACTGTTCCACTGGTGAGGCTTGGAAATGCTTTCAGTTACCTCAAAAATGTATATATATCCTTGATCATGTTGTATTATATTAACTTTTATTCCAACAGGAAGTGGAGATATCCTGCTAGCTATTGTATTTATAAGCGAGTCTTTTTCTTTTAGCTCATTTAAAGGTGTGAGATCTCCGATAAAAATATCCTCTTTCTTTCCTTCTAGCTTGGCACCAATGGGAGACCCCCATATTAACATACCCCCAGATGAGTTTAAAAATGCACTCAGCGTGCGAATAACGCTTTTATTTAGCTGACTATCAAAAGTTTCTTTTATTGAAAAAGATTTGAATTCAAGAGTTTCCGTCTCTTCTTGTTCTACTTTAAAAAATTTTATTACATCCTCGGCTGTAATATCAGTAAGCAGCTTGCTAAAATATAATTGTGAAAAATTCATATAACTAAGTTTCGTCGGTATAATGAGCTCCTAACACAATGCTTTTAATCATTAACGAAAAACTTTCTCTTTGTGTTGTTACCGTAGGGGAAATTGGACCGTTCGAACCTGTTTCAATTCTAACGTTTATGAAAAATTCAATTATTTGCTTGTTAAAAATATCCCATGCTTCTTTATATGTATCCTCCTCAACAGTAATTAATAAAGACGGACATTCAACTCTATATTTTCGGTCAATCAAACTTAGGTTACATTGTAGGGCCTCCCTTAATTCAAGTGCCGATCCATTTGACATGAAGTCCTTAATGAATAAAGGAACGGAACTATTTTCTTGGGAGAATAATGTGTTTTCCTGAAGCGTTTTTTTATTAAATCGAACATTATTGCTACCTCCTTCAGGTGCCTCAATTATAAAAGTATAAAGCCTTTTAGTTTCTGGTTGAACCTCATTATTGACTATTGTGGGAAATAATAACTGCTCTAGGTTTTTAGTTACCTTCTGATATTTACGTTTGAAGGTTCGCTTATAATTAACAACTTCTAATTGATAACTGTTGTCGTTAATAATAGAAATTATAGGGCCGAAGATCTCTTTCCTCACTTCAGGAGGGAAATTCTCATTAATTATATTTACATCCTCTATCGATGAGTAATCAACATCAATAACGTCATTTTGATATTTGTGAAGAACATTCTTTTGCCAATCTTTATACGCATTTCCCTCAGATATTGAATTGACAGTATCAGAACTTAAGCCCACTTTGAAACTGCTGTATGCCAAATCTACTACCCTTGGCTGAAGAATTTCCTTAAACTGATTTATAATTTTTGAGAGTTTATTATAATCACCTATTTTTTCTTTATAACTTTCGTAGAAAGTATATTCAGCATATTTAAGAAAAGACTTTGATATTTTTATTAAAAAATTCCCAGCATCACCGGCTCCTACAGTTTCCAGGAATCTTTTTGAATTTTCTCTTGTATTCCATTTGAAGTAAAGGGCATTTTCTCTTAATAATTGAAGATATGGGTCTTTTTCAAATTCCGCAATCAACGATTCATATATTAAAGGAACCGCCGACATGAAATATTCATTTTCCTCTGGTATGTAGGCTTTAACCAATTCATCTAAGTCTATAGCGTGTGTGTTTTTATATTCGAGCGTGTTATTTATGTCAACCGAATAAATAAAGTCTTTGTTGTTTGCGAAAACTAGTTCTTTTAAGCTGTTTTGACGTTTTAAATAATTGTATAGTTCTTGCTTAGAGATTTTCCAAACCAACCACCTATTGAAATCACTGTCAAAATCTACCCAATAGAATAAATAATCCCTTCCTTTATCATCAGAAAAATGAGATAAAACAGGTCCCTCAAATTCAATAAGATCTGAAATTTTCTTTAAGCTCTCCATCGCGATAGGAAGCCTGTCAAGTTTATACCCTTTGATCTGCTCCACGTTAAATCAGTTGAGAAGTTAGAACGAATCTTTCCTTTAAATCTGTTGAAATATATTCAAAAAGATTAAAATGATCATTGTGAATTTCACTTATGACACCATCGTTATCAGTTAATTCGCCTTCTGCAATATGGTTATAACCGATCAGGCTCTGTGCTCTTGTAGGGAGGCTTTTATATTTATTGATGGCGGCATCTTTACTGGTGAAGAATGAAAGAGCACAATACCCACATTTCATTTGGTCCTGAAGGGAGTTTATTCTTCTCGGTGATGATTTTGCTATATCATAAAGAATATTTGGCAGAAAATTCAAATTATGGTCGATAGGACCAACGACCCATCTATATGCTCTCGAATTTATTTTTATTCCTTTCGTTAAACTCTCACATGTAAGTTGATGTTCTTCGAAAAGATGTTGGTACTTATATTCAGTCATTTATTATTAGGAGATTGTTAATTTATATCTAAAGTATGTAGAATGTTTCACATTTCAAATCTGTACAACACCATGCACACAGTATTAACAAAAAAACTGCTAATCGTAAAAATAAGCGGGTTTACATTTCTGCGGGGAGTGGGGAATTGTACCACGGCTAAAATCCACTTAAAGGAAACCAGTCCTTAGTAGGAACCTGCATGATTAGATTATATAATAACATTAATATTTATCCTATTATAAAGTGCCAATATTAATGTGATTCAGGTACTGGGCCATCCTCAAATTCGGCCTGTTCCTCATCAGCCGACAGCAGCCATCTTAATAAAGCAGAACTATCTGCATTTTTTTCTTGTTCAAATCTTTTCTGGTTTTCATTATTAATCGAATGACCTAAGCCGTCAAGATCTGGATACACTGAAAACTCAGAAAATCCCAAAACTCTCATTTCGGAAAGTATCTCCAATTTTTTTTGTGCCGGAATTGTAATGGAGTACAAAAAATCTTCATTCGTTTGTTTGGGCGTGAGTCCTTCAAAAATATTTCCAAACAAGGTAAAGCATGATTGTTGTGCGGCCATGCGCTCATCGAGGTAAGGGGGATAAAGTGCAATGGGATATTGTTTTTCTGTATCGTCGACATCAAGTCTGTAATACTTGCTGATTAGCTGACTGATCCTTAATTCTTTTTTCTCGTTGAATAGGCTATCTTTTTTACTTAGTTCATCTATACTTGAAAATATAAAATAGGCATTTCGAGTTAAGTCCTTTTTTAAGGTCTGGATTGCAAAATTATTTAATTTAAATGGAAGCAGGATATAAACTACTGCGTTTTTCTCTTTATAGCTATGGTCGCTGAGTGCAAAATACAGGGCAACCAATGCGCTTTCTGTCCAATCCAGTAATCTTGTTTTTACTTTGTAATGCTGTTTTAGAAAGTAACGATTCATGTTCGTATTGGCGATTCCCTTTTTAGATAGAAAACTAATTCCCTGCCTTCCAAATGAAAGGTCAATTCCACTTTCGAGTTGATTTACCTCCTTTGGACGAAAGATGTGGTCGGGCCTATCATACCTTAAATCAAGGATCTCTCTGTATAAGGTAGGTATCAATTTAAAATCAGAAGACGAGTGCCCTCGGTACCATATTTTTTGCCCATCATTTAGTTTACTGAATTGAACTATTTTTTCAGTAAATTCTGATAGGCTACTTACCTCGGGATTAAATTCTATTTTGATCGTTTTTTCCATTTTTATAAGTCTATTGTGATTTAATAATTAAACAGTTATAAAATAAACAAGACAAAAAAATAGAATTTTGAAAACTATTCATTTAGAATAGTGTGTATTAATAGATAATAAGATATCTTAAAAAATATCATCCCTTTATTGTTAACTATTTATCTTACCCAGTTCATAGATCTTTAATTGGTATTTACAATGTCTTTGGTTAAAAACAAAAAACCCTGCTCATCTCACGATGAGCAGGGTTTTGATTTTCTGCGGAGAGTGGGGGATTCGAACCCGCGGACCTATAACAGTCAACAGTTTTCAAGACTGCCGCAATCGACCACTCTGCCAACTCTCCGTCGCAAAAGTACAAATCCGAAGCGGAACTGCAAATTCTACAATCTATTTTTTAACCTAAAATTGATAAGGAGTTAAAAATGAGTGAGAAAGATTTGTTAGCGCTTGAATTTTTCTTCCGGTACGGAAGGTTTTTTAAAGACATTGAAGTTAGGCCTGATAATTTTTACGCTTCTTTTGGT
>Ga0182007_10001494_pt1 | contig 12517 bp, 13 predicted proteins | sample Sormic07211113_1_FD_123023 | JGI IMG/M metagenome (GOLD analysis project Ga0182007, IMG submission 123023) | Rhizosphere microbial communities from Sorghum bicolor, Mead, Nebraska, USA - 072115-113_1 MetaG | ecosystem: Host-associated > Plants > Roots > Rhizosphere | place: USA: Nebraska... | reverse complement strand
GTCCTTCCACGCCTAAGGTGTTTTCGATGAAATCCTTGACTTCGCGGCCGCGTTCGCCGATCAGGCCGACGATGATCACTTCGGCGCTGGTGTAGCGCGCCATCATGCCAAGCAGTACGCTTTTACCGACCCCGGAACCGGCAAACAATCCCATGCGCTGACCGCGGCCAACCGTCAGCAGGGCGTTGATAGCGCGCACGCCGACATCCAGCACGCTGTCGATAGGGGCACGCGCCAACGGATTGATGGGGGCTGCTGAAAGTGGCACTTCGCGGCTGAAATCCAAAGGACCGAGGCCATCCAGCGGCCGGCCTGCGGCATCGACCACCCGCCCCAGCATGCCTTCGCCGACCGGCAGGCGTTTGCTGCCCGGTTCAGCCGGCGGACTGCCATTGCTGTTGGAAGAGGATGCGGCGACTTCAAGCGGATACACGCGCGCTCCGGGCAATAATCCTGCAACTTCGGTTTGCGGCATCAGGAACAGGCGGTCACCGGCAAAGCCGACCACTTCAGCCTCGGTCGTGCGTTGCGCGTATCCCGGCGGCAGTTCAATCAGGCAATCGCTACCCACCGGCAGCCGCAGGCCGACCGCTTCCAGCACCAGGCCGACCGCACGGGTCAGGCGGCCATAAGTGCGGATCGGAATGCTGCGGCCGACGCTGATGCTGGCGTTGCCAAGCGTGTTACGCCAGGCTTGCAAATGGCGATTGTTCGCCGACTGGCCGTCGCCGGGCGGATTCTGGACTTCAGTCATGGGACGATACTGGAATGTTGGCCTGGTGACGGCCAAGTGCAGCCGCTACACGCTGCCAACGGGTTTCCATGGTGGCGTCCAGTTCGCCGCTGCTGGCTTGCACCCGGCAGCCGCCGCGAGTGATGGCCGGATCGCTGCGCAACAGCCAGCCGGCAGCTTGCAGATCTTCCGCCAGATACTGCTGCACCAGCGCCATGTCGTCGGCATGCAACAGCAGGCGCGGGGTGCCGCTCAATGCGGGTTCGGTCTGCAATAGCTCGCGTACCGCTGCCAGGATCAGCTGCGGCTCAACCGTCAGTGCCTGGCGCACCACCTGGCGCGCAATATCCAGCGCCAGAGTCAATAAATCGTCGGCTAGTTCTTTTTCCGCCAGACGCAGCGCGCTGGGCATGGCCAGGCTCAATGCACGCAAGCTGTCAGCTTCGTTGCGTGCAATTGCCAGGCCTGCGGCATAACCATCTTGCCAGCCTTCGGCATGTCCTTGCTGGCGGCCCTCGCTTGCGCCAGCTTGTTGCGCCTCCTGGCGCAGGCGCTGTAGTTCGGCTTCGTCTATCAGCAGTTTCGGTTCCAGCTCTGCCAGCATCGGCTCGGTTGTCAGCGACGACGCTGCCGTCTCTGCAGCGAAGCGCTCAGCTGGCTGCTGCACATCCGCCATCTCCCATCGCTGCCAGGCGCTCATCGGTGGCTTTGGCTGGTTTGCAGCAGGCAGCGTTTTGCGCCTGGACGACAACTGGCTATAACCTTGATCGAGGTCAGACATAGGCATCGTTGCCCTGTCCGCCGATCACGATTTCGCCAGAATCCGCCAGACGCCGTACGATCTGCAGGATGCTCTTTTGCTCGCTTTCGACTTGCGAAACCCTGACCGGGCCACGCACTTCCAAGTCTTCGCGCAGCATTTCTGCAGCCCGTTGCGACATGTTGCGCAGGAATTTCTCGCGCAGCTCCGGCGCTGCACCCTTGAGGGCGATGATCAGCGATTCCGATTCGACTTCCTTCAGCAACAGCTGGATGCCGCGATCTTCGATTTCCAGCAGATTCTCGAACAAGAACATTTCGTCGATAATCCGTTGCGCCAGGTCGCCGTCGTGTTCGCGTACATGCTGGATCACGCTTTCTTCCTGCGTACTGCTCATCAGGTTGAGAATTTCCGCCGCGGCGCGAACCCCGCCCAGGCGGCTGCGCTTGACGCCCTGGCCGGATAGCAGACCGGACAGCACTTCAGTCAATTCGGCGAGTGCCGCCGGCTGTACGCCGCCGAAGGTGGCAACCCGCAGGATCACATCATGCCGCAAGCGTTCGGTGAACAGTTCCAGCACCTCGGATGCCTTGCTGCGATCCAGATGCACCAGCAAGGTGGCGATGATCTGCGGATGTTCGTCGCGGATCAGCTCTGCCACTTCGTTGGCTTCCAGCCAGTTAAGGGTATCGATGCCGTTAGTCGAATTGTTGCCGGATTCGAGAATGTCTTCAATCAGGCTGGCGGCGCGATCGCTGCCCAGCGCCTTGTTCAGCACGGCCCGGATATAGCTGCCGGAATCCAGGTTGAGCGCCGAGAACTGTTCCGTTTCAAGCCGGAATTCGTCCATGACTTCGGCAATCTGTTCGCGCGTTACCTGGCGCAGCTTAGACATCGCCATGCCGAGTTTTTGCACGTCTTGCGGGGTCAGGTGCTGGAACACGGCAGCGGCGCCGTCCTCACCCAGCGACATCAGCAGGATCGCGCTCTTTCTGATTCCGTCGTCACTCATTGTTGCCCATCCAGTTCTTGATTACCATGGCGACCAGGCGTGGATCTTTCTCGGCCAGGCTTTGTGCATGCTGCATATTGTCTTGATGGCGGTCGGCTTCGCGTTGTTTTGCTTCTTAGCTCAACTTGACCTGCTCGGGCGATTGTCCACCCGCCGTTTTGGCAGTTGCTCCGGTTACGGCAGATCCAGCAGCTGGCGGCCCCTGCAGATACTTGCGTAACAGCGGCCGGACCAGGCCGAACCAAAACCACAGGCCGAGAATGCCGAGCAGCAGATACTTGCCTGCGCTCTTTGCCAGTTCGATGTTGTCGGCCTGGCGCCAGACTGGCAACTCCGGTTCCGGCGCATCGCCGGCAAACTGACTGTTCACCACATTCAACGAATCGCCACGATCGGCGCTATAGCCCATGGCTTGCTTGACCAGGTTTTTCACCTGCTCCAGCTCCGCCGGCGGCAACGCTTGCGTGACTACCTTGCCTTGGGCGTTGGCGGCGCCGCGGTAGTTCACCACCACCGCCACCGACAGGCGTTTGATGGCGCCGGCGCTCTGCTGCACATGGCTGATCGATTTATCCACTTCATAGTTAGTGGTGACATCGCGGCGGACATTGCTGGAACCGCCGCTGCGGGAGGTAGCATTCGCAGCATTTGCTGCGTTGGCCTGATTGGCTTGCCCATTGGCCGCTGCCGTCGGTGGCAGGTTCACGGGTGCAGTCGGATTGGCCGGCGGCTGATTCGACAAGGCGCCGGGAACACCACCTGCCGGACTCGCTCCCTGCTGGTTGGCGTCGCTCGACTGTTGGCTGCGGATGGCGGCCTTGGTTGGATCCTGGTTCGGTGTGTATTTTTCGTCGGTATGCTCGACCGTCGAGAAATCGATATCTGCCGCAACTTGCGCACGCACATTGCTGGCGCCGACTATCGGTTGCAGGATAGCTTCGATCCGGCGGATGTAACTCTGTTCGATTTCCTGCGCATATTTCAGCTGGCTCGCATCCAGGCCGCGATTGCCGGTGGCGGGCGTCGACAGCAGATTCCCGCTCTGATCGACTATCGTGACATTCTTGGCGCTCAGTTCCGGCACGCTGCTCGACACCAGGTGGGCGATAGCGCTGACCTGGCCGTCATCGATGGAACGTCCCCGGCGCAAGGTGAGGATTACCGATGCGCTGGGTTTTTGCTGGTCGCGTACAAATAGTGAAGGTTTCGGCAGCGCCAGATGGATACGCGCCGCTTCGACTGCTGAAATCGATTCTATGGAGCGGGCCAGTTCACCTTCCAGTGCACGCTGGTAGTTAACCTGCTCGGCAAACTGACTGACTCCGAATTTCTGGTTATCCATCAATTCAAATCCGACAGATCCTCCCTTAGGCAGGCCTTGCGACGCCAGCCGCAAGCGCGCCTCGTGAACCTGCTCGGCGGCGACCAGTACCGCGCCGCCGCCGTCGGCGAATTTATAAGGAATATTCATTTGCTGCAGCGAGGCGATGATAGCGCCACCATCGCGATCTGACAGATTACTGTACAGGACACGATAGTCGGGCGCCCGGCTCCAGAGCCAGAAAGCGGCGATGGCCGCTACTGCGAGCGAGGCGCCGACGATCAGCGGCAGCTTTGGATTGGTGCGCAATTGTTCCAGCAGCGTCGGTTTCTTGTCGCCAGCGAGGTTGGCGCCCGTTGCGGCTGCGTTCATGCAGCCACCCCGGATGAAGTCTGGCTGTAACGGCTACTGCCGTTCACTATGCGCTTCTGTGTATCGGACATACAGCAAGCTTTCCTTAGAATGGGATAACAGATGTCAACAAAGGTAATTTGGACAGTCCAGGACAGCCTGTGTCGACGCTAATGATTGTCAACGGCCAGAGCGTGTTTTGATCGCTCGAATAGCTGCGGTTTTTCCCATCATTTGCCGCTATGCAAAAAAAACATTGCTGTTACGCTGCTTGGCAACAGCTAACAATTATCGTCAGGAGCGGGCGGCGCATTGGCCGATTCATGGACTGCGATAAGCGTTCAGAACAACCAGGCAAGAGAGGATGCACTATGGCGATAGCGGCGATCGAATCGGTATTACAGCAATTAACGGCGACGGCACAGATCGCCGGCGGCGGCACAGCGACCAGCAATGGCATCGCTGGCGGCGGCTTTGCCGACGAAATGAAAAAAACACTGGAACGCATCAGCACCGGCCAGCAGCACGCGGCCGGCCAGGCCGAGGCATTCGAGCTGGGGAAGCCCGGCGTATCGCTGAATGACGTGATGATCGATTTGCAAAAGGCTAATGTCGGTTTTCAGATGGGCCTGCAGGTGCGTAACAAAGTGGTTGCCGCCTATCAGGAAATCATGAACATGCCAGCCTGAAAGTCAGTTTTGGACCGAGCATGCTTAGAACAGGGCGCTAGTTATCTGCTGCAGGACGCGGCCGAGATCGAAAGTATCTTGCGTGAGCTGGAGCGCCAAAACAGTGCAATGACCATGCGCCTCCTGTGTGGCGGCGAGAGCATCGCTACCCGTCTGGTGGCGGTGGCGCTGGCGCATGACATCTTTATCCATACAGGTGGCGCCGACGGCGGCGGGGCGCTATACATGCCTGGCGAATCGCTGTGTTTCGACGGTGCGCTGGATGGCGCCGGCGTGCGTTTCGTGACCAGCGTCGCGCCCAACAGCATGCGTTCCTGGCGGACCGCCCTGGCGGCTTCGCTGCCTGCCTGCGTTGCTTATTATCCGCATCGGAAATTTATCCAGATGGGTGTGCAGCCGGTTGAAGCTTGCGTGGTGCGCGCCAAACGGCGCGACGGCAACGATTTTGTACTAGATGTCCACGATTTGAGCACGCGCGGCATCGGTTTGCGGTCGAGCTATGTCTCCCCGCAAGCGCTGCCGGTCGGCACCGTCTTGCCGGGTGCGGTGCTGGATTTTCGTTCTTCCGGCAGATTGCTGGTGGATTTGCGGGTGGTGTTTAGCCGCAGCGTGCAGGGGACGGATGGCGTCATCAACCATTTCGGGTGCTATTACGTCGACCTGGACCAGGCGCGGCAGAGCCTTGGCGGCTTGTTGAGTGCCTGAACCGGCGCTGATGCCGCTTTATTTCATGACGGGGGCTAAATGTTTTCCAGGCAACTGCCGATAACCTGAATAACGGTGGCTTGCTGATCCTGGCGGTTGTTTCAGCCAGGACGTGAGTCCAGCGTTACGGCGCCTTAGCCGGAACCCATAAACTTTAGCAACAGGAGTTATGCCATGTCTGTCATCAATACCAATACCCTCTCGCTGGTAGCACAAAATAACCTGGTCTCATCGCAAAATTCGCTGGCCACTGCGATCCAGCGGCTGTCTTCCGGCCTGCGTATCAACAGCGCCAAGGACGATGCTGCAGGCCAAGCTATCGCCAACCGTTTCACCAGCAACATCAATGGCTTGACACAAGCTTCGCGTAACGCCAATGACGGTATCTCGCTGGCGCAAACTACTGCCGGCGCGTTGAACGAAGTCAACAACAACCTGCAACGTATCCGTGATTTGACAGTGCAAGCCGCGAACGGCAGCAATTCCGCAGCCGACAAGACTTCGATCCAGGCTGAAATTACCCAGCGTCTGGCTGAAATCGATCGCACTTCCGCACAAACCGACTTCAACGGCGTCAAAGTTCTGTCCCAGAATACCAACCTGAACTTTCAGGTCGGCGCTAACGACGGCCAGACAATCAGTATCGGTCTGAAAAAAATCGACTCGGCAGCTTTGAATTTGACAGGTTTCAATGTGACCGGCCTGTCCGACGCAATTACCAGTTTCTCGTCGACCGCTGCGGGCGTAACCACCAAAGCTGCTGTTGTCATTTCCGGTCCTACTGGCGGGGTAGCTGATCCAACCAGCCTGACACTGCACGGTTACGGCGCGTACACTGCGGCGAGTCAGACCTACGCTAGCTACGCCCTCCAGGATGGCTCAGGTAACTTGTACAAAATCGCGGCTGGTGACGTCAATGCGGCAACAGGTGCAGTAACTGTCACTGCTGGCGAAGTGGATACCGCTGCAAATGCGACAACAGCGCAAACAGCCTATGCAACTGACGCGGCGGCAGGTACCACCTCGACAGCAAATCCACTGAAGGCGATTGACAATGCGTTGGCCCAGGTAGACAGCCTGCGCGGTGCGCTGGGTGCGGTGCAAAACCGTTTTGACTCGGTGATCTCCAATCTGGGTTCCACTGTTACCAATCTGTCGGCTTCGCGCTCGCGTATCCAGGATGCAGACTATGCAACTGAAGTGTCGAACATGACACGTGCGCAGATTCTGCAACAAGCTGGTACTTCGGTATTGGCCAAGGCGAACCAGTCGACACAAGGCGTTCTGTCGTTGCTGCAATAAGCTTCAGGCTAACCGCATACTCCATAAACGGCTGCTTAAGCCGTTTATGGAGATTTGCAATAAGCGAGCTAAGCGGCCTGGCTATAAAGACGCATTTAGTATTTTAGTAAAAAGGAATTGATATGGCTTTAGTGACTTCCCTTGGTTCTGCATCAGGACTGCCGCTGGCTACTTTGCTCAGTAGTATCACCGCCGCGGAAAACCTGCCGCTGACTGCGATGTCGAATCAGCAGTCTGCCTACAACACCAAATTGTCCGCCTTTGGCAGTGTACAGAGCGCCATGAGCGCATTGCAGGCCGCAGCTGCACAGCTGGGAAGCCCTTCGCTGTTTCAAAACATAACGGCAACGTCAAGCGCTAATTCGGTGCTGACCGGAACCGCATCTGCAACCGCTGTCAGCGGTTCGTTTGCGATTAACGTGAGCCAGTTGGCGCAAGCGCAGTCGCTGGCGACTGCCGGCGTGGCCAGCACCACTACTGCGATAGGTTCAGGCACGGTTACACTGGATTTCGGCAGCATCTCCGGCGGCAAGCTGGACCCTGTCACCGGTAAATATAGCGGAGCGACTTTTAGTCCGGACACAACCCGCGCAGCAACTTCGATCACGATCGATTCCAGCAATAACACGCTGGCTGGCATTCGTGATGCGATCAACAAGAACACTGCCCTGGGCGTTACTGCGACGATCGTCAATGACGGCAGCAGCAGTCCCAACCGCCTGGTGTTGACCTCGAATCAAACCGGCGCGCAGTCGACCATGCGCATTGCGGTAACCGGCGACCCGGCGTTGTCGAACCTGCTGGCGAACGATCCCGGCGCAACGCAAAATTTGCAGCAGACCGTGGAAGGCACCAATGCGCAATTGACGGTGAACGGAATCGCCATCACCAGCGCCAGCAATACCGTCAAGGAAGCGGTGCAGGGCATTACCATGAACCTGACTGGCACTGGCAACAGCACACTGTCAGTGCAAACTAATACTGCAACCGTGCAGGCATCAATAACTAATTTTGTTAATGCCTATAACAATTTTCAAGGCGTGACCACACAGTTGACCGCGTTTAATGTCGCGGCGCAGACACAGTCGCCGCTGACCGGCGATTCGACCTTGCGCAGTATCCAGACCAGTATCCGCAACGCGATGAATACGCCGCAGCCTGGCGACGGTAGTGCGAAATCCCTGACGATGCTGGCGCAGATCGGCGTGACGTTCCAGGCGGATGGCACCATGGCAACCGATGCGGCCAAATTGACGACAGCGTTGAACACCAATCTGAGCGGCGTTCAAAACTTGTTTTCCAGCGTTTCCGGAACTACCGGTATCGGTGCGCAGATGTCGACTTTACTTACCAATATGACCGGCAGCAGCGGCCTGTTGAAAACGGCGACAGACGGTTTGAATAGCAGCCTGAAGACACTGGCTACGCAAATGACCAGCACCCAGGCGTCGATCAGTTCGACGATTGCACGCTATACAACGCAATTCACGGCGCTCGACGGGTTGGTCGCTAGCATGAACCAGACCAGCAGCTATCTGACCCAGCAGTTTGCGGCAATCAACGGTACTACCAAGTAAGCTAACTAAGGCAACGGTTTATGTACACATCATCTGCACCTCACCAAGTGGTTAATCCTGGCGCCCGAGCCTACGCACGGATCGGCATCGAAAGCGCTGTCCTGAGCGCATCGCCCCAGCAACTGCTGACGATGCTGTTTGACGGCGCCAAGGCCGCCATCAGCATGGCGCGCCACTATATGGCAAGCGCTGATATCGTGGCCAAAGGCAATGCCATCTCGAAAGCGATCAACATCATCGACAATGGTCTCAAAGCGAGTCTGGATGCTGAAGCCGGAGGCGCTGCAGGTGTCGAGCTGGCAGCGAATATATCGGCGCTGTACGATTACATCAACCAGCGTTTGCTGTATGCCAATCTGAACAACGATCCTGTCATGCTGGACGAGGCCGATCGCTTGCTGGAGAACATCGCATCCGCCTGGCGTGAGATCAGCGTCACGCAAAAGCATGCTGCAACTTCCAGCGCGGTTGCTACCGATCTTTCGGCAAGGGGATGATATGGCATCGCAACATGATGTGATGGATTGCTACGAGAAAATCGCACCGTTGACCGGCCGCATGCTGGCGCTGGCGCGCGCTGGCGACTGGGCCGGCCTGGTGTTGCTGGAACAGCAGTTTCAGTCTTGTGTCGAGCGCTTGAAAGAGATCGAGCTGGCTGCGCCTCTGGAGCCGTCGCAACTGGTACGCAAGCACGACTTGCTGAGCCGGATCCTGGCCGACGATGCGGAAATCCGCGACATCGTTACGCCGGAACTGGCGCAGTTGAGTACTTTGCTGGGTAATATGCATCGCCAGCAGCACCTCAACCATGCTTACGGTCAGTAAATCTGATCGCGTGCCATGAGTGGCGGCACGCCCCTGATTGACAAGGTGCTGGCGACGGCACCGATGCAACGTTCTGATCTGGTGCCGTTGAAAGGGCAGCTCGCCATCTATGCGCCGGATGCGACTACCGATATCGAAGCGATTGCGAACGATACCCGGCTACCTTCGCGTGCGGCGGTCGACCGCCAGCTCGGCGTCGACCCGAGCCAGGCGGCGCAGCCAGGTATCGCCCGGCCGATGTCTGACTCTGGCTCTGGCGTTGCCGACGGCGCCAGCTTGAGCGCAGCCGCGCGCGTCATCAGCGAGTTGCTGGGTAGCGCGCCAGCCAAGGGCGAGCCGGTACGCGGCAGCGCGCCCTTGTGGCCGGCAGCCTCTATACCGGAACCGCAACAACTGGCAGCCGCTTTGGCGCGCAGTGTGGCGGACAGCGGCCTGTTTTACGAATCTCATTTGCTTCAATTTTTCAGCGGCCAGCGTTCGTTGGCCCAGCTTCTGCAAGAGCCGCAGGCACACCTGAGGCTGCCGTTAGCGGCCGCCGAGACCTCAGCAACCACTGCAGCCACTCCCGCCACCAGCCACGTTGCAGCAAGCATGGCGGCGGCAGCCATTCCCCTGGTGCGTCAACAGCTTGAGTTGCTGGCGCTGTCGCAATTCCGCTGGAGCGGTGAAGCCTGGCGGGATGCAGGCATGGAATGGGAGGTCACGGAGCACGGGCGGCGCCAGCAGGGCGGTGCGGATAGTCACGATCCGGATAGCGCCGCGTGCACCTGGAGCATCCGCCTGAGCATGACTTTGCCCCGGCTCGGCAGTATCGAATTGCGCCTGAGTCTGGTGAACGATAGCTGGCGCGCGGATCTTGGCGCTGCCGACGTAGCCACGATGAATGCCATGCGCGCCGATAGCGCACATTTGCGGCAGCGATTTTCGGCTGCCGGCTTGCCCTTGGGTGGTTTGGCAGTGGCGCAATTGCTACAAGCGGCAACCGAAGACGAATCGGGTAAAAAAAATGGCAACAAAAGTAAATAATTGTATTAGAGTAATGTTTGTTGTCTACGGGACACATTTTTCTTGTGTATGGCAAGCTGGAGCAATGCAAATGCATCGCGTTGACGAGCCGGTGGGGCGCTATGGAAACTGAGGGTTCAAGCCGTAAAAGCGTTATAGCGTTATCGCATGCTAGCCCGGACCGGGCGCCGGTGATTGTGGCAAAGGGATATGGCGCCGTGGCCGATGCCATTGTGCAGCGGGCGCGCGAAAACGGCTTGTATGTGCATGCTTCGCCTGATCTGGTGAAGCTGTTGATGCATGTTGACCTGGACCAGCAGATTCCGCCGCAACTTTATCTGGCGGTGGCTGAGTTGCTGGCGTGGATATATAGCCTGGAAGAAGATGATTCGACGCAGACGGAGCCCGCTTGAGTCTTGCTAGATCGAAGATAACTATTATCTATTTAATATGGATGGGCGACACTGCAATAAAATGTGCGCAAATTGTAGGTAAAGTTGTTTCTGTCGCATTGTACAGCCATAATTGCCGATCGATAATGTCCGGTTTTCGATTGTGAAATGAAATTGTTCAAAGAATCATGGATATGAATGCTGCGTCACCGATTCGGGTACTGATCGCTGATGATCATCGCATTGTCAGGCGTGGGCTGCAGCATATCCTGAATGCCAGCCCCGGTATCACCGTGATCGGCGAGGCCAGCGACTACAGCGGCATCATCGATATCCTGAGAGAGCAGCAGTGCGATGTCCTGTTGCTGGATATTTCCATGCCGGGCAAAGACGGCATTGAGATCCTGCATTTGCTCAAAAGGCGCGAACCCGGGCTGCGCATCATGGTGCTAAGCAGTCACAGCCCGGAACAATTTGCAGTACGTGCCTTGAAGGCGGGTGCGGCCTCCTACCTGACCAAAGACGGCGCTCCCGATGAACTGGTGGAAGCGGTGAGGGTAGTCGCACGCGGTCGTAAATACATCAGTAAAGGCTTGGCCGAATCACTGGCGAATCACGTCATTGAAGAAGACATGCTGATGCCACATGAACAATTGTCGCACCGGGAATTTCAGACGGTGCGGATGATCGCCGCGGGCCAGACCCGCGCCGAAATTGCTAAAAGTCTTTCCATCAGCCCAAAGACCGTGAGTGTCTATCGTTCCCGCGTACTTGAAAAAATGGGGGTAAGCACTAACGCCGAGCTGACCCATTACGCCATCGAGCACGGTTTACTCGAATAAGTCTGCGGATTTCCTCCCGCCTGCAGGATGATCACCCATCCAAGCCTTGAATAGAGGGCTGTTTCAAGGCCTTTTCCCATCATCGATAGCGTTTGCTCCTGTTTATATTGAGTCACTTAACCTGCTGCATGAAGCCACGCTTTTAAGCTGGATTCCGTCGTTCGATACGACAGCAGGCGCATTTCAATTTATCAAGGATCAAGTTCATGACGCTTGCCGCTCAAACGCCGACTCAGATGCGCCGTTCCGCCGTTCAACATGAAGTCGCCGGCCACGAATTCCTTACCTTTACCTTGGGTAAGGAGGAATACGGGATTGACATCCTCAAAGTGCAGGAACTGCGTGGTTACGACAACGTTACCCAAATTGCGAACGCACCTGATTTCCTGAAAGGGGTGGTCAATCTGCGCGGGGTCATTACGCCCATCATCGACATGCGTATCAAGTTCAAACTGGATGTTTCCAGCTATGACCAGTTTACCGTGGTCGTGATCCTGCATCTGGGGCAGCGCACGGTGGGCATGGTGGTAGACGGCGTGTCCGACGTGATTACCCTGTCCAGCCAGCAAATCAAGCCGGCGCCGGAAATGGGGACGGTTCTCAACACGGATTATCTGATCGGCCTGGGTACGCTCGACGACCGCATGCTGATTTTGCTGGATATCGACAAATTGATGTCGGGCGATGAAATCGGCTTGATTGATAAATTAACAACAAGCTAACAAAAACCGACTACCTGACAGCCGCACCGGCCAGGTCGATGAAACTGGAGTGAGACATGCAGTTTACAAATACCAGAATAGGGGTCCGGCTGGCAGTCGGTTTTACGTCCATCTTGTTACTGGTGGTGGCAATTACAGGAATCGGTATCTGGCGCTTGCAGCACACTGGCGCAGCAGTTGAAACCATGGTGGAACAATCCCTGGTGCGCGAAAGACTGGCCGGGGAATGGCAAGATGCGGTAGCGATCAATGCAGTGCGTACGATGGCGGTAGTGCGCAGC
>Ga0182007_10001492_pt1 | contig 12525 bp, 9 predicted proteins | sample Sormic07211113_1_FD_123023 | JGI IMG/M metagenome (GOLD analysis project Ga0182007, IMG submission 123023) | Rhizosphere microbial communities from Sorghum bicolor, Mead, Nebraska, USA - 072115-113_1 MetaG | ecosystem: Host-associated > Plants > Roots > Rhizosphere | place: USA: Nebraska... | reverse complement strand
GTAGATCTTCTCGCCCTCGGGCGGCGTGAGCCCCAGGATGAGCATGTGCTCGGCCATCCAGCCGCCGTCGCGGGCCATGGTGGAGGCGATGCGCAGGGCGAAGCACTTCTTGCCGAGCAGGGCGTTGCCGCCGTAGCCCGAGCCGTAGCTCCAGATTTCGCGCGTCTCGGGATAGTGGACGATGTACTTGGTCTTGTTGCAGGGCCAGGCGACGTCTCGCTGGCCGGCTTCCAGCGGCGCGCCGACCGTGTGGACGCAGGGCACGAACTCGCCGTCGTCGCCCAGCACGTCGAACACCGCACGGCCCATGCGGGTCATGATCTTCATGTTGACCGCGACGTAGGGGCTGTCGGACAGCTCGATGCCGATGTGGGCGATGGGCGAGCCCAGCGGGCCCATGCTGAACGGCACGACATACATCGTGCGGCCCTTCATGCAGCCGTCGAACAGGGGCTGGAGCGTGGCGCGCATCTCGGCCGGCGCCATCCAGTTGTTGGTCGGGCCGGCGTCTTCCTTGCGGGCCGAGCAGATGAAGGTGCGGTCTTCGACGCGGGCGACGTCGCTCGGGTCGGAGGTGGCGAGGAAGGAGTTGGGGCGCTTGGCCGGGTTCAGCTTCTTGAAGGTGCCGGCGTCGACCATCTGCTGGCAGAGGCGGTCGTATTCTTCCTGGCTGCCGTCGCACCAGTGGATGCGCTCGGGCTTGCACAGGGCGGCCATCTCGGCCACCCACGCGATCAGCTTCGCGTTCTTGACGTAGGAAGGCGCCTGCATGGCAAGACCCTTCAGCGGTGCGTTCATCGTCTATCTCCTAAGTTGAAAATCGTTTTTTCGAACGGGACGCGACGCCGCGGGGCGATCGAAATCCGTTGGAGAAAACGCTTCCGTCTAGGGAGGGGGCTGGATGGAAGACCGTGTGGACCGGGGCAGGGGTCGGCGCGGCGACGACCGACCCGGCTGCGGCATTGCGCCCCGCCGGCGGCACGCAATGCCGCGCGGTGGCGCTGCCGGGTTCAGGCCATGTAGATGGCGATGGAGGCCAGGAGGAGCATCAGCACCCCGCCCACCAGCGGCAGAACCAGGGGCATGAGAGGGACGATCGACTCGACCGCGTCTTGTTCGACCGCGGCGGCGTGGCCGGGTTCGATGGGGGTGGGGTTGGACATCTGGGTTCCTTGTATTCTCACGACTGGGGCCATTTTACCGGCTGGGCCGCGGGCCGCGGTCTAGGGGGTTGCCAGACCTTTTTCGGGTCCCGGAGGCGACCGATCGAGCCATTCGCCCCAGTCGGTGGCGCACCACGGGTTGCTGGATTTCGCCGCCGCCTTCGGCCAGGCCTTGTAGAAGCTTCCGTTGAGCTGGCTGCGCGCGATCAGGAAGCTGACAAAGCGGCGCAGCAGGACCCGGTCGGGCCCGCTGTGGGGCGCTTCATGCCAGAAGGCGTCGAGCGGGCCCTGGTGGCAGAGGCCCGGCATGTCGTAGATCGCCTCGCCCAGGGCCTTGACCGGGACATGGTGCTCGAGCGCCTGCAGCCCCGTCGTGCTGTTGACCACCACCACGCCGCGGGCGTGCTTGAGCAGCGTCGGCAGGTGCTGGTCGTGGACATAGAAGCACCGGTGGGCGATGCCGTGCGCCCGGGCGAGTCGCCGGACCAGCGTGGCGTAATCCGTATAGCCGCGGCTCATCGGGTGGTGCTTGATCACCAGGGCGGTGTCCGCGGGGGCGTGCCGGGCGAAGGAGCCGAGCACCTCCTCGACGAAGGCCTCCACCGAGTCGAAGCTCGAATGCACGAAGATCTGCGCGTCGTTGAAGACCTGCAGCGGCACCAGGAAGAAGTGCCTGTCCCAGCGGGTACACAGCCGCTCCAGCATGCCGTGCTGCAGCGCCCGGTACTTGAGCTTGCGCCAGCCCGAGCGGATCCAGGGCCAGGCCTCGGTCAGTGCGAGCCGCCGGTGATGCGCATAGCGGGGGAACCAAGGCTTGCCCAGGCTGCCGATCGAGAAATACAGGAAAGCCCACCAGGCCATGTGCCAATAGGTGTTGCCCAGATCCCTGCGCCGGGGGCGGGCGGCCTCGGGCTGCGCCAGGTAGAACGACGGCTGGCGGGGGACCTGCGAGTGGCCGTTCACGCCGTGGCGCTCGAAGGTCATGTAGTGCGGGCGCAGGTAGCCTTCCTCGAACACGCCGACTTCGAGCCCGCGCCGCATGGCGATCTCGTGTGCCACCACGTGGATCGGGCGGCAGTCGCCGAACAGCAGGATGACGTCGATGTCCAGCCGATCGAGCAGGGCGTCCAGCCATGCCGGCCACTCAGCCATCGCGCCCTTGAACGAGAAGGCGCCGCGCCGATAGAACAGGCGGTCGCCGGCATTGAAGTTGACCTTGAACACACGGGCGCCCGCCAGTTGGAGGTCGTGGGCCAGGCGGCTGAAAAAAGGCCCCACCGGGCCTTGCAGCAAGAGGACGCCTTGTCCTCGGAAGGCGTGGATTCCGCGTTCGATCATTCGCCCGCAGGCTAATGGCGAAGCGGCGCCAACCCGAATGGTCCGGTGCGATCGATCCCTTTCAGGGCGAACGAACAGAAATTTCCGAAGGGCTGGCTGACCCGTCTCAGCGCTGCTCGACGGCCTCGAACCCGGCTGCCGTCAGGGCCGCCAGCACGGCCGCCAGGTGCTCCCGCCCCCGGGTCTGCAGCACCAGTTCGACATCGACGTTCTGCGCCGCCAGCATGGTGAAGGCCCGCTGATGGTGAACTTCGTCGATGTTGGCGCCCGCTTCGGCGACAGTGGCCGTGATATGGGCCAGGGAGCCCGGCACGTCCCGGGCGCTGACCCGCACGCGCGCGAGCCGGCCGGCGCGCACCATGCCGCGCTCGATGATCGCCGCCAGCAGCAGCGGGTCGATATTGCCGCCCGACAGCACCAGGCCGACGCGCTGGCCCCGGAAGCGGTCGGGATGGCGGATCAGCGCGGCCAGTCCGGCGGCGCCGGCGCCCTCGACCAGCGTCTTCTCGATCTCGAGCAGCATCAGCACCGCCTGCTCGATGTCGCCCTCGTCGACCAGCAGCAGCTCGTCGACCTCCCGGGCGATGATCTCGCGCGTCAGCACGCCGGGGGTGCCCACGGCGATGCCTTCGGCAATGGTGCTGGTTCCCTGGGGGTGGTGGGTGCCCTGCACCGCGTTCACCATGGCCGGGAAGCGCGAGGTCTGGACGCCCACGATGCGGATGCCCGGCTTGCGCGCCTTGGCGGCCAGCGCCATGCCGGCGGCCAGGCCGCCGCCGCCGACCGACACCACCAGCACGTCCAGGTCGGGGACCGCATCGAGCATCTCGAGCGCCACCGTGCCCTGGCCGGCGATGATCGCCTCGTCGTCGTAGGGATGGACGAAGGCCAGTCCCTCGCGTTCGGCCAGCGCCAGCGCATGCGCGCGGGCCGCCTCGAGGGTGTCGCCATGCAGCACCACTTCGGCGCCGAATCCGCGCGTGCGCTCGATCTTCACGCCGGGCGTGAAGCGCGGCATGACGATCAGGGCCCGCAGCCCTAGGCGCTGCGCGTGGTAGGCCACGCCCTGCGCGTGGTTTCCGGCCGACATGGCGATCACGCCACGGGTGCCGCCTTCGGCCAGGTCGACCAGTTTGTTACAGGCTCCGCGCTCCTTGAACGAGGCGGTGAACTGCAGGTTCTCGAACTTCAGGAAAACCTGGGCGCCGACGATTTCGGACAGGGTCCGCGATTCGACGCAGGGGGTTTCAAGCAACTGCCCGTGGAGACGGAGGGCCGCGCGCTCAATGTCTTCGATTCCAACCATCGGCGTCATTGTGGACGGAATCGCAACATCCTGGTATTTCGTGTCCGCAGGCTTCCCGAAGCCAATACTCTGCGTTATGGTCGCTTCCAGATTCACACATCCCCTCGCGGGAGGTTGCCAGATGGTCAAGCGTTCCGGTGTCGATGCAGTGGCTGCGGCTTCCCGCGGCCATGCACTGCCGTCGCCCGGACTCAAGGAAGCGCCGGTGCTCGAACTCATGTGTTCGCACTTCGTGCTCACGCTCGCGGCCAAGCAGGGCCCGCGCTTCAACGTGCGCCGGGATCTCAACGGCCTGCTGTCGCTCACCGGCCGCCACCTGGTCTGGCCGCTCCCGGTGCTGCATCGGCTGCGCGAGTTCCTCGGCCGGCGTTGCGTCGGCAACGAGGTCTGGAAGGGGGTCGAGGGTTTCGACGGCCGCACGCTGCTCGACCGCCACGGCGTCTGGCGCGGCCCCTACGAAGAGGGCACGCTGTTCTTCTATCTCGACGAATACGCCAAGGACCAGCCCAAGGACCTGCTGTCGGTGCTGTCGGTCACGCGCGACTGGCTCACCCATGCGCTGCGCAAGCAGTCGACCCTGGTCGAGAAAAACATCGATGCGCTGGCCGGGCTGCTGCAGCTCAACAAGGCCGAGCGCGCGCTGCTGCTCTACGGCACCCTGGCGCGCTACCAGCGCGACCTGCGCTCGCTGCTGGTCGAGTTCAAGGTCAACAACGCGCCGGAGGCCTACGCCGCGATCGCCGAGGTGGCCGGCGTCAATGCGAGCGAAGTCGGCGAGGCGCTGCGCGCGGGCTCGCGGCTCGAGCGCATCGGGCTGGTCGAGAACCTGATCTCCGAGCACAACATCACCGACCTGGCCGACCTCATGAAGGTCAGCGAGAAGCTGCCGCCGGTGCTGATGCGCGAGTACCGCGACCGCAACGAGCTGATGGCCGTGTTCACGCGCCCGTCCGCCAAGAGCAGCCTCTCGGTGCACGATTTCTCCTTCGTCGAGGACGAGGCCCGGATGCTGGTCACCTTGCTGCGGGCGGCGGTGGCGCGCAAGGAGCCCGGCGTCAACGTGCTGCTCTACGGCCCGCCCGGCACCGGCAAGACCGAACTCGCCAAGGTGGTCGCGCAGGCCGCGGGGCTGGAGCTGTTCGAGGTCGAATACGCAGACCGCGACGGCAATTCGCTGTCGGGCCGCGACCGCTACCGTTCGCTGCAGATCGCGCAGGTGTTCCTCAAGGGCAGCGAGCAGTCGGCGCTGCTGTTCGACGAGGTCGAGGATGTGTTCCCGCCCATCAGCACCGAGGCCGCGCAGCTGATGGCGCGCGCCGAGCAGATTCCCTCGCCGGCCAGCGGCAGCGTGAGCGGCAAGGCCTGGGTCAACCAGATCCTCGAATCGAACGCGGTGCCGACCTTGTGGGTCACCAACCGCATCGAGCAGATCGACCCGGCTTTCCGGCGCCGCTTCGCCTACCACCTCGAGCTCAAGTCGCCGCCGCCCGGCGCCCGCGAGCAGCTGGTGCGCAAGACGCTCGAAGGCGTCTCGGTGTCCGAGGCCTTCACCGCCAAGCTGGCCGGGCGCAAGGGCCTGACACCGGCGCAGATCCGCACCGCGGTGCGCTTCGCCGAGCTCGCCATGACCGAGGGCGGCTCGGTCGAGAACCTGATCGAGCGCCAGCTCAAGAACGCCGATCTCGCGCTCGGCACGCCCGATGCCCTGGGCGCGCGCCGCAGCGTCACGACCTACGACCTCGACATGCTCAACGTCGAGACCCGCTTCGAGATCCCGCGCATCGTCGAGGCCCTGAAGGCGCGCGGCCACGGCACGCTGTGCTTCTACGGCGCGCCCGGCACCGGCAAGACCGCCTTGGCGGAGCACATCGCGAAGGCGATCGGCCGGCCGCTGATCATCAAGCAGGCCAGCGACCTGATGAGCAAGTACGTGGGCGAGACCGAGCAGAACATGGCCGCCATGTTCAAGGAGGCCGAGGCCGAGAAGGCGGTGCTGCTGCTCGACGAGGCCGACAGCTTCCTGCAGGACCGCCGCGGCGCCCAGCGCACCTACGAAGTGACCGAGGTCAACGAGATGCTGCAAGGCATGGAACGCTTCGACGGTATCTTCGTCTGCACCACCAACCTGCTCGACCGGCTCGACCAGGCGGCGCTGCGCCGCTTCACCTTCAAGATCAAGTTCATGCCGCTGACCGGCGAGCAGCGCGAGCGGATGTTCGTCACCGAGGCGCTGGCCGGCGATGCGGCCCAGCTGACCCACGAGATCAAGCTGCGGCTCGCCAGGCTGCCGCAGCTGTGTCCGGGCGACTTCGCGGCCGTCAAGCGCCAGACCGACATCCTGGCGGTGGCCTTCTCGGCCGAGGAGTTTCTCGAGCAGCTCGATGCCGAGCACCGGATCAAGCCCGAGGTGCGCGAGTCCCGCGGCATCGGCTTCGTCCAGTAAGGTTCCACACAAGAAAAGGCGCGGGTCGCCGCGCGCGGGGGAGAGCGATCGATGAGGGCTGTCCGGACTGCCCGGAGAATGGACGCGGCGCGCTGCGCCTTGGGCGCTGCCGCACTGGCGCTGCTGGGTCTGCTCGGTGCCTGCGGCGGTGGCGGGGGCGGGGGCGGCGGCGGCGCAGCGTTGCCGCTGGCCGCGCCGGCCGCCCTGGCGCCGGGCGACGACCCGATCGTCGCCTCGTCCAGCGTGCAAGGCCAGTGCGCCGCGCCGCGTGGCGGCATCGACCCGGACACCGGCGCGGCGTTCCCCGACCAGCCCGGCTCGGCGACCACCGAGAAGCGCTGGCTGCGGGCCTGGATCGACGAGACCTATCTCTGGTACGCCGAAATCCCCAGCACGCTGGTGGCCGGCGAATACGCGACCCCGCTCGCCTACTTCAACGTCCTCAAGACACCGCTGTCGACCCCCTCGGGCAGGCCCAAGGACCGCTTCCACTTCACGGTCGACACGGCGCAATACCGGGGCCTGTCGCAAGACGGCGTGCTGATCGGCTACGGACTCGAACTTGCCTTCCTGAGCGCCGCGCCGCCGCGCGACATCCGGGTGGCCTTCACCGAGCCCGGCTCGCCGGCGGCGCAGGCGGGCTTCGATCGCGGCCTCAAGCTGGTCGAGATCGACGGCATCGATGCGGTGGCGGGCGCGGACGTGGCGGCACTCAACGCGGCGCTGTCGCCCACCCGCATCGGCGAAACGCACAACTTCAAGCTGCAGGCGCCCGACGGCAGCCTGCGCAGCGTGAGCCTGACGGCGGCCGCTGTCACCCGCACCTCGGTGCAGAACGTGAAGACCATCGCCACCGACAGCGGGCCGGTCGGCTACATGCTGTTCAACGACCACACGGCCGGCGCCGAAGCGCAGCTGATCGCGGCGGTCTATCAGTTCAAGGCGGCGTCGGTCAGCGACCTCGTGATCGACATGCGCTACAACGGCGGCGGCTTTCTCGACATCGCCAGCGAACTGGCCTACATGGTCGCCACGCCGGCGGCCACCCGCGGCACGGTCTTCGAGGCGCTGCAGTTCAACAGCAAGAACCCGTTCCGGATCACCGCGGCGCAGGCCACCGTGCCCTTCCATGCGACCACGCGCGGCTTCTCGGTGTCGGCCGGCCAGCCGCTGCCGCAACTGGGCCTGTCGCGCGTCACCGTGCTGGCCGGCCCCGACACCTGTTCGGCCAGCGAATCGGTCGTCAACGGCTTGCGCGGGGTCGGGATCACGGTGAACCTGATCGGTGGCGGCACCTGTGGCAAGCCCTACGGCTTCTATCCGCAGGACAACTGCGGCACGACCTATTTCGCGATCCAGTTCCAGGGCGTGAACCAGCAGGGCTTCGGCGACTATGGCGACGGCTTCGTGCCGACCTGCGCGGTGGCGGACGATTTCGGCCATGCGCTGGGCGACACCGCCGAGAGCCGGCTCGCCGCCGCGCTGACCTTGCGCAGCACGGGCGCTTGCCCGGCCGCGCCGCAGGCCCGGGGCGGTGGCGCGCTCGGCAAGGCGGAGGCGACCGGAACGCCCTACCTGATCCGCTCGCCGCTGCGCGAGAACCGGATCATTTCACGCCCCTAGAACGCCGCGCAGACCCGCAGCACGTCGGTGCCGTAGGCCTCGAGCTTCTTGGTGCCGATGCCGCTGATGCCCTGCAGGTCTTCGAGCGTCGCGGGCGCGCGCTCGGCGATCGCGGCCAGAGTGGCGTCGTGGAAGATCACGTAGGCCGGCAGGTTGTGCTCCTTCGCGACCTCGGCGCGCCAGGCCTTGAGCGCCGCGAACCGGGCCTGGCCGGCTGCGTCGAGAGTGGCGGCGGCCGGCGAGGGCGCGCCGCGCGCGGTCTTTTCGCGCCGCGACTTGCGTTCGGCCGGCGCGGAGATCGATTCGCGCAGCATCACCTGGACCTCGCCCTTGAGCACGGCCCGCGAGCCGTCTGTCAGCTGCAAGGTGTTGTACGCCTGGGCGTCGACCGAGAGCGCGCCGGTGGCGATCAGCTGGCGCAGCACGCCGCGCAGCTGCGCCTCGCTGAACTCGTCGCCGATGCCGAAAGTGCTGACCCGCTCGTGCCCGAACTGCTTGACCTTCTCGGTGGCCTTGCCGCGCAGGATGTCCATGATGTGGCCGGCACCGAAGCTGATGCCGCTCTGCTGCTGCACCCGGTAGATGGTTGAAAGCAGCTTGCGCGCCGCATCGGTGCCGTCCCACACCTGCGGCGGCGTGATGCAGTTGTCGCAATTGCCGCAGGGAACGCTCTTCTCGCCGAAATAGCCGAGCAGCCGCACCCGCCGGCAATCGCTGGCCTCGGCCAGCGACAGCAGCGCATCGAGCTTGCCGCGCATCACCTGCTTGAACTCCTCGCCGGCCGGGCTCTCGTCGATCATGCGGCGCTGGTTCACGACGTCTTGCAGGCCGTAGGCCATCCAGGCGTCGGCGGGGGCGCCGTCGCGGCCCGCGCGGCCGGTCTCCTGGTAGTAGCCCTCGATGTTCTTCGGCATGTCGAGGTGGGCCACGAAGCGCACGTCGGGCTTGTCGATGCCCATGCCGAAGGCGATGGTCGCGACCATCACGATGCCTTCGTCGCGCAGGAAGCGGTCCTGGTGCTTCTGGCGCACTGCGGCGTCGAGACCCGCGTGGTAGGGCAGGGCGTTGATGCCGGCGTCGACCAGGGTCTGGGCCACGTCCTCGACCCGCTTGCGCGACTGGCAATAGACCACGCCCGCATCGCCCTCGTGCTCGCGCTCGATGAAGCGCAGCAGCTGGGTGGTGGCTTCCTTTTTCTCGACGATGGTGTAGCGGATGTTCGGCCGGTCGAAGCTGGAGACGAACTGGCGCGCTTCTTCGAGCTGCAGCCGCTCGACGATGTCGGCGCGCGTGAGCGCATCGGCGGTGGCGGTAAGCGCGATCCGCGGCACGCCGGCATAGCGCTCGTGCAGCACCGTGAGTGCGCGGTACTCGGGCCGGAAGTCGTGGCCCCACTGGCTCACGCAATGGGCCTCGTCGATCGCGAACAGCGCCAGCTTGCCGCGCTCCCTGAGCGAGTCGAGCTGCGACAGGAAGCGCGGCGTGTTGACGCGCTCGGGCGCCGCGTACAGCAAGGTGATCTCGCCGCGCAGCATGCGGCGCTCGACGTCCTGGGTCTGCTCCCAGTCGAGCGTGGAATTGAGGAAGGCGGCATCGACGCCGGCCTCGTGCAGGGCGCCGACCTGGTCGTGCATCAAGGCGATCAGCGGCGACACGACCACGGTCACGCCGTGGCCGGCGCGCTGGCGCGCGATGGCGGGGATCTGGTAGCACAGCGACTTGCCGCCGCCGGTGGGCATCAGGACCAGGGCGTCGCCGCCCGCCACGACGTGGTCGACGATCGACTGCTGCGGGCCGCGGAACTGCGCGTAGCCGAAGATCTCGTGGAGGATCGACTGCGGATCGTCGGCGCCGGACGAAGGCGCGGAGTCGGAAGAGGCGAGGGGCAAGGCGGACACGGTTCGGCGTTGGATGAAGGCCGGCCCGCCAGGGATGCCGCGGCGGGCCGGCCTTCATTGTCGCTTGGTGGCGCCTCCCGGCTGTCAGCTGCGGATGTTTTCGCGGCCGAAAACCGCCATCAGCGTGCAGCCCATGGTGGCCACCAGCTTCTCGCGGCCCTCATCCAGGGCGTAGGCATGGCCCTCGCAGACCGTCACCGTGCGCCCGGGCTTGACTACGCTGCCGACCATCCGGAAGGTCTGGCCCTTGGCGGGTGCGAGCAGGTTGATCTTGTATTCGATGGTCAGCACCGCGGCGTCGGCCGGCATCAGCGTGAAGCCGGCGTAGCCGCAGGCCGAGTCGAGCGCGGTCGCCACCATGCCGGCATGCAGGAAGCCGTGCTGCTGGGTCAGGCCGGCGGCCCAGTCGAGCTCGATCGCCACGCGGCCCGGCGCGATCTCGCCCAGCCGCGCGCCGATGGTGGCCATGGCGCCCTGGCGCTCGAAGCTCTGGCGCACGCGCTGCGCGTAGTCGGGGTCCGGCGGAACGAAGGCGGTGGCAGGCATGGGTGATGGGATTGACGTTTACGTAAACGTGAATTATGGCCGTCCCGCCCTTGGCACGGCGCTTGCAAACCATGGCCATATTCGCCGCGCCTGCTCCTGTCTAGACAACTTTTGGTGCATGAAACCGCTTTCGCGCACTGCGGAAGTGCAAAGCGCCACTTGCCATCAACCCGAATTCCGGGTTAACCTGTATATACAGGTGCAGCGCGGGGAATGAAACTCGGCTGCCCTGCTGGACTACGAATACTTTTTCCTGCCCGGCTAGCCGAAACTTTTGAAACGCAACAGGAGAACCTGAATGGTCAAGACGGTCGGAAAAATAGCCTCGCTGCTGGCGGCTGGTGCATGCGTCGCGGGCATGGCGGCGAGCGCCCATGCCGAAGACACCAAGATCACGCTGGGCATGTCGGGCTGGACCGGCTTCGCGCCGCTGACGCTGGCCGACAAGGCCGGCATCTTCAAGAAGAACGGCCTCGATGTCGACCTGCGCATGATCCCGCAGAAGGACCGCCACCTGGCGCTGGCATCGGGCGCGATCCAGTGCGCGGCCACCACGGTCGAGACGCACGTGGCCTGGAACGCCAACGGTGTGCCGATCGTCCAGATCTTCCAGATGGACAAGTCCTACGGCGCCGACGGCCTGGCCGTGCGCAACGACGTCAAGAGCTTCGCCGACCTGAAGGGCAAGGCGATCGGCGTCAGCGCGCCCGGCACCGCGCCGTACTTCGGCCTGGCCTGGATGCTCAACAAGAACGGCATGAGCATGAAGGACGTGAAGCTGGTCTCGCTCGAGCCGCAGCCCGCCGCCCAGGCCTTCGTGGCCGGCCAGAACGACGGCGCGATGACCTACGAGCCGTATCTCTCGACCGTTCGCGCCAACCCCGCCGCCGGCAAGATCCTGGCCACCACGCTCGACTACCCGATGGTGATGGACACCGTCGGCTGCGCCCCGACCTGGCTCAAGTCCAACGCCAAGGCGGCCCAGGCGCTGGCCGATTCGTACTTCGAGGCCCTCGACATGATCAAGGCCGACCCGGCCAAGGCGAACGAGATCATGGGCGCGGCGGTCAAGCAGAGCGGCGAGCAGTTCGCCAAGTCGTCGGCCAACCTGCGCTGGTCGGACAAGGCGGCAAACCAGAAGTTCTTCGCCAACGACATCCTCCCGTTCATGAAGGACGCGCAGGTGATCCTGCTGGAGTCCGGCGTGATCCGCAAGGCGCCCGACGACCTGGCCGCCACCTTCGACACCAGCTTCGTCAAGTAAGAGGCACGGACGATCATGAGCGCGACGCCTGTCATGCACTCCTCCACGCCGGCGGCCTCGGCCGCGCCGGCCGCCCCCCAGGCGCCGCGCCGGCGCCGCGCGCTGGCGCCGCTCGAACCGGTCGGCGCCCGGGCGCGCTGGCTGCTGGGCGTCGGCTTCTTCGTCCTGTTCGTGGCGGTCTGGGGCTTCTTCACGCTCGGCGGCTTCGTGTCGCCGACCTTCCTGGCCAGCCCGGTCACGATGGTCAAGGAAGCGGTGCTGCTCTTCACCGAGTTCAACTTCGGCCACGACATCGGCATGACCGTCTGGCGCGTGTTCGGCGGCTTCGTGCTGGCGACCATCGTGGCCGTGCCGCTGGGCATCGCGATGGGCACCTGGAAGAGCGTCGAGGCTTTCTTCGAGCCTTTCGTCTCGTTCTGCCGCTACCTGCCGGCCTCGGCCTTCATCCCGCTCCTGATCCTCTGGGCCGGCATCGGCGAGACCCAGAAGCTGCTGGTGATCTTCATCGGCTCGGTGTTCCAGATCACGCTGATGGTGGCGGTCACGGTGGGCAGCGCGCGGCGCGACCTGGTCGAGGCGGCCTACACGCTGGGCGCCAACAGTCGCGGCATCGTGCTGCGGGTGCTGATTCCGGGTGCCGCGCCGGGCATCGCCGAGACGCTGCGCCTGGTGCTGGGCTGGGCCTGGACCTACGTGATCGTGGCCGAGCTGATCGGATCGTCGTCCGGCATCGGCCACATGATCACCGACAGCCAGGCGCTGCTGAACACCGGGCAGATCATCTTCGGGATCATCGTCATCGGCGTGATCGGGCTCATTTCCGACTTCGCTTTCAAGGCGCTCAACCGCCGTCTCTTCGCCTGGAGCACGATCTGATGAACCAGCTTTCGATTCGCGGCGTGTCCCGCACCTTCACCGGCACGCGCGGCCAGACCACGCAGGCG
>Ga0182007_10001490_pt1 | contig 12533 bp, 10 predicted proteins | sample Sormic07211113_1_FD_123023 | JGI IMG/M metagenome (GOLD analysis project Ga0182007, IMG submission 123023) | Rhizosphere microbial communities from Sorghum bicolor, Mead, Nebraska, USA - 072115-113_1 MetaG | ecosystem: Host-associated > Plants > Roots > Rhizosphere | place: USA: Nebraska... | reverse complement strand
GCCGCCAGCGGCACCGCCGGCCACCTCGACCACGAGACGCTGAAGCGCCAGCGCGTCGGCCTGGTCGCGCTGGAGCGCGTGCCGGTGCGCGAGGGCACGGTGCTGGAATCCTTCGAGGGCCTGCCCATCGGCCAGGTCACCAGCGGCCTGCTGGGCCCCAGCGTCGACCGGCCGGTCGCCATGGGCTACGTCGCGCTGGCCTATGCCGAACCGGGCACCCGGCTGCAGGCCATGGTGCGGGGCAAGCCGGTGCCGATGGAAGTCAGCACGCTGCCCTTCGTGCCGGCCCGGTACTACCGCGGCTGACGCCCCTCTTCTCCAATTTCCCCAATTTCTCCAAGCCAGCCTTTTTTCCAAGGAGTTTTCCCCATGACCATCAAATACACCAAGGACCACGAGTGGGTGCGGCAGGAAGCCGACGCGGCACTGGTCACCGTCGGCATCACGGTGCATGCACAGGACGCGCTCGGCGACGTGGTCTTCGTCGACCTGCCCGAAGTCGGCAAGAAATTTGCCCAGGGCGAGGTCGCGGGTGTCGTCGAATCGGTCAAGGCCGCGGCCGACGTCTTCATGCCGGTCTCCGGCGAAATCATCGAAGTCAACGAAGACCTGCGCGCCGATCCCTCGCTGGCCAACAGTGCGCCGATGGACGGAGGCTGGTTCTTCAAGGTGCGGGTGAGCGAGCCGGCCCAGCTCGAGCCGCTGCTCGATGAAACCGCCTACGAGAAGTTCTCCGCCGACAACTGATTCCCACGCCCACCACCCGAGCCCTCCATGCCGACGCCTGTGCCTTCCCATCCCTCGCTGCGCGAACTGCAGAACGCCGAAGAATTCATCGCCCGCCACATCGGCATCGAGGCCGAAGACGAGCCGGCGATGCTCGCGGCCATCGGTTCGACCACGCGCGCCGAACTGATCGACGGCATCGTGCCCCCGGCGATCCGCCGCAGCCGGCCGATGCGGCTGCCGGCGCCGATCACCGAGGCCGACGCGCTGGCCGAACTCAAGGCGATCGCGGCGAAGAACAAGGTGGCGAAGAGCTTCATCGGCCAGGGCTACTACGGCACCCACACGCCGGGCGTGATCCTGCGCAACGTACTCGAGAACCCCGCCTGGTACACCGCCTATACGCCCTACCAGGCCGAGATCTCGCAGGGCCGCATGGAGGCGCTGGTCAATTTCCAGACCATGGTCTGCGACCTGACGGGCATGGCGATCGCCAACGCCTCGATGCTCGACGAGGCCACCGCCGCGGCCGAGGCGATGACGCTGGCGCGGCGCAGCGTCAAGAGCAAGAGCAACGTGTTCCTGGTCTCGGGCGACTGCCATCCCCAGACCATCGAGGTGCTGCGCACCCGGGCAGCGCCGCTCGGCATCGTGGTCAAGGTCAGCACCGCCACCGAGCCGCTGCCGCTGCTGATGGCCAGCGGCGGCTTCTTCGGCGCCCTGGCGCAATACCCTTCCACCACCGGCCACGTGCACGACCTGCGTCCGCTGGCCGGCCACGCCCACCAGTGCCAGGCGGCCTTCTGCGTCGCCGCCGACCTGCTGGCCCTGACCCTGCTGGCGCCGCCCGGCGAGTGGGACGCCGACATCGTCTGCGGCACCACCCAGCGCTTCGGCATGCCGATGTGCAACGGCGGCCCGCATGCGGCCTACCTGGCCTGCCGCGACGAGTTCAAGCGCTCGCTGCCCGGCCGGCTGGTCGGCGTCAGCGTCGACGCCCACGGCCAGCCGGCCTATCGGCTCGCGCTGCAGACGCGCGAGCAGCACATCCGGCGCGAGAAGGCGACCTCGAACATCTGCACCGCGCAGGTGCTGCCGGCGGTGGTCGCCAGCATGTACGCGGTCTACCACGGACCCGAAGGGCTGCGCCGCATCGCGCAGCGGGTGAGCCTGCTGACGGCGGTGCTCGCACAGGGCCTGGAGCAGATGGGCCGCGAACTGGTCAACGACACCGCCTTCGATTCGCTCACCATCCGCACCGGCGAGGACACCCAGGCCATCCACGAACGCGCCGAGGCGGCGGGCGTCAACCTGCGCTGTCGCCTGCAGCAGCATCTGGGCCTGTCGCTCGACGAGACCACCACGCGCGCCGACGTCGAGATGCTGTGGGGCCTGTTCGCGACCGAAGGCACGCGCGGACCCGACTTCGACGCCATCGCCGCCACGGTGAGCATCCGCATTCCCGAGGGCCTGCGCCGCACGAGCGGCTTCCTGGCGCATCCGGTGTTCAACACCCACAAGAGCGAGACCGCGATGCTGCGCTACATCCGCAGCCTGAGCGACAAGGACCTGGCGCTCGACCGCAGCATGATCCCGCTCGGCAGCTGCACCATGAAGCTCAACGCGACCAGCGAGATGATCCCGATCACCTGGCCCGAGTTCGCGAACATCCATCCGTTCGCGCCGGCCGACCAGCTGCTGGGCTATGCGCAGCTCGATGCCCAGCTGCGCGCCTGGCTCTGCGAGGCGACCGGCTATGCGGGCATCAGCCTGCAGCCCAACGCCGGATCGCAGGGCGAGTACGCGGGCCTGCTCGCGATCAAGGCCTTCCACGAGGCCCGGGGCGAAGCGCACCGCAACGTCTGCCTGATCCCGTCTTCCGCCCACGGCACCAATCCGGCCAGCGCCCACATGGTGGGCATGAAGGTGGTGGTGACCGGCTGCGACGCCGAAGGCAATGTCGACATCGACGACCTGGCGCGCGCCTGCGAGCAGCATCGCGACACGCTGGCCGCCGTGATGATCACCTACCCCAGCACCCACGGCGTCTTCGAGACCCGCGTCAAGGAGCTCTGCGAGATCGTGCACGCGCACGGCGGCCGGGTCTATGTCGACGGCGCCAACATGAATGCGCTGGTCGGCGTGGCGGCGCCGGGCGAGTTCGGCGGCGACGTGAGCCACCTGAACCTGCACAAGACCTTCTGCATCCCGCACGGCGGCGGCGGGCCGGGTGTCGGCCCGGTCTGCGTGGTCGAGGACCTGGTGCCCTACCTGCCGGGCCATGCGACCGGCGGACTGGCGTCCAACGGCGCGGTCGGCGCGGTGTCGGCGGCGCCGCTGGGCAATGCCGCGGTGCTGCCGATCAGCTGGATGTATTGCCGCATGATGGGCGCCAAGGGCCTGCAGGCCGCGACCGAGACCGCGATCCTGAGCGCCAACTACATCAGCGCCCGGCTCAAGGACCACTTCCCGACCCTCTACGCGAGCCCCAATGGCCACGTGGCGCACGAGTGCATCCTCGACCTGCGTCCGCTCAAGGACGCCAGCGGCGTCAGCGCCGAGGATGTCGCCAAGCGGCTGATCGACTACGGCTTCCATGCGCCGACCTTGAGCTTCCCGGTGCCCGGCACGCTGATGGTCGAGCCGACCGAAAGCGAACCGCTGGCCGAGCTCGACCGCTTCATCGACGCCATGATCGCGATCCGGGGCGAGATCCGCCGCATCGAGGAAGGCATCTGGCCGAAGGAGGACAACCCGCTGCGCAACGCCCCGCACACCGCGGCCAGCCTGCTCGGCAGCGAATGGACGCGCCCCTACTCGCGCGAGCTCGGCGCCTTCCCGCTGGCCAGCCTCCGGCAGACCAAGTACTGGCCGCCGATCGGGCGGGTCGACAACGTCTACGGCGATCGCAACCTGTTCTGCAGCTGCGTGCCGGTGGACGCATACGCCAACGGCTGAGGCGAGATACATATTTTTTCAATCGACGGCCTGCGGGCTGTCGATTTCGCCTCCGCTGCTTCGACGTCCTGGAGAGCCCGGCAGCCCGCCGGCCTCGCAACCGAAGGAGCAAGGACATGCGATTCATGGTGATCGTCAAGGCCAGCAAGGAATCCGAAGCCGGCGTGATGCCGAGCCAGCAGCTGCTGACCGACATGGGCAACTACAACGAGGCGCTGGTCAAGGCCGGCGTGCTGCTCGCCGGCGAAGGCCTGCACCCGAGCTCGAAGGGCGCGCGCATGCGCTTCTCCGGCAAGGAGCGCACCGTCATCGACGGCCCCTTCAGCGAGACCAAGGAGCTGATCGCCGGCTTCTGGCTCTGGCAGGTGCGATCGAAAGAGGAAGCACTCGAATGGCTGCGCCGCGCTCCCTTCGACGATGGCGTCGAACTCGAGCTGCGCCAGGTGTTCGAGATGGACGATTTCGGCGCCGCGCTCACGCCCGAGCTGCGCGAGCAGGAAAAGCGGGTGTTCGACGCGGCCCGCTCGAAGCGGCCTTGAACGCACCGATGGAGGCACGACCATGAAGTTCATGATCATCCGCAAGGCCGACGCCGAGACCGAGGCCGGCGCCATGCCGACCGCACAACTGGTCAGCGACATGATGGCCTACAACAAGGCGATGATCGATGCCGGCGTGATGCTCGACGGCATGGGCCTCAAGCCCAGTGCCAGCGGCGGCGCCCGCATCCAGTTCGCAGGCGGCAAGCCGACAGTGGTCGACGGGCCCTTCGCCGAGACCAAGGAACTGGTCGCCGGCTTCACCCTGATCCAGGTCGGATCACGCGAGGAGGCGCTCGAATGGGTCAAGCGCTGGCCGCCGATCGACGGCCACGGCAAGGTCGCGCTGGAGCTGCGCCAGGTCTACGAGGCGGAAGACTTCGGTGCCGAGTTCGCGCCCGAGATCCGCGAGCAGGAAGCGCATCTGCGCGAACGCGCCGCGGCCCGCGATTGAGACGACGACGCATGGACGCGACCGAGACGCACCGCACGATCAACGCCGTCTGGCGCATCGAGTCGGCCCGCATCATCGGCGCGCTGGCGCGCCGGGTGCGCGACGTCGGCCTGGCCGAGGAACTGGCGCAGGACGCGCTGCTCGCGGCCCTCGAGCAATGGCCGCGCGAAGGCATCCCCGAGAATCCCGCCGCCTGGCTGACGGCGGCCGCCAAGCACCGCGCGATCGACCTCCTGCGCAAGCGCACGCTGCACGCCCACAAGGAAGGCGAGATCGCCCGCGAGATCGATGCCAGGCACGCCATCGCCGCCGCGGACTTCGCCGACGCGGTCGACGCCGCCCTCGACGACCAGGTCGGCGACGACCTGCTGCGGCTGGTGTTCACGGCCTGCCATCCGGTGCTGTCGCCGGAAGCCCGGGTCGCCCTGACCCTGCGCCTGCTGGGCGGGCTCACCACCGACGAGATCGCGCGCTCCTTCCTGGTGCCCGAATCCACGATCGCACAGCGCATCGTGCGCGCCAAGCGGACGCTGGCCGCCGCCCGCGTGCCCTTCGAGGCGCCGCGCGGGCCAGAGCTCGGCGCCCGCCTGTCCTCGGTGCTCGAAGTCATCTACCTGGTGTTCAACGAAGGCTACGCAGCCACCGCCGGCGAGGACTGGATGCGGCCCGCGCTGTGCGACGAAGCCTTGCGCCTGGGGCGCATCCTGGCCGAACTGATGCCAGACGCGCCGGAGGTGCATGGCCTGGTCGCGCTGATGGAGATCCAGGCCTCGCGGGCCGCCGCGCGGGTCGATGCCGATGGCGAACCGGTGCTGCTGCTGGCGCAGAACCGCGCCCGCTGGGATCGGCTGCTGATCGGTCGCGGACTGGCGGCGCTGGCGCGGGCGGAGCAGCTCGGCGGCGCGCTCGGCCCCTACGCCCTGCAGGCCGCCATCGCCGCCTGCCACGCTCGCGCGCAGGAGGCAGCGCAGACCGATTGGCCTCGCATCGCGGCGCTCTACGAGGCATTGGCCCAGCTCGCGCCGTCGCCGATCGTCGAACTGAACCGGGCAGTCGCGCTGTCGATGGCCTTCGGCCCGGCGGTCGGGCTCGAGCACGTCGACGCGCTGCGATCGGCGCCGCAGCTGCAGGGCTACCACCTGCTGCCGAGCGTGCGCGGCGACCTGCTGGCCAGGCTGGGACGGCATGCCGAGGCCTGCGAGGAATTCAAGCGGGCCGCTGAACTCACGCGCAACGCGCGCGAGCGCAAGCTGCTGCTGGCGCGCGCGCGGAGCGCCGCGGACGGCTGACGCGCTACTTCTTCGCCACCGCCCCGGTCGCGACCTGGGCCCGCAGTTCCTTGAGCTTGGCCTTCATGCGGCGCTCGTTGACTGGACCCATGCGCACCAGCATCTTCTGGCCGGCCGAGAGCGATTCGAGCTTCGGATCGACGAATTCGTAGCTGACCCAGGGCTGCCCGCCCGCCATCTCGCCCTTCACTTCGGTCAGCTTCACCTGCACCGGGCCCTGGGGTTCCGGGGCCTGCAGCAGGTGGTCGATCACGGCGACGAGGCGGTCGTTGAAATATCGGTTCGGGTAACCCAGCTCTTCGTAGGCCTGCTGGAACAGCGGATAGAGCCGGGCATAGAGCGCCGCCGCCCGGGCGCTGTCGACCGATTCGGCGAACAGCACGAATGGCGTGTAGCGGCTGGCGTTGTCGATCCCGATGGTCTTGACCTCGCCGTTGCCCTGGACCTCGAAGGCCTTGGGCGCGCGCTGGGTCGGCCACATGCGACGAGGCCTGTGCGCGCGGCAGGTTGTCGACGGTGGCGACGAAGTGGCGCACGAAGCCGCTGGTGTCGAGGAAGGAGGCCACCGCCTTCTTCCCCAGCAGCTCGTTGAGCGCCGCAGCGACGCGGCCGTCGGCGTCGTTCAGGGCCGGCAGTGCCGCATCGGGCTGGGCCAGGGCATCGACCAGGTTCTGCGGGCCGGTCGCGACCGGGGCCGGGGCTGGCGCGTCGGCGGGCCGGTCGGGCGGGGGCGGTGCGCTGGCGGCAGACGGCGCCGGCGGCGGCTCCTTCTGCAGGGACCATCGCCACCAGCCGAAGGCAGCGGCGAGAATCACCACCACGACGACGACCAAGGTCCAGACCGAGGACTCGCGCGCTGGCCTGAAATCTGCTGGGTCCCTTTCGGGCATGGTCGAATCCTCCTTTGAATCACGGGCGTTGCATGCGGTCCATTGGAAACCACGCCGGCGCCTCGTGCCGTAACGCCCTGTGACCGTCAAGGAATCCGAATGGACATCGACTTTTCCGCTCTCACCGAATACCAGCGCTACAAGCTCATGGCGAGCCTGATCGTGCCACGCCCGATCGCCCTGGTCACCACCCTCGGCGCCGACGGCGTCGTCAACGCCGCGCCCTTCAGCATGTTCAACATGCTCGGCGAGGAGCCGCCCATCGTCATGATCAGCGTCAACCGGCTGCAGGACAACGCGCTCAAGGACACGGCCGCCAACATCGTGCGCACCGGCGAGTTCGTGGTCCACCTGGCCGACGAGGACATCGCCGAGCAGATGCACCGCTGCGGCGACCGCCATCCGCCGCACGTGAGCGAGCTCGATGTGGTGGGCTTCACCCCGCTGCCGAGCCGGGCCGTGAAGCCACCGCGCATCGCCGAGGCGCCGGTGGCGTTCGAGTGCACGCTCTGGGAGACGCTGGAGACCGCCAGCCGGCAGATCTTCATCGGCCAGGTGCGCTGGATGCACGCGCGCGACGAGCTGATCGATACCGACGCCTGGCGCGTGCGGCTGCAGCACTACTTTCCGGTCGGCCGCTTCGGGGCCAGCTTCTACGTGAAGACGCGCGAGCGCTACTCGCTGGCGGCGCAGGAGCAGACGCGCAGCACGCAGATCGACGAGATGTAGGCGTGTCGCGCCTCAGCCCAGCCGCACCACGTGCGCAGTGCGCGGGTCGACGCGGCCCGCGTGCAGGTCGGCGATCACCTGCTGCGCGGCCTCGAAGCCCTGGCTCTGCGCCAGCGTCATCCAGCGATTGCCCGGCCGGCTCAGCTCGGCGATGAAGCGGCCCTGCGCCTCGTTGAAGCGCCGGTTCACTTCCTGCGGGCCCCAGTCGGCGTTGCGCTTGCGGATCTGCACCGGCGCGAAGTAGAGCAAGGGTTTCGGGCCCGGCAATGGCGATTCGGCCAGGAAGGCGGTCTTCTGCGCCGAGCCCGCATAGCAGTCGTAGACCAGGGCCGCACCGAAATGGTGGTGGACCGTGGCGCGCAGGTCGTCGTCGCCGGCGAAGTCGACATAAAGCGTCGGCACCTCGGCGGGCAGACGCACCGCGCTGTCATAGGAAAGCACCTGGTCGTAGCAGCCGAGGTTCTCGACGAAGCCGCGGTTCCGCGGCGAAGTCAGCGCGACCAGGCTGCGCCCTTCGTTCCGGCGCAGACAGAAGGCCGTGCCGTAGGCGGTCTTGCTCGAGGCGCTGGACACGACCACCTGCCGGGCGCCGAAGAAGGCGTTGTCCTCGAGGAAATCCGCCAGCATGAACGAGGTGATGAACAGCGGCCGCACCAGCATCTGGTAGTCCTCGAGCGCCCGGTCGTAGCCGGCATCGTGGCTGCAGCGCATGTACTGGTTGTAGGCGGAGACCAGTTCGCTGCGGTGCGGCGCGCCGTCGTAGAAGCCGCGCCCGGTCACCCGCACCGGCGTCATGCGCAGGTGGCTGGCGATCGGGAAGTAGCCGTAGAAGCGTTCGCCGACCGCGACGCCTTCGACCGTCGAAGCCACCACGTCGGCGAAGCCCCAGGCCGGCATGTGGCCCCAGGCCTCGTCGCCGGTCGGAAAGAACGACCAGTACTTCATCATGGCGTCGCCGAAGGCCGCATAGGTGATGTTGTTGGTGGTGAGCGAGAAGCGGTCGATGCGCAGCAGCACCTCGCCGGGCGCCAGCGTGCCGGCGTCCGGAGCGCTGCGCAGGCGGGTGGTGCCGAGCGCGTCCTTGCGGGTTTCGAGACGGGTTAAAGTGAAAGCGTCGTTCATGTCTGGCCTCAGGTGATTCGGGGCCGATCCCCTTGCCGAAAAATGTATCGCCCTCCCTCCAGCCGCGGGTTCGGAAAAAAGGCGCCGGCCGCCGCACCTCGCTCCAAGCCCCTGAAACGCCCGACGCAGGCCCGCGGCAAGTTCACCGTGCAGGCCATCTACGACGCCTTTGTTCGGATTTGGGAGGCCGAGGGCTGGGATGGCGTGACGACCCGCGCCGTGGCCCTCGAAACCGGCATCGCGGTCGGCACGCTGTACGACTACTTCCCGGACAAGGAGGCGCTGCTCTCCGGCTACGTTCGCCACTGCGTCGAAGCCCTGCTGCGGCGGCTCGACGCCGACGTCGTCGCGCCGCCCACGGCCGCACTGGCTGCACGCGAGCGCATCGCGCGACTGGTGCGCATCACTTGCGACAGCCGGCTCGACGGCCTGCCGGCCTTCGATCACGGCATGCTGCTGCTCGAACACCGCGTTGCCGAGCCCAAGCACCACCTGCGCGTGTACGACGAACTGGCGACCCGCTGGCTGCAGGCCTTCGCCGCCTGCGAGCTGCCCGATCCGCCCACGGACGCGACGGTCCACGCCCTCTTGACCGCCGCCTGGGGCGGGCGGCGCTATCGCCTTCTGCGGGGCTTGGGCAGCGGCACGCCCGACGATGCGGCGTGGGTCGCCGAGATGGATGAGATCGCGTGGCGCAGCGTGGCCGCGCAGCGGAGCTGACGTTCGCCAGACGAAAAAAAAGCCACCCGTCGGGTGGCTTCCTGCATCGAACAAACCGGTTGACCGGCTGTGATGCTTCGCGTATCCAAAATTCTCAAAATTTCCAAAAATCTGGAGCGGGAGAAGAGTCTCGAACTCTCGACCTCAACCTTGGCAAGGTTGCGCTCTACCAACTGAGCTACTCCCGCGAAGCCTTCGATTATAGAGCATTTTTTTCCTGTTCTTCACCAGCCGGCAAATGAATTTGTCCGGTCCGCAGATCGAACTCGAACACCTCGCCGTAGCGGCCCCATTCGATCGCGGTCCGCAGCACCCGTTCGGCGGTCGCGCGGTCCAGGCTTTCTTCCAGCAGATCGAGGAAAGGCTCCTGCGGCAATTCGCCCGCGGGCGCCTGCTCCAGGCTGTGGCGGATGTGGGCCGCGAGCGGCACGTGGGCCAGCAGCTGCTGGCCCAGCAGCTGCTGACGCAGCGTGTGCGCACCCGCGACGTAGTGGCGGCCCAGTTCGGTCAAGTGCAGGTCGCCATCCGCCAGTTGCGCAAAACCCAGCAGCGCCAGCGCCTGCGCCAGCGGCAGCAGGTCGTGGTCGGTGAGCTCGGCCTCTTCGGCCAGCTGCGGCAGGTCGGCACGGCCTTCGCGGCCGTCTTCCACCAGCATTTCGAGCAGGGCTTCCATGCGGCCGATGTCGGCATCGGGCAGCCGGTCGCCCAGGTGCATGCGCACCGGCTCCTCGGTTGCGCGGCCGGCCACCGGCGCACTGGCCGTCATCAGCGCGTAGGCCTCGTCGATCAGCGCCCTCACCTCGAGGCTGTCGACGTCGCGCGGCCGTGCCAGCCGGATCGGCAGCTCTGCGCGCACGCGGCCCGGGTCGGCGGCGAAGATCAGCACCCGGTCGGCCATCAGCACCGCTTCCTCGATGTTGTGGGAGACGATCAGCATCGCCTTGGTCGGCATCTCGCCCCCGCTCCACAAGCGCAGGATGTCGTCGCGCAGGCGCTCGCCCGTGAGCACGTCGAGGGCCGAGAAGGCCTCGTCCATGAGCAGCACCTCGGGCTCGATCACCAGCGCCCGCGCGATGCCCACCCGCTGGCGCATGCCGCCCGACAACTCGCGCGGCAAGGCGCCCTCGAAACCCGCGAGGCCGATGAGCTCGATCGCGGCATTGGCGCGCCGGGCGCGTTCGGCCGGCTCGACGCCGCGCGCCTCGAGCCCGAGCTCGACGTTCTGCTGCACCGTGAGCCAGGGAAAGAGCGCGAACGACTGGAACACCATCGCGATGCCGCGCGCCGGCCCGTAGAGCGGCTGGCCACGGTAGCGCGCGCTGCCGGCGTCGGCGCCGATCAGGCCCGCGAGGATCCGCAGCAGGGTCGACTTGCCGGATCCCGACTGGCCCAGCAGCGCCACGATCTCGCCTTCGGCCAGGCGGAAGTCGACGCCTTCGAGCACCGAGCGGGCGGAGCCGTCGGCCGAGCGAAAGGACTTGCCCACGCCCTTGAGTTCAACGATGGCTTCGGCCATGGGCCCTCCTCGCGCGTTGGTCATCAGAAATGCATCCGGTTCTCGGCCAATTCATAGAGCCGGCGCCAGACGAAGTGGTTCATGCCCATGACGAACACGCACATCACGCCGATGCCCAGCGCGATGCGCGGGAAGTCGCCGATGGCCGTCATGTGGGCGATGTAGCTGCCCAGGCCCGCCGCCTGCAGCGTCGTGTCGCCCCAGGTGACGTACTCGGCCACGATGCTGGCGTTCCAGGAGCCGCCGCTGGCCGTGATGGCGCCGGTGACGAAGCTCGGGAACACCGCCGGCAGCAGGTAGCGCCGCCATTTGAGCCAACCCGTGAGCCCGAGGTTGCTGGCCGCATAGCGCAGCTCGGTCGGGACGGTGGAGGCGCCCGCGATCACGTTGAACAGCAGGTACCACTGCGTGCCCAGCACCATCAGCGGCGCCAGCCAGATGTTGGGGTTGAGCTGCCAGCGCACGATGAACAGCACCGCCACCGGGAACATCAGGTTGGCCGGGAAGGCGGCCATGAACTGCGCCACGCCCTGGAGCCGTCCGGCCCAGCGCGGATTCATGCCGATCCAGATGCCGATCGGCACCCACACCAGCGCCGCCAGCGCGATCAGCACCACCACCCGGATCATGGTGTAGAGCCCGAGCACGAACACGTGGGCCACCTCGGACCATCCAACCTCGGCGTGGATGAAGCGCACCAGCCAGACCACGGCGAGCAGCACCGCAGCGGCCAGCACCGCGTCCCAGGCACGGCCGACGGCCGGGTTCGGCGTGCTCGGCCGAGCCTTGATCGAGGTGCCGTCGTGGTCGCGCCGGAACAGCAGCAGCGAGCGTTCGAGCAGCCGCGCCGCGGCGGCCATGCCTTGGCGGATGCGTTCGGTGCGCCGCAGCCAGGTCAGCAGCCAGGAGCGCGGCGCGTCTTCGCTGCTGCCCTCCTCGAAACGGAACTTGTCGGCCCAGGCGATCAGCGGCCGGAAGAAGAGCTGGTCGTAGAGCGTGATCCCGATCAGCATGCCGCCGATGGCCCAGCCGATGGCGCCGAGGTCGCGGGCCTGGATCGCCATCGCGATGTAGGAGCCCACGCCCGGCAGCATGATGCTCTGGTTGGACACCGAGATCGCCTCCGAGGCGACCACGAAGAACCAGCCGCCCGACATCGACATCATCATGTTCCACAGCAAGCCGGGCATCGCGAACGGGAGCTCGAGACGCCAGAAGCGGTGCCAGGCCGAGAGCTGGAACACCGAGGCGGCCTCGCGCAGCTCGGACGGCACGGTGCGCAGCGACTGGTAGAGGCTGAAGGCCATGTTCCAGGCCTGCGAGGTGAAGATGGCGAAGATCGCCGCGCACTCGACCCCCAGCAGGTTGCCCGGGAACAGCGCGATGAAGCCGGTCACCGTGATCGACAGGAAGCCGAGGATCGGGATCGACTGCAGGATGTCGAGCATCGGCACCAGCACCTTTTCCGCCGCGCGATAGCGGGTCGCGAGCACCGCGAAGGCGCAGCTGAACAGCAGCGAGGCCCCGAGCGCCAGGAACATGCGCAGCGTGGTGCGCAGCAGGTAGTACGGCAGCTGCCACGGGTCGAGG
>Ga0182007_10001489_pt1 | contig 12533 bp, 8 predicted proteins | sample Sormic07211113_1_FD_123023 | JGI IMG/M metagenome (GOLD analysis project Ga0182007, IMG submission 123023) | Rhizosphere microbial communities from Sorghum bicolor, Mead, Nebraska, USA - 072115-113_1 MetaG | ecosystem: Host-associated > Plants > Roots > Rhizosphere | place: USA: Nebraska... | reverse complement strand
GGCTGCCTCACGAACTGCAGCTGCGCATCGCCAAGCTCCGGCCGCCCACGGGCCTGGTCATCAACCGTGATCTCCGGGTGGGGCAGCGCGGCGCGGTGGTCGAGAAGATCCGCATGGGCTTCGACACCCACATGGGCGACCACTACCCTTTCACGCTGGCCGACAAGCTGAAGGTCATCACCGAACCGAGCCCGTGGTACACGCGGGAGTCGGGCGGCGAGTCGCCCTGGGGCCGGCCGGTCATTCCGACGGAAATGATCAGCGTGCTGCTTGGCTCGACATCGGCGCAGTCGGGGCTGAGCGGGCGCAAGCCGGCGGTCGGCCTGTTCGCCGGCCAGGAGATCCGACTTCTGAACGGACCGCTCTTCGTCGACCAGGACTACGAACTGGAGCGCGAGATCATCGCGCTCAGCGAAAGCGCGCGCACCGAATCGGTCTGGGTGCGCACCCGCGTGTACGACGCGGCCACGCGCGCGCTGGCAGCGGAGATGATCCTGAATGGGGCGGTGATGAAGGCTTCGTATCCCGATTACGAGGGCGAGGCGCGCTTGCTCTACGGGTCGTTTGTAGGGACTCGTTGAACCTTTCAGTCCATCATCCTGAACTTCAGTGAAACTTTTGCAGCTGAAGTTGAAGTTGACCCGATTTCGCGGACACCTGATCCTTATGGATGAAGGAGTCCGATATGCCTACACCGAAGCCTCCGTAGCATCGCGTGGCAGCCTATCAATCCGACTTGAGAATCAAGTCCCAACCCGTCCGCGCAACAGGGTCAACTTCAATGCCGTTGCCTTGAACGTAGCCACTGCTCGCGTGACTGCTGGGTTCACCGAGCCACTTGAATGGCTCCCCGAGGTTCCACCATGGCGCCGACGTGGCGGCTTTGGTGGCCGCAAGCGTCGCGCCGCTATCTTGGGCTGCGATGAGAATCTTCCTCCGAATATTTCTCCCGCTTGTCGCTGAGAACGCAGGCCACCTCTGCCGAAACCCCGTGAGGAGGAAAGCGCGCTGTCTTGTCCACGAGCCGAGAGGCGCCCCCCAGGCAATCCAAGTCGACCGTAAGAAAGGATCACTCGCACAATATCCAAGATTCCGACTTCCTCCCGAAAGCCCTTACCGTGGATCTGCGCGACCTCCAGTACTTCGAAGTTATCGCTCAGCTTGAGCACATGGGACGAGCAGCTGCAAAGCTTCATCGCACACAACCCGCATTGTCCAGGTGCATCCGGCGCCTGGAGGAGGCGTGCGAGGCCGAGCTATTCGAAAAGGCCGGCCGCGGCATGCGCCTTACCACTGCCGGCAAGGCTCTGCTCAAGTGGGCCCAGCGCACGCGCTTCGATGTTGAAAGCGCAACGCGAGAGATCAGGGACATTGGCCGAGGTCTTTCCGGGCACGTCAAGCTGGGCATCGCGCCGACGGCGGCCCAGTATCTACTGCCGCTGGCTGCACGCGATCTCTTGGAGGAAGCGCCCGAAGTCACCCTTCGGACCACCGTCGCGTTGGGCGATGTGTTAACACCATTGCTGCAGGCGGGTGACATCGACCTGATGGTGGGGACTGAAAGGCCAGAAACCCCCGGGTTTGCGTCCCGGCTATTGGCCGAAGATCAAATCGTCGTGGCGGCGAGGGCCACCCACGAGGTCTTCAAGAAGACTCCGCTCACTTTGAAAGACCTGACCGCTTACCGGTGGGTGCTGCAGCCCGCCGGAGCGCCTACGCGGGATTGGCTCGATCAGGCCTTCGACAGGCATCGCCTGCCCCGGCCACGAGTGCAGGTGGAAAGCACGATGCTGCTGATGCTGCCGCCGCTGATCGCTCAGACTGGTTTGCTGAGCTTCATTTCGCGCCTGCACCTTCAGGAAGGCGCCACGGGCGCCGCGCTGCGCGAGGTCAAGCTGCGAGGCGCCACGATGCGTCGGCGCATGGTGGTGACTTATCGCGACAGCGGCTACCTATCGCCGGCCTCTAAGCGCCTGATCGCCCTACTTTCGAAGCACGCCAAAGTCACTCCCTTGTGACCGCAAAAGTCTGGCGCATGAATTTTCAACAAATAGTCATTGGACGTTTGCGGCCATAGAACGAATACTTGCCTCCATCGGACGAGAGATTCCGAACCACTGGAGACAACGAGATGCATTCTTCCCTTGCTTGCCAGGGTTCGGCGCCATCGCCGCGGCACTTTCGCGCTGATCGCAACAAGCACTCATCGAGCAGGATGCTGATGCTCGGCGACTCCGTCAGGCGGGTCGCCACCATGACCCATGACGAAACCATCCGATGGGTCACGGTCGTCAAGGTATCCGGCATGAAGGTCGTCTGACTGGCGCCCCCTTTTCTTGATTTGGAGCTATCAGATGAATCCGGACACCATCGTCATCACCGAAGAGAAAGTTCATCCGGACGCCGTCGCACTATTGAAGGACTACCGCCTTGTCTACACCGGGGCCAAGTTCACTCAGGAGGAGCTCGTGGCTCTGGTCGAGCGAGAGCAGCCCGTTGCCATCCTGTCTCGCTACGGAAAGATCAACGAGCAGGTGCAGGCGGCGTCGAGAAAGCTGAGAGTCATCGGGCGGCACGGAGTAGGCATGGATGCGATCGACCAGGAGGCTGCAAAGCGCCTCGGCATCATGGCCCTCCCGGCCACTGGATCCAACAGCCAGGCTGTCGCGGAATTGACGCTAGGCCTGATCTTGGCGTGTGCCCGTCGGATCACTTGGCTGGACAAGCGGATGCACGAAGGCCACTGGGACAAGCAGAGCTATTTGGGCTTCGAACTGTCGGGTGCAACGCTTGGGGTGGTGGGATGCGGCTCCATCGGGAGCAGAGTGGTTCGCTTCGCGCAGGCCATTGGCATGAAGGTCATTGTGTGCGATCCGTACCTCGATGCCGATCAGTTGCCGGCTGGAACGACCCGGGTAGAGCTAGAGGAGCTCCTTGTGCAAAGCGATGTTGTTTCCCTGCATTGCCCCCTCGACGATTCGACCAAGGGCATGCTAGATGCTCGCCGCCTGGGATTGATGCGCAAGGGCGCCATCCTCGTCAATACCGCGCGGGCGGGCATGTTCGACGAGAAGGCCATGCAAGAGCGCCTTCGGTCCGGCGAACTGCACTTGGGGCTGGACTGCTTTGTCGATGAGCCGCTGCCGTCCGAATCGGCTTGGTTGGGCACGCCCAACGCCGTGCTGACACCTCACATCGGGGGGACCACCAATGGCGGCGCACGGGGAATGGCGGTTGGCGCGGCACAGAACATCCTTTCGGTCCTCCAAAAATGACAACCGCCGGTGCGCGGAATGACGAAGGGTCTGCGCTGTGATACCCCGTCTTCAACCTTCCGACGGGCCTGCCGCCCTGTACGCAGATTTTCTTTCGGAACTTCGTTTGCGCGGATTCGAGGGCGACATCTCGCACACGTACGCCGACCGCACGGTTTTCGCCACCGACAACTCGATCTACCAGCTGACGCCCCAGGCGATCGTGTTCCCGCGTCACGAACTGGACGTGGTGCGCGTGGCCAAGCTGGCCGGCGAGCAGCGCTTTTCCGCCGTCTCGTTCTCGCCGCGCGGCGGCGGCACGGGCACCAACGGCCAGTCGCTGACCGACGGCATCGCGGTGGACCTGTCGCGCCACATGAACGCGATCCTCGAAGTCAACGCCCGGGAAGGGTGGGCCCGGGTCCAGGCCGGCGTAGTCAAGGACCAGCTCAACGATGCCATCCGCGAGCATGGCCTGTTCTTCGCGCCCGAGCTGTCGCCTTCCAACCGCGCCACCATCGGCGGCATGATTGCCACTGACGCCAGTGGGCAGGGCTCTGTGCTGTACGGCAAGACGCGCGATCACGTGCTCGAGCTCAATGCCGTGCTGCTCGACGGTACGCTGTGGCACTCGCGGCCACTGGCACCTGCGCAACTGGACGAGGTCAAGCGCCGTGACGACCGCGTCGGCGCGATCCACCGCCTGCTCGACCGCATCAGGATCGACGACGCGGACTTGATCGCCCAGCGCTTCCCTAAACTGAACCGCTGTGTCACCGGCTACGACCTGGTGCATCTGTGCGACCACGCCGGGCAATTCAACCTAAGTTCGGTGCTGTGCGGTGCCGAGGGAAGTTTGGCCTTCGTGACGGAAGCCAGGATCAGGTTGACGCCGATACCACGCTGCACGGTGCTACTGGCCATCCGCTATGGCAGTTTTGACGCGGCCCTGCGCGACGCTGGCGCGCTGATGAAGCTTCAGGCGGCGTCCAGCGAGACCATCGACGCCAAAGTGCTTGCCTTGGCGCGCCAGGACGCGGTGTGGCTGACCGTCAAAGACTACTTCCCCGACGATCCGGAAGGCCCGGCCCAGGGCGTCAACATCGTTGAATTCCTGGGCAATGACGAAGCTGACCTGGCCGAAAAGCTGGCCCGCGTCGAGGCCGACCTGGCGAAGAACATGGGCGAAGCCGGCCGACGCGGCTACACCGTGGCGCGCGGCGAAGCGGCGGCCACGGCGATCTGGTCGATGCGCAAGAAGTCGGTCGGCCTGCTGGGCAACATGCAGGGCGAGGCACGTCCGATGCCATTCGTGGAAGACACGGTCGTTCCACCCGAATGCTTGGCGGACTACATCGTCGAGTTCCGCGCTGCACTCGATCGCCGAGGCCTGGTGTATGGGATGTTCGGACATGTCGACGCCGGCTGCCTGCACGTGCGGCCCGCTCTCGACATGAAGGATCCGGACCAGGAAAAACTCATCCGCGAAGTGACCGACGAAGTCTTTGCGCTGACCCGCAAGTACCGCGGCGTGCTGTGGGGCGAACATGGCAAGGGATTTCGCTCCGAATATGCACCGGAGTTCTTCGGGCCCCTGTATGCGCGCATGCAGAGCATCAAGGCCGCCTTCGACCCGAACAACCAGCTCAACCCCGGCAAGATTGCCGCGCCCGCCGGTCAGGCGCTGACCGCGATCGACGGTGTACCCACCCGAGGGCAGGCGGATCGCCGCATTCCGTTGGCGATCCGGCGTGCGAACGAAGACTCGCTGCATTGCAACGGCAACGCCGCCTGTTTCAACTACGACCCGGACGACGCGATGTGCCCCTCGTGGAAGGCGACACGCGAGCGCAGGCACTCGCCCAAGGGCCGTGCCTCGCTGATGCGGGAATGGCTGCGTCAGCTGGCCGAACGGGAGGTTGATTCCTCGCGTGAAGCAGCCCGCATCCGAGAGCAGGGCATCTGGAAGCGCTGGACGGCCTTTCCCCTGCGCGCTTTCAATTCCCTGACGACCGGCGGCGGCGCCAGAGATTTCTCCCATGAAGTGAAGGAAGCAATGGACGGCTGCCTGTCGTGCAAGTCCTGCGTCGGGCAGTGTCCGATCAAGGTCGACGTTCCGGCGTTCCGCTCGCGCTTTCTGGAGGTCTACCACGGGCGTTACTTGCGACCGGCCAAGGATGGGCTGGTTGCATCACTCGAAGGCTGGCTGCCCAGCGCCGCGGCGCTGCCCCGGCTGTTCAACGGGCTCACGCAAAGCCGGCCCGGTCGCGCCGCCATTCGCAGCCTCGGCCTAGTCGAACTGCCCGAGCTCAGCGGTATCCGGCTGCATGGCGAGCTGGAGCGCCGAGGAGTGAAAAGGGCTTCGGCGGCTGCGTTGCGGGCACTTGGTGAAGCGGAGCGCCGCAACAGTGTGGTCGTCGTGCAGGACGCCTTTACCTCCTACTACGACAGCGCCGTCGTGCTCGACTTCATCGAACTCTTGACTCGCCTGGGCTTCACCCCTTGGCTGGCACCCTTCAAGCCCAACGGCAAGCCGCAGCATGTGCTCGGCCTGCTGGGCAAGTTCGAGCGGACGGCTTCGGCCAACGCCGCGATGCTGGGCGAACTGGCCGCGACCGGGGTCGATCTGGTGGGAGTGGATCCCTCGATGACGCTGGTCTACCGCGCCGAATACGTCAAGGCGCTCGGCAAGGAACGCGTGCCTCTGGTGGCCCTGCCGCAGGAGTGGCTGGCGCGCCGGCTCGATGAGCTGCCCTCGCTGCCGGCCGACGATTCCAACGCGTGGGCGCTGCTGCCGCATTGCACCGAAAGGACCAACGCGCCGGCGGCAACCGCCGACTGGGCCAAGGTCTCCGAGCGGCTGGGCGTCAAGCTGCGCACCGTGCCCAGCGGCTGCTGCGGCATGGCCGGGCTGTATGGCCACGAGCGTGCCAACCGCGCCACGTCGGAAGCGATCTACCGGCAGAGCTGGGCGCGTCTGGTCTCGGATCCGCGCTTTGCTGGCCGGTTGGTAGCCACAGGCTACTCCTGCCGCTGCCAGGCTAGCTTGCTGGACAGTGCACAGCTTTTGCACCCCGTCCAGATGCTTCTGGCCCGCCTCAAGGCGGGGGAAGCCATAAGACGCCCAAGGTCACGCCCAAGTGGACTTGAAAGCGCCAGAGAGCACCACGAGGACTTCTGATCAGATCAAAGCGAGTTCACTCTTGCGCGACCTATCTGCATGCGGTAACTCGCGTCGGCTTCGGGTGCAAGAAGCTTAATAACTTGGAGACCAGCACCATGACACTCAGGCAGACGGAAGATGACGGTTCGCGTCGTCTCGCACTTGTATTCATCGCGACCGCGGCGGCCGCGTCGCTTTTTTCCTCACCAGTTCTCGCCCAAGCGTATCCCACGAAGCCTATCAGGCTGGTCGTGCCCTTCCCGGCCGGTGGCGGTACCGACGCCATCGCCCGCGAGGTGGCGCAGAAGGTCACCACGCAGCAGGGCTGGACCATCATCATTGACAACAAGCCGGGCTCCGGCGGCAACTTGGGCGTGGACACCGCAGCCAAGGCCGCGCCCGACGGCTACACGCTGACGTTGGGCCAGACCAGCAACCTGGCGATCAACCCAACGCTCTACCCCAAGCTGCCCTACAGCCCCGAGAAGGACCTGACCCCCGTGAGCCTTGTCGCCAGCGCGCCGCTGGTGCTGGTGGTGGCGGCGAACTCGCCTTACAAGACGGTGGCCGACGTGGTGGCCGCGGCCAAGGCCAAGCCCGAATCGTTGAACTACGCCAGCTCCGGCAGCGGCACGGTGGCGCACCTGGCGACCGAGCAGTTGCAGAAGGCGGCGGGCGTGAAGTTCACCCACGTGCCTTACAAGGGTGCGGCGCAGGGTTCGACCGACCTGATCGGCGGCCAGATCCAGATGTACATGTCGTCGATCCCCACTCTGATCGGCCACATCAAGAGCGGCAAGATGCGCCCGCTGGCCGTCACCTCGGCCAAGCGCACCGCCGACCTGCCTGAGGTGCCGACCGTGGCCGAATCGGGCTACAAGGGCTTCGAGGCCGTTACCTGGTTCGGCGTCGTCGGCCCAACCGGGCTACCCAGGGACGTGGTGGCCAAGCTCAACGCCGCTTTTAACAAGGCCCTGCAGGACCCCGAGGTCAAAAAGAAGCTGGAAGCCCAGGGCGCCGAGGTGATGGGCGGCACGCCCGAGAAGTTCAGTGCGCTGATCCGCGACGACACCGTCCGCTGGGGCAAGATCGTCAAGGAATCGGGCGCCAAGGTCGACTGATCCAAATCGTCTCGGCAGCGTCCCGAAGCAGTTCGTCGAGATTTGAAGGCGACCTAGCCAAGGAAATCAAGCCTCCGGCTTCAACCTGCGTGATTGCCGAGTTTTACGGTCCCAACCCTCACCCAAGGAATTCCCATGCCCGCAACCCTTCCCGACATCATTCGCGACTTCGAACGCGTGCCCGCCGCCATCATCAAGCAGGCCGCCAAACTGCAACCCGCGATCCTGGCCGACGTGGCCGGCCGCCGCGGCGCCATGCATGGCCGCATCAAGGCGCTGCGCCCGCGCATGAAGATGGCCGGCACGGCTTTCACGGTCGAAGTGCGCCCCGGCGATAACCTGATGATCCATGCCGCCATCGCCATGGCCAAGCCGGGCGACGTACTGGTGATCGACGGCAAGGGCGACCAGAGCTCGGCGCTGATGGGCACCATCATGATGGCCGCCTGCCAGAAGCTGGGCATTGCCGGCGTGGTGATAGACGGTGCCTGCCGCGACAGCCTGGAAATCGACGAGATGGACTACCCTGTTTTCTCGGTCGGCACCAACCCGAACGGCCCGACCAAGAACGTGCCGGGCCGCATCGGCCACCCGATCTCCTGCGGTGGCGTGATGGTCTACCCCGGCGACTTCATCATCGGCGACGGTGATGGAGTGGTCGTGGTCGAGCGCGCCAAGATCGAAGGCCTGTTGCCCGCCGCCGCCAAGAAGGTGAAGGACGAGGCCGCACGCATTGACGCCATCAAGGGCGGCGACACGGCGGCCAAGTGGCTGGCCTCGGCGCTGCGCACCGCCGGCGTACTGAAGGAAGGCGAGGCCCTGTGAGCACCGTCCAACGCATCCGGATTGCAAGTGACGGCGCCGTCGAAGATGTCCCCCCTTCTGGCGGCGTGACCGTGGCCACAAACCCGTTGGTCGTCCCGGATAGAACGGCGGCGGTCCAGACTGAAGCGACATAGGAGATCCAAATGCCACAACGATGGAAGCAAACACCCGAAGGCAGCCACTGGGGCGAGTTCGGTGCCGACGACCAGCGCGGCCGCATGAACCTGGTCGACCGTGCCAAGGTGCTGCAGGGCATCGCCGAGGTACAGGAAGGCCTGACCTTCTGCCTCTCGCTGCCGCTCGACGTGCCGGGTGGCATGGCCCTCAATCCGCGCCGCCTGCCGGCGCAGACCTTCTCGACCCTGCGCGACGGCCAGAGCGCCGGCCAGCAGGGCTTCTGCTGGTCTTACGCCAGCGAAGATGCAGAGCTCACCGACGTGGTGTGCGACGAGGTACTGCTGATGAACACGCAGTACTCGACGCAGTGGGACAGCCTGGCGCACATGGGCAGCCGCTTTGACGCCGATGGCGATGGCCAGGCCGAGGCGGTGTTCTATAACGGCTTTCGCGCCGGCGATGAGATCCAAGGCGCGGCCGAAGACCCCCAAGCGGTCGCCGACTGGGCCCGCTTTCCCGGCCCGCGCGCCGGCGCGCTCGGCATTGAGAACCTGGCCGAGCATGGCGCACAGGGCCGTGGCGTGCTGATCGACCTGGAGCACCATGTCGGTCGGCAGCGCGAGGCCGTCGGCTACGAACGCCTGATGCGCATCCTCGAAGCCGACGCCATCGCCATCGAGCCCGGTGACATGGTCTGCCTGCACACCGGCTTTGCCGACACGCTGCTGGCGATGAACCGCCAGCCTGACATCAAGCACCTGCACGCCACCGGCAGTGGCCTCGATGGCAACGATGCAAGGCTTTTGAACTGGATCGTCGACGTAAGGCTAGCCTGCCTGATCGCCGACAACCCGGCCGTCGAGCTGGTGGTACCCAAGCTCGCCACGCCGACACCGCTGCGCCGGCCGCGGCTGCCGCTGCACGAGCACTGCCTGTTCAAGAACGGCATCCATCTGGGCGAGCTGTGGCTGCTGACGCCGCTGGCGCGCTGGCTGCGCGTCCATGGTCGCAGCCGCTTTCTGCTCACGGCGCCGCCGCTGCGCCTGCCGGGCGCCGTCGGTTCGCCGACGACGCCGATCGCCACCGTCTAACCACTACCTAGCTTGGCCGCCGCAGCCCACGCCAGGCCCCACCACCCCAATCCTCTAACCGGAGACAAGCATGAATAGCTGGATCAAATCCTTCCTGGCCGTGACCGTCGGCATCTACGTCTGCGCAGCACACGCTGCTTGGCCGGACAAGCCCATCAAGCTGGTAGTCCCATACCCGGCCGGCGGCGCCGCTGACAACACGGCCCGAATCCTCGCGCTCCAACTCGGCGAGCGGCTCAAACAGCAGGTGATCGTCGACAACCGTCCCGGAGCCAGCGGAACCATCGGTGCCGCCTTCGTTGCCAAGGCACCCCCGGACGGCTATACGCTTCTGCTTGACGCCACTTCCTACACCGTCAATCCAAGTCTGTTTCCGAAGCTCGCGTACGACCCGGACAAGGATCTGGTCCCGGTGTCGCAGATCATGCAGGTCCCTTTACTGCTGGTCGTGCCGGCCAACTCGCCATTTGCCTCGGTGGCTGATGTGGTCAAGGCCGCGAAGGATAAGCCGGGCAAATTGAGCTTCGCGTCTGCCGGCAGCGGTGGCGCCCAGCACCTGGCTGCAGAACTTTTCGCGCAGAGCCAGAAGATCGAAATGACCCACATCCCCTACAAGGGCGGCGCGCCGGCCCTGACCGACCTGATTGGCGGACAGGTTGACCTCATGTTCAGCGCCACGACGGCCAGTGCGGCCTTTGTGAAGGGCGGCAAACTCAAGGCTCTTGGTATCACGTCGGCCAAACGTCTTGATGGCTGGCCTCAGGTGCCCACGATTGCGGAAGGCGGTGTGAAAGGCTTCGAGGTCAACGAATGGAATGGCCTGTTTGCACCTGCGGGCACGCCGCCAGCAATTTTGGATCGCCTGGAGGCCGAATCCCGAGCCGCTGTCGCAGCTCCTGCAGTCGCGGCCCGCTTTGCAGAGTTGGGGGTCCAGGGGGTCGGATCGAGTTCCAAAGACTTCGCAAGCTTCGTCAAGACCGAGACGGCGAAATGGGCTCGCGTGATCAAGGCAGGGAATATTAAGGCTGACTGATGAGTAAAGAAGGGGCCAAAAGGACCTTGCTTTCATCGGGATGCAGCCGAGAACCAGTTCGTGTTCTTGTGGTGGCGGCTGCACTTCAGTCGATACCGAATGCGCACGCGACCAACAATATCCGGGAGGTCAACCGATGATACGAGACCGCCGAGGTATGGGAAGTCGAACGCTTCTGGCACATCGGCCGCCACAACCAGCTGCCCTGGCCCCGCCAGGTGTTTCCACCCCGTTGCGGGAGATCACACAGATGCATTGGGAAGTCGCGCCCTCGGTCTCGAAGATGAGCTGCATCGCCCATTCAGGAGTAGCAGGAGCCGACGAGGTGTGCGAAGGGTGAAGGTTCATCGGGCCGAACTCACCCGGAATTGGTCGGTTCCTTTGGGCGTAGGTGAAAAAGCCCGCCGAAGCGGGCAAGACCAACGTGTGGTCGGAGGAGGTGTAAATAGTGAGGCGATTCTCTGAACGAGTGCTGAACGCCGATGCTCATCTTGGAAGGCGATGCTTCCTCGACAGTGGTGCCGATGCGCAGCCATGCGCGCGACTGCCTCAGTACCGGCGCATAAGATTCGTGGCACCGCTCGGCCGTCCTAAGAAACTGGTCCGCCGAATCCAGCATGCGCCATGCGTGGCGGTGGTTCTTCGGTGCCGTGTTCTCTGAGGTGTCGGCCATGGCGCCTGCAGTTTATGGGGACGAGCCGCGCACTGCTGGAACGACGCCGGCGTTGGCAATGCGAGCATTGCAGGCGTTAGGTTCTGGCAACGCTTCGATTCTGGCAATCGCTCTGATAACGGTAGAAAAGCTAAAAAGCCCGCTACCAATTCGATAGCGGGACTCTCAATAACCACGGGGAATTTGTGGTATGCCGTGCTGGATTCGAACCAGCGACCAACGGATTAAACGTCCGCTATCGAACATCGAAAAAGCGAACGTTGCGATGCGTACGTTACATCAGCAGCCAGTGGAACCGGAAGGTGAACCTCGACCCAGCGCCTCCCGGACTTGGACGGGCCCACCAGCGGAGTTCACGACTCCTAGGAAACTGAAATCTAGGCTGCGCGAAACCACTGAAAAGTAGCGTCTGCTTTGGACCCTCCTCCCCAGGGAGTTACTGAAATCTTCGCTGAGTTCCTACATCGTCGTTCTCGTCTGTAGGGAACGCTTGAACTTTCAGATACGCAGCTTATTCTTCAGTCAAAGATCAGTAGCCCGACGCCGTTCGGCAACTTTTCAGTAGAAAGCCAAGACAGCCGGCGCCCCAGAGGCCGAGCTCCCTCAACTTGGGAGTGGACATGAATGACTTCCGAGTCTCATTCATCCCCATGGTCGGCGAGCCAGTCGTCGACCCCCGGCTACCGCTTCTTGAAAGGTTTCGATGGCGATCAACATGTCGTAGAGGCGCTGAGTGGGACGAGCATCCCGGCTCGCTTAAATAGAGGAAAAACCACCCTTTGTCACGCGGCCTCACTCTTCACCATGAAAGGCTTCAGCATTCAAGACTCGGACTCAGACTCGATCCAAGAATTCCCCCTGCTTGGTATCCCTGATCCAGCCCTCGACGAGGCGAAGGTATTGGCGAAGCATGCCCTCCGATTGACCACCCCCGGCAGACCGCTCTAAGGCGTGAACGTGTCCCCCAGGACCAAGCCTTCACGACGTGGGTCGGCGCCGCCCTGCAAAGTGCCTTTTTTATCCTGGAGCCGGATGATCGTGGCGACGCCGCTCGACTGCGCACCGACGTTCACGGTATGCCCCATCGCGCGCAGTGCCGTCACCAATGGATCGTTGGCGCCGTTGTTGGTGGTATCGATTTTCGGATGCTCGCCGCCGATGGAGGTGGTCGGGCTGTTGGAGGCGCCGAAGTTCACCATCGCGCTCGCCTGCTGCGCATCGAAGTTCCAGTCCAGCGCGCTTACCAAGGTCTTTGT
>Ga0182007_10001488_pt1 | contig 12533 bp, 9 predicted proteins | sample Sormic07211113_1_FD_123023 | JGI IMG/M metagenome (GOLD analysis project Ga0182007, IMG submission 123023) | Rhizosphere microbial communities from Sorghum bicolor, Mead, Nebraska, USA - 072115-113_1 MetaG | ecosystem: Host-associated > Plants > Roots > Rhizosphere | place: USA: Nebraska... | reverse complement strand
TGATGGTGGGGGTATGCAAAATATCCTTTTGGAAAACATTACAATGGACAATGTAGCTACACCATTTTTTATTAGACTGGGTTTAAGAGCTAGACCCTATAAAACTGGTCATTATGTAAAAAGTATTGAAGAAGTAAGCGATATTTTTTTAAATAACATATCTGCCATCAACGCTAAACTACCTTCCAGTATCATTGGTTTACATAGCAAAAAGATAAAAAATGTAACGGTAAATAATTATACTGTGCGCTATGCAGAAACGCAAGCCCAAACCTTGCCTGGCGAAGTAACCTTTCAAGAGTTTGATTATCCTGCGGCAAATGTGTTTAACAATTTACCTGCTTATGCATTATACTGTCGCAGTGTAGACGGATTAAATTTACACAACATCACAGCTTACTCTACACCTAACGAAAAAAGAGCCGCTTTTACTTTTGATCGTGTAAATAATTTAGAATTATTTGCTGTTAAAGCCGAAGTCAAAGAGAAAGCTACTCCAATGATCAATCTCATTAGCACCCATAATGTTATAGCAAGTTATTGCAGAACGATGGGCTTAAATGCTACTGTTTTTAAAGTGCAAGAGGCTACAGTAAGTGGATTGCATTTTTCAAATAATAGTGTTGTAGGGGATCAAAAAGAAATCATCAGAGAAAAAGGCGTTGTAGATAACCGCATATTCGATGACTTTGATACCGAAATTAAACATAGTATAGTTAATGGTGAAACCATTAAGGGGTTCTCTGCCCAGAATTTAAAAAATCCGTTAAAGTTAAGTTTGCAAGGTAAAAAAGGAGTACTTCAATTGTGTCTATTAATGTTAAATGACGGTGAAAAACCAGAAATAGTGGTTTTAAAATACGATGGGATTAAGCAAGAATTTAAGGTAAACTGGAATGAATGGGGTTGGGCACCTATAACATTATTAAAAGAATACGACAACAATAAGCCAATTAATTTTGAAATATTCTCGGACGATAAAGATTCAAACCTTAATATATCCAAGGTTTATCTAAGATATCAAGATATCGCCTTTACAGATTAGTTCTATTATAACATTTTTACGGCTAAAAAAGTATAAGTATTTAATCAATTAGCTGATTTTTTAGCTTATTCATTGCAATATATTTGATTAGTAACCAACTAAATATAAACAATATGTCTATTTCAAACTCTAATAGTGTTGCGAATAACCGATTGGCATCGCTTGATTTTTTTAGGGGTTTTACCATGTTTATTTTGATAGGTTCGGTATTATATGAATTGATGAGAGAGTCTGATAATGCTTTTATAAACAAAATTGGTTGGCAGCTCGAACATCAGTATTGGCATGGCTTATCCTTATGGGATTTTGTAGAGCCTTTCTTTATGTTTATTGTTGGTGTTGCCATTCCATTTTCTGTAATGAACAGGTTAGAAAAAGGAGATTCATGGAACGCAATATTTAAGCATGTTCTAAAACGTTCTGTTATTTTATTCTTTTTAGGCGTGTTTATTTATAGTGTTAGTGCAGGTAAACCAGCTTGGAAACTTTGGAATGTTTTGACGCAATTATCGCTTACTTCATTTGTCGCATTTTTATTAATGCGAAAGCCAATCCCCATTCAATTAAGTGTTAGTTTCCTATTGCTTTTAATTTCTGAATTGCTTTACAGGTTTTGGGCTGTTGAAGGATACCATCAACCATTTACCGAGGCCCAAAATTTTGGCTCATGGATAGATATGAAATTGATGGGACAATTAGAAGGCGATAATTGGGTGGCGTTTAACGTAGTACCCACCACAGCATTTACGATATGGGGTGTCATTGCGGGTTTAATCTTAAGAAGCAAGAGAACCTATCAGCTAAAATTAAAAATTTTAATCTGTGCCGGGCTAGTTGGCGTGGTCGCTGGGTTTGCTTTAGATCCTATTACACCGATGATCAAGCGGATTGCGACCTCATCTATCATTATCGAAACTGGAGGTTGGTGTTTAATCATGTTGGCGTTCTGTTATTGGTTAGTCGATATCAAAAAAGTAACTAAGATCCCTAATTTTTTTGCCATAGTAGGCTTAAATTCTTTGTTCATCTATCTATTTGAGCAACTTGGTGGTGTTTCGCTCTTAAGTCGTTTAGCTCAGCCTTTTTCTTATGCGCTACTCTTTTGGTCGGGAAGTAGTGGTGTCGCCTATGGAAATGCTATACTTTCGTGGTTTTTAATGTGGTATATCTGTTATTGGCTTTATAAATATAAAATTTTTATTAAAATCTAATAATTCATAAACGAAATGGCAAAAAGTAACCTATTGTTAATTGGTAAAGCAGTAATGCTATGGTGTGTATTTTGTATCAATATTAATTTTTGTTTTGGACAAGATATACCACGTAAAAGTATAATGGTTTTTGGCTCACATGCTGATGATGCAGATGAAATCGCAGGGGGTACATTTGCTAAATATATCGCAATGGGTTACGAGGGAGTGTACGTTGTGGCGGTAAATAATTTAGACGGATGTAATTTAGAAAGAACGCCTTGGTATGACGAAGGGCCAAATTTTACAGTATCAAATTCACCTTTAAAATATAGAGTGGATGCCTTGGAATCTAGTCAAATTAGAGAGGAAGAAGCAAGGCAAGCTGCAGCGGTATATCCTTCTATTCCAATTTTTCTTAATTATAAAGAGCCTACATTTTTTATTGGAAGGAAACTAGTGCAGTATGGTACAGAAGAGTACAATCAATTTAATCCGCCAGGTAGGCATCAAGTGGCCATTGCTACCTACATAGACGAAGAAGTGGATCATATTGTAGAGTTATTAAGAAAATACCAACCTGAAATAGTAATTACACACACTTTAGGTGGAGAAAAATTAGATCATGGTAGTACCGGATATATGATGTATTTAGCCTTCAAAAAGGCTATAGATCAAAATATACCTGTGGGGCAGCTTTGGATGCCGGTTAATGGATGGCTTTTAGATAAGGAAGCACAATACAACGGTCGTGGAAAACCTGATGTGCAAATTGAAGTGAAAAATTATTTAGCTACTAAATATGAAGCACTAAATAAGCACATCAGTCAGAACGGTGGCTTTGGAAGAGATTATGTGATGGGCAATAGAACTCAGCCAAAAGAAGTGATAGAAGAATTTATCATGGTATTAAATAATCCAAAAAACTAAGAAAATGACTAAATTATTTAAAGCTACTTTAGCCTTAGCCGCTCTAATTTTATTAACTCAGGTTAGTTTTTCCTTTGCACAATCATCACCTGTACTAACAAGTACCTGGGGCGAGTATGGGAGTAAACCTGGGCAATTTAAATACCCTACTATGGTTGTTACAGATGCAAACAACAATGTTTATGTAGTTGATCAACATAACCAACGCATTCAAAAATTTAATTCGAAGGGGAAATTTTTGTTGATGTGGGGAAAACCAGGTAATAGCGAAGGGGAATTTAATTATCCTTATGGTATAGCCCTCGATTCTAAAGGAGATGTATATGTTTCCGATATGAACAATAATCGTATTCAGAAATTTTCTCCGGAGGGTGAATTTATAGCCACAACAGGAAGCTACGGAGAGGGAAATGGTAAATTAAAATATCCTTATGGCATTGCGATAGATGAAAACGATATTTTATATGTGATAGATGCATTTAACTATCGTATACAAAAATTTGATGTCAACCTTAATTACTTATCTAAATGGGGATCGCAAAATGAAATTGGCATCAAATTATATATGCCACATGAAATTGCGATCGCCAAAGAAGGAGAGATTATCCTTAGTGATCGGCAAAATCATAGGATTTCGGTATTCTCTAAAGATGGAAAATTGATCAAACGATTTGGCGATTTTGGCGAAGGAAAAAATATTAAAGGTGGTTTATTTAGCGAGCCGCATGGTGTTAGTGTGAGCAAAAATGGAGATATTTTTATTGCTGATCGTTACAATTACAGCATTCAACAATTTAATCAAAAGGGAGAATTTTTAAAAAAATGGTTAACCACAGCTGTTTTCGACGATAGCAAACATTTTCCGCTAGGTATAGCAATTGCTAAAAATAATCAACTGTTTGTGGTTGATCATTATGCGCATCGAATTTATAAATACAGGTATTAAATTTTTATAAACGCTAAAATACATTGAAACGGAAAATCATTGATAAACATTCTTTTTTCACTTATAAGGCTTGCTAATAGTCTGTGATTTGTTAAAAAAGTATACAAAATGAATGGTTTTGGAAATATTACTACCATAATAACTTATTAATTTTAAGGTACTAAATGCTTAAATCACAATGATGAAGAATCGAATATTATTTTTAATCTGCTTTGCTTTTTTGGTAAATGATCCAGCTAAAGTAATTGCTCAAAACAATAAAAATAGTTCAACTAAACCTTATAACCCAAGGTATTGGTTAGAAGGCGTAACAGATTATAACAAAAATGCGCCAAATACGGCCCCCGCTGCTGTAGAAAAAATGATTAACGATATATCTAATAAAGGATGGGGAGGCGTACTGTATTGGGGAGCAAGTAGAAACAATGAAAAAATTAACTATTATTATAAATCGCCATATCTAGAAAAACAATCTTGGGCAACACAAGTATCTGATAATTTAACGCCCTTAGTAAATGCTGCAAAGAAAAAAGGGGTTAAAGTAATGGTAAATATAGAAGGTGTTAATCCATACCATTGGGAGAACAGTAAATGGACACCAGCTACCATTAAAGCAGCAGCGTCAGATTTGGCTGCTACAGGTATTGATGCCGTATTTGAAGAATGTTTTGAAGTAAAGCCAGATGTTTTTTTATCGTTAGCAAGAGAGCTTAAAAGTAAAAATGTAGATTATATTTCTGGAACGGATCCAATGTTATTACGCGAAAGCTATTTCGCAAATCTTTGGCCCGAAACCGGTACTATAAATTTATACAACTATTACCTTAAAAGAGATAAATTATACAATATTGCGGCCTTGGCACAGCATGGCTCCTTAGGTTTAGGCTGGGCAAAATACTGGAATAAACCAACTTCGTTAATATCCCCGGTAAATAGAAATTGGGGAATCGATAACCAATATACACCAGCTGTTGTCACTTATTTATGTATGATTAGAGCACTCCAATTTAGATTGGATAATTTTATTCTCTTTGGTGGTTCTGTTATTGACCCAATTAAAACACAAGAGTGGATCGGGTCTTATGTGAAAAAACAAGAAGAGCGACCTACAATGAACATTGTTGTGCTATTAGATAAAAGACCAGAAGCAGGTGGAGAAGCCGCCGGCTCAACTTGGAATAGATTTTTTAACTCCGGCGATGCACTAACCTCGGGCGCATTTAATGCTGGATATAATATTGTGGTTAGCGATAAAGTTGTTCCTGCCGATGCCTATTGGATTTACACTACGGGTGGTTTAAATGATAATTTGCCGCAAGAAGTGGTATCTCTATTTAGCACGAACAAACCTGTATTTATTCAAGCAGCCACTAGTGTTCCATCTGCAAAATCGTTAACGAATAGTTGGAAGGCAGTTTTAGAAAAATGTGGTGTAAATGGTGATGTGCCATTTATTTACGCCGGAGGTACTGAAAGTCATTTAGCAAGTTCATTGCCCGAAGATCAAAGTATAGAAGTTCCTTATACTGGTTATTATAACAATACCTATTTAAGATTTACTGGTAGCGATAATCAACGCGGACAAGATTTAAGAGCGGGTACGGTTATCCCAAAAAGTGCAATTACCGGAACAGTGTATAGCGCACCAAATCGTACTTACGGTAAAGGACCGTATATAGTTGGTACCAACAATAAATATTTGGTTACTACCACTACATTAAACTGGGAGGTAGCTTATCCAATTTCAAATCTACTATCTGGAGGAGGCATTTTACCCTCATCTAATGTTTGGGGCATTGCAGGCGAAAACGTAAGTGCACTTTTAGCGATAGAAACGACCGAGCTAAATATGAAAATACCTAACTTAAAAGATGGAGAAAAAATTCATGTGGTGGTGTGGGATAAATTAAAAAATAAAATTTCTGATGAAACGGTGACGTATAAAGCTCCTTTTACTAAAAACCTTAAAGAATACGATCTCATTTTAATTGATAAAGTAAACTAAAATTATAAATAATGATCTTCTCAAGAATTAAAACTTTGTACCTCAGTGCAGTATTAGGCTTGCTATTAATTTCGGCCTGTGTAGATAAAAATAATAAAGAAAATGAAGTTAATAATGCGGCCACCATCAAATCAGATGGTTTAGCACAAACTCCTCCAATGGGATGGAATAGTTGGAATGCATTTGGAAAAGAGGTGAGTGAAGAAGTCATCAAACAAACTGCTGATGTAATGGTGAGCTCGGGACTAAAAGATTTAGGTTATGAATATATTGTAATGGATGATTTTTGGCACGGTGGAAGAGATTCTGTATCGGGTTTACTGTATGAAGATGCCAAAAGATTTCCATCGGGTATAAAAGCATTGGCAGATTATGTACATAGCAAAGGTTTAAAATTAGGGATTTATTCTGATGCAGGTACACAGACCTGTGGTGGTATGCCAGGTAGTTATGGATTTGAAGAAAAAGATGCGAAGTTATTTGCTGAATGGGGCATAGATTATTTAAAATATGATTATTGTTATGTTCCAGAGTTAGTTTCAAGAAATAATGATTACAAAATGGCGATTGATCGTTATAAAAAAATGGGCGATGCCTTGAAATCTACAGGAAGGCAAATATTATTTAGCATTTGCGAGTGGGGCCCTCGATCGCCTTGGTTATGGGGTAAAGAAGTTGGTGGGCATATATGGCGTACATCTTATGATGTGGCAGATATTTGGGAAACCCCTAATAACGAGACGAGTCCAATAGGTATTTTAACATCGATTGATGCTGCTGCAAACTTAAGTCGTTTTGCCGCACCGGGGGGATGGAATGATTTAGACATGCTCGTAGTTGGTTTAAATAATAATGGATACATTAAAGGTGGTGGATGTACAGATGAGGAATATCAAACCCAGGTGAGCATGTGGTCTATGCTCGCTTCTCCAATAATGTTAGGCGGAGACATCAGAAATATGTCTGTTTTTACCAAGAAAATTTTAATGAATAAAGACATTATCAATATTAATCAGGATAGCTTAGGGAAGCCTGCTTATCGTGTTTTTAATAAAGATGGTATAGATGTTTATAAAAGACCACTCTCTGGTAATAGAGTGGCAATAGCGGTTTTAAATAGAAATTCAAACCTCACGAGTGTTAATTTAACTGCTAAAGAATTGGGGTTGGAAAAAGAAGGGAATTTTATGGCTTATGATGCTTGGGAACATGGAGAAGTAGCGGTGCCAAAAGGGATAATTGCGGCAAATATAAAATCTCATGAATGTAAAGTTTATGTGCTGTCATTTAAATAAATAGAATTTTTAGACCACCGCTTTTAATAAAATTGGCTAAAAAAGTATAGGAATTCGATTTATAAAAAGAGTCTTTGCAGTTAACAATCGAATTAATTGGAGTTAAACTAAGTCATCATTAAGTTATGAATGAATCTAGAAGAATATTTATTAAAAACGCCGGGGTAGTTAGCCTTGGTTTCATGGGGCTAAATCAATTTTTATCCAGCTGCAATGGTGGGTTGGCTAATGGTTTTGGAAAACTGATCTCTCACGAGGGTGATATTTTAAGCTTACCTAAAGGTTTTGTAGCCAAAGTGATCTCCAGAAAGGGCGATGTGATGTCTGATGGATTGTTTTCTCCTGGAAACCATGATGGTATGGGTCTTTTTAATTGGAAAGACGGGAAATTGTTGTTGATAAGAAACCACGAATTAACACCTGGCTCGTTTGATGAGGGGCCATTTGGTAGCGAAAATAAACTCATTCATAAGATAGATAGATCAAAAATTTACGATGATGCAGGTGGTAGCGATCGTGTTTGTGTAGGAGGTACAACTACGTTAATTTATAACGAAAAAACGCAAAAAGTAGAAGATGAGTATTTGAGTTTAATAGGTACAGTGAGGAATTGCTCTGGGGGGGTAACACCTTGGAATAGTTGGATAACTTGCGAAGAAACGGATAAACTTAAAGGAGATGAGGGAAAGTTAACCAAAGATCATGGCTATAATTTTGAAGTCAGGGCAACGGACAAAATCGGCTTGGCAGATCCAGTTCCCTTAAAAGCGATGGGACGTTTTGTTCATGAGTCGGTAGCTGTGCATCCGGAAACCGGTATTGTTTATCAAACAGAGGATGAGGGAGATGGCTTGATTTATCGGTTTTTGCCAAATAAAAAAGGAGAACTTCAGCAAGGTGGTAAACTACAATGTTTGGTATTAAAGGAATGGAAGAGCGCTGATACCCGGAATGGCGCAGATTCTAAAAGTGATACATTCCCCCAACAAAAAGCATTTGAAGTAACTTGGGTCGATCTAGATGATATTGAAAATCCTAACAATGATTTGCGTAAAAGAGGTAGAGCAATGGGTGCGGCTATTTTTGCATCTGGAGAAGGCATGATTTACGGGAATAATGAGGTTTTTTTTACCGCAAGTTCAGGTGGTAAAATTGGGAATGGACAAATTTTTAAATATAGCCCAAGTAAATATGAGGGACAGCCACAAGAAAAAGACTTTCCTGGTACGTTACAATTGTTTGTCGAATCTAAAAGCGATGATATGTTTAGATACTGTGATAATATCACCATTGCACCCTGGGGAGATATCATTGTTTGCGAAGATACTACAGATCCCAGAATAATTGGGGTAACACCGCAAGGTAAAGCTTACGAAATAGCAAGAAATATTGGTTATCCACAATCTGAATTCGCTGGTCCAGTATTCTCTACATCTGGTCAAACACTCTTTGTTAATATTCAATCACCAGGTTTAACACTAGCTATTACCGGCCCTTGGAAATCAATTAAACTCAATAGTTAAAAGTTATTAATGATAAAGTTTATGCTTTATAAAAAAATCTATATCAACATTGTATTTTTATGCGCTCTAACCTATCTTCCATTAGTAGCGCTTGCACAAGAAGATGTTTACACTAAGCCCTTAATCGAAGTTTTAAAAGAAATTGAAAAACGCTATCATGTTACTTTCAATTACGATTACAGAGTGAATGACCTGAAGGTGAAATATGCTAACTGGCGTTATAAATCTGATGTTGCCACAACCATAGAAAGTGTTTTGCGTCCACTTGATTTGCTGTACACGGAAACAAGTAAAGGTAATTATCAAATTACGCCTTTTGAGTATTATCGGCTTACGGAACAAGAAGGAAAAGAACATTTAAATCAGTTATTAAAACTTTATGATAACGCCGATCAGTTTTCAGAGCGTAGAAAAGCATTAAAAGACTGTATTTTGAGAACCTTAGGCATTACTAATTTTCAAAAGACTTCTGATCTAAATCCAATTTATAATTCAAAAATTAAAATGGATGGCTATACCGTAGAAAATGTAGCTATCGAAAGCATGCCTGGTGTATTGGTTTTTGGAACTTTATACACCCCTACAGTTTCAAAAGCACCGTATCCTGTAATTGTTTCACCTCACGGGCATTTTTTTAATGAACAAAACCCTTCAAATGAGGCCGACAGTGGTCGTTATACCTCAGATATGCAACATCGTTGTGCCACTTTGGCGAAAATGGGTGCCGTAGTTTTCAATTACGATATGTATGCATGGGGCGAATCTTCACTGCAAACTGGAGGCTTTGCAAGCCATGATACTGGTTTTGCATTGGCCATGCAAACTTGGAATAGCAAACGTGTGTTAGACTTTTTGTTGTCGTTAAAGAATGTTGATAAAAATAGGGTTGGTGTAACTGGAGCTTCTGGTGGTGGAACACAAACTTTTTTATTGGCAGCACTAGATGATAGAGTCACGGTTAGCGTTCCAGTGGTGATGGTTTCTTCAAGTTTTTACGGTGGCTGTTCATGCGAGAGTGGGCTTCCTATTCACGATATTTGCGACGGAAGCAAAACTAATAATGCAGAAATTGCCGCATTATTTGCACCAAAGCCTCAACTGGTTATTTCTGATGGTGCAGATTGGACAAAATCTGTTCCCAATACAGATTATCCCTATTTAAGAAAAGTTTATGGGTTCTACGGTAGTGAGCCAAGGATAGAAAGTGCTTATTTCCCAAATGGTCAGCATGATTATAATTTTCTTAAACGTGAACCCATGTATCGGTTCTTTGCCAAGCATTTAGGATTAAACTTAAGAGCCATTTTAGACAAAAATGGTAAAATTGTAGAGAATGGTGTATCTGTACAAAAGAATAAGGAAATGAGAGTTTTTAGTGATGGTAAAATTCCAAATACAGCATTAAAAAGCCATACTGATATTGTTAATGCTTTCAGAAAATATCATTACAATTAATAGCATTTAATTGATATAAAAGCTGCGAGATTGACGAAATCCTCAGTTTTATATACTTTTAACTTAAACAGTTAAACTTCCTTTTAAAAATCTAGACCGATAATCTTTTGGTATCATTCCTTTTGATTTATTAAAATGCTTATAAAAGTTAGAGAGATTTTCAAACCCGCTTAAATAACATACTTCCGATATTGTATGGTTATTGTCCATCAATAACCTGCAAGCATGCGTAATCCTAATTTCGGTTACATAACTAGAGAATGTTTTACGCGTGTGATTTTTGAAATATCTCGAAAAAGAAGGTACACTTATGTTTAGTTTTTCGGCTATCTCTTCCACATATATTTGCCTTGTGTAATTTTTTAAAATAAATTCAAAAACTGTATTAATACGATCAGTATCCCCATTTTTATTAGCTGTAAAACCCATTGACAATATCGGGTTTATCTCTTGGCTATTGGAAAGTTGAATTAAAATGTCTAATAAACTTATTAATCTTTTCTCTGGATTTTCATTATCCATTTCATACAATTTATTAATTGTATACTCTTTAATCTGCCCAGTTATCTCAAGTGCCAAAGCAGATCTTTTTAACAGTTTATCAACAGCCTTCATTTCGGGGATGTTTAAAAAACTTGATCCTAAGAAATCATCAGTAAAATGTATAAATATTGAACTTGCTTCCATTTTTTGACTGTTGATATAACATTCCTCATCATTTTTAAATAAATGAGGAACATTTGACCCAATTAAGGAAAGACATCCTTCTTCAAAAGGCCCAACATGGTCGCCAATAAATTTCTTTCCTCTCCCTTTTGTAATCAGCACTAATTCATATTCTTTATGAAAATGCCATGGCTTATCAAAATAATTGCACTCCCACTTTTTATATAAAAAGGATGAATCTGTTGAAAAGGGTAATTTATGTAACTGAGGCTTCATGGCGATTATGTTAAATTAACAATAATGGCACTAACATAATTAATATTTAATACATAAAAGTATATGAATGTTAATTTTAGGAAAAGTTTTGTTAAAAGATTTACCTAAACAATGGGTGTTTATATAGCCTATTTTTTGATTTATAAGTGAATATTACCTCGGATCTTTAGTCAATGTTAATTAATGTTATCAGATATAGTGTTAATAAAGTACACGATTTTAATTTATAAATAGAATTTTAGCATCCATACAGTTCATACATTTATAATGTTAAAATATTATTATGATTTATTACAATAACAATTATTTATCAATAAGGAAATCAGTAAATGACAAAGTGGTCATTCTTCCATTGGGAGCAATGGAGCAACATGGGCCGCATTTATCTGTTTCAACCGATACCGATTTAGTATCTTCTGTGGCAATTAAAGCAGAAAATTTGATGCCACATGATATTTTACTATGCCCAACACTTTCATTCGGATCAAGCCATCACCACCATAGTTATGGCACACTAAGTATTTCTGCAGCAGTTTACACGCAAGTAGTAGTAGAGTTGGTAGAATCATTACTTAAGACTGGATATAGACGTATAATTTTATTAAATGGCCATGGCGGAAATATAACTCCTGTGAGGCAGGCACTTTCTATTCTTAGTGATAAATACGATACCCCCTTAAATCCAAATATTGTTTTAGCCACCTATTGGGAATTAGGAGGGAAAGCATTTACAGGCGCAGCGCCAATGGAAAGTCCTGCATTAAGCCATGCATGCGAATACGAAACCAGTATGATGATGCATCTTTTTCCAGAAAAAGTTTTTGCAGATAGGATTGAAAGGTCAAATAGGCCAGAAAAAAATGGTTATATCCCATTCGAAGATGATGAACCTTACCGAGGTATTACCATGGTAAAACGTACCGAATATATTTCCAATAATGGATGTAGTGGAGAACCTCAACTGGCAACAGTAGAAAAAGGAACACATTTATTTGATACTGCAGTTAAAGAATTGATAAAATTTGTGAATTCATTCAAAGAATGGCCTTTTCTAAACGATTTAACCAAATAATGATGGTGAAAGTAGGAATTAAACATCCTGATAAAGAAGTAAATACAGGAGCGTACTCTGCAGGAGTATTGGTTGATGGCTGGCTCTTTATTAGCGGTCAAGGTCCTTTAGATTTAAAATCGGGAAAAGT
>Ga0182007_10001486_pt1 | contig 12538 bp, 10 predicted proteins | sample Sormic07211113_1_FD_123023 | JGI IMG/M metagenome (GOLD analysis project Ga0182007, IMG submission 123023) | Rhizosphere microbial communities from Sorghum bicolor, Mead, Nebraska, USA - 072115-113_1 MetaG | ecosystem: Host-associated > Plants > Roots > Rhizosphere | place: USA: Nebraska... | reverse complement strand
TCCGCTCGGCCCCGCTTAGTCCGCCCAGTCGCCCTTCGTCAACGACGGGAAGTTCAAGTTTTAGTGCAGTGATTGCCATGCGATCTCTCCAAACCGCACCTCCCCGTGGCGGCTCCGCAGGAGCCTCCATGGAGATGCAGCGAGCTAGTAGGCCGCGACGGGCCTATTGACATTTGATGGGGAACGCAGGAAGCTAAAAGCGCTGACGACTCAAAGTCTGCACTTGTAAGGGTCTACGTGAGCGCCAACTCGCGTAGGCCTTTTTAGTTTCCCGGCCTACTCCGGTTCACTTACAGATTCGGATATCTCTGTCTGCGATCCTCCCGAGACATCGCGTCTCTCTGACGTTGACACAAAAAAGCCACCGCTCAATCAGCGGTGGCTTTTTGTTTGCTCTTCTTGGCCTTCGGTTTGGTTGGCCCTTTCGTAGTGGCTAACGTGGTCTCATCCAGCCACCTGGCCACGTCTTCGGCTGACGCGAACCATCCCCGCCGCCCCTCTACCAAAAACATCTGGACCGAAAGACGTCCACGATTGCGCGCAAAGCGCAGTGCGTCTGTGCTTGAAAAGCCCATCACCCTAGCGGTCGTTCCCGCCGAAAGGATGAATCCATGCGACTTCACAAGCACCTGGAACGTCGACTGGCGCACCATAACTCTCCACGATTCGATCCGATCAAAGCGGTTCTGAGCGACATTACTCCCTCTCAAATATCTACACAAGTCATTGTTTTCGTTGCGCTTATTAGTAATGGCGATGACATTTGAATGGCTCTAAAAGACATTGTTTTCCATAAGAAAAAGCACCTCGCACACCGTCTCAAAAGCGATGCGCTCGTGGGTAGTCCTCAAGTTAATTTTGGATAGGTGCGCGGACGCGTCATCGCTCGCCGCGATATGGTCGAGAAACTCAGCGATATGGCAGTGCGGCGCATCGAAGCAAATCTGCTTTTTAAGCGCCGTAGGTGAGCATCAATGGCATTCTGTCCACGACGTGGACGAACACGTAGCGCGTCGAACGTTAAAGCCGATCGCTACCCAAAGCGTGGGCGCCGGAAGGGCAGAGACGCCCCTGTCCTTGACCTTATTTGTTGAGAATCACCTCGGCGAGCTCATCGAGGCGCTCTTTGCGCTCACGCCAGAGGGGCATGTGTTTGTCCAAGAGCTTGTAGAACCGCGGACTGTGGTTGTGCTCCTTGAGATGGCAGAGTTCGTGCAGGATGACGTAGTCAATGCAGTCTCTCGGGGCCTTCACTAGCCACGGGTTGAGGGTAAGACGTCCCGCGGGTGAGCAACTTCCCCATTGGACTTTCATTGCCTGCAATCGCACGGGTGGCGGCGGATGCTTCCATCGGAGTGCCCCCAGCATGACGCCCATTCGCTCTACGAGAACGATCCGCGCACGCGCTCGAAACCACCGATCCATCGCCGCACGAACTTCCTGCGGTGACCGGGTGGCTGATCGAACTTCCAGATGGCTCCCGAACAGCCTTGCACAGAGTTCGATGTCATCTGTCTGAATTACCTTCAATAGATAACGTCTACCGAGGTACATGACGGCTTCGCCGCTTACATATTCACGTGGGAGGACGTGCATACGCCGTCGGAGGAAACCGGCAACGTGCAACTGAATCCAGCGCGCCCGCTTGCGTACCGCCGCGAGAATGACCTCGCGGGACGCCTCCACTGGGGCGTCGACCAGCACGGTGCCTTCCGGCTCTACGTGGATAGCAATGCTGTTGTTTCGCCGCTGGGTTTGGCGGCGAACGGAGAACCGGAGGATCTCGGTGCCGTAGTGGAAGCTCCAGTCGCGATCTGGCAAGGAGAGATCACGCACGGCTTAGGCCCACGCGAACAATCTGGATGATCTGATCCACGATCGCTTTGGCCTGATCCAAGCCGACCAGCGTGAATAGCCTCGGCAGCAGTGCCTTGCGCACGGCGGCTTCTATGCTTTGGGGGCTGAGCGAATTTTCAGCGATCGCATGCCGCACGATTTCGTCAACGGCCAGCGCCAGTTCGACGTACTCCTGACGCGCCGGCTCCTCGATCGCGGCAAAGGTCGCATCACCCAACACCAACTTGAGGGCACCGTAGTACGCCATCGCGTGTCGGTTCTCGCCCAAGGCCGGGGGCACACCCGGCGTCTCGCGTGCTTCGATTTTTTGCTCAAACTCCTTGAACAACGCGTATTGCTTCAATGGATGATCAAACATCGCCTCCGCTTCGGCGATGGCTTGGCGAAGCAACTCGCCAAAGACCTTCTGGGCGTAGGGATCCTCAGCGAGCTCTTGTTCGATTGTCTTGCGCACACGCGTCTTGATAAGGTCAGTCTCGTTACGCGTTTTCTCTTCGGACCATTCCTGTGGATCCTCGACCTTGCCCAGCTCGTGCACCAGGTACACGCCTTGCGGATCACGCACTTCCCTGCCGATCACCTGCTTGTCGACCAGCTTGCGGATCTGCTCCTCGTAGACGCTGTAGTCGACCGTCTCCATGGCGTCCACCCTGGCAATCTGGCGCAGGCTGGAGAAGAAGCGCAGATCCTCCTTGTAGCGGTGGATCAGTTCCTCGGAAAAGCTCTGGTCCTCGAAGAAGCTGCGCGACGACAGCGCCGTTTGCAGACACAGCCCAAATTCCGTCAGCGCGGCAGAGAAATCGTCACGCAGCTTCTGTCGCTCGTCGTACTCCTCGCCGTCGGCACCCGTGACGAAGCGAGGGCTCAGGACCTGCCGGTATTGCTCGGTGTCCTTGCGGTTGGCGACGCCCTTGAAGAACGACCAGAGGCGGTCATGCAGCGCCGGTAGACGTTTGTATTCGGTGCTGAAGGCCTGATACAGGCCATCGAGGTCGGCCAGATCGAAGCCGCCTTGTGTGCGCTCTTCCAGCTCCTGATACGCACGCACTGCGATATCCAGCTCCTTGAGGATGCCGCGGTAATCCACCAGCACGCCGTAGCGCTTGGCATCATGCAGCCGGTTCACGCGCGCCACGGCCTGGATCAGGTTGTGGCCCTTCAGCGGCTTGTCGATATACAGCACGGCGTTGCGCGGCTCGTCGAAGCCGGTCAGCAACTTGTCCACCACAATCAGCAGGTCGGGCGAGCCGTCGCTGCCGAAGTCCTGCAGCACCTGCTTCTCGTAGTCTTCAGGATCGCGTTTTTGATCGATGATGTTCTGCTTCCACCACTTCTGCACTTCCGGCATCGCGTCCTCATCGACCTCGCTGTTGCCTTCGCGCGTATCGGGGGCGGAGATCACGACGGCGCTGGTCACCAGGCCGGTTTCATCCAGCGCCCGCTTGTAGCGAATCGCGTCGAGCTTGCTGTCGGTGGCGACCTGGCCTTTGAGGCCGATATCCAGCTGCTTGATGTTCTCGTTGAAGTGGGTGGCGATATCCCAGGCGATCAGCTCAATGCGGTTGGCCGCGCCGTAGACGGCTCGCTTGCCGGCGAACTTCTTCTTGAGGTCGGAACTTTGCGCGGCCGACAAGCCCGCGGTGATCTTGTCGAACCAGCGGTTGACCGCCTCCTCGTTGATATCCAGCTCGGGTACGCGCTCCTCGTACAGCAGAGGCGCCACCGTTTCGTCCTCCACCGCGCGCTGCATCGAGTAGGCATGCACGATGGGGCCAAACTTGTTTGCCGTCTTTTCGTCCTTCAGCAGCGGTGTCCCCGTGAAAGCGATATAGGCCGCCTTCGGCAGCGCCTTGCGCATGCGCTCGTGGGTTTCGCCGCCATGGCTGCGATGGCCCTCATCCACCAGCACGATCAGGTCCGACGAATCGTTGCGGCATTCCGGCAACTTGGAGGCGGTGTTGAACTTCTGCACTAGCGAGAAGGTGATGCGCTCCGTACCATGGCCGATGCGCCTGGCCAGTTCCCGCCCGGAGGTCACCTTGCTGCCCTCACCTTCCTTGCGGGTAGCTATCGCCGAACCGAAGGCGCCGCCAGTCATGAAGTTGCGCGCCAGCTGGGTTTCCAAGTCGATGCGGTCGGTCACTACCACCACGCGGCATTCTTTCAGCGCGTTGGTCAACAGCAGCGCCTTGGTGAGGAACACCATGGTGAAGCTCTTGCCCGAACCGGTGGTGTGCCACAGCACACCACCTTCGCGCCCACCGTCGGGGCGTTTTTGCGCGATGCGTGCCAGCAAGGCGCGGATGCCAAAGAACTGCTGATAGCGCGCCACCAGCTTGCCCACCTTGCGGTCGAACAGCACAAAGCCGCGCAGGAACTCCAGCAACCGGGCGGGCGTGAGCAACCCCACCAGCAGGCGGTCCTGATCGGTGAGCAGCATCGGCTGCGACCACATCGCCTCGAAGTAGCTGCGCAACCGGGCCGGCTTTCCTTGGAACAACGCGCGCTGCGTATCCAGGGCCAGCGTGCGGTTCTTGATCGCTTCCAGCGGCTTCTCGTCGAACTCTTCCTCGCGCCAGCGCGCCCAGAATTTGGTCGCGGTGTGCGTGGTGCCGTAGCGACCATCGGTCTGGCTGATCGACAGCAGCAGCTGGGCATAGGCAAACAGCTGCGGGATCTCGTCCTGACGCTGGTTGCGCAGGTGCTGGCTGATACCCTCGGTGACCATCGCCTTGCCGACCTTCCCCGACTCCGGTCGTTTGGCCTCGATCACCACCAGCGGCAGGCCGTTGACGTAACCGACGATGTCCGGCGTGCGGTGATGCGTGCCCTGGGCGGACAGCAGCTCACACTCCTCGGTCACGTCCCACAGGTTCGCAGCCGGATCGGTCCAGTCGATGATGGGGACGGTCGGCTGATGCTTCTTGCCGTCCGGCATGAACTCGGTGACGGTAATACCCAGCGCCAGCTTGTTGTACAGCCGCTCGTTGGCCGCCAACAATCCTTCGGCCATCGACAGTGCAGACAGCTCGCGCACGATCTGGTCGATCGCGCTGGGCGAGAGCGGAAAGCGCTCGCCCTTGTAGTCGAAACGGCGGCTCTGCAACACCTCGATAAGGCGTGGTTTCAACAGCACCTCGCGGGTGCTGCCACGCAGGGCCAAGCACTCGGCGACGGTCAGGTAGCGCCAGCCCAGATTCGCCAGCAGGTGCAAGGCCGGCAGGTGGGCGCTGTATTGCTCGCGGGTATCGGGGGCGTTGTCGTTCATGCGCTGGCTGGCTCTGCAGGTTCCGGCAGATGCACTCGGCGCTTTCCAGTGAGGATCTGCTGCATCAATGCCTGCTTTTCCTCACGCAAGAGTCGGATTTGCTCGGAGATCGAGCTCTCCTCCGACTCGGCTGCGTTAAGAACCAAGGCGATGCGTCGTTGTTCTTCTACTGCTGGGATGTGCAGGCGAAGTTTGAAGAAGTCACCCACACCGACATTAAGCAGACCATGATTTCGCGCACCCTCTTGGGCAATGCCGGTCAGCTCGTCGTTCAACAGTCCGGCTTCGAAGTAATGACGGAAGAAATCACGGTCGGCCTTGATGCCATCGCGGAAGCGGAAGCAGACGTAGAGGCTGGATACAACTCCAGCGTCGTACAGCGTGAGCGGCTTGATCGCACCCATCGGATAGCCCGCGGAGTAGCTCTTGTTGTAGGCAAACTCTCCCTGCAGCAATAGCGTGTAGCCGGCTAAATTGGCGCTAGCCACACTCTTGTTGAAGTATTCGCGCTGACTGATTAGCCCACGCTCACCGGATATCGTCAGGACGTTTGTATTGCCCGAAACATTCTTGCGCGTGACACGCTCGAACACGTGGTCAAAGTCGACGTATGTCCAAGAGGCATCGGCTGGATCGCTGTTACGCCGCCGTTTGAATAGCATGCGCAAAAGTCCAACCTTCTGATATCGAAGGTTGGCCAATACGTTCTCGGCCGCAATTATGGCTTCGTCCCAAGTTGCCAACGCAGCTGCAATTCGTTGCTGCTCCGGCAACGATGGCATAAGTACGGGGAAAGACTTCAGCTGCGACGAGTTTATGCTTGCGAGGTTGGTACTGCGCTTGGCACAACCCAGAAAGTAGTTTCGACCATGCTGACTCGCTGCGAGCGCAGCGAGAAATCGAGAGTCGACGCGATCTTTCTGTGGCCTGACTGCAAACACGTGATTCTGGTGAAGGCACACGGGAATCTGACCCTGCCAAACATCTCCACGTCCGAGTTTGTCGAAGTCACCACCTTCCGTCATCAGGATGTCGCCCACTTTGAGCGAATACCGACTGACTTGGTCTCGCTCCACCAGAATGTTCTTTACCTCGGATAAATTGAGATGCCCGTCTTGGACATTGGCCACTCTCAAATAGGGAAGCTCTACCGGATCGCGCAGATTGGTCTTTCCCTTGGCTACGCCTGTCCGCACTTCTGCGACTTCGCGTAGTGGCACGCGCCGCCAACCTTTAGGAAGCATTTTTGCCACCCCTGCGACCACGCTTCTCGACCGCCTCCAACTCCTTGATGTCTTCCACATCCGCAGCCAGCGCTTCAGCCTGACGCCGCTTCGCATCGAACTGGGCATAGCGCTCATGCGCCACCTGCTGCATGCGCTTGTGGCTGATCCGTCCCGCCCCTTTCAGCAGCGGCCGCTCGTTGAAGTCGATGAAGTTGTCCACGTACTGGCGCCAGTCGGCCATGCGGATGTCCTGCCGCTTCCTGGCACGATCTTCCGCGTAGTCGAGGAACATCGCAGCGATGCGGTTGAGCTCCTCCACCTCCTCCGCGGTGAGGTAGTTCTTGGCCACGATCACGTCGGTCTTGCGCACACGCCCGGCCTTCCAGCTGGTGAGCGCCATGTTGGGCTGATTGGCATCGGCGCGCTTGAACACGATTTCCGCTGCCGTCTGCTGGGTGACGGCAAACAGCATCTTGTTCTGCACCACGGCGAAGAACTGGCCGGCCGCGGCGGGGTCGTCGCCGTAATCTACGGAAAGCGCGAACAGGTCGCGAACCTTCTGGTAGAAGCGCTTCTCCGAGGTGCGGATTTCGCGGATGCGTTCCAGCAACTCGTCGAAGTAGTCCCAGCCAGCGGGATCCTTCAGGCGCTCGTCGTCCATGACGAAGCCCTTGACCAGATATTCCTTGAGGTGGGTGGTGGCCCACTGGCGGAACTGTGTGCCGCGCGGGGACTTCACCCGGTAGCCCACGGCCAGGATCATGTCGAGGTTGTAGAGTTTGAGCGGGCGCCGCACCTGCCGGCTGCCCTCGGTGCGAACTATTAAGTCATCTTTAATAGTTGCCTCGCCCTGCAACTCGCCCTCGGCCAGCACGTTCTTGATGTGGATGTTGATGTTGGGCACCGAGGTCTGGAATAGCTCGGCCAGCTCCGCCTGGCTCAGCCACACGGTGCCGTGTTCGGCACGCAGATAGAATCGGGCGCTGCCGTCTTCGGTGGGGTAAAGCACAAGCTCGCCATGGCTTGGCGACGGCGCCCCGCCTTCTTCGGGTGGCGCCTTTTTCGGCGGCTTGCGCTCACTCATAGCCGAGTTCCTTGAGGTAGCCGGCCATCTGCTCTTCCAGCCTGGCCAGCTCGGCCTTCAGCTCCAGCCGCTCCTTACGCACCGCCATCAGGTCGATTTCTTCTTCTTCTTCGAAGGTGTCGACATAGCGCGGAATGTTGAGGTTGTAGTCGTTCTCGGCGATCTCAGCGGGGCTGGCCAGGTAGGCGTACTTGTCGACGTTGGCGCGAGCCTTGGCGGTGTCGAGAATGCGCTGCAGGTCGGCGTCGCGAAGGTAGTTCTGGTTCTTGCCGTCCTCGTAGTCGCGGCTGGCGTCGATGAAGAGCACCTTGTCGTCCGCCTTCTTCTTGCGGAAGACCAGGATCGCGGCAGGAATGCCGGTGCCATAGAACAGCTTCTCGGGCAGGCCGATCACAATGTCGAGCAGGTTCTCGTCGATCAACTGCTTGCGCAGCCGCCCTTCCGCCGCACCGCGGAACAACACCCCATGCGGCACCACCACCGCCATGCGACCGGTGCGCGGCTTCATGGTCTCGACCATATGCAGGATGAAGGCGTAGTCACCCTTGGTGCGCGGCGGCACACCGCGACGGAAGCGGCTGAACTTGTCGGTATCAGCGCCTTCATGTCCCCACTTCTCCAGCGAGAACGGCGGATTGGCGACGACGATGTCGAAGTGCTTGAGGCTGGCCTCGCTGTCGAGCAGCTTGGGGTTACGAATGGTGTCGCCCCACTCAATGCGATGGTTGTCCTCCCCGTGCAAGAACATGTTCATCTTGGCCAGCGCCCAGGTGCTGCCAATGGCCTCCTGACCGTACAACGCGTATTTGCGCGAGCCAGAGCGCTCGCGGATCAACCGGCCGACCTTGAGCAACAGCGAGCCCGAGCCGCAGGTGGGGTCACTGATCTCGTCGCCCTCTTGCGGATCCATCAGCTGGGCCATCAGCGCCGACACTTCAGGCGGCGTGTAGAACTCGCCCGCCTTCTTGCCACTGCTGGAGGCGAAGTTCTTGATCAGGAACTCATAGGCGTTGCCGATGATGTCGAGCGTGCCGACGCGACTGGGACGCAGGTCGAGCGCTGGCTTGGCGAAGTCCTCCAGCAGGTGACGCAGGATGTCATTCTTCTGTTGCTCGTCGCCAAGCTTGGTGGAGTTGAAACTGATGTCCTGAAACACATCGCGCAGCTTGCCGATGTTGGATTCTTCGATCGCATGCAGCGCCTTGTCGATGCGCTCGCCGTTGCCGGGTGCATGCCGCTGCTCATGGAGCGCGTAGAAGTTGGCCTTGGGGGGCAGCACGAAGCGCTCGTTCTTGAGCATCTCCGTGATCAGTTCAGGATGATCGCCGTACTCAGCCTTGTAGCCGTCATAGTGATCCTGCCAGACGTCGGATACATACTTGAGAAATAGCATCGTGAGGACGTAATCCTTGTAGATGCTCGGGTCCACCGTTCCGCGAAAGGTATCGCAGGCCGACCAAACGGCGGCATTGATGGTGTCCTGGGCGATGTCTTTCACACTCATATTTGTTCCCTTTTTCTGGTTCATCCGAGCAAGTGCTCGGCAACGGCTGCGAGTTCGAGGTCTCGATTTCGGAGCATCGACTGCAGCACTTGTTGTTCGGTAATGGCGAGCCTCGCCATAGCAGCGATCGCTTCTTGCTTGGCCACTGGGAGAATCGTGATCGGGACGGCTTCAAGCACCGGCTTTCTGATGCTGAGCTGGGAACTGCCTTCGGCGGCTTGCGCCAAATAGCGCTGCACAGGCCCTTGGTTGAGCTGCCACGCCAAGAATTCTGGAAGGAGTTGCTGACGTTGCTTCAGCCGCAGCACATACAGGTGCGGTGAGCAGACCGTGCGCGCAGACACCCCGGTAACGACGCAGGCGTAGTTCGACGCCCCGCGCGCTGTGAAGAGGACGTCCCCCTCCTGCAGCCAGTCCGGCCCCTTGCGACTGTGTATCTCGGTCCGGATCAGCTCGTCGCGGGATTTGATACCGGCCCGCGATACATCCTTCATTTGGACCACAGAAACCGAACCCTGAGGGACTTCGGCAATAGCACCCCGGAACGGGTGGCCTTGGCGAACGTCGGCCAAATCCTTCAGTTCGATTTGTAGTGCTTCATTCGACATGATGCGAAGTTTACTTGACTTAGGTAATTCTAGCAACTATGTTTATGCGAAATCTAAGCATCAAATGCATTGATGTATACTAGGTGGAACGAAATGGCAAAGAGCGAAAAGACGTCCAACCGCGTGTCTCATACCGCCTCCAGCGTGCTCCGGAATTCAGGCTCCAGCAGCACCGCCAAGTCATTGGCCGGTAGCGTTCTGGCACAGACGCGGACCAACAAGGAAACCTCAACCGCCGTTGCCAGCAAGGCAGGCAAGGCGCTCGATGACGGCCGGACGAGCCCGACCACAAAGTCTTTGGCGGGTAGTGCGCTCACACAGAAGAAGTGACAGCACCTCGCGACGGCTCAAATCAACCGGACCCCAACCCAACTGCAAATAGAAGGTCGCCCTTATGGATGAGAACATCGGCTCACCGACGGACGGCGGCGACTCTTTGCCGCCGAACGGCATGCCCGACGACATGGAAACTCTAACGGCTCAGGCAAAGGAGGACGCCGGCACGATTTCACGGCAGGTGCAGGAGGTCGCCACGCGTGTTGCCGCACTGGTGGAGGCCGAGAAGCAGATGGAGAGCTTGTTGGCCGACATCCGCGGCAACCAGGCAGAAGTCACAGCCACAGCAACGGCCGCCGCTACAGCGAAAGCAGACATCAGAAGTCGCGTAGGAGCTGCGACTACGCAAGCCACACGGATCACTGAGGCGCATCAGCGCGCGAATCAGGTATGTGTCGAACTGGAAAAAGCACTGACGTCGGCGACCCAGCATGCGACGGAGGCTGAGGGTTTCAAGACAACAACCCAGTCTGCAAGTGAAGCCGCAACCGCCGCATTGGCGGCCTTGCAAACCACCAAAGATACGGCCAAAGGCGAGGCCGCGGCGGTGTCCACAGCACTATCGTCTGCTACCGCCGCGGCAGAGGCGACCAAGGCTCTGGCGGCAAAGGCAGAGACGATTGAGCAGCGGGTGGCTGATTACGAAGCAAGGCTGGCTGAGCTCGATACCCGATGCACTAATCAGCTCAAGACCATTAATGATCTGCTACCGGGCGCAGCGAGCGCGGGCCTCGCCCACGCATTCAACGAACGCAGGAAGACCTTTCTGAATCCTGGCAAGCACTGGGAGTGGTTTTTCGTCGGGTCGCTCGTGGCGCTGGTTCTTCTGGCCGGTTCAGGACTCTTCCACTCCTTCTTTTCCAACACCGCGCCCACGATCGAGGAAGTGTTGGTCCTTTGGCTGACTCGGCTTCCAGTAGCGGCGACCTTGGCATGGCTGGCATTGCATGCGAGTCGTGAATCGGCCTTGGCCAAGCGCCTCGAAGAGGACTACGGGTTCAAGGCAGCCACAGCCGCGTCGTTCCAGGGCTTTCACCAGAAGATGGCAGAGATGGGTGCGGCAGATGCGGCGAACGCACCACTTTCCAAGCTGTGCGAGGACACGCTGTCGACCATTGCCAATCCGCCAGGTCGGATCTATGACAGGCACGAACTCGGCGTGTCACCTACGGCGGAGATCGCAAGTACCGCCAGGAGCTTGGCGGAAGCGCTCAAAGCCGTGAAGACACCCGGTTGAGCACCCAGTGGGGTCCTGCACTCATTCCTCGCGAGAAAACACCCCTTTTACGCAATCAGACGGCCAGACGACCATGGCAACCGACAACCAAAAGCCCTTGGCGATCCGCACAAGCGAAACGCATCCGCTGAGGATCGCCACGCTATCTGTGGGAGATCGAGGTGGCGCGGTCGGAGTGACTTTTGCCCCGGGTAAACACCAAGCGGCCGCGATGACGGGTGTGTGGCGCCGAGATCTGGCGGCGGATCTGCGGACTATCAGGGAGTGGGGAGCGAGCGACCTCATCACGCTACTCGAACCCCATGAGTTTGAGGAGCTCAACATCCAAGAGTTGCCGCAGACGGCACCTGCATCCGGACTTCGATGGCATGGCCTTCCGATCACAGACGGCGCTGCGCCAGACGCCCGGTTTCTCGGCCCTTGGGTTAGCTTGGGAGCGGAGTTCGCCATTGCACTAAAGGCCGGTGCGAGAGTCGTAGTTCACTGCAAAGGCGGCCTGGGACGAGCCGGCACCGTCGCGTGCCTACTGCTGATGGCCACTGGCACCGCCTCAGACGCGGACGATGCCATGGCAAAGGTGAGAGCGGTGAGGCACGGTGCCATCGAAACCGTAGCCCAGGAAGCATTCCTTCGCGCGTGGCCAATTGGAGACGGAGCGAAAAAATAGAGCCTCGCGAAGGACTTCGGTCCAAACGCAGGGCCGATGCTCGAACATTGGTGTCTGGTCGACGCGCTGCTCGCATTGACCTAACTGCATAACCATTTGATGTATAAGCATCTGCGCACACTTTGCGTCCATTTCAACACCAAAGTCCGCGCAGACGCAGGGCTTTTCGCTCGGACTATGCTTTATTTCAAAGCACGCACTATGCGACTCAAATCACTACTCGCTGCGCCCGGACGAACCGGCCAGCACCGCAGTGCGCGCCGGCCTTCCGGCCATCGTCGTGACGCGATCGTTGCCGATGGTCAGGCACTGGTCGGCGATCGCGGCCACGCCGGGCCGGTGCGACACGGCGATCAGGATGGTCTGCGGCAGGCGGCGCCTGATCGTCGCGAGAACCGCGGTCTCGGAGGCGGCGTCGAGTGCGCTGGTGGCCTCGTCCAGCACGGCCAGGAACGGCCGGCGCAGGATGACCTGGGCCAGCAGCAGCCGCTGCAGTTCGCCGCCGGAGAGCCGGCTCGACGCGCTGTGCAGTGCGGTGTCGAGCCCGTGCGGCGAGTCGGCCAGCCGCTTGTCGAGGCCGGCATCGGCCAGCGCGCTGTACAACATCGCGTCGGTGGCGTCGGGCGCTGCCCATAGCAGGCATTCGCGCACGGAATGCTGCCACGGCCGCACGTTCTGGCTGACGTAGGCGCCATGGCGCACCAGCTCGCGGTACGCGTCGAAATCGAGCGGCCGGCCGTCGCGGCGCGCC
>Ga0182007_10001485_pt1 | contig 12546 bp, 12 predicted proteins | sample Sormic07211113_1_FD_123023 | JGI IMG/M metagenome (GOLD analysis project Ga0182007, IMG submission 123023) | Rhizosphere microbial communities from Sorghum bicolor, Mead, Nebraska, USA - 072115-113_1 MetaG | ecosystem: Host-associated > Plants > Roots > Rhizosphere | place: USA: Nebraska... | reverse complement strand
GCGATCAGCACGCACCTCGACTCGCTCGCGCCGCAGGCGTCGATCTCGTTTCCGGTGCTGCGCGAGGTGCGCGAGCGCTGGGCCGGGCGCATCGACCTCCAGGTGTCGTCGATCGCGCCGCTCGACATCTTCCTCACCGACGAGGGCCGCCGGCTGGCCGACATCGTGGCCGAGAGCGGCGGCAAGCTGGGCTGCGTGACCCGATCGGCGGCCTTCCCGAGCGAAACGATGCCGCCCGACCTCGACGAGGCGCTGGTGCGCGTGTTCACGCTGGCCGGCGAGCGCGGGCTCGACCTCGACCTGCACGTCGACGAATCGACCGACCCGCGCGCACGGGCGCTGATCCGGGTCGCCCGCCATGCCGTGGCCCAGGGCTTCAAGGGCCGCATCCTGTGCGGCCACGTCACCTCGCTGGCCCTGCAGACCGACGAATTCATCGAGGAGACCATCGCCGCCTGCCGCGACGCCGGCATCGACATCGTGAGCCTGCCGACCGTCAACATGTACCTGCAGGACCGCAGCCCCGTGGCGCGCACGCCGCGCTGGCGCGGCGTGACCGTGCTCCACGAGATGAAGGCGCGCGGGCTGCGGGTGGCGGTGGCCGGCGACAACTGCCGCGATCCGTTCCATGCCTACGGCGACCACGACATGCTCGACACCTTCACCCAGGCGGTGAAGATCCTGCACCTGGACCATCCGCTCGGCGACTGGATCCGCGCCGCGACCGAGACGCCGGCGGCCATCATGGGCATCGACCGCGGCGTGCTGAGGGCCGGCGCGCCCGCCGACCTGCTGGTGCTCAAGGCCCGCAACTATTCGGAGATGCTCTCGCGCACGCAGTTCGACCGCACCGTGCTGCGCGCCGGGCAGGCGATCGACACCACGCTGCCGGACTACCGGCTGCTGGATGACCTCATGAGAGCCTATCCAGCAATGTAGTGCTGGAGTTGCTCGATGATGAAGGTCTGCTCGGACATGATGCCCTTGACCAGGTCGCCAATGGAGATCAGGCCGACCAGCTTGCCATCCTGCATCACCGGCAGGTGGCGGATCCGGCTCTGGGTCATCAGCGCCATGCAGTCCTCGGTGGTCTGGTCCGGCCGCACGTAGATCACGGCTGGCGTCATGACGTCGCGCAGCGGCGTGTCCTTCGACGATCGTGCCAGCAGCACGACCTTGCGCGCGTAGTCGCGCTCGGTGATCATGCCGACGATCTTCTCGCCCTCCATCACGAGCAGCGCGCCGACGTTCTTCTCCGCCATCAGCGCGAGCGCTTCGTACACCGTTGCCGAAGGCCCGATCGAATACACGACCGAATCGCCCTTCGCCTTGAGGATTTCTGCCACAGTTTTCATGCGTTCTATTCTGCGCGGCGCGTGGGCCCTCCACAAGCGCAAGCCATCGGCGGCGACGAAGGGTTTCGGCGCCGTGCGAGTGCCGCTGCTGCGCCGCCGTGGTGCGCGACGCGCGCCGCTGTGTCGACGTCGCGAGCTTTTCCGGCTTCGGGACCGGCGATTTGCACACTTTCGTGTCAATCAACGCGCCAGGTCGTTTTGGTGCGGCCGAAGACTGGATTTGTCGCCCCTGTAACCGATCGACACAACAACACGAGCATTCGCTCGCAGCTTCAGCTTCGCGCAGACGCGCCGCCGATGCCGTCCACCAGCAGCGGCAGCAGTTCCTCGGCCTTGCCGCGCAGCACCGCGGTCGCCGAATGGTCGAGCGCCAGCGGCTCGGCATTGAGGGTGATGAGCTGCCCGCCGTTGGCGAGCGCCAGCTGGGGCAGGTCCGCGGCGGGATAGACGACCGCCGTGCTGCCGACCAGCACGAAGACGTCCGACTCCTCGGCCGCCACCTGGGCGTCGAGCAGCACGCCCTTGTTGAGCATCTCGCCGAACATCACGACGTCCGGGCGCGCCCGCCGGCCGCATCGGATGCAGCGCTGGAACAGCCAGGGCCCGCGCCGGTTGCCGCAGTGGTCGCAGCGCCAGCGCTGCAGGGCGCCGTGGAGTTCGAGCACGTCGACGGCGCCGGCGCGGGTCAGCAGGCCGTCGACGTTCTGCGTCACCAGCCGCGTCGCCGGACGCAGCCGCTGCAGCCGGGCAAGCGCTAGATGGGCCGGGTTGGGCGCGGCCGCCTCGACCACGCGCAGGCGCTCGGCCCAGAATTTGGTGAACCCGGCCGGGTCGCGCGCCAGGTCCTCGGCGTGCGAGAAGCGCAGCGCGGCCTGGTTCATCCACAGGCCGTCGGCATCGCGGTAGGTCGGAATGCCCGACGCCCTGGACAACCCCGCCCCGGAAAAGACCACGATGCGCCGGGCCGCACGCAGCAACTCGACGGCGAGCTCGACAGCGATGCCCTCGCTCATCCGGCCAGGATTCCGTTCACTGGCCGAGCCCCGCCAGGCAGACATACTTGATCTCCAGGAACTCGTCGAGGCCGTATCTGGAACCCTCGCGCCCCAGGCCCGACTGCTTGACGCCGCCGAACGGTGCCTCGGCGGTCGAGATCAGGCCGGTGTTGACGCCGACGATGCCGCATTCGAGCGCCTCGGCGACGCGCATGACGCGGCCGATGTCGCGGCTGTAGAAGTACGAGGCCAGTCCGAACTCGGTGGCGTTGGCCTGCGCGATCGCCTCGTCCTCGGTGTCGAAGGCGAAGATCGGCGCCAGCGGCCCGAAGGTTTCCTCGCGCGCCACCAGCATGTCGGCCGTGGCGCCGCCGATCACGGTCGGCTCGTAGAAGCGCCCGCCCAGCGCGTGGCGCTTGCCGCCGGCCAGCACCCGGCCGCCCTTGGCCAGCGCGTCGGCGACATGCTCCTCGATCTTCGCCACCGCCTTGTCGTCGATCAGCGGCCCCTGCGTGACGCCCGGCTCGGTGCCCTCGCCGACCTTGAGCGCATTCACCTTCGCGACCAACTTCTGCGTGAAGGCCTCGAGCACGCCGCGTTGGACGTAGATGCGGTTGGCGCAGACGCAGGTCTGGCCGGTGTTGCGGTACTTGGAGACCATCGCGCCCTCGACCGCGGCATCGATGTCGGCGTCGTCGAAGACGATGAAGGGCGCGTTGCCGCCGAGTTCGAGCGACAGCTTCTTGATGGTGTCGGCCGACTGCTTCATCAGCGTGCGGCCGACCTCGGTCGAGCCGGTGAAGGTGAGCTTGCGCACGATCGGGCTGCGTGTCATCTCGCCGCCGATCTTCGAGGCCGAGCCGGTCAGCACCGACAGCAGCCCCTTGGGCAGGCCCGCGCGATCGGCCAGTTCGGCGAAGGCCAGCGCCGAGAACGGCGTCTGGCTCGCCGGCTTGACCACCATCGCGCAGCCGGCCGCCAGCGCCGGGCCGGCCTTGCGGGTCAGCATGGCGGTCGGGAAGTTCCAGGGCGTGATCGCCGCCGTGACCCCGATCGGCTGCTTGAGCGCCAGGATGCGGCGGTCGGACTGCGGCGCCGGGATCGTGTCGCCGTAGACCCGGCGCGCCTCCTCGGCGAACCACTCGATGAACGACGCCGCATAGGCGATCTCGCCCTTGCTCTCCGCCAGCGGCTTGCCCTGCTCGGTGGTCATGATGAGCGCCAGGTCGTCCTGGTTGGCGAGCATCAGGTCGTTGAGCTTGCGCAGGATGGCCGAGCGCTCCTTGGCCGGCCGCCTGGCCCAGGCGCGCTGGGCGACTTCGGCGGCCGCGATGGCGCGCTCGGTCTCGGCGCTGCCGCACAGGGGCACGCTGCCGATCGGCTGGCCGCTGGCCGGATTGACGACCGGGAGGGTCTCGCGGTCGTCCGCATCGGCCCATTCGCCGGCAATGAAGGCCTGCTGGCGCAGCAGGCTCGGGTCCTTGAGTTTCAGCATGCTCATCACTCCACGGGTCTCGAAATACAGGAAGGCACGATACCCGCGACAGTGTCCCCGCGCCGCCCGCGGGGCCGGCCTTGGGGGAAAACAGCGATGGTCAGCTGCCGGTCAGACTATAAGATTGCTGCCTTTTCTACTCGGAGACCGCATGAAGACACTGCTCGCAATCACCGCGCTGGCCGCCCTCGCGGCAGGCGCGCACGCCCAGGACTTCCCGGGCAGCAAGCCCATCAGCATCGTGGTGCCTTTCGCCGCCGGCGGCCCGACCGACCGGGTCGCGCGCGACCTCGCGGAGGCCCTGCGCAAGCCCCTGGGCGGCGGCAGCATCGTGATCGACAACGTCCCCGGCGCCGGCAGCTCGATCGGCGCCGCCAAGGTGGCGCGCGCCAACCCGGACGGCTACACCCTGCTGCTCAACCACATCGGCATGTCGACGATTCCGACCCTGGTGCGCAACGTGCCGTTCAAGGTCGAGACCGATTTCGAATACCTGGGCATCGTCAACGACGTGCCGATGACCCTGATCGCCAAGCCCCAGATGGCGGCCAACAACTACAAGGAACTGAGCGCCTGGATCGCCGCCAACAAGGGCAAGATCAACCTCGGCAATGCCGGCATCGGCTCGGCCTCGCACCTGTGCGGCCTGCTCTACCAGACCGCCATGAAGACCGAGATGACCCCGGTGCCGTACAAGGGCACCGCACCCGCCATCACCGACCTGATCGGCGGCCAGATCGACTTGCTCTGCGACCAGACCACCAACACCTCGCCGCAGATCGAGGCCAAGAAGGTCAAGGCCTATGCCGTGACCACGTCCCAGCGCCTGACGACGCCGCTGCTGAAGAACCTGCCGACCCTCCAGGAAGAGGGCCTGAAGGGCTTCGAAGTCACGATCTGGCACGGCTTCTACGCGCCCAAGGGCACGCCGCCGGCCATCACCAAGAAGCTCAACGACGCGCTCAAGGTGGCCCTGAAGGACCCCGAGTTCATCAAGAAGCAGGAAGGCCTGGGCGCCGTGGTCGCGACCGACGGCCGCATCGAGCCCGAAGGCCACAAGAAGTTCGTGGCGGCGGAAATCGCCAAGTGGAGCCCGATCATCAAGGCGGCAGGCGTCTATGCGGACTGATACCCGCACCTGAAAGAAAGAGAAAGCCGCCGGAGCGAAAGCCCGGCGGCTTTTGTCATTGCGCGATCACTTCGGCCGGATGGCGGCGCTGGCGCGAAGGCACAATCGATTCATGAGCGTCCAGGCCCTGCGATCCACCTTCGGTCACAACTGCCATTGGTGCGGCCTGCCCATGGATTTCGCGGAGCCCCGCAGCGACCCCGATTCCGCCACCATCGAGCACCTCAACGACGCCACCCTCGGCGGCGTCCGCAAGCAGCAGCACCGGCGACTCTCGCATGCGATCTGCAACCAGACCCGCAACGAATTCAAGCTCCAGGCCGAACGGCAGTTCCAGCGCTGGATCGAGGCGCGCCGGGCGGCGGCGGCCGGCGGCGACTGAGTCGCCGTTGCCGCCTTCCTCGGCTGTCAACGCTGGGCCGGCAGGCGCCGCGCCTCCGAGCTCGGATGCAGCGGACGCAGGTACTCGTGAAGCGGCAGCGCGGCGGCTCCCACCGCCGGGGTCCATTGGCCGTAGCGCGCGGGCCGCACCACCGGGGCGGGCAGGCCGGCGCTGTCGGCGTAGCGCTGCACGGTCGCGATGGCGCCGCGCAGGAAGTCCGGATGCGCATCGCACGACTTGCCGCCGACCACGATCGCGCGCGGCTCGAAAGTGACCCACAGGTTCTGCAGCAGCACGCCCAGGTAGCCCGCGGCCCTGGCCGGCCCGTCGGCACTGCGGTCGAGCACCCGCGCCCCCAGGAAGACTTCGGCGCAGCCGTTGCGGCCGCACGAGCAGCGCGGCCCGTCGATCTGCAGCACGGTGTGGCCGATCTCGCCGGCCATGCCGCCGGCGCCGGTGAACAGGCGGTCGTTGAGCACCACGCCGGCGCCGACCCCGACGTCGCAGCTCACGAAGATCAGCGGGTCTTCGCCCTCGCCGTCCGAGAACTCGAACTCGCCGAGCACCCCGGCATCGGCGTCGTTCTGCAGCTGCACCGCGATGCCCGCCAGCCCTTCGCGCGCCAACGCCTCGCCGAGCAGCGGCAGGAAGTCGAGGTTGCGCCAGCCAAGGTTGGGCGCGAAGCGCACCATGCCGGTGGCGTCGTCGAGCGCCCCCGGCACGCCGACGCCGATGCCCGACAGCCGCAGGCCGGCGGCGACCAGGTGGGCATGCGCCGCCGCCGCCATCCGCGCCACCTGCGCGCAGGCCACCCGCGGCGCGCGTTCGGCCAGCGGCTGCGAATCGGAATACAGCACCTCGCCCCGGAGCGAGACGCAGACCACCCGCACCGTCTCGACCGCGATCTCGACCCCCAGCAGCGCGCGCACGCCGACGTTGATCGACAGCGGCGTCGACGGCCGCCCCAGTCCGTCGGCGACCGGCGTGCCGGCCTCGTCGAGCCAGCCGTCGTCGAGCAGCTCGCGCACCAGCAGGCTCACGGTCGACTTGGTGAGGCCGCTCTCGGCGGCCAGCCGCGCGCGCGACAGGCCGGGCCGCGCCCGCAGCAGCCGCAGCAGCACGCTGCGGTTGATCCGCTTGACGAGCTGCTGGTCGCCCGTGGTCTTCATCCGGCGTGTTCGGCCTGCGGTTTTCCCTCGGGCCGCTTGCCGGCGATGATCATCCCGAGCACCTCGTCCTCGGTGACGTCGGCGGTGCGGTAGGTGCCGACCAGCCGGCCGTTCTTCATCACCGCGAGACGGTCGCTGAGGCCGAACACGTCGGGCATGTCGTGGGTGATCAGGAAGATGCCCACGCCATCGGCCTTGAGCTGCTTCACCAGCGCGCCGACCATCGCGGTCTCCTCGGGCCCGAGCGCCGCGCAGGGCTCGTCCATGATCAGGATGCGGGCGTTGAAGTACAGCGCCCGCGAGATCGCCACCACCTGCCGCTGGCCGCCCGACAGGCGCCGCACCGGCACCCGGATGTTGGTGAAGTTCTTGTTGAGGCGATGGAACACACGGCGCGCCTGGCCTTCCATGAAATGGTCGTCGAGCGTGCGCCAGGGCGTGAGCTTCTCGCGGCCGAGGAACAGGTTGGCGACCGAGTCGAGGTTGTCGGCCAGCGCCAGGGTCTGGTAGATGGTCTCGATGCCCTGGGCCTGGGCTTCGGAGGGCGTGCGGATGTTGACCTTTTCGCCGGCGATCAGCGTGTCGCCGGAGTCGATCGGATAGGCGCCCGCGAGCATCTTCATCAAGGTCGACTTGCCGGCACCGTTGTGGCCCAGCAGCGCGACCACTTCGCCGGGATAGAGGTTGACGCTGACGCCGTCGACCGCCTTCACGCCGCCGAAGGCCTTGCGGATCTCGCGCAGTTCGACCAGGGGTGGGTTGGCGCTCATCTAGTTCTCCCCGAACTTCTTGCGGTACAGCACATCGAACACCACCGCCACGATCAGCACCTGGCCAATGATCACCATCCGCTTGCCGATCGGCACGTCGAGCAGCAGCATGCCGCTGTCGAGCGACTGCATGATCAGCGCCCCGAGCACCGAGCCGAAGATCGAGCCGCTGCCGCCGGCCAGCGCCGTGCCGCCGATCACGGCCGCCGCGATCACGTAGAGCTCCATCCCGGTGCCGAGCGAATTGGTGCCGGCGTTGAGCCGCGCGATCGAGACGATCGCGGCGATCGTCACCAGCACCGCGAGCAGCGCGAACAGCATCAGCGTCACGCGCTTGACCGGGATGCCGACCAGCGCCGCCGCGTCCGGATTGCCGCCCATCGCGAAGACGTAGCGCCCGAAGCGGGTGCGGTGCACGATGAACGACAGCACCACCGCCACCACCGCCCAGATCAGCACCGGGATCGGGATGCCCTGGGCCTCGGTCTTCGACGAGATCTGGTAGTTGTTCATGGTGGCGGCGAAGGCGAACACCACCGCCGCGGGCAGCGCGGCCAGCAGCAGGTCCAGCCACAGGGGCTCGACCGGCATCTCGTGGCGCTGCCGGGCGCTGCGCTTCTGCAGCATGCGCGCGAAGATCACGACCGCCACCAGCGCCGCCAGCCCCCAGGACGCCGTGGTGCCGATGCCGCCGTCGTAGCCGCCGCCCAGGCGCTGGAAGAATTCGTCGTTGACCGGCTGCGTCTTGCCGTCGGCCACCAGGAAGGCGGCGCCCCGGAACGACATCAGCCCGCCCAGCGTGACCACGAACGACGGCACGCCGAGCACCGCGGTCAGCCCGCCCTGGTAGAGCGACACCAGCAGCGCCACCGCCAGCCCGGCCAGGCTCGCCGCCGGCCAGGACCAGCCGGCCGAGTACTGCAGGTAGGCGATCAGCACGCCGACGAAGCCCATCACCGAACCCACCGACAGGTCGATGTGGCGGGCCACGATGATCAGCACCATCACGGTCGAGACGATGCCGACCACCGCGGTCTGCTGCGCGATGTTGTAGAGGTTCTCGGGCGACAGGAAGACGCCGCCCGACAAGACGTGGAAGACGATCGCCATCACCACCAGCAGTACGCTCATGAGCAGCAGCCGGAGATCGACGCCGCTGCGGCGCCACAGATTCGGTGAAGAACTCATGATGCGGGCTCCCTGCCAGAAACACCGCGGAACCGGCTTTGCCGGGCCGCTGGTGTTGCCCCCGGAGAGGGGGTGGGCGGCCACACGAAGTGGGCCAACCTGGGGGTGAACTTCACTTGCAGGCCGAAGGGGCCTTGTCGCCGCTGACACCCTTGCAGAGTTCGTCCTTCTTGATCCAGCCGGCCTTGACCACCACGTCGAGGTTGTCGCGCGTGATCGGCACCGGCGTCAGGAAGCGCGACGAGATCGCCACCTTCTTCTCGCCGCCGCTCCAGTCGGCCGCCTTGTCGGCCGGCTTGCCGGCGGCCAGCGCCACGGCCGCCGAGGCCGCCTCGCGTCCAAGTTCGCGCGAATCCTTCCACACCGACACGGTCTGGGTGCCGAGCGCGATCCGGTTGAGCGCCGCGAAGTCGGCGTCCTGGCCCGACACCGGGATGCCGCGGATGCCCTTGGCCGTGAGCGCCGCCACCGCGCCGCCCGCGGTGCCGTCGTTCGAGGCCACCACCGCATCGACCTTGTTGCCGGCCTTGGTGAGGATCTGCTCCATGTTCTTCTGCGCCACCTCGGGCTTCCAGCCGTCGGTGAATTCGTCGCCGACGATCTTGATGTCGCCCTTCTTGACCGCATCGGCGATCACCTCCTGCTGGCCGGCACGCAGGAAGTTGGCGTTCGGGTCGGTCGGCGAGCCCTTGATCATCACGTAGTTGCCCTTGGGCTGCAGCTTGTAGACCGCGCGCGCCTGCATCCGGCCGACCTCGGTGTTGTCGAAGGTGATGTAGAACACGCCGGGCGTCTCGATCAGCCGGTCGTAGGCCACCACCGGCACCTTCTGCTTCAGCGCCTTGTTGACCGCCGGCAGGATCGCGTCCTTGTCCATCGCGAGCACGATCAGCGCCTTGGCACCCTTCGACATCAGGCCCTCGATGTCGCCCAGCTGCTTCTCGGGCGAGCCGCCCGCGTCGGCGCTGATGTACTTGGCGCCGAGCTTCTCGAGCTGGGCCTTGATCGCGGCCTCGTCGGTCTTCCAGCGCTCTTCCTGGAAATTCGACCAGCTCACGCCGACCACGGTCTGGGCGCAAGCGCCGAGCGCGGTCAGTCCGAGGGCCAGGGCGGTCAGTGTCGGGGCGAACTTCATGGTCGGTCTCCAGGTTTGATTTAGTTTGAGCGACGAACTATGTCAGCAGGCCTACGTGTCGGCATTGGGATATTCCCTGCGGGTAAATGCGCTGCGCCTGATTAGTCACGATCGATACGATTTCGCGAACAACGCAAGCTGTGCATGAGCCGGAGACAAGATGGACCCTGAGATTCCAGCCCCGGAGCGCCTGGCGCTCTACCGCACGATGGTGCGCATCCGCGCCTTCGAGAACGCCGCCGAGGCCGCCAGCCAGGGCGGCGTCAGCGCCTACGGCCAGGAGGCGGCGGGCAGCGCCAAGGTGCGCGGCCCGCTGCACCTGTCGACCGGCCAGGAGGCGGTGCCGGCCGGCGTCTGCGCCCACCTGAGCCGCGCCGACTACCTCACCTCGACCCATCGGGGCCACGGCCACACGCTGGCCAAGGGCGCCGACCTGGGCCGCATGATGGCCGAGCTCTTCGGCAAGGCGAGCGGCTTCAACGGCGGCAAGGGCGGCTCGATGCACATCGCCGACTTCTCGGTCGGCATGCTCGGCGCCAACGGCGTGGTGGCGGCCGGCCTGCCGATCGCGGTCGGCGCAGCCCATGCGCAGAAACTCCAGAAGAAGGACGCCATCACGGTCTGCTTCTTCGGCGACGGCGCGATCAACCGCGGCCCCTTCCTCGAGTCGCTGAACTGGGCCCGGGTCTACCAGCTGCCGGTGCTGTTCGTCTGCGAGGACAACCGCTGGAGCGCCACCACCGCCAGCGGGCCGATGACCGCGGGCGACGGCGCCTCGGCCCGCGCCGAGTCCATGGACATCTCCGCCACCCAGGTCGACGGCAACGAGGTGTTCGAGGTCCACGCGGCGGCCCGCCGCCTGGTCGCCGAGGTGCGCGCCGGCCGCGGACCGCGCCTGCTGCACGCCCTGACCTACCGGGTCAAGGGCCATGTCTCGGTCGATCCGGCCGCCTACCGCGACCCGGCCGAACTGGCCGCGGCGCTCGAGACCGACCCGATCGCACGGGCCCGCGCCCGGCTGGCCGCCAGCGGCATCGATGCCGCGGCGCTGGCCGCGATCGAGAACGAAGCCCATGCCGAGGTCGAGGCCGCGCTCGCCGCCGCCGACGCCGCACCGTGGCCCGAGGCCGGCGCGGCTTTCACCGACGTGCAGACCACCGGAGCCGGCCAATGGACATGACCCACGAACCGGCCGCCGCCGTGCTTCAGCTCGGCTATGCCGAAGCCGCCGTGCTGGCGGTCCAGCGCGAAATGGAAGCCGACCCGCGCGTGGTGGTGCTCGGCGAGGACGTCGGCCGCGGCGGCATCTTCGGCCAGTACAAGGGCCTGCAGCAGCGCTTCGGCGCCGAGCGCGTGATCGACACGCCGATCTCCGAGGCCGCGATCATGGGCGCCGGGGTCGGCATGGCACTGGCCGGGCTGCGCCCGGTGGTCGAGATGCGGGTGGTCGACTTCGCGCTCTGCGGCATGGACGAGCTGGTCAACCAGGCCGCCAAGAACCGCTTCATGTTCGGCGGCCAGGGCCGCGTGCCGCTGGTCGCGCGCATGCCCGGCGGCATCTGGGACGCGTCGGCGGCGCAGCATTCGCAATCGCTCGAGGCCTGGTTCGCGCACCTGCCCGGCGTGGTGGTGGTCTGCCCGTCGACGCCGCAGGACAACTATTCGCTGCTGCGCGCGGCGCTCCAATGCGGCGATCCGGTGGTCTACATCGAGCACAAGACGCTCTGGGGCGCACGCGGGCCGGTCGACGAAAGCCGGCCCGTGGCGCTCGGCAAGGCGGCCCGGCGGCGCCGCGGCGACGCCCTGACCCTGGTCAGCTGGGGTCGGCAGATGCAGGTCTGCGACGCCGCCTGCGACACGCTGGCGGCCGAGGGCATCGACGTCGACCTGATCGACCTGCGCACCTTGTGGCCCTGGGACCGCGAGGCCGTGCTGGCCTCCTGCGGCCGCACCGGCCGGCTGCTGGTGGTGCACGAGGCGGTGCAGGCGGCCGGCTTCGGCGCCGAGATCGCCGCCAGCGCGGCCGAGGCGACCGGCTGCCGGGTGGCGCGGCTCGGCGCGCCGCGCATCCCGGTGGGGTACGCGCCGGTGCTGGAAGCCCAGTCGCGGGTCGGTGCCGGGCAGATCGCGAGCGCCGCACGGAAACTGCTCGGATGAACCCCGACGACCCCGCATCGACCGTGGAAGACACGGTCTTCCTCAAGCTGGTGCGGGTCGTCAACCTGACGGCGCGGCCGTTCCAGCAGCGGGTCGGACGGCTGCACCAGCTGACGCTCAACGAGTGGCGCACGATGGCGCTGCTGGGCGCCCGCCCCGGTCTCACCGCCACCCAGCTCACCGACCTCACCGGGCTCGACAAGATGGCGGTGAGCCGCGCCCTCGCGGGCCTGCAGCGGGCCGGCCGGCTGCATCGCCACGAAGACCCGACGGACCAGCGCCGCAGCCGGCTCTATCTGAGCAGCGCCGGCAAGGCCGTGCACGCGGCGGTGGCGGTGCAGGCGCGCGAGCGCGAGGCCGAACTGTTCGCCGGCGTCGCGGCCCCCGAGCTGCAGCAGCTCAACGCCACGCTCGACAAGCTGATCGCCTCGGTGGCCTGCTGCAGCGCCAGCGCGGCGCCCGGGGTTTCCACCCGCGACGCCGAGGCGGCTTAGCCGGTAAAACAGGCCCATGACCTTCTCTCCTTCTCATTCGCGCCGCGCCGCCCTGGCGCTGGCCGCGAGCGCCGCGCTCGCCCTCCTGGCCGGGCCCGCCGCGGCCGAGTCCACCTGGCCGACCAAGCCGGTGCGCATCATCGTGCCCTTTGCGCCCGGCGGCACCACCGACATCCTGGCGCGCGCCGTCGCGCCCGAGTTGTCGAGGGCCTTCGGCCAGCAGTTCATCGTCGACAACCGCGCCGGCGCCGGCGGCAACGTGGGCGCCGAGATCGTC
>Ga0182007_10001483_pt1 | contig 12557 bp, 12 predicted proteins | sample Sormic07211113_1_FD_123023 | JGI IMG/M metagenome (GOLD analysis project Ga0182007, IMG submission 123023) | Rhizosphere microbial communities from Sorghum bicolor, Mead, Nebraska, USA - 072115-113_1 MetaG | ecosystem: Host-associated > Plants > Roots > Rhizosphere | place: USA: Nebraska... | reverse complement strand
GTGCTGGTAACGGCTGTCCAGACGCGGGCGTTTGCTGTCGCTGGAAAACGTCGCCAGATCGCCGAGCATGGTCAGCAGCGTGCGGTACAACTCTTCCGGGTGAACCTGTTCCAGGCCGAGGTAATGGCGCAGCAACAGTTCAGTGCGGTTGATCAGTTGCAGCATCATGAAGTCGCCGACTTCCGCGCCGCCGACCTTGCCGTTGGAGCGGATCCGGTCGGCGATGGTGTCGCCCCGGTGGCCGAGCATGCTGATCACTTCTTTGAGGCATGACAGCAGGTAGCTGGACGAGTGCGCCTGAATGTAGGTCGGCACGAAATCCGGGTCGAGGCTGATCACGCCGTCAGGCGTGGTGTCGAGCACTTCGCAGATCTTCAGCTTCACGTAGGCCTGATCGCTCTGCTGCTCGCCGAGCAATAGCTTGAAGTCCGGACGGGCGCAACTGACCTGGCTGGCGGAGTCATCACCGGCGTTGGAGTCGGCCACTTCCGCTTCATACGCGGTGTAGCGCGCCAGCACGTCGGATTGCTCCGGGCGGCGGGCCTCAATGTGGTTACCCGTCACCAACGGCAGTGCCAGGTAGATCGGCGTATTGCCGGTGTTCGGCGGCACGTCCAGGGCCAACGGCTCGGTGTTGCCGCCCAGTTCGAACAGGCTGCCGTCGGGCAGAATCCCCGAGGCCTGGCTGATCACCAGTTTGCCCATGTTGAGGAACTGCAAGTCGATTTCCAGGTTGAGGAAGCCCCAGGTGTAGCTGCCCAGCAACTGGGTGCGGGTCTTCATCTGGTGGTCGTAGTAGCGATCGTTGTGCTGGAAGTGCTGCGGACGCAGCAGCATGCCTTCCTGCCAAATGACTTTATGGGCATTCATGTTCAGTCATCCGCCTTGGCGAGCGTTTCATGGGTGTTGCGGATGCCGGCCTGATCGAGGGTCAGATCAGCCGCGGTGACTTGCACCGGAGTGATTTGCACGGTGTAGCGCCACTTGGTTTCCGGCAGGTCGCGGTAGGCGGCGAGCACGCCAACGTAACGGCTGCCCTCTTCCACGCTGAGCTTGAGCTCGACGGTTTCGCCTGGGCGCAGTTCCAGTTCTTCGCTGGCCACCAGGTCCGGGGCCAGGGATTCCTTGGCGCGTTCGTAGAGGCTGAAGAAATCAGCGTTCTCGAAGGCCACCGGGTGCTTGAGCTCGAACAGGCGCACGACGATCGGCGATGGACGACCGTTGAGGTCCGGGTTCAATTGATCGCTGGCGGTCAGCTTCAGGTTGAGTTTGGTCACGGTGGAATACGGCGACAGCGACGAGCAACCAGCCAGCAGCACCAAAGCAGCGAACGCAGTCAGCATCTTGAAAAAAGCGGTGGAACAGCGAGACATGCGCATCATCCTTGGTGGTCGGTGTGAAGGGTGGAAATCAGGCGGATCTGTTCTTCGTAGGCCTGGGCGAAGTCGCGGGCCAGCAGACGTTCGCTCCAGTCATCGTCCTGACGCAGGGCCTGGTGATAACGCCCATAAGCTCTCCAGCGACTGCCGGAGGTGGCGAGAAACGGCTTGTTGTCTCGCTCGAAACGCAGGGTCAGCTGTTGCGGCGAGAAGTGCTCCAGGGTGCCGCGAACAGCGGCGCGGCTGGCGGTCAGCAAGGCCACCTGATGCGCCTGCAAATCGCGGAACGCACGGGAGATCGCTTGCTCGGCCGGCAATTGGCCCGGCTTGTTGCCCTGCAACAAAATGCCCAGCGCTTCGCCGGCATCGACGGCGAATTTCAACGGGTTCTTTTGGCTGCCTTGTACGGTGGTCTGGGCCAGGCGCAGTTCGTTTTTCAGCTCGCTTCGGGTGCGCAGGCTCTGCTGCAAACCGCCGACGCTCTGCTTGAGCAGACGTGCGGCGTTCAGGGCCAGGGCTTCGCGGGCGTCGTGGTCGAGGCCTTTGAGGTCCACGCCCAACGCCGCACCGAAGTGCTCCCAGAAACCTTCGCTCTGACGCTCAACCGCTTTTGGCAGCGGGGCTGGCGCTGGTTCTGCCGGGGCGGCGATCAGCTCCGGCACCATCAGGCTTTCCATGTCGATGCGCGCGTAGTCGGCGCGCTGACGGGTGTCCTCGATCACCGTGCTCGGGGAAATCAGCTCCTCGATCTCCGAGTACACGCGTTCTTGCTGGTCGAGGGCATTGAGCGGGTCAAGGTCGAGGAACGCATCGTCCGGGATGATGCTGCCCGCGGCCTGCGGACGGCCGACTTCGACGTCGAACGTCGCCGGGTCGCGCACCAGTCGCGCGCGAATCTCGAAGTCACCCAGCACATACACGCTGCCGTGTTCGATGCGCATCGGCTCGCCCTTGCGCAGGCGCGCGCCGCTTTCGCTGTCCTGGATACCGTTGCTGCTGGTATCGGTCAGGAAAAACGTGCCTTCGCGGTAGCTGATCACCGCGTGGTGGTTAGACAGGTGACGCTTGCGGTCGGGGATGATCCAGTCGCAGTCCTCGCCCCGGCCGATCACGCCACCGGCCTGTTTGAAGGTCTTCTGGCACAAATCCGTGGGCACGAACTGCTTGGTGTTCAGCATTTCGAAAACCAGTTCCATGATGATGCTCCTTGCGGTCACTTGCCGCGATTGACCGCCTGCGGATCACCCAATGGGCGATAGGTGTTGTCGTTGTATTTGTAATTGCCGCTACAGCCGCCGAGGCCGCATAGAACGACGAAGGTCAGCAGGACGGCTTGCCAGTGACGAACAGGCATCAGAGGGTCTCCAGAGGTAGACAAAGCACAAAGCGCCGACCCTTTCGGGTGGCGCTATCAGAAGCAGATGAGGTGGATTCGAGCGCTCCAGCCAGAGGCCTTGCGCATCGCCTTTGTGGCGAGGGAGCTTGCTCCCGCTCGGCTGCGAAGCAGTCGTAAAACAGAGGGTGCGGTTTGACTGCCACACCGCGGCGCAGGGTTTTGGGGCTGCTGCGCAGCCCAGCGGGAGCAAGCTCCCTCGCCACAGGGAATTCGCCAGCCACAGGGGGCATTCCAACCTGAGTGGTCGGGTTGTAGAAATCGAGATCAGCCATCGAAGTCACCCAAATTGATATTCAGCCGCCCGAGGCGGTACAGCAGCGTGCGCCGTGGCAGCCCGAGTTCGCGGGCGGCGAGGGTCTGGTTGCCGTCGTTTTTGCGCAGGCAGTCGAGCAGCAGACTTCGCTCGACCTGCTCCAGGCGTTCGCGCAGGTTCAGGCTGCTGTCTTCCGGCATGGCTTCCATGCGCAGGGAGAAATGCTCGGCCAGCAACTCGCCGCCCTCGCACAGCAGCACTGCGCGCTCGACCAAACCCTTGAGTTCGCGAACGTTGCCGGGGAAGGCATAACCGGACAGGTGATCCAGCGCCGCGTCGGACCAACGCACCGCATCGCGCTGCAGAAACACGCAAGCCTTGTCGGCGAAGTGCCGCGCCAGGTCGAGGATGTCGCCTTCGCGCTGACGCAGCGCCGGCAGTTCGATCGGGAATTGCGCGAGGCGGTAGTACAAGTCCTCGCGGAACTTGCCTTCGCTGACCAGCACCGACAAATCCCGGTGCGTCGCGGCGATGATGCGCACGTCGATTTTGTGGGTGTCGTTGGAACCCAGCGGGCGGATCTCGCCCTCCTGCAATACCCGCAGCAATTTGGCTTGCAGCGATAACGGCATGTCGCCGATTTCATCGAGCAGCAAGGTGCCGCCGTTGGCCGCATCGAAGAGCCCGGCACGGTCGCGATCAGCACCGGTGAAGGCGCCCTTGCGGTAGCCGAACAGCTCGCTTTCCAGCAGGTTCTCGGGGAACGCCGCGCAGTTCTGCACGATGAACGCCTGGGACCGGCGCGGGCCGCAATCGTGAATCGCCCGCGCGACCACTTCCTTGCCGGTGCCGGTCTCACCGCGCAGCAGTACGGTGTACGGGCTGTGCAGAACTTTGCTGATCAGCGAATAGGTCTGGCGCATCGCCGCGCTCTTGCCGATCAGGCCATAACCGCTGGCGCTCGGGACGTTGAGCGGCGCCGGGCGTGTATCACCGTTCGGCTGACGCAAACGCTGCAGCAAGTGCAGTTGGCCGAGCACGAACGAGCCCAGTTGACCGAGGGAATCGGCAAAGCCTTGCAGGTCGATTACCCGGCGACTGGCGCACAGCAGCAAACCTTCGACAGCCTTCTGCTGATTGACCAGCGGCACGCACAGCAGCGACTGCCAGGGCGTGGCCTGGGGCGGCAGGAAGCTGGTTTCGTGCAGGCTGCCGCTCAGCTCGCTGAGGCACACCACGCGGTTCTGGCACAGGGCGAATTGCAGCAGTTGTTCACCGTTGTAATCCGCCGGCAGGCTGGCCCCTTCCCGGGGTTGCAGAACGCCGTTCAGGCACTCGGCGTTCATCCCCAGGCAAGTGTGGGTCGCATCCAGCAGGTACAACTGCGTCAGCTCGCAACCGCTGAGCTCGGCCAGGCCGCGCACGAAGTCACCCAGCAGCACAGCGCTGTCCGCCGCCCGCGACAGGCTGGCGAACTGCGCCAGCAAGGCTTCGGCATAGACCAGCGGTTGCGGCACTTGAGTGAACATCACACCCACCTCAGGCGAACTCGCACGTCACGCTGGCATTGCCGTCGAGCGTCGCATGCACGCGCTTGAGGCTTTCACCGGTGGCCATCGCATCGAGCAAACGGTCGGCCACCAGCGGCAGTACATGCAGGTCGAGCAAGTGGTCGATCAGGCGCGCACCGCTGTCGCTTTGAGTGCAGCGTTCAGCCAGGTGATCGACAAGGTCCTGGGAGTAAGTGAAATCCAGCTGACGGCGGTTCAGGCGCTCGCCCAGACGACCGAGTTTGATTTCGATCAGCTCACGCAGCACCGGGCCGCCCACCGGGTAGTAAGGCACCACGCGCATGCGCGCCAGCAATGCCGGCTTGAAGTGTTTGCTGAGCACCGGGCGAATGGTTTCTTCGAGGACTTCGGCGGTCGGCCGCGCGCCGTTTTCGCAGAGCTCGCTGATGCGGTCGCTGCCCAGGTTCGAGGTCATCAGGATCAGCGTGTTGCGGAAATCGATCTCGCGCCCTTCCCCGTCGTTGGCCACGCCTTTGTCGAAGATTTGGTAGAACAGGTTGAGCACGTCCGGGTCGGCTTTTTCGACTTCATCAAGCAACACCACCGAGTACGGTTTCTGCCGCACGGCTTCGGTGAGCATGCCGCCCTCGCCGTAACCGACGTAGCCCGGCGGCGCACCGATCAGACGCGACACGGTGTGCTTCTCCTGGAACTCGGACATGTTGATGGTGGTGATGAAACGATCACCGCCGTACAACAAATCAGCGAGGGCCAGCGCGGTTTCGGTCTTGCCGACGCCGCTCGGGCCGACCAGCAGGAACACGCCGACCGGCGCATCAGGTTTGTTCAGGCCTGCAGCGGTGGCGCGCATCGAGCGATCAAGGGCGTGAACGGCTTGTTCCTGACCACGAATGCGCGTGCGCAGGTCGGTGGCGAAGCTTGCGACCTTGGCGTTGTGTTCGCGGGCCAGTTGCGCCAATGGCACACCGGTCCAGGCGCTGATCACTTCGGCCACCAGACGCGGGCAGACTTCGAAGCTCACCTGGCGTTCTTTGACCTGAAGCTCGGTCAGAGCTTTGTGAGTTTCGTTGAGCGCGGTTTCCAGGGTTTCAACGCTTTGCGCTTCGTCTACGGGCAGCGACTCGATCACGGCGCCTTCGGCGTCTTCCTCGACCGTGATGGTCGGCTCGTCGGCGGCGGCTTCGCGAGCCTTGGCCAGTTGCTGACGCAGCTCCAGCAGGCGCTCGGCCAGCTCTTTCTGCTCGGTCCACAGCGTTTCGAGGGCGACCTTTTCGTCTTCGGCGTCGGCCAGGCGATCTTCCAGAGCGTCCAGCGCTTCGTGATCGATCAGCAGACCGGCTTCGGCGTCACGACGCAGGGCCTGACGCTGACGGCCACCTTCGGCCAGTTCGCCACGCAGGCGTTCCAGGCTTTCCGGGGCGGCGGCGAGGCTGATGCGTACGCGGGCGCAGGCGGTGTCGAGCACATCGACAGCCTTGTCCGGCAGCTGACGACCCGCCAGGTAACGGGCGGACAACTCAGCCGCGGCAACCACCGCGTCATCACGCAGGTAGATGCCGTGGCTCTTCTCGTAGACCTGAGCCAGGCCACGCAGAATGGTCACCGCTTCGCTGACGGTCGGTTCGTGCAGTTGCACCGGTTGGAAACGACGGGCCAGGGCCGGGTCTTTCTCAAAGTATTTTTTGTACTCCGCCCAGGTGGTGGCGGCGATGGTGCGCAACTCGCCACGGGCCAGGGCTGGTTTCAACAGGTTGGCCGCGTCAGAACCGCCGGCGTTGCCACCCGCGCCGATCAGGGTGTGGGCTTCGTCGATGAACAGGATGATTGGCTTCGGCGAGGCTTTGACTTCGTCGATCACGCCTTTGAGGCGACGTTCGAACTCGCCTTTGACGCTGGCGCCGGCCTGCAACAGGCCCATGTCCAGCGACAGCAGCTCAACGCCTTTCAAGACTTGCGGCACTTCACCGGCGGCGATGCGCGAGGCCAGTCCTTCGACGATAGCGGTTTTACCGACGCCCGCTTCACCCACCACAATCGGGTTGTTCTTGCGGCGACGAGCGAGGATGTCGACCATCTGACGGATCGCGCCATCGCGGCACAGCACCGGGTCGAGTTTGCCGTCGCGAGCCTGCTGGGTCAGGTTGTGGGTGAAGCGCTCCAGCAGTGATTCGCCGGGCACCGCCGGTTTGCCGGTGGCCGGTTGTTCTTTCTGCGACAGGGCGAATTCTTTCAGACGCTCGATGTTCAGCCTGGCCAGCAACGACTGATAACGGCTGCCGGCATAGCGCATCGGGTTGCGCAGCAATGCGAGGATCAACGCGGCCTGCTCGACCTGGCTCTGGCCCAGTTCGAGGTTGGCCACCAGCAAGGCGTCCTGCAGCCACTGCACCAGTTCCGGGGCGAACACCGGGTTGCGCGAGGCGCTGTGCTCGACCCGCGATTGCAGCGCGGCGCTCAGCTCGCCAGCGTCCACTTCGGCATCCTGCAACGCCCGGGCGAGCAGGCCTTGCGGACGCTCCAGCAGGCCCAGTAGCAAGTCTTCGACGAGGATCTTGCTGCCGCCACGGGCGACGCAGCGTTCGGCAGAACTTTCCAGGTCACGACGGGTTTCGGCGTCCAGCGCCTGGATAAGTTGTTGCAGGTCTACGTTGATCATGTGTCATCTGTCCTTAATGAATTTTGCTGCCCAGGGTCACCACGCCGTCCGCTTTTTCGCGGCCGAGCCAACTGGTCCATCCCAGGCGACAGGCGTTCTGCTCACCGATGCGAAGTTCGCGGATTTCTTCCTGGCGCAGCACCAGGCGAATGTCGTAATCGAGCGGGTCACGCAGGGTGAACCGCACCAGCGCGCACAGCGGCTGGTAGCCGAAACCGATCGGCAGGAATTCGTGAAAGCGTTGCCAGTCGAGCTCGCGGATGTGAATGCGGAATTTGCCGCTGCGGTCGCGCACGTGTTCGCCCAGCACCAGGTCTTCGCCGAGCATGCTGTTGCCGCGACCGAGGCGATTGCGCTGCTCGTCGAGGATTTCGACGCGGCGCTCGATGCACTGCTCGATGGTCAGCTCGGCGTGCTTGAAGTAGTAGCGCAGCACCGCTTCGATCAACGCCGCCGAGTGCGCCCGCAAGCTGAGCAGGCCGAGGTACGGCAGCAGGCGTTTCCAGTTCAGCTCCTGGGCCTTGCGGATCTCTTCGCCGCCGAGGCCGATCAGGGCAAACAGCTGCGCCGAAAACGGGTCGAGCGCGCCACTCTGGAAACTCGCGCGGTAGCGATACTTTCGCCAGATCGGCAGCATCAGCCGTTGCAGGCGATGGTGAAACAGGTCGAGAAAGTTACGGGTCGGGTTGCCGTCTTCGCTGTCACCCAGCGCCTGTTCGCCGTAAAACGCAGGCAACGGCGAACCGGAGCCGACCAGGCCGATCAGGTTGAAACGCAGACGCGCGCGCCTCATCCCGTGTTCTTCGAAAAACTCCACGCGATCGACGTCGCTGCCAGGGAAACCCAGGCTCGGGTTGGCCTGGAATTCCAGCTGGTCGTACAGGTCGTCTTCGCTCAGGTGCGGGTGTGCATCGCGCAGCCGGTCAATCACCAGCAGCACGGCCTGAAACAGCGAGTACTCGCGTATTACCCGGGTCAGCCCGCTTAAAGCAGGGGCTGCAGGCCCATACGTGGTGTCCATTGGTACACCTCTCCCTGTGTGCTTTTTACCCGCAGCTCGTGATACGAATTGAGACTGGCGTAAAGCGCGAAAAACTCGTTAAGAACCGAAGCGAACACGAACAGGTCGCCCTCGCCGATATACCCTTCCGGGTCGATGGTCAGCTCGGTGCGCAACCCGCGAACCGGCAACCCTCGGTGCAATCTGTCGACATGCTGGTGCTTGATCGACTTGAGCCCGCCCAGCAGGCGTTTGCTGACTTTTTCCGCGTGTTGGTCGTAGTAGCGCGGCAGGTCGTAGGTTTCGAGAATCACCTTCAACGCGTTGACGTCGGCCAGCGACAGATAGTTGAGCGACATGTTGCTGATCAGCTTCCAGAGGAAGTCGCGGTTCAGCGGCGGCGCGAAACTCGAGGTAGCCGGGGTGATATTGCGGAAACTCAAAAACTCCGGCGTCTCTTCGCAGGCCATGCGGATGTCGCCGAGCTTGAGCTTGCGCGGCAGGTTCTGGTTGGTGCACATCAGCTCGATCGACAGGGTTTCGTGGGCTTCGGTGTGGCGGATGCCGAAGCTCAGGTAGGTGTCGAGGCCGTCGTGCAGCAACGACGAACGCTGGCGGATGCTGTAATGCGGACGGCTGTTGGGCACGTCGAAACTCGGGTCGTGCTCGAAGGATTCGAATGGCACGTACTCTTGATAACCGAGGCCGCCGGGCTTCCAGCCAGTCACGGTTTCCACCGAAAACACACCGCAGTTTTCCAGGTCGTATTCGGCCGGCAACAGCAGGTATTCGTCCTGTTTGCCGTCGAGGCGAATCGGCAGTGCATCGTGCTCGAACAGGTTGACGATCGGCGTGCAATAGAGCTTCACGTTGTCCAGGGTCGGACGCATCCGCATGATGCCGCTCTTGCGAATATCGAAGCGCAATTCAAGGCCGCGCATTTGCTTGAGGGTGTCTTCCGGCAATGCCTTGAGCAGGTCCAGACCGTTGATATCAACGAACAGGAATTTGTCCTGGAAAGCGAAATACTCCTGCAGGTAGCGATAGCCGCGGAAGGTGTTCAGCGGATACGGGATCAACGCTTCCTCTTCGGCAAAACCCACCGGCTGCACACGGTCGCCGGGCATCTTGAACGCCATCGGTTGACCGCTTACGCCGTTGATGGGCTTGCCGGCGCCGTCCAGCGGGATCAGCTCAATGCCTTCGAGGTTGCGCAACAGGCTCAGGTAAAGCATCTGGCTGATGTAACGCTCACCGGCAAAGTGCAGGCGCAGACGACTCAGCTCCAACTCGCCGAGGTGACCATCCGCGCTCATCTCCAGACGCAGACTCAACAGCGAACCGTCACCCTTTACCGAGTAATTCAGCGCAGCCAGATCCAGCGGCAACACCTCGGTCGGGTAGCACGTGCGGAAACGGCAACGCACGTCATCGACCGGCACGCTCTCGACCGGCGTATCACGCTCAACCATCAACGCCGGCCCGGAACGCTTCAGCGGGTCGAACTGCAAAATGCTGAACGCCGGCAACGGCCGCATGTAGTTCGGCCACAGCAGCTGCATCAGCGAGTGGCTGAGCTCCGGCAACTCGTCGTCGAGCTTCTGGCGCAGGCGCCCGGTCAGAAAGGCAAAGCCCTCCAGCAACCGCTCCACATCCGGATCCCGCCCGGCCTGACCGAGAAAAGGCGCCAACGCCGGGCTACGCTCGGCGAAACGACGACCTAACTGGCGAAGTGCGGTGAGTTCGCTTTGGTAGTAGTGGTTAAAGGACATGGATGGGCTGCCTGGTTTTGAATTTGGGTGAGCTAGATACGTGTTTTTGCTCAGTGGTCATATTTATGCGGGAGGCAAATTCAGGAAATAGGTGCCAATGCCGTGCATCACCGGTATCGCCATCAAGACAATGAACGTCAGCAACCTATGAAGCTTCGAGTTACGGCTTTTATTGCGTAGCCCAGTCAGGGCTAGAATCAGCGATAAAATGGCCAACGTACCGAATAGGTCACTGTCAGCTAATACGGCCAGATAACCGCTCATCCCTTACATCCTCTTGAGTAAAACTTCCGTTGTAGAGCAGCAGTTTCAGTGCCAAAACACCACAGAAAAAAGTCTGCATTCACGCAGGCGGTAAGTTGGCATAATAACTGCCAACCACTTCGAGCAATGTAATGGACACCAGACACAAAAAAGTCAAAACTCGGTGCCACTTTGAGTTTCTAACCCTAACAAACAAATTACCAATCGCCGCAAAAAAACAAAAAATCGCCAAAGTGCCAAACAAATCACTATCAGCCAACACTGCCAAATAGACGTCAAAACTCATTTTTTATTAAACCCCATGAAATTCCAACGATACAATTGGAAGTTTTTCAAAAAGTCTTCATCCGTAGAGCCTTTAGCCATATTTTTATAATCCCACCCAACAACCGCCTTCTCATAAAATCCTTTTTCAATCGACATACCCGCATATCCATCATTCTGCGGATCAGCCATGTTAGAGCCAATCAATCTCTGAAATGTTGTATTAGGGCGGGTACTCCAACCACTAGTATTACCCTGCCTGATGTCAATTCTGGAGGTATTAATTCCGACTACGACTTGGATATGGTGCGCAACATCTCCAGGACGATCAAGAGCCTGCGCAAGGATGTCCCCGGGCATCAGGCTTTCTACTGCATCCACAGCCAGAGTATTTTCACCCACTTCCTGCATATCCGGAGCACCATAGGTCAACATGACCATTTCGCTAAAGCCGTACATATTGGAAGCGTAACGATCATGCTGCGCTGCGGTGTAATTCTCCATATTCCGGTAAGTTCTAACACCCGTTTTCAGCTTTACCGGCAATCCACGCTTAGACGCAAATTCGCATAAAACCCTCAGAGCAAAGTCTTCACACGTAAATTTATTATTTTTTACAGCGCCGTTTTTATCCCAATATTTTTCATTGATCAGTTTTTCCGCAATCAATGGTGCTTCGTCGTGATAAGCAGCAATATCTGCATCCGTCCAGAAAGCAGTCGTTTTCCAGAATACTTTATAGGTAACTTTTTTCCCGACGGGATCTGACTTTGGAGTTAACGCAATTGACCGCGCCATCAAGGTAGACAAAATTTCGGCACTCATACCGACGCTCCATCAATTGCGGCGTGAAAGTCAAAAGTTTCACCTTCTTCCCCCCCTACCAACTGGGTTCTGCCCATTGCATCACTTTGCCCGGAGATAACTTCGCCTTTGGCGGTTGTAATCTGATAAGGAATATCCTGAAGTGGATTTCCATCCTGATCTTCCATCACAACATGCTGACAATGGGAAAACAGCATCAATGGAACCGGCGGAATAAACGGAACCGGCGTGTGAGAGTTCCCGATAATCACCGTCGAAGACCCGGCCGTAACTTTATTGCCATGAGCACCAACGGAGCCCACGGTCGCCGCCGGTTTACCGTTAATCAAAACAGTCGTTGCAAGATCGCCAACCATCGCACCACCACACGCCGAGGCATCGCCTTGGCGGGCGGCCGCGAGGCCGTCGAAGAACACGTCGCCGGAACCGGCGGCGATCGGGTTGGTGCCGTGGCCGGGGAGCGGGCAAGCGGTGGGGTCGGATACGCGGGCTGCTGGTTTGCCGGACATACGAATCTCCTTAGTTGACCTTTACTTGACCGCTGCCATCCAGACGCGCGGCGAAACTGACCTGGCGCTTGAAACCATCAACTTCCAGCAGGCCTTCGATGCTGAAGGACAGGCGAAGCTGATCGTTGTCACGCGGCAGGGAGATGACACGCACGTTGCTCAGGCGCGGTTCGTAGGCTTCGATGAAGCTTTCGATGGCCCGGCGGGCCTGACTCAGGGAGTCGTGCAGGCTCAGGCGCATGTCATTGAGATCGGGTAGCCCGTAATCGGACAGCGTTTGCACGCTGCCCGCACGGGTGCTGAGCATCTTGGCCAGATGGGCAGCCACCGACGCCATGGCGGAAACCTCGCGGCTCCAGCCGACGCGTTTGTCCGCGTCGCCACCCAGGCGTTCGAAAAGGCTGCCGTATCCAGTCATGAGTCGCTCCGCTTACTCTTTGTCCAGCTTGCCAACCAGCGACAGGGTGAAATCGGCACCCATGTACTTGAAGTGCGGGCGCACGTTCAGGCTGACGCGGTACCAGCCCGGCTCGCCTTCAACATCGCTGACGATGATTTGGGCTGCGCGCAGTGGACGACGGCCACGGACTTCGGCGCTCGGGTTTTCCTGGTCGGCCACGTACTGGCGGATCCACTTGTTGAGTTCCAGCTCGAGGTCGGTACGTTCTTTCCACGAACCGAGTTGCTCGCGCTGCAGCACTTTCAAG